>Ga0075019_10000123_pt1 | contig 42793 bp, 36 predicted proteins | sample ColStrG_CSR_2013_FD_71473 | JGI IMG/M metagenome (GOLD analysis project Ga0075019, IMG submission 71473) | Freshwater sediment microbial communities in response to fracking from Pennsylvania, USA - Cold Stream Run_MetaG_CSR_2013 | ecosystem: Environmental > Aquatic > Freshwater > Creek >...
TGCTAGAGCCGCTCGCCATCCAGCGGGCTAAGGTCTCGGAAGAGGCTCTCCAATCCATTGGCGGCCGGCACGCACGGCGAAAAGTCCGAGAGCCCCGGCCGCCGCAACGAACTCTTTTCACCCCTCCGTCCAGCACACGTGTCTCTACCGGCCACCGGCGAGCCTACAATCCATGCAGATAGGGCACGCTCGGCAACATCAGATCCAGATTCATCTCCACGAAGTAGTTCTTTACGCCGCCCGTCTTGGCCGCCGCGAAAGTCTTCTTCCAATTGACAGCCCCCGCGCCCAGCGCCACGGTCTTCTTCTCCGTGGCCGACCAGTCCGCCAGGTGCATGGATAGGAACCGCCCCGGATACTTCGTCATGAACGTAGCCGCCTCGTACCCCAGGCTGATCACCGAGACCTGAAACTGCATCTTCACCAGCGCCGGGTCCAGGCTCTTCATCAACTGATCGTAGATCAGCACCCCGTCCAGTTCCTTGAACTCGAAGGCATGGTTGTGGAAGCCCAGTTGGATGCCGGCTTTTTGGGTTCGTTCCCCAACCTGGTTCAACTCCCCGGCGGCCCGCGTCCAATCTGTCATGGTGGCGTCCTGCCGCAGCCCGAACGTGGAAACCACCATCTGTTTCAGCCCCAGTTCCTTGGCGAACCCGATCCGGTCGTCCAGGTTCTCCTTCAGTTCCTTGAACTGGTAGTGGCAACTCTCGCACCGCAGGCCCGCCGCCTCGATGGTCTTCTTCATCTCCGCGGCCTTCATGTCCACCAACGAACCGAACCCGGCGTTCACATATCCGGGCGGCGAACACATCTCCGTGGTGCGGAAGCCGGCCTCGGCCATCCGCTTCAGCGTGCCGGCGAAGTCCTTGCCCAGCAGGTCGCGCACCGAGAAGGTCTGGAACCCGATGGGCAACCCCAGTGGATCGGCCCGCAAGGCCCCCGCGCCGGCCGCCAGCGCGCTCGAGGCCAGGAACTCTCTTCTCGAAATCATGCCGGCTCCCATCCTTTCCGGTATTCGCGCGACAGGTATTTGTCGGCCTCCGGCGAGTTGGTGATCTTGACCTTCGCGGCATCGTAGACCAACCTCTGCCGCGACCGCAGGGCTACCGCGTAAAGATTGACCGCCTCGGAGATCGCGCCGGCATTCACGAATGCCCCCGGCGATTGCTTGCCGCCGCGGCAGCAATCGATCCACTGCTGGATCCCCGGTGACACCTGGGCCTGCTCGCGCTGCCGGCGGGGCGCCGCCGCCGCGGCCGGGTACCCGCTCATCCGGCGCTCGGGAATCAGCCGTGGATTTTCCACGCGGAAGCCCGCCAGGATCCTCCCCTTGTCGCCCACGAACATCATGGCCTCAGCCTGAAACTCCTTGCCGTCCTCGTCCATTTCGGGCGGTGTCGGCGGACGCATGCCGCCGTCGTACCAGATCAAATCCACCGCTGGACGCGCGCCGCGCGCCGGATACCGGAAGCGCACCGAACTCGCCGTGGGAAACGAGAAATCGTTCTTCACCGTCGCGGCCACGTTGTCGCGGAAAATGCAGTCGTGGCTGAATGTCGGCTCCACGGTGGTTGGCCCTGACAGTTCCAGCGCGTTGAACACCGTCCACAGGCTGTAGTTGCCCATGTCGGCCATCGACCCGCCGCCGAAATCGTACCAGCCGCGAAACACCATGTGGGTGTAGTTCGGATGATACGGCCGCTCGGCCTCCGGTCCCAGCCACAGGTCCCAATCGAAACCGCTGGGCACGGGCGGCCGGTCGGTGGGAATGGTCGCGTACTGCGGCCACACCGGCCGGTTGGTCCAGTTGTGCACTTCTCGCAGCGTGCCGATCGAGCCGTCCTTGATCCAGGCCAGCACCTGCTCCATGGAGCCGTTGCTGTCCCACGGCATGAAGTGCGTGGCCACGCCTGTCTCGCGCGCCGTGTCGATCACCATCCGCGCCTCTTTCAGCCGGTTGGCTATGGGCTTATGCATGATGGCGTGCTTGCCCCGTTTCATGGCCGCGATGCTGATGACGCCGTGCAGATGGTCGGGCGTCATGATCTTCACCGCGTTCAGGTCCTTTTCCTTTTCGAGCAGTTCGCGGTAATCGGCATACGCCGCGCAGCCTTTGAATTTGTCGGCAGCGCGTTTGTTGGCGTAGAAGCAGTTGACCACATCCTGCCCCACGTCGCGGCCGCCGGGCACCACGCCCTCGGCGCCGGCCCGCCAGTCCGGTTTGCCGATCGCGGTGCGAATCGAATTCAGAATTCCGTTCGCCGACCAGTCGCGGTACCCCGCGGCCTCCTTGTTCGGGTCGCACACCGCGACGATCTGAATGTCGGGAATGGGCAGCAGGCTGATCATTTCCCTCAGCCCTTGCGTGCCGGTGCCGATGTAAGCCAGCGTGATTTTGTCACTGGGAGCGACGGTGCCTGGCCCTCCCAATACGTGCCTCGGCACGATGGTAAACGCGGCCGTGGCGGCCGCCGTCCCCAAAAATCTGCGGCGATTCTGTTCCTGATCCATAAACCACCCTTCGCGGGAATCATACTGGAATGTCTCATTCGACGCAAGGGGTATACTGTTCGGCATGACGCTCCGCACCAGACTCGTGGGTCTCCTGGCCGCGCTCGCCGCGGCGAGCGCGGCCGCCTTCGCCCAAGACAACTTCGCTCTCCGAGACGGCGACCGCGTCGTCTTCTACGGCGACAGCATCACCGACCAGCGCCTCTACACCACCTTTACCGAGACTTACGTGGTGACGCGCTTTCCCCACCTCGACGTGGCCTTCGTTCACTCCGGCTGGGGCGGCGACCGCGTCACCGGCGGTGGCGGCGGCCCCGTCGACGTCCGCCTGTACCGCGACGTGCTGCCTTACAGCCCCACTGTCCTCACCATCATGCTCGGCATGAACGACGGCCGCTACCGCGCCTTCGACCAGCAGCTATTCGACGATTTCTCCGCCGGCTATAAGCACATCGTGGACACCGCGCGGCGCGCCTTTCCCGGCATCCGCATCACCGCCATTCAGCCCTCGCCCTACGATGACGTCACGCGCGCGCCCACGTTCGAGGGCGGCTACAACGCCGTGCTGCTGCGCTTCAGCGATTTTCTCAAACAGCTCGCCGCCGAGCAGAAGCTCGGCCTGGCCGACCTGAACACTCCGGTGGTCGCGGCCCTGCAAAAGGCCAAGGCTGCCGATGCCGTCAACGCCGCCAAGCTCATCCCCGATCGCATCCATCCCGGCGCCGCCGGCCACCTGCTCATGGCCGAAGCGCTGCTCAAGGCCTGGAACGCCCCCGCCGTGGTCACGGATGTCGAACTCGATGCCGGCCGTACCGAGCCCGTGCGCCAGCGCGGCACTCACGTCATGGGCCTGCATTCCTCGAAGGGCCTTTCGTGGACTCAGACCGACGACGCGCTCCCCATGCCCGTCGATATGCGCGACGCGCTGGTGGCGCTGGCCATGCAATCTTCGGATTTCATGGACGCGCTCAACCGCCAGCCACTCAAGGTGCGCGGCCTTGCCTCGGGCAGCTACACCCTGAAGATCGATGGCGAGTCCGTGGGCAGTTTCACCGCGGACCAACTGGCCTCCGGCATCAATCTCGCCACCCTGCCAACCCCGATGGCGCGCCAGGCCGCCGAAGTCCACGCCCTCACCCTGCGCCACAACACCATTCACTTCGCGCGCTGGCGCCAGATTCAAGTCCCGATGGAAAAGGACGCCGCCCCGCACCTGTTGAAAGCGCTCGACGCAATGGATGAGCTGGAGTCCGACGTGTTGAAGGAGCAGCGCACCGCCGCTCAACCCCGCCCGCATCGTTACGAAGTGGAGTAACCCGGCCCGTTGCTGGCGGTGTTGTTCGTTCCTCCTACTTCACCAGCGGCGTCACAGTCAAATTCCGGAACTCCACCGGCCCGTGGTCGCCCTGCAGGTAGATCGGCCCCGGCTCGGCCTCGTTCGAATCGATCGCGATGGCTGTCAGACCCTCCACCTCGCCTTTATCGATGATCGTCTTGCCGTTCAGCACCACCGTCACCTGGCGGCCCACCAGGCGGACGTCGTAGGTCTGCCATTCGCCGGCCGGCTTGCTGGCATTTTCACTGGGCAGGATGCGGGCATACAGTGCGCCATTCCCATGGGTGTTCGGCGGGCGCCCGAAATCGTCGAACACCTGCACCTCGTACCGCGCCCGCAGGCCGATCCCGCTGTTCGAGTGCTCCGCCACCTTGACCTCGGCGTGCAGCTTGAAGTTCCAGAACTTGGCCTCGGAGATGATGTTGTTTCCCTTGCCCGTCGTAGCCATCACGCCGTCCGCCACCGACCAGCCGCGGATCTCGGTGGCGCCATCCGCTACCCAGCCGCCGAGGTCCTTGGCATGGATCAGCGCCACCGGCTTGCCCTCGCGCCACGTGCCGTCGTCTTTGTCGGGAATCACCGGGGCGCGCACCGCCACCCATTTCATCGGCGGCCGGTTCTGGCCTTCGTTTTCGAACGTGCCTTCGAGTTTGCCATCCACGAACCGGGCCTTGAAAACCATGCGGCCATTGGGACGCGCCCAGCCGAATTGCAGTTCGCCCGGCTTGACGGAGATCTCCTGGATCACGTTCATGTCGCCGCCGAACGCGGTGACGAACTTGCCTTGGGGCTTATCCGTCTCGGCCCCGGTGATCTCCACCCACCACGCGGCATTGCGTGGTTCGCGATAACCGGTGATATCCCACCGGCCGTTGAAGCGGGCGTCGCCTGCGGCCAAGAGAGGCCACGCAGTCAGAAGAATCCATGCGGTACGCATGGGGCCAGTGTACACCCGTGGGGCAGGTTGGCCGCCCTGAGTCGATTGGGGAACTTCATTTCAGATGTTAGCGTCTGATATCTCATGAGCCGATTGTCCCTCCCGACCGTTGCCTCAATTCTCTGCCTGACCGCCGCCGTGCTGCACGGCGCAGGAGCTGTCGCCGGGGAAGCGGCGCGGCAACAGTTCCTGGCCTGGTATCAGACGTTCACCGGTTCCGTGATGCCGCCGGATGTGATGAAGGCTTACGCCGCGCAACTGGCCGCCGGTGGCGCCGCGGACACACAGATCGCGGAGCACATGGCTGCGGTCCGGAACTACTTCTCCGCGATGCCGCCGGAACTGCTGACCGTCCACTTCAATAACGTCTACACGGCACACAAAGAACTCTTCAGCCAGGAGCCTAACGCCTTTCTGGTAAGCTCGGTGCGCGGGGTCAAACCGGGGACCGCGCTCGATGTGGCCATGGGGCAGGGACGCAATTCGGTCTTCCTCGCCCTGCAGGGGTGGGACGTCACCGGCTACGATCTTTCGGACCAGGGCATGGCGATCGCGCGCGCCGCCGCCGAAAAGGGCAAGGTCGCAATCCGGACCGTGCAGGCATCCCACCAGGATTTTGACTTCGGCAAGGAACGGTGGGACCTGATCGTGATGACCTACGCGTTCGTGAATATGGAAGATGCGGCCTTCCTGAAAAAGGTTCGCGATTCGCTCAAGCCGGGCGGCCGCATCGTCGTGGAGCAGATCAACGCCGGGGGCGGCGGCAAAGGACCGGCAAACGCCCTCTTCCGCTCACTCGAAGACCTGCGGGTGATTCACTACGAGGACACGGCCGGCACCGCCGAGTGGAGTAAAGCCCCGATGCGCATCGGCCGGATCGTTGTGGAAAAGGACTGAGATTGGTCATTCGTACCGCAGGGCGATGATCGGATCGATCCTGGTGGCCCGCCGCGCCGGAATAAAGATGGCCAGCGCCGCGGCCACGATCAGCGCCAGCGGGATCGCGGTGAAACTGATGGGATCGTTGGCGGTGACGCCGTAGATCAGCGACGCCATCAGGCGCGCAAAGGCGAACGCGATGGGCAGCCCCACCGCGAGACCCGCGCCGATCGTCACCATGCCGCGGCGGAAGATCATGCCGAGCACGTTCGGCCGCTCCGCTCCCAACGCCATGCGGATGCCGATCTCGTGCGTCTGCTCCATCACCAGGTAGGCCATCACGCCGTACACGCCGATGGCCGAAAGGACTAGCGCCAGCGCGCCGAAAATGCCCATCAGCACGGCCATGTAGTTCAGCCCGATGGCGCGATTGTGGATCGAGCGCGCCAAAGTGCGCATGTCGGTGATCGGTTGCTCGCGATCCACCGACCGGATGGCGGCCGTTACCGCCGGAGCCAGCGCCAGCGGATCGCCGGCCGTGCGGATCCCGATGTCCATCCACAGCGCCGGCGCCTGTGCGTAAGGCACGTACATCATGCGCCGCAGTTCGTGATCGTATGGATTGTGAACCGTGTCCGCTACCACCCCGACCACGGTCAGCCACGGGCTCCTGGAATCGGCCCCGCCCAGCCGGATGTGCTGGCCCAGCGGTGACTGGTTCTTCCACCATCGGTCCGCCATGCGCTGGTTGATCAGCACCACTTTGGGAGCGTCGGGGCCGTCGCTCTCGCTCAGCAGGCGGCCTGCCCGCAGCGGGATGCGCAGGGTTTCGAAATAGGCCGCGGTGGCCAACTGGTACATGCCGGTCGGCAGCTTGTCCGGTTCCACTGGCCGGCCTTGGATGGTGAACGCGCGGCCGTTGGAATGGTCGGCGTAAGGCAGCGCCGTCACTGCCGCGGCCGACCGCACTCCGGGGATCGCCCGGATCCGTTCCAGCACATCGCGGTAGTACGCCACCCGCTGGAAGGGTTCGTGATACTTGTGATCGGTCAACGTCAGCCGCAGCGTGAGCAGAGTGCCGGGGTCGAGCCGCTCGCCGTTATCGATCAGCGTGCGGAAGCCGCGAACCATCAGCCCGGCGCCCACCAGCAGCACTACCGCGAGCGCGATCTCGGCCGCCACCAGGATGTTGCGCAACCGGTGGCGCGCGCCGCCCGCGGAACCGCCGCGTCCGCCTTCCTTCAGCGAGTCCGTCAGATTGGGCCGCGAACACTGCCAGGCGGGTGCCAAGCCGGCCAGAATACCGCTCAGCACGGCAGCCAGCAGCGTGAACGCGAGCACCCGGCCATCGAGTTCGATATCCTTCCATCCCAGAATGTAGCGCGCGATCTCCGGCGGCATGCCGGCCTTCATGAGGTTCATTCCCCATCGCGCCACCAGCAAACCGAGCGCGGCGCCGGCCACGGAGAGCAGAATGCTTTCCGTCACCAGTTGCGTTACCACCCGCCAGCGCGACGCGCCCAGAGCCGTGCGCACCGCCACTTCACGCAGCCGTCCGGTAGCGCGCGCGAATTGCAGGTTGGCCACGTTGACGCAGGCGATCAGCAGCACGAATGCAACCGACCCTAGCAGCATCAGCAGGTACTGCGAAGTTTCGTACTCCACCAGGTAGCGCTGCACCGGCCAGACCATCAGGCGCCGGCCCTTGTTCGTGTCGGGGTAGGATTTTTCCAGCCGCGCGCCGATGGCATCGACCTCGGACGACGCCTGTTCCACGGTCCGGCCCGGCTTCAAGCGCGCGGCGGCGAGCAGCGTGTTGTTCTTCCGCGAAGCGCGTTGCTCCGGAGTGAAGGCGTGAGGCGTCCAGAGCTCGGTAGCCAGAGGAAAATCGAAGCTGGCCGGCATGACCCCGATCACGGTGTAGTTCTGGTCGTCCAGCCGCACGGTCTTGCCGGCGATCGCCGGGTCGGCCGCAAAACGGCGCTGCCACAGGCGGTCGCTGAGAACCACCTCGCGTTCGCGGCCCGGCTGATCCTCACCCGCCTGGAAGCCCCGTCCCAATGCGGGCTGCACACCCATCACATCAAAGAAATTCGCGCTGGAAAGGGCCTGCAGGACGCGCTCCGGCTCACCGCTCGCGCCCACGATATTCGCCAGCCCGTCATCCCAGGTGGCCATGTTTTCGAATGCCGTGGTCTCACGGCGGACATCCTCCAGATCGGCCGGCGTGGCGCTGTTCCAGTGGTTGGGCTCATCGGGTAGCCGCTGCATCACCATGACCAGCGATTCCATGCGCGGCAAAGCCACCGGCTTCCAGAGCATGGCGTCGCACAGGCTGAATACCGAGGTAGTGGCGCCGATACCCAGCGCCAAGGTGAGAACCGCGGTCACCGCAAATCCGGGCGATTTGCGCAACATGCGCGCGCCGAAAGATACGTCTTGCCACAAGCTCATGCAGGTGTCCTTAATAGCCTGATACGCACGCGTGGGGTGGGAAGTTCGCAGGATCTCGGGTGCTGGTATAGTAAGACACACCTACCGTGCGCGTCTTCATCAGTTGCTGCTCCAAGGACGGACCGGCGGTTGAGAAGCTCGCGCTCGGGCTCGACGAGCCGCCGGAGACGATGCTTTGGTCCCTTACGTGCACGGACTCCGCGACGAGGCTTTGACTCCACGCCCGCAAGCGGGCTCGGCAGGCCAGGAGGCCTGCCTGCTAGTCTGATCAGTAGCGCCTCGCACCGCCATGAACCTCCAAGCCGGGAGTTCCAACTACTTCGTTTTCGCCGCGGGGGTCTTCTTCCTGTATTGGGCCTGCGCCCAATCGCGGCTGCCGCGACTTGGCCTCATCCTGCTGGCCAACTACTTCTTCTGTGCCCGCTACGGGCTGTTCTACCTGTGGCTGATCCCGGCCTGCTCGACTGCCGACTACCTGGCAGGCCTCGGGCTGATGCGCTGGCGCGCGGCGTGGGTGCGGCGCGCGCTGGTGGGTGTCAGCCTGGCGGTCAACCTCGGCTTGCTCGCCTCATCCCGGCACTGGGCCTTCGCGCTGGGCCTCTCCTTCTACACGCTTCAGTCGCTAACCTACACGCTCGACCTCTTCCGCCGCGATGGTGAAGGCACCCACAGCCTGCTGGCGTATCTCTCGGCCGTCTCGTTTTTCCCGACGCTGCAGGCCGGGCCGATCACGCGGGTCACCGAGCTGTTGAACCAGTTTGCCAAGCCGCGCCTGCTCAGCCGCGCCGATGGGGGGCGCGCCTTCTTTCTGATCGGCCTGGGCCTGCTCAAGAAGGTTCTCCTTGCCGATTTTCTGGCCGAGAACCTGGTGAACCGCGTCTTTGATACGCCCAACCTCTACAGCGGGGCCGAAGTGCTGATTGCCGTCTACGCCTACTCGCTGCAGCTCTATTTCGATTTCTCGGGCTACACCGATATCGCGCGCGGCACCGCGCTGCTGCTGGGCATCCAGTTGCCGATCAATTTCGACCGGCCGTATCTTGCAGGAAACCTGGCCGAATTCTGGCGGCGCTGGCATCTCAGCTTTTCCAACTGGCTGCGCGACTACCTTTACTTCTCGCTGCCGGGAGCCCGCACCAAGGTGATGCCCTACGTGAACCTGGTGATCACCATGCTGCTGGGCGGGCTGTGGCACGGACTCACCTGGCCGTTCGCCGTGTGGGGATTGCTGCACGGCACGATGCTGGCCGCGACGCGGTTCTACCAAGCGCGGCGGGGCCGCGTACGGAATCCGGAGAACCCGCTGGGGCGGGCTCTGGCGGTGGTGGGCACGTACCACTTCGTCTGCCTCACGTGGGTCTTCTTCCGCGCCGGCAGCATGGCGAGTGCGTGGCAGATCCTGGCACGAATCGGGTCGCTGACGCCGGGGCTGGAGAACGTCACCCCGCTGCTGGCGGGCGCGCTGCTGTTGGCGGCGGCCACGATGTTCGTGCGCAAGGCCTGGTACGCGTGGGCCATGGAAGGGTTCGCCGCCACGCCCTTCTACGTCCATGCTCTCGCCCTGGCGCTGGTGGCGGTGACGGTCCAATCTCTCGGCGGCCGCGGCGGCGTGCCATTCATCTACTCGCGGTTTTAAGCGATGCGAGGCTTCCCGGTCCAAACCGCATTGAGCATCGCGATGCTGGCCGTGTTGCTGTTGGTGGCGCAGCGCATCGTGCCCGGCATTCACACAGTGGAGCGGCCGCAGTTCGATGCGATCCTGGATTTCCCGGCCTCCAGCCCGGTAGCGCCGCACGAGGAACCACCCGCGATCCGCCGCCCGCTGGCCCCGCTTCCCACCGTCTTGTTGGACGATTCCAACCACGGGCTCGACCATTTTCTCGAAGCCCTGTGGCGCACCGAGAGCCGCGCCGCGGGGGCGGTCACCCGCATCGTCCACTACGGCGATTCGCCCACCACGGCCGACCTGATTACGGGCGACGTCCGCAGCCTGCTCCAGAAGCGTTTCGGGGACGCCGGCCACGGCTTCATTCTGGTGGAGAAACCGTGGGCCTGGTACCAGCACCAGGGCGTGGCGCTCGATGGGTCTGGCTGGCAATCGTCGGCGGCCAGCCATTTCGAGGCGCGCGACGGGATGTTCGGCCTGGGCGGCGTGAGCTTTATCGGGTCAGGGAAGGCGCACAGCCGCATCGTGCTGGAGACGGGCGCGCACTCCCACTTCGAAGTTTGGTTCCTCCGGCAGCCGGATGGCGGCAGGCTGGTGGTTTCGGCGGACGGGCGGACGCTGGGCGGCATCGACACCGGAGGCGACGCCAAAACGCCCGGCTTCGCGAGCTTCGATGTGCCCGGCGGCGCTTCCGGGCTTGAGCTTCACGTGGAGCAGGGCAAGGTCCGCGTCTTCGGCGTGAGCGCGGAGAAGTCCGGGGACGGCGTGGTGTACGACAGCCTGGGTCTGAACGGCGCATCGGTGACGGTGCTCTCGCGCATGTTCAACGCCGCGCACTGGGCCGAAGAACTGCAGCATCGCAATCCGCAGCTAGTGGTGATCAATTACGGCACCAACGAAGCCGACTTCGCAGCCTTCGTGGACAAGGGGTACGAGAAGGAACTGCGCGAAGCCATCCGCCGGCTGCGCGACGCGCTGCCCGAGGCGTCGATCCTGGTGATGGGGCCGATGGACCGCGGCCACCGGACGGGGCCCGGCCAGATCGAAACCATGCCCACGATTCCGCGCATCGTGGCCATCCAAAAACGTGTGGCGCAGGAGACAGGCTGCGGTTTCTTTGACACATTCGCCGCCATGGGCGGCCCGGGCACCATGGCCCGCTGGTACACGGCGCAGCCGCGCCTGGTCTCGGCCGATTTCATCCACCCGTATCCGGCGGGCGGCAAGATGATCGCCGCGACCTTCACCAAAGAGATCTCGCTGGCACTGAACCGTTACAAGATGCGGCACGCCAAACCCCTGTCCGCCACCGCGGTACCCTAGAGTAGTGCGTCGCGCGCTGCCGTGTTTCTTAACCTTGGCCTGTCTCTGTGCCGTCACCGCGACCCCGCAGAAGAAAAAGCGCAGCCCGGGGCCCGCCGCGCCGCGAATCAGCGCAGCCCTGCGGGCGGCTTCGCTCGATAAGGTTGCGCAATACCTGGACGGCTCGGCGGCGTCGCCGATTCAACAGCCAGGCGCGCTGGCGCCGGTATTCGAGCAGATCTACCGCATGAGTTCGGCGCAGACGCGGATGCCCGTCCACATCATTCATTTCGGCGACTCCCACACGGCTGCCGACGACTGGACGGGCGGTCTCCGCGACCATTTCCGCGAGCGGTTTGGCGATGGCGGCTCGGGCTTCTCGCTGGCCGGCCATCCGTTTCTGGGCTACCGGCGATTCGATGCGCGCGGCGGCGCCACCACGGGCTGGGAGACGGTGGGCGGCCGCTACGGAACGGGCGACGGCCTGTTTGGTTTGGGCGGCGTTGGCATTGTCACGTGGCGCCCCGGCCAATCGGTTTTCCTCAGTGCCGAGTGCGACCGCCTGGAGATCCACTACCTCCAGCAGCCCGGCGGCGGGCGCGTGACGCTCTACGATTACGACGAGCGCCTGGAAGATTTCTCCACCGAGGGCGAACTGGCCCCGGGCTTCGTTCGATACCAGACCCCGCCCGGCCCTCACCGTTTCCTGCTTAAGACCCTGGACGCGCGACCGGTGCGGCTGTTCGGATGGGTAGCCGACCGCGAGGCCGGCGTCACCTACGAAGCGCTGGGCCTCAACGGCGCCGAGGCTTCGGTGATTCTCAAATGGAATGAAACCATGCTGGCCACTTACTTGCAACGCCGTGATCCGGGGTTGATTGTGCTGGCATACGGAACCAACGAAGCGACCGATCCATACTGGGCCCACGAAGACTACCAGGCGATGTTCTCGAGCCTGCTGCGGCGGCTGCGCCAGGACGCGCCCGCGGCGTCGATCCTGGTGCTCGGGCCCGCCGACCGCTGGCAGCGCTACCAGGGCAAGTGGCGGCTGGTGCCGGGAATCGACCGCATCGTGGCGGACGAGCAGCATGCCTGCCGCGAAAACGGCTGCGCCTTCTGGGACACGCGCACACGCATGGGCGGCACGGGCGCGATGAAGGACTGGGTTTACGCCGGGTTGGCCCAGGCCGATTACGTGCACTTTACGTCCGCCGGATACCGGCGGCTGGCCGACGTGCTGTTCGCCGACCTGATGCAGCAGTACGACGCTTACAAGAAGACGCGCGACGAGACCCTGGGGCAGGACTGACATGGAAACGCAAAGCAGGATCGTCGAACTCATCCGGACCGTGGCCGGGAAGCCGGTGAGCCCGGCGCCAGACGAATCGCTGTTTGAGTCGGGCCTGCTGGATTCCTTCACGTTGCCCGATCTGGTGGCGGCACTCGAGAGCGAGTTTGCGATCCGCATTCCGGACTCCGACCTGACGCCGCGCAAGTTCGATTCAGTCACGCGCATCGAAAAGTACCTTCAAGGCAGGTCGTAGAACGTGGCGTACCTGCGCGCGTTCGGCTGCTACCTGCCCTCGCGGGTGGTAAACAACGCCGAGCTGGCGCCGCTGGTGGGCGTGGAGCCGGCGTGGCTGCTGCAGGCCACCGGGATCGAGCAGCGGCGCTACGCGGCCGCGGAGGAGACGGTGGCCAGCCTGGGCACGAGGGCGGCGGTGGATTGCCTGGAAGCCAATGGCTTGAGCGCGCGCGACGTGGGCCTCGTGATCGCGGCCAGCGGATCGGGGGAGCGGCGGTTTCCGGGTCCAGCAGCGGCCATCGGAAGCGCGCTGGGCATGGGCGGAGTGCCCGCGATCGATCTGCCCATGGCCAGCGCGGGCTCGCTCTTCGGCCTTTCGCTGGCATCGCGCCTATGCCGCGACTACGGCAACGTGCTGGTGGTGGCGAGCGAGATCATGTCGCGCACGGTGCGACTGGATCCGGCGGGCCGCGATACGGCGATTCTGTTTGGCGATGGCGCCGGCGCCTGCGTGGTGAGCGCGGAAAGCGGCTTCGCCAAGGTGGCCGACTCGCTGTTGTGCAGCGACGCAGAATTCGGCGAAGCCCTGCGGCTGGACTTGGATTCGCCGCTCCACATGGATGGCCGGACGATTATTTTGCAGGCGGCGCGCAAGATGCCCCGGGCGATTGCGGACCTGCTGGAGCGCAACCATCTGCCGGCGGGCGCGGTGGACACCTTCCTGATGCACCAGGCCAATCTCCATCTGATCACGCGCGTGGCGGCGGCGTTGGCGGTGCCGGAGACGCGCTTCTACCGCAACGTGGCACGGTACGGGAACACGTCGTCGGCGTCGATGGTGATCGCCGCCACGGAGTGGTGGCGGGAGCGTGGCGGGCGGTGGGAGGGCCCGGTCGTCTTCGCCGCGTTCGGCGCGGGACTGCACTGGGGCGCGCTACTGGCGGTGGGGCAGGCCTCCGGTTCGCCTACCGCCTGAACCAGTTCCGGCGCAGCAAAGTCAATCCGCCGAGAGCCAAGCCGAGCAGAAGCGGCGTCGCCGGTTCCGGTGACAACGTCAGATTGTCCAGCGCAAACTCAGTACCACTGCCATAGGTGGCGTAGGCAGGATTCGGGGTCCCGCCGAAGGAACTTAATGTAACTTCGGTGAGGCCAGTCCAGTTGAATGTCTCCAGGGTGGGCGCGGTAGAACTTACGACAATGGTTGTCGAGTCTAAAAGGGTCGCGCCGTTGTAGCCCTGGATGGTGATGTTGAGTTCTTCGTTCCAAGCGCCGGTAAAATACCCACTGGCGAAAGTGAACGGCGTAACGGAGGAGAAACTAGCGGGAGCGCCAATTTCGTTAAAGGCTTCATTGGGAGAACTTATCAAGCCGGCTGCGTATCCGGAGATGGGAGCGTGACTCAACGCGAAGATAGCGCCAAAGTTACTCCAGTTCAGGCCTTGATAGCCGTCGCTAATGTGAGCCAGACTGTCGCTACCAAAGGCGCCCGTGTTGATGTCGTCAAAATTGATGACACCAGCCAAACACGTTGAGGTGGCCAACAAGATAGTACTCGAGAGTCCGAAGCAGAATCTTACGGTCATATTCTGCGCTATTTTCGATCCTAAGTGAGAGGATGTCAAGCGATTTCCAAGTTATCTCCAAGTTATTCGCATTTTTGCCTCGGTACTATACTTACTGTATCTTGTCTGATGATCGCCACCAAGGAGTGGTGGCGTGAGCTGGCGGTGGTTGGATGGTCCTGGGAGTAGCTCGCAACCCGATGCCGGGTTTCAGCGGACCGCTTCCCACCGACCTAATACGCCGGCATCGTCTTTCAACTGAGTCACGCCCCAGCGGCCGTCAGCGATGGTGCGCCCGTCCATCGACAAAACGGCGGAATACGAACCCACGGCCAGGATTCTCTCACCCGGATGAGGAATGTCCGTAACGGCGGTCCCTTCGAAGAAGATCTGCCGCGTTGCTGCGATATAGTGGCCCTTGAACTCCTCCGTGCCCACAAGCGCGTTCTCGCGCCGCCACGTGAAAGTCCCCAGGAGGACCATTCCGTCCGGAGTCTCTTCTTCCGAGGTGAATTTAAGAGCGGAATTGCTCCAATTGTTCCCTTGATCGTCGACGGCGTTGCGAAGGGTCCAGGTGCCGAAGGCAAGGTGGGGAGCCTGTTTCGACTGCGTGGAGCGGCCCAGGATGGAACTCCCATTCTTGACGAGCACGGTGGTGGCGCCGAGGATCACGAGCACAGCCGCGGCTGCCCAATAGTACCGGCGTCGCGCCGGCGATGGCGCGCTGGCTCTGGGGCGAGCGGTATCCCGATGCGTCTCGAGTGGCTGCCCCGGTGGGGCGGAGGCCGAAGATGCGGGGCGGTCCTGGGGCTGGCGAGCTCTCTGGATCGCCGCGCGCACGGCCTCCGCGAGTTCCCGAAAGTTCGCGTCATCGAGATCGCCGCGCCAGGAGCTCAAGTCGGCAGTCTGAAAGGAGCGAAACTCCAGGGGCAGGCTGACGTCTTCGATCATGACCGGAACTAAAATCTCGCGCCCGGCCGCTTCCCGCGCCTCGGTCTTGACCCAACGGGAAGCAACCGAGTTCTTCGACCAGACAACGATGACGCAGGCCACGCCATCGAGAGCGCGCTGGATGGCCTCATCGAACTGTTCGCCCGGGAGAATGCTGCGGTCCCACCAGACTTCCAGTCCGGTGGACTCGTGCAATCGTTCGCTAAAGCTCGCGACCCAATCCCGGTCTTCCCGAGCGTAACTCACGAAGATGTCTGCCATGGCTTTCGAGCGGCTCAGCGTTTCACCGCAATACCCAATAGTAATCCTGGGAGCGGCTTGCCGGCGGAGACTTTTGGACGGCAAGGCAGCCACCAGCCCGCGTGATATGCTGTCCGGATGAAACGCACGCTCGCCGTACTGCTGTTTGCCGCTGCGCCGCTCCACGCCGAGGCCATCGAAACGCCGGGCGTGCAGAAATCCGTCGAGATCCTGCGCGACCGGTGGGGCGTGCCCCATATTTACGCCTCGACGGTTCACGATCTGTTCTTCGCCCAAGGCTACGTTACCGCCGCCGACCGCCTCTTCCAAATCGACCTGTGGCGGCGCACCGGCACCGGCAAACTGGCCGAGGTTTTCGGGCCGTCCTATATCGAGCGCGACCGCCTGGCGCGCGCTGTGGCCTATCGCGGCGATTGGGCCGCCGAATGGGCGGCTTACGGCGCCGACACGCGCGCCATCGTCGCGGCGTTCGCCGAAGGCATCAACGCTTACATCGGCTCGCTCGGCGGCAACCTTCCGGCCGAATTCAAAATCGCCGGTTACGCTCCCGGGATGTGGACACCGGAGGACTGCCTCAGCCGCGTCGCCGGCCTCACCATGACCGGCAATCTCACTCGGGAAGTGGCCCACGCGGAGGACATCCGGCGCTACGGCCTGGAGCGCGCGCTGCAGTTCATCCGCATCGAGCCGCGCACTCCCCTGACGGTTCCGGCGGGCCTGGATCTCTCCGCCATCACTTCCGAACTGCTGCGCGCGTACCGCGAAACCGTCGGTCCGGTGCGCCTCACCACCGAACAGGGAAGCAACAACTGGGTGGTGGACGGCACGCTGACGGCGACCGGGCGGCCCATCCTGGCCAACGATCCGCACCGGCCGGTGCAACTTCCCTCCCTGCGCAAGACCGTCCATCTGGTCGGCCCGGGGTGGAACGCCATCGGGTCGGGCGAACCCGGCCTGCCCGGCATCGCGCTCGGCCACAACGAGACCGTCGCTTTCGGCTTCACCATTGTGGGTATCGACCAACAAGACCTGTACTTGGAGACGGTGAATCCGGCGAACCGGGAACAATACCGCTACCAAGGCGCATGGAAGAACTTCGATAGCGAGCGGCAGCAGTTGGCGGTGAAGGGTGAGCCGGCCCACACCATCGTGCTGCGCTATACGGTACACGGCCCGGTGATCGCCGAAGACCTTGCGCACCACCGGGCCTACGCGCTGCGCTGGGTGGGCAGCGAGCCTGGCGCCGCCGGGTATCTGGCGGGCCTCTCGCTGGCGCGCGCCCGGAACTGGACCGAGTTTCGCGCCGCCATGTCGCGCTATCGCGTTCCCTCCGAGAATCTGGTGTACGCCGACGTGCAGGGCAACATCGGCTGGCAGGTGGGCGGCCTCACCCCCATTCGCGAGGGCTGGAACGGCCTGCTGCCCGTGCCCGGCGAGGACGGCCGCTACGAATGGACGGGGTTCCGCAAGCCGGAAGAATTGCCCTTCGAGTTCAACCCGCCGCGCCACTACATCGCCACCGCGAACCATAACATTCTTCCCGAAGGCTACACAATTCCCCTGGGCTACGACGGTTGGGCGCTGCCGTTCCGCGTCTCCCGCATCCGCGAAATGCTCACGAGCGGGAAGAAGTTCGATATCGCCGACGTCATCCGCATGCAGCAGGACGTGACCTCGCTCGCGGCGCGCCGGTTCCAGGCCGCGGTCCGCAGGTGGCAGCCGGCCGAGGGTACGAAGGCCGCGCGAGCGCTGGAAGAAGTCCTTCGATGGGACTGCGTGCTCACAGCCGATTCCCATGCGGCGCTAGTCTACGAGGTCTGGATGGCCAAGCTTCCGGCGGCATGGTTCGGTGAGATGGCGGGGAAGGCCGACCTGGAGATGCAGTTGCGCAAACTCGAGTCGGGCGCCGACCCGGCGATTCTCCAGAAGACACTCGACGAAGCTCTCGCCGACATCGACCGCCGCCAGCTTGCCAACTGGGGCGCGCTGCATCAGCTCAGGCTGGCGCATCCGCTCGGCAAAGCCGAGTTCGCGCTCGGCCCGGTGCCACGTCCGGGCGACGGCAACACGGTCAACGCCACCAGCGGCGCCAACTTCCGCCAGACCAACGGCGCCTCGTGGCGCGAAGTTCTCGACGTCGGCAATTGGGACCGCTCGGTGATCACCAACGTTCCCGGCGAGTCCGGCAATCCGGGTAGTCCGCATTACTCCGATCTTCTAGCCGATTGGGCCGCCGGCCGTTACCACCCACTGCCCTATTCGCGAGCCGCCGTGGAGGCGGTTACGGAGGAGCGGATCGTGCTGAAGCCGAAAGGGGATTAGCGAACCACGGCTCCGAGACTCCATCTTGGACGGGGGCAAGGGGGGGCAGGGGTTTGCTATTTTAGCGGCTCGACGATGGGAAATGCGGCGTCGAAGCCGTCAAACAGCCCGAAGAGCTGAGTCACTCGGGTCGCGTTACCGGTCACGGTCGCATCGCCGCGCTGGATCGCGTCGGTGACCGGGCGCTGACCCATGGCGATGCGCTCGAACACCGCGCGCGTCATGTTTACGGTGGCGTCGGCATTCGCGGCATCCTTGCCGGTCACAGCGGTTAGAGCGCCATGCTCGAGAGTCGACGTAAGCGACTCGTGAGTATCGGTGAATCGCCAGTTGATGACGATGTTTGCGGTTCCGGCTCGCGGTCCGTTTATGCGCGTGCCGAGATAATCGAACACGAGCGCGATCGGTATGGCGTGCAACATGGCTGCGTCGATGCCGGGAACGGACGGCGCCCGACCACGGGCGCCACGGCGCAATTCCTGCGCTCGGAGCAGGTAGGCGTTTCGCCACGGCGCCGATTCAGAAAGGTAGGCCAGTTGCTCGAATGCATCCCCCGCGAGACTGCGCGCCTCCTGGTTGGAGGGATCGGCGAACACGAGCTGGTCCATTACCTCGGCGACCCAGCGGTAATGGCCCGCTTTGAAGTCATCGCGCGCCCGCGCGATCACCGCAGCCGGTCCGCCCATGTATTCGAGATATTTCCTGGCTTCTTCGACGCGAGGGAGACGATTGAGAGTCGCGGGATTTCCGTCGTACCAGCCGACGTAGCGTTGGTATACGGCCTTGGAATCCTGTGAGATGGAGCCGTAATATCCGCGCACGGACCAGTCGTTCTCAAGCCCAGGGGGCATGGTAAGGTCCTCGGCAATCTCGGTGGGCCCCATTCCCTGATTCATCATTCGGACGGTCTGGTCATGCACATACTTGTAGAGATCACGGTGATTCGCCAGGTACACCCGTACCCGTTCGTTGCCCCACACCGGCCATGTATGTTCGTCTAGATGAAGTCTATGGCGATTTGTCTCGCTTCGGGTTTAGCGGCTAGAGCGGGTTTGCGGAGTATGTCTGTGCCCCCGAGCGAGCATTGGTGCGGAAGCCCGCTCGAATGACGTTCGAGCAAGCGGCGGCGCTACCGCAAGCCGGGCAGCTCGCCGTGCAAGGTCTCTTTGCGAACGGGCCGCTGAGACCAGGTCAGAAGATCCTGATCAATTTGGCGCTATTTGAACAGGGCCGCGACGTCGTCGAGTGTAAAGACTCTCCACACCCTCGCCGTCCTGTCACCGCTGGCGGTGACGATGCGCTGACCGTCGGGAGAGAACGCCGCATGCCAGACGCTGTCGGTATGACCTTCGAGTTTGGCCAGGAGCTGACCGTTGGCGGAGTTCCATACCCGGGCCACGCTGTCGCCGCTGGCGGTGACGACGCGCTGACCGTCGGGGGAGAACACGGCATGCGTGGCTCTATCGGGAAGGCCTTCGAGTTTGGCCAGGAGCTGACCGTTTTGGGAGTTCCAGAGCCTCGCCGTCTTGTCGTAGCTCGCGGTGACAATGCGACGGCCGTTAGCGGAGAACGACGTATGCACCACGGAGGAAGTGTGGCCTTCCAGTATGACCAGGAGCCGACCGTTCTCGGAGTTCCAGACCCGGGCCGTATTGTCGGCGCTGGCGGTGACAATGCGCCGGCCGTCGAGCGAGAACGCAGCATCCCAGATGCTGGCGGTATGGCCTTCGAGCTTGGCCAGGAGCTGACCGTCGGCGGAATTCCACACCCGCGCCGTCTTGTCATCACTGGCGGTGACGATACGCTGTCCGTCGGGGGAGAACGCCGCATGCCAGACGCTGCCGGTATGGCCTTCGAGTTTGGCCAGGAGCTGGCCGTTGGCGGAGTTCCATACCCGCGGCGTATGGTCGTCGCTGGCGGTGACGATACGCCGGCCGTCGGGCGAGAACGCCGCATCCAGGAAGCTGCCGGTATGGCCTTCGAGTTTGGCCAGGAGCCGGCCGTTGGCGGAGTCCCAGATCCGCGCCGTCCTGTCCCCGCTCGCGGTGACGATGCGCCGGCCGTCGGGGGAGAACGCCGCATGCACGACCGCGGAGGTATGGCCTTCGAGTTTGGCCAGGAGCTGACCAGTTCTGGAATTCCAGACCCGCGCCGTCATGTCTACGCTGCTGGTGACGATGCGCTGGCCGTCGGGGGAGAACGCCGCATCCAGGACGCTGTTGACATGGCCTTCGAGTTTGGCCAGAACCTGACCGTTAGCGGAGTTCCAGACTCGCGCCGTTGTGTCTTGGCTAGCGGTGACGATGCTCTGACCGTCGGGGGAGAACAGCGCATCCCAGACGCTGTTGGTATGGCCTTCCAGTTTGACCAGTAGCTGACCGTTGGTGGAGTTCCAGACCCGCGCCGTATTGTCGTTACTGGAGGTGACGATGCGCCGGCCGTCGGGGGAGAACGCCGCATCCAAGACGCCGGCGCCATGGCCTTCGAGTTTGGCTAGGAGTTGACCGTTGGCGGGATTCCAGACCCGCGCCGTCTTGTCGAAGCTGGCGGTGACCATTCGCTGACCATCGGGAGAAAACACCGCGTGGACGACGCTGTCGGCATGTCCTTCGAATTTGGTCAGTTGCTGACCGTTGTCGGAGTTCCAGACCCGCGCCGTCTTGTCCTCACTGGCCGTGACGATGCGCTGACTGTCGGGCGAGAAAGCCGCATGCACAACTTTGTCACTGTGGCCATCGAGTTTGGCCAGGAACTGACCGTTGGCGGAGTTCCACACCCGCGCCGTATTGTCGTCGCTGGCGGTGACGATGCGCTGACCGTCGGGGGAGAACGCCGCACAACTGAGGCTGCCGGTATGGCCTTCGAGTTTGGCCAGGAGCTGGCCGTTGGCGGAGTTCCACAGCCGCGCCGTTCTGTCTACGCTGGCGGTGACAACGCGCTGGCCGTCGGGTGAGAACGCCGCATCCCAGACCATTCCGGTATGGCCTTCGAGTGTGGTAATGAGCTGACCGGTGCCGGAGTTCCAGACCCGCGCCGTCCGATCCGAACTGGCGGTGACGATCCGCTGACCATCGGGGGAGAACTCCGCATGCAAAACGCTGTCGGTATGGCCTTGGAGTTTGGCCACGAGCTGACCAGTAGTGGCGTTCCAGACCCGCGCCGTCTTGTCCAAGCTGGCAGTGACGATGCGCTGGCCATCGGGGGAGAACTCCGCATACCGGACGAGGTCGGTGTGGCCCACGAGTACGGCCTGACGCCCTGGAAAAATATGGGAGATCGCCGCACGCGCCTCTGTGGTTGGGCTGCGGCCCAAGGCTTCGACGGCGAGACCAAGCGCCCCCCCGGGATCGCGAGGGTAGGCAACCTCTGCACGGGAGGCCAACTCCCGCGATTCGGCAAGACGACGCTGCGACTCAGCAATATTCTTTTGATCAAGCGCCTCTCGGCTTGCCTGGTCAGCCGCCTTCCTCGCGTCCTCGGCTTCCTGCTGCACACGAACGGCTTGGTTTCTCGCCGCTACAGCGTCCCTTTCGTTGGCAACCGCCATATGAGCGGCGAGTTGGGCCCCTTTCTCGCTGCGCCGGGCCGACTCGGCCGACTTCCATCCCCACCAAGCCAGGACCGCCAGAAGGACCGCAGCCAAAGTTGCGGCCACTGCCGTCACCCGCAGCCTGCGCCGGCCAGCCTGCTCCCGCTTCGCGCTCTCATCGACCCACGCTCTGACCCCTTTCAGGTCGGCTTCCGAAAGATAGCGTTGCGCCCACGCCCCGCTGAGGCGCCCGTCGCGGAGCCACCTTCGGGCTTCATCCAGCGTGGAACCGGACAGCGGGAGCTTCTTGCTCGTGGAATCCCTGAGAAATTCCAGCGAATTCGCGTTAGCCGCCTCAACTTCAATCCATCGCTTCAGACGGCGCCATTTCCAGCCGAGGCACTCGTGCGGAAGGTCGGCTTGCGTTTCGCCGGGCTCGATACGGCGGGTGACCAGTAGTCCTCGGCGCTCGAAGGCTTCGACGATGGCCGCAAGGCGCGAAGCCGGGATTCCCGTGACGGCGGCGAGAACGCCAAGCTCCTCCGGACTTCGGAAGGGCCGGTCACCCTCCCCTTTCTCCGTAATCCGCTGGAAGAGGCGCTCGATGGCGGTCTGGTCGTCGGGGAATTCTCGAAACACCGCCTCGGCGTCCTGGTCGATGGCGTCATCGAGTCCGCCCGCGCGATCGTACTGTTCGGCGGATATCTGCCATCCGGTACCTGCGCCGGCGCTCATCGCGTTGGCCTCCCGGATGCCCCGCCCTCGAACGCGCCTTCCTCAAACATCCTCCGAAGCAAATGTTGCAGAACCGGCAAGTGGTCCGGTTCGTCGTCGCATTCGTTGAGCAGCCGCTGAACCACCGCCGGATGAATGGACACCCCGATCACGCCCAGCGGACTCTCGATCGCCTCTTGGAGCTGATGCCGCGTCATCCGCGGCACCAAGTAGTGGCCCCCGTTCAAGGCTTCGGGCAGCCCGCGGAAGATCGCGCAGGAGCCGAGGAAATCCGACCGCATGGTCAGGATGACATAGATGGGAACTTCGTCTTGTTCGGCCGCGCGCAACAGAAGATGGATGAAGCGGTCCGCCTCGGCGCCACCGTCGACCTTCAGCCGGTCGCGGCGGTAGGGAAAGATCTCTTCGAATTGATCGACCACCACCAGGAGGCTCTCGCCCGGCGGCAACCGCTTCACCGCGTCGACCAGACCATATGTGGTGCGGGTCAGGGTTGCGGTGTCGATCACACGTCCCAGCGTATTCTCCAGGCTGCGCGCCAGTTCCGCCAGCGGTCCGCCGCGGGGCTTCATGATGGCGACGCGGACGGTTCCCAGTCGCGGGAGCATACCCGCTTGCAGCATCGGGACGACTCCAGCCAGCACCAGCGAGCTTTTGCCGGAGCCGGAGACCCCTGTGACGGCCAGGAGGCGGCGTTCTTCGAGGAGTGAGGCTACATCCTCGATCTCGCGGTCGCGCCCGAAGAAGAGGGCAGCGTGCTGTGGTTCGAACGGCAACAGGCCCCGGAATGGGTTTATCATCTCTGCCATCCCAGCGCCTCCAGAAACGGACGGACATCGTCCACCTGGAACCGGTCGCCCTGCTGCCGGAGAATGGCGCCCCCGGGCAGTTCCGCTTCGAGTTCCGCGGCCTTCGGCGGCGGCGCAAGCAGGAACGCCTTTTGGCCGGCGGAGAACCCGACGGCCTTGCGCAGGCGCCTGCCTTCAGCGGCGCCCCAGTAGAAGAGAACGGCACGGCTCTTCTTGATATCCGACAAGCCGAGTCCATACCGGCTGACGAGAAATCCAGTGGCGGTCTCGATCTCCGAAGCGACCGTCTCGGCGGCGGGTTTGTCCGCGTCCTCGAAGGCGATGCCGACCTGGGACGGCGACCGGATGCCGGCGCCTGCCAGGCGGTCACGAAGTGTTTCCAGGAATTTCTCGATGTTCTTTTGCTCCACGCGATCGTACTGATCCGCGCGGTTCGCGTTGGATTTATTGAAATCCTCCTCGATCCATTCCAGCGTCTGGCGCTCCTCATCGCTCAATTTCTGCTGAGGAGGAAGATATACGACGGTCGCTCCGGAACAGGTTTCGAGTGACCAACTTATGGCGTCAAAGGCGCGTTGCTGGGTTTGTCCGCCGGCGAAATGAACTGCTAGGCGGGCCTTGGACAGATATTCGCGGACGGTGGATTCATTTGCGTACGCTTGGGGCGATTCCGGCAACACCCGGTAGCCCGCCCGCGTGAGTTCATCCCATACCTGCTGGCGCGTATCCAGCTCAGCTTCGCCCAGGTACACCGTCTTCGAGGAGCGCCGCATGAGTTTCAAGGCTTCGGCGAGTTTCGCGCCGAGTTCCTCGATTGACGTCGTGCGCTGTTGCTGGGCCACCTGGATCCTCGGGTCGAGCTGTTTGAACGTCTGCTTGTCGATCGGATGCCAGGAGACCGGAAGGACCCGGTAGACGGTCTGATTGTTTTCAGCTTTCCAGTTCAGCGGATGGCCCGAACCCTGGAAGCAGCCCCATTCCCTTGCACACCAGGCCGAAGTGGCGTAGCTCGGAGTGAGCAGGGGAACGAGAATCGCCGTGGCACCGGCCGATTTCTCCAATTCCTGAACCCAATTCGCCGGTCTTTGGCTGAGTTCAGTGCGATCGAAGAAGATCGAGTGCTCAGTGAAGAGTTTGCCAAGCTCTCGAACCAGGTAAAGACGCAGGTCATTGATGAATTTGACCATGCGCTCGTCACAATCCTCGGTCGCATAGCTGACGAACAGATCGTAATGAAAACCTGGGACGTAGGCCATCTGGCTTTTGGCTAGTGTATCCGAATTCGGACTCAGCCGTTCCATCGAACTTCGTCCGCCGCTGGATCACCACTCTCGGGACGTGGCTACCCACACTCGGATGCGCTCTTCCGAGCCTCAAGCGTGAGCGAGCCACGCTTAACAGGCCGTCCCAGCCAAGCGGGGTTGTCCGGCAAACCCTGACAACGCCATGCTTGGTCCAGTTGGGTGAGCAAGCCGTTTCCTTTAAATCCGGTTGTCAAGCGAAATGTTGACGTGGCCATCGGATGCAATGTCTGGCTGCGTCAAAACCGCCCCCCTGTTACTTGCGCCTTGGCAGGATGATCTCAGCCGAAAGATTGGCGACGAAGTTGTGAACCGCAGGCGCTCCGCCGGTATTTCCGAGGAGGGAGATTCCTCGATTTCCTCCACTCCATTTCCCCTCCATTAAGGGGTGTTGTGGCGGCGGAGTTTCGGACGTTGCTGATTTCCTTGGACCTGTATACATCTCCATGAGCGCCATTGTTGTTTATAAAATGTTGGTCGATCACCACCTGCGCTTCGGCGCCGAAGTGCTCGAGCGCGGCATTCAGATATTGCGACCAACGGTTCGCGTCGCGCACGACGGCGCCACGAAGGGGGAGCAGATTGTGCAGTGTATGAGTCGCATCCTCCGCCATATCGAGGACGTGCGACTGCGGCAGGTAAATCAGCATTTCGGAAGGCGCCTCCGAGTCCAGCGCAAGCTGAAAAACGAAAGTTACTCCACCGAGCGTGCGTGTCTCCATCGGCTGCTGAATGGTCTCGTTAGGCGGGACGATCGGTCCGGGCCCGCTGGCTCCCCGGGACCAGGTCTTGCCTTCGCCGTAATCCACGTTGCCGCGTTCTCCCAGCGCCAGGGGCCCACCAAACTGATACTGCGCACGCCGCGCCGTCAGGTTGCCGGCGCCAAGGGATGCTTCGGTGATGGCTGCCATGAAACCCGCCGGCGCAATGACCTTGGTTTTACCGGCAGCCGCGCCGGATGGCGGGACCACGGCGCTTGCGCCCCCAAAGTGATCGCTGTGACTATGGGTGTAGATGACAGCCACGACTGGCTTGCTGGGACGGTGTGCAAAATAGAGGTCGAGAGCTTCGCGCGCCGCTCCGGGTGTAGCCAGTGTGTCGATGACGATGATACCGGTCCTGCCCTCCACGATGGTCATGCTCGACACTGAGAAGCCGCGAACCTGATAGACGCCCTCGGTGACTTTAAACAATCCGTTGGTGGCGTTGAGTTGCGCCTGGCGCCACAGGCTTGGGTTGACGGTGGGCGGCGCGTCGCGCTGGAGGAATTTGTAGGGATCGGCGTCAGGGGTGTTGGGCGTCGTCGCGATGAACCCCCGGTTGGCATCTTCGAAATCCTGGCGGTCGCTGAACGGCAACCTTGACAACACGGCGTGGTTAGCGGCTGTCACGGGTGGTTCGGCGGGCCTGGACTGTTGAGCGTGCGCCGGATTCAGGAATGCCATCAGCCCGGCAAGGCCGGTGACGCGCGCCATTCCGCGCCGCGACGTTGGGCGTTTCATGCTCGCCTCCTTCTGCCGCTCTGGGCATTGGAACTTTACGATTGTACTGTGCGGAAGGCAGGAGGGCTGCCTTACAAAGACGGGAACACGCCCCGGATTTCGCGCACCACTTCCCCGAACTCCTTGGTCGTGGCGACTCCCTGCTGCCAGGCGAGGCCCATTTCGGCGAGATTGTAGGTTTTTTTCACCTTGGCTCCCGGGATGATGCGGTCGTTCTCATCGCGGTCGCGGCCCAACAACCAGAGGGTGTCGGCGACGGCGACCGCGGCCGGGATGTCGTGCGTGACCACAATCACGGTGTTCAACTCGTCGCTGTTGGCCACCTCGGCGATCATCTGGCACACCTGCTCGACGGCCATCAGATCCAGGCCGGAAAACGGCTCGTCCATGAGCACGAAATGTTCGCTGCACAGGAATTGCTGAGCGATGGCGACACGCTGGCGCTGGCCGCCGGAAAGCTGGCAGGGGTAAAGGCCGGCGCGATCTTCCAGGCCGAAGCGCTTGAGATAAGCTCCCGCCTTCTCGGCAGCCGCGCTGCGGCTCAGGCCGGCGGCGCGCGCGGCCAGTTCGAGATTGCCAGCCACGGTGCGATGCTCGAACAGCGGATAGTTCTGCGCCACCACGCCAACCATGCCGCGTTCGACGGGCACACACTTTTCGCCCACCAGCACCTCCCCCGTGTCCGGGCGGTCCATTCCACTCAAGATCCGGAAGAGGCGTGTCTTGCCGATGCCGGAAGGCCCCAGCAGGCCGACGATCTGGCCGGTGATGTAGCCGGGCCGGTAGACGTCGCGAATCTCGAGATTGAGATCGCGCAGGATCGCGCTGTTGCCGATCGTGAGTGAAACGCCGGTCGCCCGCAGAAGGGTGCCGCGATATTCGCAGTTCACTGGCGCTCCAGGTTCAGCGCGGAATAAGGACACAGCACGCGCTTGGCGAGGCCGATACCGTAATCCTGGGTCATGCCGAGTACCAGAATCAGAATCTGGATGGCGAACACTTCGGCCAGGTGAAAGTGCTTGTTCTGGTTGAGCAGCATGGCGCCCACGCCGCCCTCCGAGCGCGAAATGCTCTCCACCATGGTGAGCATCATCCAACCCATGGCGGCGTTCTGGCGAAGCACTTCGATGGCCTGGTCGGCCGTGCCCAGCACCACCACTTCCCATACCACGCGCCACTCGCTCATGCGCAGGCTGCGCGCGTAGTCGAATTTCTCTTTCGGAATCGCGGCCACTACCGACGCCATCGACGTGACGAAGAAGACCGTCATGCCGAACACCAGCAACGAGATCTTCAGAGGGTGGCCGCCGCCGAAGATCAGCGTGAACAGAAACGTGAGGCCGGTGAGCCCGATGAATCGGCCTTTGCTGATGGCCGTCGCCACCGGGAGCCAGAAGGGCAGCACCGTGAAGTAGGAGAAGCACAGGGAGATGGCGGCCGTGATGGCGAGCGCTTGCAGGTTGGCCGTAAAGCTGGTCCACACTTCGTGGCCCAGTCCCTGGTTCATCCACAGCGAGCCGAGCGCGCGGGCGACTTCATCCGGCCGCGGCAAGACTTCGAACGGCGACCGCCACCAGACCAGCAGGGCGATGGCTACCTCCGCCGCGATCAAGATCTGAAGCGCTGTCGCCGAGACGACCCGGTTCGGCCAAAAGGCGCTGCGCAACTCGCGGGCGAGCGCCTTGGAGGCGGCGCCGCTCATCGCGAAGCCGTGGTGCCCAGCACGATATCCACGCGCCGGTTCTGGGCGCGGCCTTCCGGTGTTCCGTTGGGCGCCATCGGATTGGTCGAGCCGTGAGCGAACACGCGCACGCGGCCCGGGGGGAAGTTGGTGGAAGACTGCTGCTCGAGCCAGTTCTTCACGGCGAAGGCCCGCTCTTCGGAGAGCTTCTGATTGGCGTCGACGCCGCCCACGTTGTCAGTATGGCCGTGCACTTCCACCGCGGTGCCGCCGGCCACCAGCAGATCGCGCAACAACTGGTCGAGATCGCCCTTGGCGCCGCCGGAGAAAGTCGCCTTTCCGGTATCGAAATTGATGTGCCACGATTTGCGGCTGACCACGCTCTGCACGGGTTCGGAAGCCGAGAAGGTACGCGTCTCCGCGGGTGTGGTGGGCGCGGACGTCTGCGCCAGGTCCTGAATATAGGACGTGTCCAGGATCTCCTTCACCTTCGGGTAGCTCGGGACCAGATCGGGGTATTGCGAGACCACGATATCGCCGAAGACGGTGTAGGTGGCGGCGAAGAGGTTGGCCGATCCGGGCGCCAGTCCGAAGATCTGGAGGTTGTCTGCGAGGTTGTTCACGGTCGATCCGCCGAGATCCACCATGATGCCTTGCTTATCGCGTTCCGTGACGCCTATGAAGTACTTCTCCCAGTACGCGGCGTCGGTGTTCTTTTCGTTATAGACCGCGGTGCTGACTGCGGCGGCGTGATGCAGGGCGCCCGCGACCCCCTTCACCTGGTCGGCGCCATTGAACATGGCTTTGAGCATGCCTTCCACGGTGCGCCGGTTATCCTGCATCCACTTATCGATGCCGATGATCACGTGCGGCATCTGCGAAGTGTACTCCTTGGTTGAGACGATGGGCACCAGTCCGCCGCGCTTCTGGGCCGCGTTGACGTCGCCGGGAGTCCAGGTCACCACGCCGTTCACGCAGATATGCTTGGTCTCGCCGGTCTTCTTGCCGTTGGCCACGACGGGGCGATCTTCGCAATAGTTGGCGATGTATTTTTCGGGTGCGTCGAGGTAATCCGACGCGTTGACCCAGTTCATACAATTGGCGTCGTAGGTCTTCTCGTCCGGGTTGCTGCACAGGCCGTTATCGCCGAGCCACTTCTGCGCGATGTTCCAGTCGCCATCGCGGAGCACGCCGGCCACGAGGCTGCCACGCGATGCCGCCGGGTTGCCCTTCCATTCGGGCGGCCCCAGCAGCTTATCTTCGCCGCGCGAGAAGCCGCCGGAACCGACCACGCGCGCGATGTAGTTGGGGCCGAGACGGCGCAGCGTGTCGTTGACACCCTTGAGGAACGCGGCGGAGCCATCGCCCATGATGGCGACGAAGTGCGCGCCCTTGGTGGGATTCGGATTCCCGCCCTTCAGCTCGGTCGCGAAGGCGACGAGCGCTTCCTGCATCTTGCCGGAATCGTCCTGCCGGATGAGCTTGAGGTTGACGTGCTCCTTGCACATCAGGCTTCCCGCGGTGGCTTGCGGGCCGCCGGTGGCGAACATCAGACCCATTTGCGCATTCCACGCCCAGACCAGCGCGCGAACTTCGGGCTCGCCGGCGCAGCCGGGCGTGGCGCCCGGCAGCGGCGCCGGCGTCACATTCGACGCTATCGACGGATTCATGATCGGCAGGTCGACGCGCTTAGGCACGGTGGACTCCACGACCTTCGCGCTGGGAACGATTTTTTCCAGCACCCCGTACTTCTTGAGAGCGTAGCCAACCAGGCCTAAGCCGATCAGCCCAATCAGCATCCAGCCGCCTCTTTCAATTCGTACCGCCATCGTCTCCTCCGCTACTCGGCCAGCTTCTCTTTGCCGGCGATGGTTTTATCGGGCGCCGCGGCGGGCGACGGAGCGGCCAGGCCCATCTCCACCTTGAACTGCTTCACCAACTCGCCGGCCCTGAGCTTTTCGACCTCGTCCTCGATCTTCAGGGCCTGCTGATCCACGTTGCCCATGGCCAGATCCATGCGAGCCTCATTGACCGAAGTCATCTCTTCGATCTTACGCACCATTTCGTCGTGCGTCTGGCTGATGCCCGCGACTTCGAACTGCTCCATCGAATCCGCTACCTTCTTTTGCCACTGCGCGCGCCGGTAATCGCGGATGGCGTCGAGCGCCTCCTGGGTCTTGCGCTCCTTCTCGCGCATAAAGGCCTGCTTCACCGCGAGCGCCTTATCGAAAGCCGCGCGCGCGGTTGTGAGCTGGCCCTGGGTGCGGGCCAGCGCGCCTTTCAGGTGTTCGAGCCGGGTGGCGAAACCGCCGGCCAGATCGTCGCGGCCGGCTTGAATGGAGGCTTTGATTTTCGCCGTCAGATCGGCCGCGTCGGCCTTGTACTTGGCTTCTTCCTTTTCGAGCAGGGTGACGTTCGCCTTGACCATGGCGATGCTCTCGTTCATGCGCGGCACCTGGTCGGTCATGTCGCGGATGTTCTGTTCCAGGATCAGCTCGGGATTCTCGGCGACGGAAATGAAGAAGCCGATGAATGACCGGAACACGCGGGATAATCGTCGAAACATAAGTCCTCCAGCCGGAAGTTATTTGTCGGCCTTGGCGGGAGTGCTGGCGGAACTTGCCGGCGCGCCGCTCACGGTAATCGGGTTCTCCTGCACGAAATACGAAACTGCATCGGCAATGGTTCGCTCTTCCGCCTGTTTCTTGGCCTGCCAGGCGGCAAAGCGTTCGTTTTCTTTGGCAACCGCTGCATTATTGGCCTGGATGCGCGCGCGGTAGTCGGCCAGCATCTTGTTCATTTCGGCTTCGATCTTACGATTCTCTTCGATCTTCGCGGCTTCCACAGCGGCGCGCGATTTGGCGAGAACCGCTTCGAAGCCATCGAGCGCGCGATCGCGGCGCACGGCATCCTGAATAATGTCTTCGATCTTGGCGCCGGCGGCTTCCAGCGCCACCAGGATCGAGCTGCGCTTCACTTCCGGCGGGAGGCCGCGCAGGTGCTCGCTCTGCAACATGTTGGAGACCTTCAGGATGTTGTAGCCGTGCGCCGGCGTGGGGATCTCGGCGGCGTGATAGATTTCAGCGAATGAAGTGGGGTCATTCACCGGCGTCGAGAAGGTGGAGACGGCGGGAACGCTGGCGGCAATTTCCGCCACCATGCGCGCGGCGTCGGTGCGTTCTCCCGGCGGCGCATCGCCCGGCTCGCCGGATTCGGATCCGCCCGGCGGCGTTTCGACGGAAACGAACAGGTTGTACCATTTCTTGCTCACCGTGTTCTCCAGATATTGCCGTCTTAAATGATTAGCAGATGGCACCCGCGGATGCAAGATTCAGTGCTGTGTCCGCCGCCCCCGGCGAGTAGAATGGCGTGAGAGACACTCATGATCACTCTCGATGCCGCCACACGCGAATCGCTCGCCGGGAAAGCCAGCCGGTTTCGGAAATTGCACCTGGGTCCGGACATTCTGGTGCTGCCAAACGCATGGGACGCGGCCACGGCCCGCATCTTCGAGACGGCCGGATTTCCGGCCATCGCCACGACCAGCGCCGGCGTCGCGTACGCCGCCGGCTATCCGGATGGCAAGGGCATCAGCCGTGGCGAGATGCTGGAAGCGGTGCGGCGGATCGCGGCCACGGTAAAGGTCCCCGTCACCGCCGACCTGGAGGCGGGCTACGGCGATACCGTCGAGGCCGCGGAAGCCACCGCTGAAGGCGCGCTGGCTGCGGGCGCCGCCGGTCTCAACCTGGAGGACGGCTACGAAGGGCGGCTCCTCGCGGTCGACGATCAGGCGACTCGCATTCGCGCGATCCGCCGTGTCGCCGAAGAGGCCGGTGTCCCGCTGGTGATTAATGCTCGCACCGATGTCTACCTCCGCCAGGTGGGCCCGCTCAAAACGCGCTTCGATGAGGCTGTGCGCCGCGCCAACGCCTACCGGGAAGCGGGCGCCGATTGCCTTTTCGTCCCAGGAGTTAGCGACAGCGAGACCATCGGCCGTCTGGTTGAGGCCATCCACGGGCCGATTAACATTCTGGCCATCGTGGGTACTCCTCCGGTCGGCGAATTACACCGCCTGGGTGTGGCCCGAGTCAGCACCGGCTCCGGACCCATGAGGGCCAGCTTGAGCCTGTTGGGACGAATTGCGAGCGACTTGCGGATGGGCAGGTATGACTTATTCACGAAAGGCGTGATTTCTCACGCTGAGGTCAATCAGTTGATGGGGTAACTACTGCTCACGCAATGCAAATGGCAAGCACCGCGATTCATGAGTTTTCTTGCCCTCGTTCCGCTTTATCTGGGCGAAAACTACCAGTGGGATGAGATGCGGCGCGGCGTCGGGAGTTGCGGTCGCGCGAGCACCTTCCGATATTCAGCAAGGATGGCGTCGGTAAGGTAGAGCCTGGCCGGTTTGGTGAGCGCGAGGAGGAGGACGGTGCGTTGGAGGCCGTCGGGTTTCAGGGCCGGCGCAACAGCTTGCCGAAACTGGCGCGGGCGCGGATCCGGCAGCACCGCCTGGCCACTCCGACTATTCCAACAAGTGGCGGTACTCTTCGGCATCGAGGCCGAGACGGTCCATGAGCCGCGGAAGGTCGGGGCGCAGGGCTTCCGGAGTGCTGTGTACCCACGCGGCAATGACCGTTTCCACACCCACGCGGTTCTTGCCATCGTCCTCGGCGATGGCTTCGGCGACGCCCCGGAGTTGCGTCCCGGTCTGCTCGCGGACGGGGTAAGGAGTCTGGCCCAAGATCTGGTTGAGTAAGTCTTCGGCTGCGTCGTTCCAGTTCATTGTTGGTTCTGCTCCACGCACCAGTGGACCAGCGAATCGGCGTACTTACCCTGGCTGGTGCGTAGCAGATCCTCCAGGCCGATTTGCTGGAAGGCGAAGCTAACCGCGCCGTCGTCAGCCACCGTGCCCATCAGATAGCCGTAGACATCGGGGATGGCCGCCGAACTGCTGGGTACGCCGGCGGGCAGACGGTAGCGGACGGCTCCCGCCGTGCCCACGATCCAACCCGGCAGGACTTTGCCATTCCACGCGCTGGTGCGAAAGACGTCTTCCAGGAAGTAGTGCGAATGGCTGGCCAGCACATAGACGTGTTTGGAGGCGGTGTTCCGGGCGTGCCATAAAGCTTCGTAAACCTCGCGTCCGCTCTTTTCGCCCTGCGGCCAGTTGCTCATGCTGTGGTCGTCACCCAGACTGCCGGGAAGGGCGGCGTGCATACCGGCGACGATGGTTTGAATCTGGCTCGACTTTTCGTCGCGATCGATCACCGCACGCAGCCACTGGACCTGGCCGTCGTCGAACTGGTCGCGGCTGGCGTTGTCGAGCGCGATGAAATCGACGTTGTGGCTGACCCAGTGGTAATAACTGCGGAGCTTATGATCGTTCGGATCGTCCCTCAGCCGCTGCGCCTGGATCGCCGGCGCCGCCAGCCAGTCCACGAATTGCAGCAGGTATTGTTCGCGGGTTGCCGGTGGTATGGTTTCGTGGTTCCCGGGGATCAGGAACACCGGCAGGGCGCCAAAGGGCGCAAGTTGGTGGGCGATGAAATCGGGCCAGGCCGCGCTTTCGTACTCGACCTTGGGCAAAGGTCTGGTCTTCAGACCCAGTGCGGCGGGCGGCGACATGTCCTCATCGACGGTGTAGATGGCGCGAAAATCGCCCAGGTGCCAATAAAATTCCGACCGGCTGGCCACGACACTCGAGGCGATGGCGGGCATGACGATATCGCCGCAGTTGCGCGAGTCGCCCGAAACCGCGAATTTCCAAGGGGCCGAGGGCTGGGCAGCGGCAGCCGCGGCGAGCGCCAGAACCAGGAAGGGGAGGCGGTTCACTGAACGAGTGTAGCGCACGGCCATGGCTATCGCCCGATGACGACGACGCGCTCGGCAGAGGAGAGCGACCTGCCTGGCCCTACGGCAACAGTTCCGCCGTCATCGTCGCGCCGCCCATCGCCGCCAGCACCGCCGACGCCTTCACCGCCTGACGCGAGTCTTTGGCGATCCAAACCGTGCCTCGGTCGCTGCCGCCCTCGGCGGAGGTGATCTCGACTTTGAACGTTTCGAACTTGCCGGCCGGCACGGTTACGGTCTCCGAGCCGGCGACCTTTAATTGCAGCAGCTTGATCTTCTGCTTCTGAAAATCGAAATTGCGAAAGGTCGTAGTGTAGCCCTCGGCCAGCGGCAGGCAGCCAATCGCCTGCGGCGCTCCGGCGCCGTCGGCGAACAGTTCGCCGGCCAAATCGGCGGACACCGGGCGATCCTGTCCATTCATGCTCATGGTGCCGGAAGCTTTTCCTCCGGCGAAATCCATGGTGACGCCCATCGGCCCCTGCTTGACGGCTCGCTTGCGCGCCGCCAGGGTGCCTTTGTCGAGACTGACCGTGTCGGTAGCGGTGCCCATCGGCGTCTCCATCGTGTCCGTAGCGGTCCACGCGCCGTTTTCCTCTTGGATTGTGGTGGACATTTTGACCGACATCTCCTGCGCGCCCATGGCGATTTTGACCTGGTAGTGGTAGGCCCCCGGCTTCAGGTCTGTCGCGGGCTTCGGCAATCCCACCGCACCCGCATCCATCTTCTTCGCGATCGTCACCGTCTTGGGATCCACCATGATCTCGGCCAGGCGCTGGGTGACCTCCGGGGTCGCGCCATCCTGATAGCGGCCGTCCAGATGCTTGGCCAGGAATTTCTCGCTGGCCATGAACATGGCCATGTTGTTCACGGGCCGCTGGAAGCCGTGGCCCTCGTCGGGCGCCAGCATGTACTCCACCGGGAAGCCGCGGTCGCGGAGCGCCACCACAATCTGTTCGGCCTCGCGCCGGTTCACGCGCGGGTCGTTGGCGCCCTGCACCACCAGCAGCGGCGTCTTGATCTTGGCGGCGGAATGGAGCGGCGAGCGCTCCTCCATCCAGGCCTTGCCTGCCGGCGTTCCCGGGTCGGCCATGCGCGAGTACATCAGTTTGCGCCCGGCCTCCCAGTAAGGCGGGATCGCGTCCAGCAAGGTAAGCAGATTCGACGGGCCGACAATATCCACCGCCGCCCGGTACACGTCGGGAGTGAAGGCAACGCCGGCCAGCGTGGCATATCCGCCATACGACCCCCCCAGGATTCCGATGCGCTTCGGGTCGGCTGTGCCCTGGGCGACCAGGTATTTCACTCCCCAGGTGATATCGTCTTGCATCTTGCGGCCCCACTCGCCGTTACCGGCGTTGAGGAATTTTTTGCCGTACCCGGTGGACCCGCGGAAGTTCGGCATGAGCACTGCATAACCGCGGTTGGCGAAGAACTGAGCAATCGGATTGTAGCCCCAGCCATCCCGTGCCCACGGCCCGCCGTGCGGCACCACCAGCGTCGGCAGCCCCTTGGCTGGTACACCCTGGGGCAGGGTCAGATAGGCCGGGATTTCCAGACCGTCGGATGACGGGTAGCGAATGGACTCCATGGGCGCCAGCGACGCGCGCGGCAGTTTCTCGCGGGTCTTGTATTGCAGGGTCAGGGCGTGCTTTTTGCGATCGAACAGGTAGACCTCTCCGGGCTCGGTATCGCCGGAGGCGGAGACCAGCCAAAGCTGCTCATCCCTGGTACGGGAAGCCACCGCGATCTCCCGGCCCGGAAGCTTGGTATTCAGCCATTGGAACTCCGCCTCGAAGCCTTTGTCCTTGAAGTACCGCCGGGTGTGGTCATCCACGTAATTGGTCTGCGCCAGTTCATCGGTGACTTCAGAGAACACCACGCCGCCCAAGTCAACTCGCTTGAGCGGGTCGGACTCGACGGTCTCGAGCTTGCCGGTTTCGGGATCAAACAGGGCCAGTTCCATGAGGTCGGTGGCGTCGCCCTTGTTGGTTTCCATGTACACCCGCTTGCCGTCTTTATGAAATCGCGCCGGGCCGCAGGTTTCGAAAACATTGCAGGAGTACACCTTGGTGAAGCCCGTGGCGTCCACACGCAACATCTCCTGGTCGCCGTTGTCGGCGACATGCTCGGCCAGGCGCAACTGGCCCTTGGTGTCAAAAAACCAGCCGGCTATCTTTTCGGTATTCTTGCGCATCAGGGTCTTCTCGCCGGTGGAGATCCTGACCTTGTACAGATCGTGCCAGGCCTTGTCGCGATCGTTGATGCCGATGTAAACCACGTCCGGGTCGTTCTTCGGCGCGGAGTAGAGCTGCACGGTGACGCCCTTCAGACCGGTCAGGTCGCGTGATACCGGGGCTTCGGTTCCCGGCGCCGGCGCGGCAGCGGGATCGACCGCGTAGAGGTTGAAGTTCTCGTCACCATCGTTGTCCTTGACGTAGCAGACGTACTTGCCGTCGCGGGTCCACAGATACGCCGCGACCGGCCGCTTGGCTTCGGTGGTGAGGAGCCGGGCGGCGGTGAAGGGCTCTTCGACTTTCTTCACCCAGACGTTGCGTGTGTCCTTCCAAGGTTTCAGAAAGGCCAGGTACTTGCCGTCGGGCGAAAGCTGCGCGTTGGCAATTTCGGGGTTGCCGAACAGCAGTTCACGGTCGATTAGTGGCGGCATGCCCTGTGTAGCCGCCGGCTTGTTCTGCGCGGCCAGACCAAGGGCGAAAAACGAGAATGTTACAAGAGTCTTGAATCGAGACATGACGGATGGTCCCCCCGGACATCTACGATCATCACACTTTTTGTTGGGCGGTTCCAACCTGCCGAAACCTCAGACCCGGCATAACGGAACCAAACGGGCTGTGGCGCAAGAAGACAGAAGCCAGCTCAGCCTCCGGCGGCGCCGGATGGAACGGGGTGTGGCTTCCGCGGCCGCCGGGGATGGTGGCCGGTGGTCAGTGCCCGGTTGCCGGTGTTGTGTGTTCCGCTGAAAGCTGGCGGCACAGCCGCGCTGCGCCACTTTGCTACACTGGCGTTGCCGGTTCACCCTATGGCAGCCCAATCCAACCTCGACACCGCCTTCTTCGGCCACCCGCGCGGCCTCGCCACCCTCTTCTTTACAGAAATGTGGGAGCGCTTCAGCTACTACGGCATGCGCGCCATCCTGATTCTCTTCCTGACCCATAAAGTCGTGGAGGGCGGCTTGGGTTTCAGCGATTCCAAAGCCGGCGCGGTGTACGGCCTCTACACGGCGATGGCGTACCTGCTGTGTCTCGGTGGCGGATGGGTGGCCGACCGCATCACCGGCCAGCGGCGCGCCGTGCTGATCGGCGGCATCTGTATTGCGGCCGGAGAGTTCTGCCTGGTGGTTCCCTCCGAGGCGTCATTCTACCTTGGCTTGGTGCTGCTGATGATCGGGACCGGCATGCTGAAGGGCAATGCGAGCACCATCGTGGGCCAACTTTACAAGCCCGGCGATCTGCGGCGGGATGCCGGATTCTCGATTTTCTACATGGGCATCAATCTCGGCGCGCTGGTGTCGCCCATCATCTGCGGCTACGTGGGCGAGCGTATCAGTTGGCGGCTGGGATTCGGCGTGGCCGGCCTCGGCATGCTGCTCGGGTTGATCCAATATGTGCTGGGGGGCAAGTATCTTGGCACCGCGGGCCTGCATCCGGCCAGCACCGGCGATCCCGAGAAGGACCAGCGCCAGAAGCGCAGCGCCGCGCTGGCCGTTGGCTGCGGGCTCGGGGTGTTTGCCATCCTGGGCATACTCGGTGCCCTTGGTGTGATTGAGTTCACCGCCAACATGATCTCCGACGGGCTTGGTTGGGTGCTGCTTGGCATCACCGTCGCGGTGTTCTCCTGGCTCATTTTCTCCCACGGCTGGTCGCCTGAAGAGCGCAAGCGGTCCGCGGCCATTCTGGTACTGTTCGTGGCCTCCGCACTCTTCTGGGCCTCCTTCGAACAGGCCGGTTCCACGCTGAACCTGTTTGCCGACCGCAGCACCGACCGCAACCTGCCGTTCGGCTTCGTCTTCCCGGCGAGCTGGTACCAGTTCGTGCAGCCGATCTTCGTGGTCGCGCTGGCCCCGGTTTTCGCCTGGATTTGGCTGGCGCTCGCGCGCAGGGGCAAGGAGCCGCCCAGCCCGGCGAAATTCACCCTCGGCCTTTTCTTCGGAGGTTCGGCATTCGCTATCCTGGTGCCTGCCACCATCATGGTGACTCACGGCTTGCAGGTTTCGATGTGGTGGCTGATCGGGACCTATTTCCTGCAGACGATCGGCGAATTGTCGCTTAGCCCCGTGGGCTTGAGCGCCATGTCCAAGCTGGCGCCGGAACGCGCCGCGGGCTTCGTGATGGGCATCTGGTTCCTGTCTACCAGCATCGGCAATTGGCTCGCCGGCAAGGCCGGTTCGCTCTATAGCTCGATTCCGCTGCCGGTGCTGTTCGGTTGGGTGGCCGGGTTGACCTTCGCCGCCGCGCTCCTGCTGGCGTTGCTCATCAGGCCGACGGTGCGGTTGATGTCGGGCGTGAAGTAGCGCACCAGTCCGGTGCATCATGCTGTGATGGGAACCTCAAACAAGATTGTCCGGCAGAGTGTCAGCCTGCCGTCAAGTGTCGCTGCCCAGGTTCGTACCCTGGCGAGGACCCGCCGCCTTAGTGCCAACCGGATGATGGTGGAACTCGTCGAGAACGGAATCGAGGCAGAGAAGCGGAAACAACGAGAGTTTTTCGAGCTTGCCGAGCGGTTCCGGAATGCCACCGATCCCGAAGAAGTGAAGCGTCCGGGCGATCAAATGGGCAGAATGGTTTTCGGCGGCTGATGCCGAAGATCGAGTCTTGGGGCAATTGCTGCCATACGAAGTTCTTCGGACAGCCCTCAGTCGCTCCATGGGTACAGACCGCATCAATCCCAATGTGGTAAATGTGGAATACGATGTGCATCGAATCCGAGGAACAGACCTGATCTTATGCAAATGACTGACCCTCTGGAGAACCCTTCTCAGGATCGGCGGACGGCTATCTCCTGGCTTCTGGGAGGCGGCGTGGCCGCGTCCCTGGCTTCTTTTTTTTACCCGGTCGCGCGTTTTCTGAACCCGCCGAAGGTCTCCGAGGTCTCGGTCAACGAAGTCGATGCCGGCAAAGTCCAGGACCTCAAGCCGAACTCGGGGAAGATCGTGAAATTCGGGAATAAACCGGCGCTGCTGGTGCGGGTCAACGACACCGAGTGGAAGGCCTTCTCCGCGGTATGCACGCACCTGAACTGCACCGTCCAGTATCAGGAGGCCCGACGGGAGATCTGGTGCGCCTGCCACAACGGCACTTACGATCTGGAGGGACGCGTCACCTCCGGGCCGCCGCCGAAGCCCCTGGAAGAGTTGGCGGTCAAGATCCGCGGCGAGGAAGTCGTGATATCGAAAAAGGTCTGACGGGAGAATCCACTTGCCTGCGACCGAACTCAAAAACAAGACACTGGATAAGACACTCGACTGGTTGGACGAGCGCACCGGCTGGCGCATGGTCCGCGACCTGATGGACCACAAAGTGGTGCCGATGCACGCGGGAACCGCCTGGTACTACTTCGGCGGGATTACGCTGTTCCTCATCGGCGTGCAACTCTTCACTGGAATTCTGCTGCTGCTCTATTACCGGCCTACCGTTGCCGAAGCCTTCGACAGCGTGCGGTTCATCATGACCCGCGTGGACTTCGGATGGCTGATCCGGTCGATTCATAGCTGGTCGGCCAACCTGCTCATCCTCTCGGCCTTCATCCACATGTTCAGCGTGGTATTTACGCGCGCCTACCGCCGGCCCCGCGAGCTCACCTGGCTAAGCGGCATCATCCTGCTGGCCCTCATGCTAGGGTTCGGATTCAGCGGCTACCTGCTCCCCTGGAACCAGATCTCCTACTTTGCCACCAAGGTCGGGACCGACGTGGCCGGCACCACTCCCGGCGTCGGTCCGCTCATTGCGCGATTCCTGCGCGGCGGCGAAGACGTGGGCGCCGCCACCCTGACCCGCTTCTTCGATTTCCACGTGATCATACTTCCGCTGATCGCCTTCGGGCTGATCGGCCTGCACCTGGCGCTCGTGCAGAAGCACGGCATGAGCACACCCAGCGGCATCCCGGCGCAAAAGCTGTCCCACATGAAGTTCTTTCCGAATTTCTTCCTGCGGGAACTCATGGTCTGGTACGGCGTGCTGGCTGTACTCGGAACGCTGGCCGCCATCTTCCCGTGGGAACTGGGCGAGAAGGCCGACCCATTTGCCTCGGCGCCGGCGGGCATCCGTCCCGAGTGGTACTTCCTGGCGGAGTTTTACACCTTGAAGCTGATTCCGAGCCACGTCTGGATCATCGAAGGTGAGCTCCTCGGACTGCTGGGCTTCGGGACCGGGGCGGTCGTCTGGGTGTTGTTGCCCTTTTGGGAGATGAAGGCCAACGGCGAACGCCGCACCCGGCTGGCCACCGGCATGGGAGTTTTCCTGGTCTGCTACCTGGTCACGTTCACAATTCTGGGGTATGTCAAATGAGAGCGCCCTTCGTTCTTTTCGCTCTTTGCTGGAGCCTGAGCGGGGCCGCCGGGCCCGATTCGTGTATCGCCTGCCACTCCGCGATTGAGGAAGGCAAGGGCCCCGCCTCCATCATCAAAAACGACATTCATATCAGCCACGGGTTGAGCTGTGCCGATTGCCACGGGGGCGACCGGACCAGCGAGGATCCCGAAGTGTCCATGAACAAGGCGAAGGGCTTCAAAGGCCGACCGGCGCGGACGGAAATTCCGAAATTCTGCGGCGCCTGCCACAGCAACCCGGACTACATGCGCAAATTCGCTCCGCGCGAGCGGGTCGATCAACTGGAACTCTACCAGACCAGCGTCCACGGCAAGCGCCTGGCGTCGGGCGACATCAAAGTGGCCACCTGCATCGACTGCCACAGCGTTCACGATATCCGCGCCGTCAAGGATTCCATGTCTCCGGTCCACCCGTTGCGCGTCGCCGACACCTGCTCGCACTGCCACTCCGATAAGGAGCGCATGGCGCAGTACAAGATTCCGACCAATCAGTACGCCGAATATCGCACCAGCGTTCACTGGCAGGCCATGACCAAGCGCGGCGACCTCTCGGCGCCGAGTTGCGCTTCCTGTCACGGCAATCATGGCGCCAAGCCGCCACAGGTCGAGTCGATCTCAGAAGTCTGCGGCACCTGCCACGTCCTCTTCGAACAGCTTTACAATCGCAGCCCCCACCAGGCCGTCTTCTCGACCGCCGGCGGCGGAGGCGGCTGCGTCGTCTGCCACTCCAACCACGGCATCCATACGCCCGATACCGGGATGCTGGCCGGTCCCAGCTCCATTTGTGCCCCCTGCCACGATGCCGGCAGTCCGCAATCCAACACCGCCGTGCAAATGGCCGGTTGGATCAATGGGTTGGACTCGGCCATCAAGCACTCGGAGACCGTTCTCGCCGAAGCCGAAAAGTCCGGCATGGAGATCTCGGAAGCACAGGTTCGCCTGCTCGACGGCCGCGAAAACCTCGTGAAGGCGCGCCTGGCGCTGCACGCCATGCAGCCGGAACAGATGCGCATTCCCATCGACGCCGGGATGACGGTCGCACGGGAGACCCTGCAAGCCGGGCAAGCCGCGCTGCGCGAGAGAGATTTCCGGCGCTACGGCTTGGGGGTGTCGGTCATTCTGATCGCGATCGCCATTCTGGCGATCCGCGGGCTGATCCGCCGCATCGAAAGTAATAGCGACACAGCCCAGGACAGCGCGGATTGAAAATGCGACGACGACGCTACTACAATTTTATGAAACCACTCACACTGATCATGCTCCCCTTCTTCCTCTCCTCGGGCCTGGCCTTGGCCGGCGCTCCGGAAGGCAAGGAGTTGTACACGGCGAAGTGCCAGTCCTGCCACGGACCGAATGGTGAAGGCAAGGCGGCTATCGCCAAGATGTTTAACGTCACCCTGCCGGCTTTGGCGTCAAAGGAAGTTCAGGCCAAGTCCGATGCCGAATTAAAGAAAGTCATCACCGCCGGCAAAGGCAAGATGAAACCCGTCGCCGGAATTACCGACAAGCAGGCCGACGACGTGGTCGCCTACGTGCGAACGCTCAAACCGTAACAGCGGCCGGTTCGCCCCATCCCTGTAAGGCCGCGGTGAAGCTATCCCGCACTCCTGGCAAGATGCCTGGCCAGAAACGGCAGCCCGCGCTTGCCCCAGAAACTGTGCGGGCCGTCGAACGTCTCCTGCTCCACGGCGGCGGTGGCATCGAATACGCCGTACACCTTCTGCACCCGGGCGAAACTCTCGCGACTGGCGGCGATGGGGAAAATATCGTCGCGCTCACCCGATTCGGCGAACAGCGGCCGGGGCGCGATCAGGCCGGCCACATCGTATTGCTCGGCCCAGTTCAGAATGCCCGGGACATAGTTGTCGATACAGTGCGAGACGCTCATGATGCATTCGCGGAACGTATTGAGGTATCCGCTCACCATGGCCGCCCGGATGCGCGGTTCGAGCGCGGAAGCGAACAGCGTACAGGTGCCTCCGCCCGAAATCCCCATGCAGCCAACGCGAGCGGCATCCAGTTCCTTGCGCGTTTCGATCCAGTCGATGGTGCGCATCACGTCGTAAACGCGCCAGCCGATCATGGTCTGGCCCAGCAGCAGCAACCCTCCGGCGGAAGGCTGGCAGGCGGACGTACCCAGCCCCTTGGTCTTGGTGACCGGATCGCGGCGGCATCCGAAGGCTATGGGTTCGATCGCCACCGCCGCCATGCCGTGCTCGGTCGCCTGGATGGCGAAATCGTGCTGGTAGCCGGCCTTATCGGTGCGGTCCTGACCCTTGTCGTCGATGCCCACGACATCGTCCACCCCGCGCCCGTGTCCGGGCACGCAGACCACGGTGGGGTAGGGCGCAGCCCCGGATTTCGGCAATAGCAAGTAGCCCAAAACGTAGAGTCCGGGGCGGCTCTGGATCACGAACTTTTCGCGCCGGTAGCCGGGGAATTCGCGCACTTCGAGCGTTTCGGGCGCCAGTGGGGACCGGTTCTTGGGGAAGCCGCCCAGCAGTTCCTCCAGTTTGACGCGCAGTTTTTTCTGCCACTGCTCGGCCTCACGGCGGGTCTGCGCCGCAAAGGTCATGCGCAACGGCGCCGCGTCGTGCAGTTTCTTGGTGTAGAGCACCGGGTCAAAGCCCGCGGTGTCGACTTTGTCTTCGAGGCCATCGAGCGGGCCCGTGTATTTGGCAGCGGCGGCGCGCGCCCGGCGCTTGGGAAGCAACGCCGCGGTACCCATGGCGATTTTGCCCAGATCGCGTCTCGTCATGTACTCGATCATAATCGATTTTGGCCAATGCTTTGGGCCAAATATCCCATCCCAGGTCCAGGGCCAGAGCGTCCATCACCGAGCAGCGCAGATGCATCGCCTGCAGCAACACCGGCACCATAAGATGCCCCGCCGTCCTTCGACAACACCGGCCACGGCGGCGTGCGCGAGCGGCCCCATGGCGCATTTTCTACCGCGACAGATACCAGTGGAAGCCAGTTTAGTTTCAGTGCTGACCCGGCAGAAAGAGTTCTCCGCCGGCATCCAGGAGTGGAGGGTGAAGGAGCGGCGCCTGCAGAACGCGATACTCAATCCGCCGCAGTCGCCCGGTGGTATTGTACGAGGCAAACCCGAAGG
>Ga0075019_10000126_pt1 | contig 42418 bp, 34 predicted proteins | sample ColStrG_CSR_2013_FD_71473 | JGI IMG/M metagenome (GOLD analysis project Ga0075019, IMG submission 71473) | Freshwater sediment microbial communities in response to fracking from Pennsylvania, USA - Cold Stream Run_MetaG_CSR_2013 | ecosystem: Environmental > Aquatic > Freshwater > Creek >...
CTGCAGAACGCGATACTCAATCCGCCGCAGTCGCCCGGTGGTATTGTACGAGGCAAACCCGAAGGGCGCCGAGAGCTTGATCTCGCCGCGACGCAGACCGATCGTGCGGCCGCGGATCTCCACGTTGACAATCGACCGGTCGTCGATCCAGGCCATAATCCGATCGTCGCTTACCTGCAGCCGGAACGCGTACCATCGCCCGGTCTCGAAGTTGAAATACGCCCGCGTTTCGTTGTCGGACGCGTCCCACCCGTCGATGCTGGATAGCCCCACGATGTCGCCACCCCAGCCGCCGGTCACCCAGGTGCAGAAGGAATCGTGTACCGGAAACGTCAGGCTGGCAAAGAAGTCGCCCCCTTGGATCTTCGCGGCCTGAAAGCGCACTTCGTAATTCGATCCAGGAAACGCATCGGTGCGGGTGATGCCCGTCATCGGCGCCCCAGCTTCGAGGACGATGCTTTCGTCTTCGATCCGCACCTTACCGTGCCCGGAGAACGGCGTCTCGCGCCAGCCCCGCAGTGACTTGCCGTCGAACAGCGATTGCCACTCGCCCGCTTTGGGCTGCGGCTCCGCAAAGCACAGAGCTGCCGTCACGAAAAGCAGATTCCGAGCCCAATTTGCCATGCCGCTACGGACTATATCATGCAGCACATGTGGGGTAGGCCTCTGGCATACCTTCTGGCCAGCCCAGTACTGGCGAAAGAAGGCTGTCCGGAGGCCTGCGCCACTAGTCCCCTTCGTACCGGAGGTAATGGTTAATGTTGCCTCATACCAACCTACTCAACTTATTATCAATCAATAGCTTACGGACCATTACCTGACCTTTCGCGGTGTTGGTTATTGGCCCCCGATTAACTAAAGAGATAGTTGAGTATCCCAGCCCCACACTGTAACTTCGCGAGTGAAAGGCGGAGGATGTTTTGATGGACAACCTGAACGGGACTCTCAACAGCGAGCGGGAGAGGCGAACCAAGCGGCGCTTCCGGATCGATCAGGAAGTGAAGTACAAAATGCTCTATGGCCAGAGGATCGCCGAGACGGGTGCCGGCCGGACCGCGAATATCTCCAGCGGTGGGCTTTGGTTCACCACGGAGAACATGCTCACCAGCGGGATGCCGGTCGAACTGTCGTTGAGTTGGCCTGTGCTGCTCAACGATTCGTGCCCCATGAAGCTCATGATTTACGGTTGCGTGGTGCGCAGCAATGAGAAGGGCGCCGCCGTCGCCATCGAACGCTACGAGTTCCGGACCTCCGGAGCCCGCACATTCCAACAGTCGGCCTTGTCCGCGCTAAGTGAAGTTCGTCTCCAGAATTAATCGCCCTCGAAGCGCCGGCCCTGTTCCTCCGCTTCCCTAGTACTGACTCCTGCCTTTGGCCCCTTACCTGCTCAGATTGGGTTACCATGCTTTGGGCAGTGTTCGTAATCCTCGTGGCCGTCTGGCTGCTGGGTCTGGTGACTGCCTACACGTTTGGTGGGTTTATCCACCTTGTGTTGGTGATTGCTCTCACAGTCCTGCTGGTCCAGCTTATGGACCGCCGGCGTGTCGTCTGATCCGACTCAGAGGGCCCGCAACAGGCGCGCGGGTAGTGTGATCAGCGCCCAAACCAGCTCCAAAACCCCGCCCACCGCAATCCCTACGATCCGGAAAGGCAACAGCAACAGCCAGACCAGCGGGTAAAGAACCAGCGCCACCAGGGCTAGGGGCCAGCACAGTACGAGCAGGATGCACCACAGCAGAAACTTCATCGCACAAGCCTCCAGATTCTCATTCTAATACGCTCAAATCCAAGGAATTGTTCCAGTCTGCTACGATAAAAATTCCTATCTCATGCTGCGATTCGAGACGGCAGGGGAATCCCACGGCGAATGCCTGGTGGCGACGCTCAACGGACTACCCGCCGGCATACCCATATCGATAGAAGCCGTTAACCGGGAACTCTGGCGCCGCCAACAAGGCTATGGACGCGGCGGCCGAATGAAGATCGAGACCGACCGCGCGGAGATCGTGGCTGGCGTGCGCCACTCGCGAACCATCGGCTCCCCCGTCGCCATCCTGATTCGTAACAACGATTGGCAGAATTGGACGGAGGCGCTGCCGGTGGAAGATGTCGACAGCGGCCCCGATTCCGGCGATGCCCGGCGCAAGCCGGTTACTCGGCCGCGCCCCGGCCATGCAGATTTGGCTGGAGCCATCAAGTACAATTTTCACGATGCCAGGTATATTTTGGAGCGTGCCAGCGCCCGTGAAACTACCGCCCGCGTGGCTGTGGGAGCCATGGCCAAGGCGCTGCTCGGCGAATTCGGCATCCAGGTGCTCAGCCATGTGATCGCGGTCGGCCCCGTCAAACTGGAGCGGCCCGCCGTTTGGAATGAATTGGTTGCCCTGAGCCTGAAGCCGGAAGTTCTGCTCGGCTGCGTGGACCCCGAAACCGAAGCCCGCATGAAAGAGGTAGTCGACGAGGCCTATCGCACCGGCGATACCGTCGGCGGCGTCTTCGAGGTGGTAGCGCACGGCTTGCCCGTTGGTCTGGGTTCGCACGTTACCTGGGATTCGCGGCTCGACGGCCGCCTGGCCCAAGCCATCGTGTCCATGCAGGCGGTGAAAGGCGTCGAGGTTGGGTTCGCCGCCGAAGGCGCCGCCAGTTTCGGATCGAAGGTTCAGGACACCATCCACTACGACCGTGAAAGCCGCCGTTTCACGCGCGGCGCCAATCGCGCCGGCGGCGTCGAGGGCGGCATGACCAACGGCCAGGACGTACTGGTCCGCGGCCTCCTAAAGCCGATTTCCACCTTGCGCCGCCCCTTGGAGTCGGTCGACCTGGAGACCCGCGAGCCCGCGCTGGCGGCGTACGAAAGATCCGACGTTTGTGTGGTCCCGGCGGCCGGCGTGATCGGTGAAGCCATGGTGGCGATCGTTTTGGCCCAGGCTTTTCTGGAAAAATTCGGCGGCGATTCGCTGGGTGAGACCCGGCGGAACTATGAAGGCTACGTGGAGCAGGTAACGAGTTTCTGATCGATATGATTTATCCGATTGTAAAGTTAGGCGATCCCGTGTTGGAGCGCGAGGCTGAGACCATCACCGAGTTCGATACCCCGGAACTGCATCAGTTTGTGGAGGACATGTTCCAATCCATGTATGCCGCCAAAGGCGTTGGGCTGGCGGCTCCGCAAATTGGCTTCAGCAGGAAGATCACGGTGATCGATGTCTCCAACGGAGAACGCCCGGAGGACAAACTGGTCCTCATCAACCCGAAGATCCTGAAGGTCGAAGGCAAACAGGTAGGCGAGGAAGGCTGCCTCAGCATTCCCGGTTTCCGTGAGCAGGTGCGGCGTGCCCGTGTGGTCACGGTTCGTGCCCGGAATGTCAAAGGCGAGGAATTCGAAAAGACCGGCGAAGACCTGCTCGCGCGTGCTTTCTTGCATGAGACCGACCACCTCCACGGCCGCCTTTACATCACCCACATCAGCACCCTCAAGCGCGACTTGATCAAGCGCAAAATCAAGAAACTGCAGCGCGCCGGGGATTGGGACTAGGCTCGGCATGCGGCTGGTCTTCCTCGGCACTCCGGCCTTCGCCGTCCCCACTCTGGAAAGCATGGTGGCGGCGGGTTATGACGTGCCGCTCGTGGTCACACAGCCGGACCGGCCTCGGGGACGCGGGCAGAATCCCGCCCCGCCGCCGGTGAAGGAGGCTGCGCTGCGCCTCGGGCTGCCTGTCTATCAGCCGGAGCGCATCCGGCGGCCGGAAGCGTTGGACCAACTGCGCGGTCTCGGCGCCGATGGGATGGTGGTGGTGGGTTATGGCCAAATCATCCCGCAGGCGGTGATCGACCTGGCGCCGCTGGGTATCGTCAACGTGCACGCGTCGCTGCTACCGAAGTATCGGGGCGCCGGTCCTGTCCAATGGGCCATCATCCTTGGCGAGACGCGCACCGGCGTCACCACCATGCGAATCGACGCGGGCCTGGACACCGGCGACATGCTGCTGAAGGCCGAAACCGATATCGGCCCTGGCGAGAACGCCATCGACTTGGGCAAGCGTCTGGCGGTGATGGGCGCCGATCTCCTGGTGCAGACGATGGCTGGACTGGCCGCGGGAACCATCACACCCGAGCCGCAGGATCCGGCACAAGCCACCCTCGCCCCGATGCTCAAGAAGGAAGATGGCCTGATCGATTGGACCCCATCCGCCCAGGCGATCCACAACCGTGTGCGAGGACTCCAACCCTGGCCCGGAGCCTATACCACCTTCCGGGGCCAAACGCTGCATATCTGGCAATCGCGCTGGGTCGCACCCCCTTGGCCCCGGACTCCGGGCCCCCGGCCCCCCGGCCACTTCCTCAGCTTGAAGCCCCTGGTCGTCGCGTGCGGCGCCTGTGCCCTGGAACTGCTCGAAGTCCAACTCGAGGGCCGTAAGCGAATTCCGGCTTCCGATTTCACCAACGGACAACGCTTGACGGACAATGATGTGTTAGGAGAGGTTCACCGTTGAAGCTCCGCTACCTAAACTCCCGGCGGAGCTTCAGTCTCCAGTTGGGGAAGCACGTCCCGGTCGCCGGCCATCCACGCGTACAGGGTCGGAAGCAGGAAGATGCTCATCACCAGGTCGGAGATCAGCCCGCCGACGATCACGATGGCGAACGGCCGCTGCGAGTCGGAGCCGATGTCGTGCGAGAGCGCTGCCGGCAGCAGCCCCAGCGTAGCCACCAGCATGGTCATCATGATGGGGCGCAGCCGCAACACCGCGCCTTCAATCGCCGCTTCCTCGATCGGAAAGCCTCGCAGGCGCTTTTGATTGATATATTCGAGCATGATCACGCCTGTTTGGACGGAGACGCCAAACAGCGCCAGGAATCCGACTCCGGACGAGACGCTGAAATTGGTGTGGGTCAAGACCAGGGCCAGCAGGCCGCCGATGCGTGCCAGCATGACGTTGACCATGATCAGCAGCGCCCATTTAAACGAGCGGAACATGGTGTACAGGATCATGAAGATCAGCAGGATGGTTAGTGGCACGATGACCAGGAGGCGCGCCTCGGCGTGCTTCTGGCTCTCGTACTCACCCTCCCAGTTGATGCGATACCCGCGCGGGAGTTGAACGCCTTTGCCGACCTTGCTAATGGCCTCCTCGACCGCACCGCCCAGATCGCGGTCGCGCACGCTGTACTTGATGGCCACGTAGCGTTGATTACCTTCGCGGTAGATTTCCGACGCGCCATCTGTTTCTTCGATCGTGCAGAGTTGCGCCAGGGAAACACGCTCCCCTGTGGGCGAAAGCAGGCGAATGCTCTGGATGGCTTCTTTCCGGTCGCGGAACCGGGGAAGATAACGCAGCACCAGGTCGTAGCGCGCCTCGCCTTGCAGGATTTGCGTGAGGGCGTTGCCGCCGATGGCGGTCTGGGTGGCGTCCTGAATGTCCGCCACGTTGATCTGGTAGCGCGCCGCCTGGCGCCGGTCCACTTTCAGGTTGAGGTTCGGCTGGCCCACCAGGCGGAAGACCCCGAGGTCCTCGATACCTTTGATGCGGCGCATGATGGCGACAATCTCGTCGGCCTTGGCCTCCAGCACTTTCAAATCGTCGCCATACACTTTGGTGGCAAGCTGGCCTTTGACTCCGCTGACGGCTTCCTCCATGTTGTCGGCGATGGGTTGGGAGAAATTCCAGATCACGCCGGGGAGCTTGGCCAGTTCCCGGTTCATTGAGTCGATGAGCCTTTCTTTGTCCTGGTGGAAGCCGGGGCGCCATTGTTCCTTCGGCCTCAGTACTGTTCCAGCGCGACTCGAACCAGTTGGCTGCGGGTGCGCACTCCGGTCTTGCCGAACAGTTGCTGGATCGTGTTCTTGACGGCAAGGTTCCTTGACGCGGGCTCAGCAGTTGCACGGCCGCGCGATTGGCCAGTTCGATGAAACCGCGCTCGTCGACGGTCACAATTGCCGCGGGGCTGGTTTCCACCAACGCCTTCAGCCGCTCCTGCGCCTCGGCGCTGAGACGGCGGTTACGCACCAACTCTCCCACGAACAATCCGCATCCTGCCAGCGCCAGGGTTTCGAACGCCAGCCGAACGAGCGACTGATCGAGCGAGCTGAAGACCTCGGCCAGGCCGGCGCATGAGAATCCCAGGAAAGCGACGAGCCACCGGGGAAGAAAGGCTGCCGCCAGCATAATTGGAAACAGATACAGAAAGCCCAGAGAGACGTACGGTTTCGTCCACCAGTCGACCGCAGCCACCAGCAGAATGATTCCGCCGCTTACCGTAAGCACCGCGGTTCGGTTACGATCTTCCCACAGCCGTTCCAACGGGAGCATGGAATTATAGAATCGTAATATTATCCCGCGGTTTGTGGGAACCTGAGGGAATCAAACGATTGGACACGATAGGCGACGGAATGATCGGGCCACCTGCACCAGCCAAAATGCTCTTAGCACGTCGGACATGGCGCCAATCAAAAGATTTTGGGTGTGGAGCTCGCGTCCGGTTTTGCGAGACTCACTCTGAGCAGGAGATCTGTCGGGATAGAATAGAGATGCAAGCATGACCCTGAAGCAGCGCTTGTCGCGACCGGCATGAAGATACTTAACCACTTGAACGGCCATCTGGACCGCAAGAGAAGCTCACGGCTTCAGCAAGAAATAGACTGCATGCGGAAGGACCTTATTCGGAAGAGAGTGGGAACAGCCGCGCCGAACGCAAGATCGCATTCCGCAGGGCCGCTGCAGTTCGCGGCGTATCAAAGCCAATCTCCACCCCGCCGCGCATCGTAGGCGGTGGACTTGGGCGAGAACTGTAAGGTCAGGCGATCCGGTGTTTGCAGCGCGAGGCTGAGACCAGCATGCTGGCGGCGTCCAAACCCGCCGCCGATTTCACAAACGGACAGCGCTTGACCGACAATGACGTGTTAGGAGAGGTTCACCGTTGAATCTGCCGCTCGGATACGCATACTCCGCCACCTACGCCGGAATTCGTCAGTTGGAGAAGGACGATCTGGCCCTGATCGTGACCGGCCTTCCGGCGAACGCCGCCGCCGTCTTCACCCAAAACCGCGTGCAAGCCGCGCCGGTGCGGCTTTGCCGCCGCTACCTGCGGCATTCCGGAGGCCTGGTGGGCGCCATTCTGGTGAACGCCGGCAACGCCAATTGCGCCACACGCACCGGCGACGCCGTCGCGACGGCCACTTCCAAGGCCGCAGCCAGGCTTCTGAGAATGCCGCCGTCGCAAGTCTTGCCGGCTTCCACCGGCGTGATCGGGGTGGAACTGGACCCGAAGAAAATCGTCGACGCCCTGCCGCGCCTGGTCAACAGTTTGAGCGCCGGCCGCTTCGACGACGCCGCCCGAGCCATCATGACCACAGACCTGACGCCCAAAACCGCCTTCGCCCGCGCCAAGCTACGGCGCGGCATGGTCAGCGTTGCGGGTATGACCAAGGGCTCGGGCATGATTCATCCTCAGATGGCCACAACGCTCGGTTTCGTGATGACCGACGCCAACATCCCCGTGGCCCAGTTGCGCGCCATGCTCAAGCGGAGTGCCGAGCGCAGCTACAACCGGCTCTCGGTGGATGGCGATACCTCCACCAATGACACCCTGGTGCTGCTGGCCAACGGCGCTTCCGGTGTGCGTCCTGACCCCAAGGAACTGGCTGAAGTGGAAGAGCAAATCACTGGCGTGATGGAGTCGCTGGCGCAGCAGATCGCGCGCGACGGGGAAGGCGCCAAAAAGTTCATCACCATTCTGGTTTCCGGCGCGCCCAGCCACGATGGTGCTGCGCGCATGGCCCGCGCCATCGCCAACTCGCCTCTGGTAAAAACCGCGGTCGCCGGCTCGGACCCCAATTGGGGCCGCATCCTCTCGGCCGCCGGCAACGCCGGGGTAGCGTTCGATCCACGCAAGACCGACGTTCACCTGCAAGGCGTGCTGGTATGCCGCGGCGGCTTGGCCGCGCCGTTCTCCGAGCCGGAGTTGAAGAAAAAGCTCGACGCCGCCGAGTGCGAGATTCGCGTGACCGTTCGCGGCCGGGGGAAAGGCGCCGCGCGATTCTGGACCTGCGACCTCACCGAGGGCTACATCCGCATCAACGCCAGCTACCGGACCTGAACCAAATGCTGCGCCGCCTGCTCCTGTTCCTGGCGATGGCCGCCTGCTTGGCCGCCGACGCCTCCGACGAAGTCTGGGACCTCCTGTCGCAAGCCGCATCGGCCTTGAGCGAGCGCAACCCCCAGGCGTTTCTGGCCGCCTTCGACCCCGCCATGCCAGGCTACGAAAAACTGCGCACCGAGGTTTCCGCTCTAGTGAGCGCCGCCGAAGTGCAGTCTTCCATCGACCTCGAATCGGACGAAGGCGACGCGGCCAACCGCGCCGTGGAATTGGACTGGCTGCTGCGCATCCGACCGGAGCAGGAGGCCACCTCTTCCATCCGCCGGCAGCAGCGCGTGAAATGCCGGTTTCGGAAGACCGGCAAAAAATGGCGGATCGTAGCCTTTGAGCCGCTGGAATTCTTCGCGCCGCCCAGCCCGTAACACGGCGCCTCAAGTCAGGCTAATGCGAAGTGCTGACGTCGCGCACCATGGCAACGGCCGCGTTCTGTTGCGTGAGCGGGGCTTGAAACGATTTGGTGGCTTTCGGCCCCAGGTTCTCAACATGCCCGTTCACCGCACCCAACTGTGCGCCGGCGGCATCCGTTAAGTTGAATGCCACGTCCACGACGGCGATCTCGCGCGTGGAGTTGTTCCGGATCGAACCCGTGAGCGTCAACCCGGCGCGATCGATATGAACCTCCACAACCTCCACCTCATTCCTGGCATCGATCTTGAGGTCGGTAGCGAGATTCGGCAGAATCTTTCTGGAGATTTCCGCGGGGGTCAAATCCCTCGCCTTCGCTGTATCCGGCGGGTCGAAGAACTTCCTGCTCAGCGCAAGCGCGACAAACCCGATGATCAGGAGGCATGGAACCGCGACCATTACCCATACCCGGATTTTCTGGCTGAGGGACCGGTTGGTCAGGTAGAGCGGGTCGTTGGATCGGCCGCCTGACAGGAAGCGCTCCACGGGCCCGAGCAGCGGTCCGAGCCACTTCATCCCTTGCGTCTGCCGCGGCCCTCCGCCCCGACTCATACCGGCGAACGCCATCGATTCAAAAAAAACTCGGAGTCGTTTCATCATTCCGGCCAAAGGACTTGGCCTCTCTTATTGTAACGTGAGCCGGAGTGCGATTGGGCTCTCCGGGCGGCCGGCCCCAGACCCGTTCGCCCGCGTTTTTGCTCCAGCCGCTGCTAGTTTGAGCTATTTGGGTATGATTAGCTTGAATCGAACCGCGCGCCGCGCGAAGCTTGGGAAAATGGCCATCAATCTCGGTCTGGACATTGGGGCGATCAGTCTCAAGCTGGCCGCTTTGGGGAAGCCGGGCGACCGTACGATCCTGGAAGCGCTGTGCGCGGCGCATCCCGAATTCCGCCTGCGGGAGTTCGACGGACGGCCGCTGCTGCTCTCCGATTACCGGCGCATCGCCGGCAGCCCGATTCAGTCCACCTACGATCTGCTGCGCGAGTTTTACGAAATCGTGGCGGAGGATCACGTGGAAGGCATGCGCGTCACCGGGTCGGGCAGCCGCACTATCGCCAAAGTGCTGGGCCTGTTCTTCGAAAACGAATTCAAGGCGATCGCCCGCATGGTGGGCGCCTTCTATCCGCAGGTGCGGACGGTGTTCGAGATCGGCGGCGAAAGCTCGAAGTACATTCGGCTCGAGGGCGGCAGCATCGTGGATTACGACCGCTCGGGCGAGTGCGCGGCCGGCACCGGGTCGTTCCTGGACCAGCAGGCGCTGCGCATGCAGTACTCGGTGGAAGAGGTCGGCCAGGTGGTGTGCACCGCCAAGTGCGGGGCGCGGATTGCGGGGCGCTGCTCGGTCTTCGCCAAGAGCGACATGATCCACGCGCAGCAGAAGGGCTACTCGCCGGCCGAGATTCTGCGCGGGCTGTGCGACGCCGTGGCGCGCAATTTCAAGAGCTCGATCGTGAAGGGCCGGCCGGTGGCGGCGCCCGCGGCATTGATCGGCGCGGTTTCGCAGAATGCCGGCGTGACGGCTGCCCTGCGGGAGGCGTTTTCGCTGGCCGAGAGCGACCTGCTGGTGCCCGAGGAATTCGCCTGGTGCGGAGCCATCGGCGCCGCCATGCTGGAGGCCGGCGAGCCGCGGAAGCGGTCCATCCTCGAGATTCACCGGCTCCGCCAGCATGACGCCGAAGAGACGGTGCAGGACACGCGGCCGCTTTCTACCGCCAACGTGGTCCAGCTGCGCGACCGCGTCGGCGTATACGTGCCGCCGCCCAATGATGAGCGAGTGCCGGCCTACCTCGGTCTCGACATCGGATCGGTTTCGACCAACGTGGTGGTCATCGACGAATTTGGCACGGTCGTCCACGACGTCTACCTGCGCACGGCGGGCCGGCCCATCGAAGCGGTGCAGCAGGGGCTAGCCGAAGTGGAGCGCATCTGGGGCGCCCGGCTGGACGTGCGCGGCGTCGGCGCCACCGGGTCGGGCCGCGAACTGATTGCCGAGTTCGCCGGCGCCGACGTCGTCAACGATGAGATCACCGCGCACAAAACCGGCGCTATCCACGTCAGCCGCACCTTGGGCGGGGAACCGGTCGACACGATTTTCGAAATCGGCGGCCAGGACTCCAAGTTCATCTCCATCGAGAACACCGTGGTCGTGGACTTCGCCATGAACGAGGCCTGCGCGGCGGGCACGGGGTCGTTCCTGGAAGAGCAGGCGGAGAAGCTGGGCATCAGTATCAAGGGCGAGTTCGCCCGTTTGGCGCTGGCGGCCGCAAACCCGACGCGCTTGGGCGAGCGCTGCACCGTCTTCATGGAGCGCGATGTCACCGGCTGGCTGCACAAGGGCGAAACCGTCCCCAACCTGGTGGCGGGCCTGGCTTACTCGATCGCGCTGAATTATCTCAATCGCGTGGTGCGCGGCCGCAAGATCGGCAACGTGATCTATTTCCAGGGCGGCACGGCGTACAACGACGCCGTGACCGCGGCTTTTGCCAGCCTCCTGGGGAAGAAGATCACGGTGCCGCCCTACAACGGAGTGATGGGCGCCATCGGCATGGCCCTGATCGCGCGGCAGTGGCATCTGGCCACTGGCGGGATAAGTCGATTCCGCGGCTACAATCTCGACAAGCTCGAACTGGCCACTCGCGACTTTGTCTGCAAGGCCTGCTCGAATCTGTGCGATATGAAGGAATTTACCATCGAGGGCCAGAAGAGTTACTGGGGCGATAAGTGTTCGGATAAGTTCCGCAAGCCTTCCGCCACCGGACGCAAACCTGTAATCGACGACTTATTCGCCTACCGGGAGAAACTGCTGGAGGCCCTGCCCGACGCCCGCGGAAGCCGGCTCCGCGTCGGCCTCCCCCGCGCCATGTCGATGTTGGAGCGGCTGCCGTTCTGGAAGCGCTACTTCGCCGATCTCGGCATCGAAACCCTGCTCTCGCCCGTGACCGATCCGCGGATTTCGGCGGCGGGGCTCGAGATCGCCGTGGCCCAACCTTGCTACCCGGTGCAGGTGGCGCACGGCCACGTCCAGGCTCTGGTGGAAGCGGGCGCGGACTACATCCTGTTGCCCAACATGGCGGATGCCGAGTCTGGCGGCGACGCCTGCCCGTCGCACTACTGCCCGTGGAACCAGACGCTGCCCTTTGTGCTGCAGTCCGCGCCGGCGCTCGAACCGCATCGACAACGCTTTCTGATTCCGACCCTGCACTTCCAATTGGGACCCGAGCAGGTGAAGAAGGCGCTGGCCGAGACCATGCGGCGCATCGGCGTGACCCGCCGGGCGAGCGACCGCGCCGTGGACGCCGCCATCGCCGCACAGCGCGAGTTTCAGGAGCAACTGCATGCCGCCGGCCGCCAGGCACTGGCCACGCTGGATGCCTCCGGCGAGCCCGGACTGGTGCTGGCGGGCCGCGGATACAACATCTACGACCGCGGCGTGAACTGCGACATCCCGCGCAAACTGCGCCACCGCTACGGTGCCAACGTGATCCCGCTGGATTTCCTGGTGACCGGCCTTGAGACGCTGGCCGGCGCCCACTCCAACATGTTCTGGGCTTCGGGGCGCAAGATTCTGACCGCCGCGCGCATCGCCGCCCGGCGGCCCAACCTGCACCTGGTCTACATCACCAACTTCAAGTGCGGGCCCGATTCCTACATCAAACACTTCGCCCGGGAAGCCGCCGGGGCGCCACTCCTGGTGCTGCAATTCGACGGGCACGGCAACGATGCCGGGTATATGACGCGCTGCGAGGCCTACCTCGACAGCAAAGGGATTTTGCGATGCTACCAATCCTCGACCGAACCGTGCGAGCCGAAACCACAAGCCCTGGCTGCGCGCATCCACTGAGCGGCAAACGAATCTACATTCCGCCCATGGCCTGCGGCAGCGCGCGCGCCTTCGCGGCGGCCTTTCGCGCCATCGGGCTCGAGGCCGAACCGACGCCCCCTTCGGACCACCGCACGCGCGAGTTGGGCGCCAGGTACACCTCCGGCGACGAATGTTACCCGGCCAAAGTCACTGTGGGCGATTTCATGAAGGTGCTGGAGCGGCCGGACACCGACCCCCGGCGCGTGGCGCTCTTCATGCCGACGGCGCAAGGCCCGTGCCGGTTCGGACAGTACGCGCCGTACCTGCGCCAGGTGCTCAACGCCAACGGTTACGCCGGCGTGGAAATCCTCTCGCCCACCAGCCAGAATGCCTACGATGGCCTGGGCGCTCTGGCTAAACCCTTCGTGCGCACCGGGTGGCGGGCGCTGCTATGCGCGGACCTGCTCCAAAAGCTGCTGCTCATCAACCGGCCGTACGAAGTACAGCGAGGCGATGCCGAGGCGATATACGAGGAGTCGCTCGCCGACCTGTGCCGCACGCTGGAGCAGACGCCGGTCGAGCCGGCCGCGCAGTTGCGGGCCCTGCGCGACGCCATGGTGCGCTGTCGCGGCCGGTTTCGCCGATTGGCGGCGCGGCCCGACGGCCGCCAGCCGCTGATCGGCATCGTGGGTGAGATTTTTTGCCGGCTGAACACGTTTTCCAACGAGAACCTGGTTCAGTGCCTGGAGCAATATGGCGCCGAGGCGTGGCTGTCCGACATCGTGGAATGGATCTGGTACACCAACTCGGAGCACTTCCGGAAACTGAAACTGGCGGGTCGTATCTGGACCGCCGAAGCCCTGGGCGCGTGGCTGCGCCAGCGCATCCAAAAGCATGACGAGCACGTGCTGGTGGAGCCGTTCGCCGAGGATTTCCGCGGCCGCGAGGAGCCCGGCATCTACGAGATCCTGGATTGCGCCCGTCCGTACCTGCCGCGCGAAGGCGCCTTCGGCGAGATGGTGCTGAACGTCGGCAAGATCGTGTATCTGGCCAGAAAAGGCGCGGCCGGAATCATCGACATCAGCCCGTTCACCTGCATGAACGGGATTGTCTGCGAAGCGATTTACCCGCGGTTAAGCCGGGACTTGGGCGGGATTCCGATCCGGAATTTCTACTTTGACGGAACGCAGTCGGACCTGGATCGAGACTTGGGCGTCTACATGGAGTTGGCCCGGAGCTACCAGAGGCGGGGGTTGGAGAGAGTGGCTGCTGGTGATGTCGCGTAGGCGACAGGTCAGCCAGAGGCGCACCATTTCGGCGAGGCGGGAGTAAGCCCCGATGAACTATCCAGGCTCGATGATTTCATCGACCCGCCGGTGCGGAAGATCCACGTGTTGCCGGGAAAGGCCAGACGCCGGCCCGACTGCCGAGCCCCTCTGCAGGTCGGCGCATGCGTTCCTGAAGACTGGCCACGGCTCCATCGCGAAGAGCCAGCTCCCGGAGAAGGTGCGCACTGTCGATCACACGCTCTTTCAGGAAATCGGTGTAGTCGTGGCTGGCGTGTTGCGCTGGTCCGAGGCGGATTGCCGAACGGGAGCGCAAGGTCGGCCCCGGTTATAGCCGCCTCGCGTTGAAAACACAAGTACTTGCACGCGAAGAAATGAGTTTTTCGCCGTAATGGGGGGGGACTTTGGGGGGACCCGCACACCACCTCACCCAGGCTTCGTTCCAGCAGCACCTTTACGCTGCAGCCGCATATCGCTGCGTAGACCCGTTCATCGACCCACGCCCATGGGACGGTGGGTACGTGCGTCAAGTCGACGGCCCGGGTGACGCCGCGCATATCGTGACCGCCATGGCAGTCTCACGCTGGCAGAGTTAGAGTCGTTCGCGCGCGCTTCACGCCGACATAGAACGCTGGATCAGGGGTAATAGCTGCTGTCACTACGTCCGCGCCAGTAGTGGCACTGGTGAACAAACGCTATTTCCGGCCCACCTGCTCCGCCATCAACTTAGCCAGGACCTCGCCTGTTGTCCAGACCCGGCGCATCCGCTCCCACTATTTCCCGGCGGCGGCGGGCTCCGGGTAGCGGGTAGTCTGGCGCGCAACCATTTGCCATCCACGGGAGCTTTTCGCGAACACGTGGATCACGTGAAGATGGAGCAAGGTGACCGCGCCCTCCGTGTTGTTCCGGAAATCGGCGTCCGCGGTCACTACGGCGGCGCTCCCGTACACCCGGACCCGGAGGTCTTTGAAGTCGACCGCCTCGACGTGTGTGCCGCCCTTCAGGGATTCCAACACGGCGGCTTTGTCCTCATGCTTGTTCGAAGAGTGAGTGTAAGTAAGATCGTCGCTCAGGACTTTGGAGAGCGCGGCGGCGTCCCTGTTTATCAATGCCTGTTTGTAGGCATCCAGTGCGGCCAGGACCTCTTTCTCGGTCTTGGCGTCCGGGGTGGCCGCCCACAGCATCGCGGCTGAGAGCAGGCTGGGAATCCATTTCGTCATAGGTATCCAGCTTATCCGAAATCTCTCCTCTCCATCCGGACCGCCGCTCGCCGCCGGCCTGGAGTTTCAGGTGTTGCATGAAGCTCATCGCCTCTGTGTCGGAGCCTCTGCACGGCCTGTCCTTCGTCGCGGTAGAATTACGGCTGCATGATCGAAACCGGACTTCAGAACAAGGTAGTCATCGTCACCGGCGCGGCCGCCGGTATCGGCAAGGCCACGGCGCGGCGCTTCGCCCAGGAAGGCTGCCGCGTGGCGTCGTGGGATATCAAGGTCGGCGACGCCGAACCGGGCGGACACTTCCAGAAGGTGGACGTCACCAGCGCGGCCGCCGTCGAAGCGGCAGTGAAAGAGGTCGTAGAGCGTTGGGGCGCGGTCCACGTGTTGGTCAACAACGCCGGCATCCTGCGCGACGGCCAACTGGTCAAAGTCAAGGACGGCGCGGAAGTGGGCCTGATGAGCGACGACCAGTTCGATTCCGTCGTCTCGGTGAACCTCAAGGGCGTCTTCCTCTGCACACGTGCGGCGGCCCGGCGGATGATCCGGAGCGGTGGCGGCGTGATCCTGAACGCCTCCAGCGTGGTGGGCATCTTTGGCAATTTCGGGCAAACGAATTACGTGGCCAGCAAGGCCGGCGTGATCGGGATGACCAAGGTCTGGGCGCGCGAACTGGGCAAGTATAACATTCGCGTAAACGCGGTGGCGCCGGGGTTCATCGCTACCGAAATGCTCCAATCGATCCCCGAGAAGGTCCTGGCAACCCTGGTGGCGCACACGCCCATGCAGCGCATGGGGCAGCCGGAAGATGTCGCCAACGCCTACCTGTGGTTGGCCTCGGACGCCGCTTCGTTCATCAGCGGCGCCGTGCTCGGTGTGGATGGCGGAGCGGTCACGGGAACGTAGGCTTAACGTTTCAGATTGGAGCTGGTCTGTCCGATCAGTTCGCGGAGTTCGCGGCTGTGGATGACCGGCCAGGGGTCGGCCACCTCCAATTGCCGCAAAGACTCGGGCAGTTTGGCGATGCAGGCGGCGGCACGCTCGCGGGATTGCTCCAGCGTGGGGAGCGGTTCGATCAGGTTACCGCCGAGGAGAATGGGGCGCATCAGGGCTTCGCCCTTTCCGCACTCGCCGGAGCGGGCGATCACATCGCGGGCGGTGTCGCGGAAGACCTGCTTGGCGCCAGGAAACGAACCTTTGTCCTCGCTGTACTTGGCGGTGAAGCGCTTGATGCCGCAGATTTCGGTCTCGACCAGCTTGTAGATCGAGCCCATGGAAGGCGCGTCGCCGGAGGTGGCCAGTTGCGTGCCGACACCGAAGGAATCGATGGGGGCGCCGGACTGCACCAGATCGCGGATGCGATATTCGTCCAGGTCGCCGCTGACCATGATCCGGGCGTCGCGCAGGCCGGCCTCATCCAGGATGGCGCGTACCTGTCGGGAGAGCGCCAGGAAGTCGCCGCTGTCAAGACGAACACCCCAGAGCGGTCCGCCGAGAGAGGCTACGCGGCGCGCGCCCTCCAGCGTGTCGTAGGTGTCGATCAGTTGGACCGTGGCATCGCCCAATACCTGTTGGAGTTTCCGGAAGGCGCCCATCTCGCAGGAAAACGCCATCACCCAGGAGTGCGCCGTCGTGCCCATTACGGGAACGCCGAAACGGAAACCTGCCAGAGCGTTGCTGGTGCCGGCGCAGCCACCGAGGTAGGCCGCCCGCGCGCCGAGCACGCCGGCCTCCGGGGTGTGGGCGCGGCGCGTGCCGAACTCCACCACCGCGCGGCCGCCGCTTACTTGAGCGCAACGCGCGGCCTTGGTGGCGATCAGGCTCTGGAAGGTGATGGCGGAGAGGACGTAGGTTTCGGGAATCTGGCCCTCGATGATGGGCGCGCGGATGGTGAGCAGCGGCTCGCCCGCGAACAGCGGCGTGCCTTCGGGCACAGCGAAGAGGTCGCCGGTAAAGCGGAAGCCGCGCAGGTAATCGAAGAAGCTCGCGGAGACGTGGCGGAACTGCGGGAGGCCGCGAAGGTAATCGATCTCCTCAGCAGCAAATTTCAGGTTAAGGAGGTAGTCCACCACCTGCGGGATTCCGGCTGCGATCACAAAATTGCGGCGGGCCGGCAGGCGGCGGATGGCGAATTCGAAGGTGCCTGTCTGGCCGACTTTGGCCGCCTCGAAGTAGGCGGCGGCCATGGTCAGTTCGTAAAGGTCGGTTAGGAGGCCGTTCATGTTGAGGCTGGCCAGGGGCCGGCAGCCGGTTATTTCTTTTTCTCGGGGGCTGCTTCTTTTACGTCGGAGGCCGCCTTGGTCAAGTCGTCTACCGCTTTGCTGTCCAATTCATAGATGCTGGGTTCGTTCTCGCGTTGCGCGAAATATTGAGCGTCCAGCTTGGTGATGGTCACTTTCTCCACACGTTTGCCGGAATTGGACGTGACCGTGGCGCTGAAGACCTCGCTGCCGCCGCCTTTTTCGAGAAATTTCGTGGCCGCGAGATCGCGCAGTTTGTCGATGAGGGTCTGCACGCTGCCATTGTCCATGGTCTTGGCGCCGGACATCCACTTGTCGCCCGTCTTGGTGTAGGTGGCGGTTTTCAGCTCGACTTTGGATGGGTCGCTGAAACCGAAATCGAAGAGCTTCTTGTTGCGGAAGTCGTCAATTCCCTTGTCGAGCCCGTCCGCGAGGTCCGATGCGACCTTGTAGACGCCTGCTGCCGCCGAGCCTTTGGCGTAAGTGTTCTTGTCTTTGTCGCGGTGGACTTCCAGGGTCTGTGTCCCGCTGGCATCAGTCACGGTGGCGGTGGCCACCTTGGGAGCGGCGGCGAACTTCTTGTCGGCGTCCGCCACCGGGCTGGAAAGATCCATCTTGGCGTCTTTGAGTTTGCCGATGAAGGTATCGACTTGGCCGCCATCGGCACGCAGCGGCCTCGGCTTGAGGATTTGCCACTCGTTTTGGCCGTTCTTCCCGAACTCGATGGTCTGGCCCTTTGCCTGCAATTCCACGCGCGTCAGCTTGTCGGAATCGAAGACGATCAAACGCTTGTCGCGCAGATCGTCGGGCTTCTTATCGATGCTGGACTTGGTGTAGCTGGCGATGGTCACCACCTTCGCGCCGGAATTCAGTTTGGCGTAACTGCCCGAACCCGTGGGCGTGTCGTCGCCGATGAGCAATTCGTCCGTCTTGCCGTCCTTTTTGGTCACGGTGACATCGAGGGTTGGAGCATCGAGGCCGTACGGCTTGAGGTCGGTGGCCTTGTCCTCCACCACCTTGTCGGCATTGAGCGAGGAGAGCGAGGAAACCAGCGAACCGACGGTATCCTGGTCGGCCGGCAGGGGCGACGGCTCGGTGATCTGCCACTTGCCATTCTCGCGGCGCAGGCGGATGGTTTCCCCGGTGAGCTTCTTGATCCTGATTTCCTGAAACTGGTCGTCGGCGATCGAGAGGAGCTTGGTGGAACTGTCAGTTGGCGACTTGCTGGCTGCCGCCTGCTTCTTGTTGGACCACCAGGTCAAACCGACCAGCACAGCCAAAAGAACGACGGCAATCAGGAGTCCCTTCGGCTTCATCGCTTACCTCCTCTTCCACCAGGTGGCCAGGCCGAAGCCGACAACCCCCAGCGGGAAAATCACGACGCTCAGCCAGAAAACCGTGTTGAGCTTTTGGGGCGAGAGGTTAAGCGGCCGGTCTTCGGGCGACTTGGGACGGATGGAAATCAGGTCTTCATCGGCGGTCAGCCAGTTGATCATGTTCAGGAAGAGGTCGCGGTTGCCGTTGAAGCGGATGTAGTTGTTTCCAATCCAGAGCGAACCGCCCACGGCCACGAAACGGCCCGCCGGAGTTCCGTTGTAAGTGCCCGCGGCGGCCAGCGGCAGCGGTCCCTTTTTGTCCTTTTTGGGATCCAGCCGGACGCTTCCCGACTTCAGGTCGGTGGTGGCGAAGCTGTTGCCGCCGGTGGAAAAGAGCTTCTCCACGGTGGTCTTGTCGCCGTTCTTCACGTCGAGGGTTCGGGACAGCGGGAAGGCGGTTGCCACATCCTTCATGTCGCGAACGATGGCGTGGGACTCGTAACTGGCCACCAACGGGACTTCCGGACCCAGACCGAAAACCTGGCCTATTCCGCTGACGTCGAGCGCCAGGTCCTGATTGAACGTGACGCCCCAGCTTGCCAGGACGGCTTCGAGGGTCTTGTTGTCGTCGGTTTGTTCGCGGCCCAGGTTGAGCGGCGGGTCGAGCATAATGAGGGCGTGGCCGCCGCCTTCCACGTAAGCCTTGATGGCGTCGGCTTCCGGCTGGATGTAGTCATGCTGCGGACCGGCCACCACCAGGACGGTGCAATCGGAAGGCACGGTAATCTTGCCTGGGGCGGGCGGTGCGGCGGCAGCGCCGGCAGCGGGAGCCGCGGGCGCGGCCGCGCCGGCTGTGAGCAGCGAGATGGTCCGCGTCTTGTAATTGTTACGTTCGAGCGAATCCTTGACGGCCTGGTACCCGCCGCGGCCGGTATCGTCGAGTGAATGCTCGGCACTTCCCGACACGAAGCAGGCATTGCGCTCGCCCGACTTCAGGGAGCGGATGACGGCGCCAGTGACTTCTTCTTCACTCAAGCTCTTGGCCTCTTCTTTGCGCAGGCCGCTATCCACCAGGATGGTGAGGTCGCGCCGGTAGCCGGCGGCCTTCGCCTGCGTCGGCTTCTTGACCGGGTCGATAAATTCCAGGTGGACTTTGGGCGAAAGGCTGGAGTAGCGATCCAGCAGATCGCGCGCCTGCTGGAAACGGTTGGATTCGTCGAAGTAAGTGATGTGGATATCGCGGTTCAGGTTCTTGACCACTTTGATGGTCTGGTCGGCGAGGCTGAACTGCTTGTTGGAGGTGGAGTCCCAGGACTTGTCATAGCGGTTGGCCAGGAAGTTTACGGTTGCCAGGACCGCCAGGATCACCAGGATGTATGCGCCGGCGTAAGCGGTGTATTTGGTTTGACGTTTCTTCATCCATTCCTGCGGCATGTTATGACCTCCACCGGAGCGATTCCATCGATCGTGAAGTCAGGAAGAGAGCCAGGAAGATCATGGAGACGTAGAAAATGACGTCCTTGGAATCGAGGACTCCCTTACTGAAGTTTTCGAAGTGCGTAACGATGGAACAATAGTTGAGCACTTGCGCGGTTGCCGAGCTATCGAAGGCCGTGGCCACGCTCAGCATCCACAGCAGCAGGCAAACAAAAAAGGTGACGCCCCCGGCGATGATCTGGTTCTTGGTGGTGGTGGAAATGAGGGTTCCGATGGCCAGCAGGCAGCCGCCTTGCAGCAGCAGGCCGAGGTAAGCGATCAGCACCGGCTTCCAGTCGGGCTTGCCCCAGAAGAACAGCAGCGCCACATTGATCACCGACATCAAAAGCACGCAGCCATACAGCACCATGGAGCCGAGCCACTTGCCCACGATGATTTCGATATCGCTGATAGGCGAGGTCAGCAGGAGCTCGATGGTGCCCGACTTTTTCTCTTCGGCAAACAGACGCATAGTGATCATGGGGATCAGAAACAGCGCGATGGTGGAGGCGAAACCGAGCATGGGCCGGATGATGAACTCGTTTACGTTCATCGGTTGCTGCTGCATCATCGCCTGCATGCTGATCTGGGCGAAATAGCGGGTGTAGCCGGAGAACAGGTACCCGAAGATCAGGGCGAACAGCGCCATGACGGCGTAAGCGATGGGCGACGAAAAATATCCCTTCAGTTCTTTGCGGCAAATGAGGAACACGTTTCTCACTGCTGGCCTCCCTCTTCCACTTTGGCTTGGTCCTTCTTTTCCGCGGCCGTCAACTGCAGGAAGATGTCTTCCAGGCTGAGCCCCACGGCGCGCAATTCACTCAGGTTCCATCCGGAGTTGACTACGCAGCGGGCCACGTCGGCGCGAATGTGGCGGCCCTGAAGGCTCTCGACCTCGAACAGCAGCCTGCCATTCTTGGCCTCTCGCATGAGCACGCGGCTGACGCCGGCGACCTGTTCCAGGCGCTGCTGCACCTCGGTGGGCTCGGGGCGGCCCTCTGCGGCCTCCACTTCGAGCGCCACCTGCTCCTGGCCGCGTAGCCGGTTGGTCAGGTTGGCCACCGAATCGATGGCCACCAGCTTTCCCTGGCTGATGATGATGACGCGCTCGCAGGATTGTTCGACTTCGGAGAGGATGTGGGTGCTGAGGATGATGGTGTGATCGCCCGCCAGCGACTTCAGCAGTTCGCGGATTTCGATGATCTGCTTGGGGTCGAGGCCGCTGGTAGGTTCATCGAGGATCAGGACATCAGGGTTGTGGATGATGGCTTGGGCCAGGCCGACGCGCTGCCGGTAGCCTTTGGACAGCTTGGCGATGAGCTTGTCGCGCACGTCGCCGATGGCGCAGCGGCTCGTGACTTCATCCACGCGGCGCTTGATGTCGGCCGAGGAGATGCCTTTGATCTGGCCGACGAAAGTGAGGTATTCGGAAACCTCCATTTCCGGGTAGAGAGGCGGAGTTTCGGGTAGGTAGCCGATGCGTTTTTTGACCTCCTCGGGGTGCTGGATCACGTCGAAGCCGGCCACATTGGCGGTGCCTTCGGAGGGCGGGAGGAAGCACGTGAGGACGCGCATGGTAGTGGTCTTCCCGGCGCCGTTTGGCCCCAGAAAACCTACGATTTGCCCCTTCTCGACCTCGAAGGAAATGTTGTCCACAGCGATCGTACGCGGGTATCGCTTGGTCAGACCTTCCACTTTAATCATGTTGATGTTTCCCCAAACAGACAGACGTCGTTGCTCGTCATGAGGCTTACGTGAAGGCGCGCCAAAGGCGCGCCGAGACGCTTGAATAGAAATAACATGATACGGACGCGGGGCGGGGGTTGTCAACGTGGTGCGGGTGCGTAGACGCGAAGGCCAGGCGCCGAATCGGATGGCGCCTGGCGCTGGAAGCACTGGAAGCACCCCCAACGGCCGGGGAGAGCCCGGCGCGCATGCTAATGTGGTGTCCAGCGTGATCCCTTTTTTGGACCTCCAGGCGCAGTATCGCGCCATCAAGGATGAGATCGACTGCGCCATCGCCGGCGTACTCGAAAGCAGCCAGTTCGTGCTGGGCAGGGAGGTGGCGGCGTTTGAGGAGGAGTTCGCCTCATACTGCGGCGGAGGTCAGGCGATCGGCGTGAACTCGGGCACCAGCGCGCTGCACCTCGCGCTGCTGGCCGCGGGCATCGCTCCAGGCGATGAAGTGATCACCACGCCGTTCACGTTCGCGGCCACGTTGGCGGCAATTCACTACTGCGGAGCCACACCGGTGTTCGCCGACATCGATCCCGTCACCTTCAACCTGAACCCAACTCGGCTCACGGCGGTGGTTACAGAGAAGACCAAGGCTATCGTGCCGGTTCACCTGTACGGGCATCCGGCCGAGATGGATGCCATCAACGAGGTGGCCCGCAGCCGCGGCATCGTGGTGATTGAGGACGCTGCGCAGGCGCACGGCGCCGAGTACAGAGGCCGCCGCGCCGGGTCGCTAGCCGATATGGCCTGCTTCAGCTTTTACCCCACCAAGAATTTGGGCGCCTGCGGAGAAGCCGGCGCAGTGGTGACAACCAACCTGGAGTACGCCCACGCCATCCGGCTGCTGCGCAACTGGGGCCAGACGCGCCGGTATGAGCACGCCGTCCGCGGCTACAATTACCGGATGGAGGGCTTGCAGGGGGCGATCCTGCGCGTGAAATTGCGCCACCTGGAGGCCTGGACCGAGGCGCGGCGCGCGATTGCCGCGGCGTACACCGGGTTGCTGAAGGATAGCGGCTTGGTCATACCAGTAGCGCGGCCGCATGTTCGTCACGTCTACCACGCCTACACGATTCGCACACCCGAGCGCGATCCCCTGGTGGAGCGCCTCACCGCCGCCGGCATCCAGACCGGCGTTCACTATCCGCTGCCGGTGCACCTGCAGCCGGCCTATCGCGATCCCCGCTACCCCGAGGGCAGCCTGCCCGCCGCGGAGAGCGCCGCGCGGGAAGTGGTCTCGCTGCCGATCTATCCCGAGTTGCGGCCGGAGCAGGTGGAGGCGGTGTCCGGAGCGGTGCTCAGAAAGACCCCCTCCCTCACAACCTGAGATATTGGATCGAGTATACTGTCCTCCAAGCCTTCCCCATGCACGCCACAAAGCGCCGCAACTTTCTTCGCTTCCTGGTGGGCAGCCCGCTGATCGCCGAGGCGCTCGCCCAACAGCCGGCCGTGAAAGACGTCCTCGGCGTGATGGACTTCGAAGAACTGGCGCGGCCGAAACTGCCACCCGCGCATTGGGGGTATATGGCTACTGGCGTCGACGACGATCTGACCCTGAAGGCCAACGTCGCCGCATATCGAAAGATCCAACTGCGGCCGCGGCGATTGGTGGATGTGTCTACCATTGACACGCGCACGGAGTTTCTCGGCGCCACCTGGGAGAGTCCCATTTTCCTGTGCCCCGTGGGGGGGCACCGCATGTTCCATCCCGACGGCGAACTGGGCACGGCGCGCGCGGCGAAGGCCACCAACACATTACAGATCCTTTCGACCCAGACATCGACCGCTGTCGAGGAAGTCGCCAAAGCCCTTGGCACACCACCCTGGTACCAGTTCTACATGCCCGCCAAGTGGCAGGACGCGGAGAAGCTGGTGAAGCGGGTGGAGGCGGCGGGTTGCCCGGTGCTGGTATGGACCATCGACAATCTTGCCGGGCGCAACGTCGAGACCGCCGAACGCTTTCGCCGCATGGATACGCGCGATTGCACCCCCTGCCACACCAACACCAAAGGGGGCCGCCTGAACGCGCCGATGTTCGCGGGCTTGAGTGGAACCGAGATCAATCCCCTCACCGCCACTTGGGACCTGATCGCCCGGCTGAAATTTGCTCATGGGCGATGCCCACGAGCATATCAGACCTTCTTCGCTCTTTTTGCGAGCAAGAGGCCAAAGGCGGCGGCGCTCAACAGCCAGGTGGCGGGCTCCGGCACCTGGTTGAGCTCACCGAAAAGACCATGGCTCTCGCCATCGGGGCCCGCCGTGAAGAAGAGCGTCTGGGCAGTGGCAGCGCTACCTCCGATGCCGAACCGCAGTCCCCACAATCCGTCGATCACCAAAGGGTTGCCGTTTGGGCCCGTCAGGGTTTGGACGAACGCTCCGCTTGTGGTGTTGTATGCGTTGATAGTGCCGTCACCAAAATTGCCGACCAGCAGGTCTCCGCCGACGTCTCCAAATCCGGCCGGCGCCAGCGCCAGGCCCCAGGGCGCATTGAGTGCGCCATTGGAGGCTATCCGACGCAGAAAGTTACCCTGTAAATCGTAAGCATCGACGATGCCGTTGCCGGCTCCCGGCACTTCGTCGTGCTTGGCCCCGTCCTGAATCGCGTACGTAACGTACAAAACACCGCCGAGGTTCTGCACGTTGAACGGCGCATATCCGGAAGGCAAATTCGGGTCGGTAAAGGTCCCAGTCAAGTCTGCCTCCCCGCTATTGCCTTTGAGTACATCGATCGCGCCGCTGCGAAAGTTAGCGAGATAGGCGTAACCGTTGCCACCGATGTTGGCATCTGCGATGCCCTTGTAAACGTTCGAGGTGCTGCCGGCGGCCAGAGTTTCCGCGGCTGTACCCAAAGCCCCTCTCCATCCGGAGACCGTTCCGTCCTCGTTATCGAACAGGAACGCATCGCCGTTGAACGAGCCGGCGATGTTGGCAAACACGACGCCGGTGACGGACCCGTCGCCTGGAATGGTTACAACCAACCCCTGCTTGACACCAAAGCCGTTATACAGCACCGAAGTTCCGGTGCCGTTGTCGCTGATCCAGACCGGCGAGGTGGCGCTTGCCCCCATTCCCCATGCGTTTACCAGATTGGGGTCCGTGACCATCGCCAAACCGGGCACATCCGAAGCCAGATTCGTCTGGACGAATCCGATCGGGCCAGCCATCATGACCGGCGCCACCGAAACCAACGTGATCAGAAGGAAACCGGCTCCGCGCATTCGATCCTCCGCTGAGTGCGTTCGCAGATTCAGAATATTCCACGCAAGCCAGTCTGTCGATTGGCGAAGTGTAAAACTATGCGGCGCGAATGTACGTTTACCCATCAAGCCGGCGGTTGGCAAGCTCGCCCCAGTGCTTCTTGTAACACTTGTTGGACCCGCGGACCCAACTTCTTCCCGTCAAGTGTTACGTAAAACACATCGATGGCCTTGTGGGCTTGCGTATCGATCAACACGACCTCGATGTTTCCGCCGTTCGACGAAATCGCCGAAGCCAGATCGTACAGCAGCCCGGGACGGTCTTCCGCTAAGATCTCGATCAGAGTCGCGGCGTGGCTTGCTTCCGAGTCGAATCGCACGCTCGCCGGGATGCGCGCCTTGCGGCTGGGAAGTGCGGGTTTGGGGCGGTTCTTTAACAACTCGGCCACGTCGGTCTTCCCGGCGATCACACGGCCCGCGGTGATGTGCAGACGTTCGATCTCCGAGGGGTTGAGGTCCAATTGTCTCCCCGGGTCGGCGAATGTGAACGTGTCTAGAACCAGGCCGCGCCGGTTGGAAAAGGCCTCGGCTCTCAAAATGTTCATGCCGAAACTGGAAAGCGTTCCCGCGACCGAAGCGAACAGGCCCGGCCGGTCTTGCGCTACCAGTGTCAGTAACCACGCCGAGTCCAGTTTGCGGATCTCCACCGCCACGCCGCGTTGACGGCTCTTCTGTTCCAGGGCGACGTGGCCATCAATCTCGGCGTCCGTGTGGGTCCGCAGGTACCTCGTCGGAAATCCCTGGAGAAATGCGATGCGCTCGGGCGGTCCGGAAGGCAGAGCCTCGATCCGGTCGCTTTCGAGCGACCGGGTGAGCTCATTGTGGACCATCAGGTAGAGCTGGTAAAGTTGCTCGGAGCGCCAGGGGGTCATGGCAGTCGGATTCACGGCGCTGATATCGGCCCAGGTCATCAGCGTCAGCAGACGGAGCCACTCCACCTTCTTCACCTGTTGCGCCAGGTCGCGAATCGTGTGTGGGTCGTACATGTCGCGGGAGTACATGGCTGAGGAAAGTTCCAGGTGCGCGCCAATCAGAAACAGCACCGCTTCGCGATCCTGCGGCGGCATCTGAATGCGGGCCATCGCCGGTTGCACCAGGCGCAGCGAGGCATCGATGGGGCCTTCGCCGGGAGCGCCTTTGCCTACATCGTGGAACAACAACGCGAACAGCAACAGACCGGGGTCTTCGATTTCGGAAAGCACGTTGGCGAACGATCGGTTGGGAGGGTCCTCTGCGCCTCGCAGGCTCCAAACGTTCTGCAGCGTTACCAGTGTGTGCTCATCCACCGTGTAGCGATGAAAGAAGTCGCGCGTCACCAGGCACTCGATCTGTTCCATCTCCGGGAAAATGGCGGTGAGCGCGCCGCTCTCGTGCATCGACCGCACGGCAAGAGGCGCATGCGGCTGCGACAGAATCCGGTTCAGCACCGGCCACCGCGGCTGCGCGGCGCGGAAGTGCTCGCGCAGGCGGGGGAGGCGCGATTCGATACGCTGGTCGGTTTCAAAGGCCGCGCGAATGCCGTGCCGGCCGATGAATTCGTACAACCGGAGCAGCAGTTCGGGCTCCGCGTCCAGGCGCTGAATCTCGCGGAAATGGATACGCTCGCGAAGCACGCTGAAGTCCGCGTTGGAAAGCCTCGACCGCCAGTCCCGGAACTGCGAGAACAGCGAACCGGCCTGCGCTTCGTTGGCTTCCAGCGCGCGTATCGCAGCCCTGTTCACGGCTCGGGCATGCCGGTAGTAGTCGCGCATCCAGTGCTCGGCGTCGGTTTGCTGCCAGATCTCGGCGATGGCGTCCTGCGCATCGAAGGAGAGCGCGTTGTTGTCCCGGTTGGACTGGCAGTGCAGGTAGCATCGCAGCCGCGCCAGGAACCGGAAAGCCTGCCGCAGTTCGGGTGCCGGTTCGGCCATGCCCAGGCGGGTGGCGTCGGTACCGTGGAGTTGTTCCAGCCAGCAGACCAACTGGTAATCGCGTAAGCCGCCGGGTGTATCTTTCACGTTCGGTTCCAGGTGATAGAACGTGTCGTTGAACTTGGTATGGCGGTCGCGCGTAAGTTTAGACAGGTTGCGAATCAGCGAGTCGCGATTGGCCTGAATGAAGCGCGGCAGTTTGCCGGCGAGCCCCGCGTACAGGGTGCGGTCACCGGTCAGATAGCGCTGATCCAGCAGGCTCACATTGAGTTCCACGTTCTGGTCGTGAACCTCCACGCATTCCGCCGGAGTCCGGACCGAATGGCTCATGCGCAGATTGGCATCCCAAAGGCTCTGCAGAAAGGCCGAGATGGCTTCCTTGTTGGCCACGGCCAGCCGCTCGGATTCGACCAGCAACAGCAGGTCGATATCCGAGTACGGAAACAATTGCCGGCGGCCGTATCCGCCCACGGAAAGCAACGCCAGGCCGGTTGGAACCACCGGGAACAGGAAGTGCTCCGCCGCCTCCAGCACGACGCGGTCCACCTGCGCCGTGCGTTCGGCCAGCGCAGTCAGCGCGTCACCGGTGGCAAGGAACCCCTGCTGAATCGGCTTCAGGTCGGCGTTAAAGCGCCGACTCCCCGCGGTCGTCATTTCGGATTCGAATCGCCTCCGACACTTCGTAGACGAAAATCTTTCCGTCTCCGATCTTGCCCGTTCGCGCTGCGCTGGTCAGCGTCTTAATCACTTCATCAAAACGGCTGTCCGCCACTACCAGCTCCACTTTGGCTTTGGGTAACAGGTCCACATTGTATTCCTGGCCTCGGTAGACCTCTTTGTGGCCCTTCTGGCGCCCGTGGCCACGCACCTCGGTGATGGTCATACCATCGATCCCGATGCTCTTCAGCGCTTCCTTCACTTCGTCGAGCTTGAAAGGCTGGATGACAGCTTCAATCTTCTTCATGTCCTCATCCTAATGCACCGCGCGGGGCTACTGCTCGAAGATATAACCCTCTTCACCGTGCATGCTCAAATCCAGACCTTCCGTTTCCTGTTCCCTGGTCACCCTCAGACCCATGACCGCGTCGCAAATCTTCAGAATGATCAGCGTCCCGGCGATCGCCAGGGCCCACGCGATGGCACAGCCGATCGCCTGGTTGAGAACCTGGCCGGGATTGCCATCTACCAGTCCCAGAGGCATCGCCTTGCCCGCCGAATTCTTCAGGCTGTCGTTGACCAGGCTGGTGGCGAAGACGCCGGTCAGCAGAGCTCCCAATGTTCCGCCCGCGCCGTGGACGCCGAAAGCATCCAGCGCATCGTCATACCCAAGCTTGTGCTTGACCCTGGCGACCATGAAGTAGCAGACGATTCCGGCGGCGAGCCCGATAATCATGGCCGGGAACGGTTTCACGAAGCCGGAGGCGGGCGTGATCGCTACCAGTCCTGCCACGCAGCCCGAGATTCCGCCCAGCATGCTCGGCTTGCCTGCGCCCATCCATTCCGCGGCAACCCACCCCAGGGTAGCTGCGGCGGCGCCGAAGTGAGTGGCGATGAAGGCACTGGTGGCGAGTCCGGAAGCCGCCAGCGCGCTGCCGGCATTAAATCCGAACCAGCCTACCCACAAGAGGCAGGCGCCGATGACGCTGATCACCAGGTTGTGCGGCTTCGGTGTTTCCGGATACCCCAGGCGTTTCCCCAGATAGAGCGCGCTCACCAGCGCCGAGACCCCCGAGGTGATGTGCACGACGGTGCCGCCGGCGAAATCGAAACACGGGATTTTGCCGCCGAGAAATGCGTTCAGCAGGCCGCCTTTTCCCCACACCATGTGGGCCATTGGCAGGTAAACGATAAACATCCAAAGCACCGTGAAGAGCAGCATGGCGCTGAACTTCATCCGCTCGGCGAAAGCCCCGGAAATCAGCGCCGGGGTGATAATCGCGAACATCAACTGGTAGATCATGAAGGTGGCTTGAGGAATGCTGCCCGCGTAATCGGGATTGGGCGTCGCGCCGACATGGTTCAAGAAGGCGTAGCGCAAGTCTCCCAGGAAAGGCAGGCCTTCGCCAAACGCCAGGCTGTAACCAGCCACGGCCCAGATTACGGTCACCACCGCCATCAGGATGAAGCTGTGCATCATCGTGCCGAGTACGTTCTTCCGCCGGACCAACCCGCCGTAGAACAGCGCCAGCCCGGGGCCGGTCATCATCAGGACCAGCGCCGAGCTCATCAGCATCCAGGCGTTGTCGCCGGCGCTCTGCGCGGACCTGGTGGCGGCTTCCAGGGCCGCGATCTTGGCTTGCAGTTCGGGGCTGGACTGGGCCCACGCGGCCGGAGGTATGGCAACCAGCGGCAGCAAAAGGAGCTTGGTAAGAGTCTTCATGATTGCAGACAGGGCAATTTAATCAGTATCCTTCACCATTCGACCCGCCGCCACACGGAACTTTCTATGGGTGAAATTGGAATTTTTTATGCTGGGCGAACCCGGTAATGGCCCTGGCCGTGTACAATTCAAGAAACGTAATCGCACATGGCCACGGTCCTGATCAAGTCTCCGGCAATCGATCCTCGTCACGCCAGCTTCAAGCTCGCCATTCGTACTTCCCGGATTCACCGGCGCGGAGTCTACGCGCTGGAGCGCATTCCGGCCGGCCGCAAAGTCATCGAGTACACCGGCGAACGGATCAGCCGGCGCGAAACCAAACGCCGCGGCGCAGGCAGGATCACCTACCTGTTCACGCTCGACGATTACTGGACGCTCGACGGCGCGTCGGGCGGCTCCGGCGCGGAAATCATCAATCACAGTTGCGAACCCAACCTGCGCACCTGGCACCTGAGAGGGCACATCCTCTATATGAGTAAGCGCGTTATCGAGCCCGGAGAGGAACTGACCGTGGATTACCGTTTTTCGAAGGACGTCGAAAGGGTGCCCTGCCGGTGTGGGACGCAGACCTGCCGCGGGACGATCAACTTGAAGTAGGCCGGTCAATCGGGCAAGACCGTGAAGGTCCGTGGCCAGGAGCAAAGCCGCCAATAGGGGGTGCGGCACCGGCGCAAACGCGTCTGGCCGTCGCCTGGCGATCTTCAGGACGCATCATCGTACCGCTCGTCACGCGTCCAGCGGCCGCGGCTGAAACTGCTTTTATCCATCGCTTGGTCTCCGGATGCCTATGCCGATCACCGCCAAGCCCCAGCTCCCTCATTTGATTCCCGAGGCCGGCTTGGCACTTGGGGAGTCATCCGCCTGCAGATCGCCGAGCGCATATTGAATGCCAGCGAGAAAGTGCTCGAGCAGAGCTGCATTCCAAAAGATGGGCGCACCGTGCCCGAGCGCGCTGTAGAATACCCGGCCTCTCCCATAGCTGCGGATCCAGCTCATCGGAAAGTCCTTGTCCTGCATCCGGACCGGCAGAATGCGCCGGTTTGGAGCCAGGCCGGTTTTTTCCACATCGATGCTCAGCAGCACATGCAAATGATCGCGTAGAACAGGCTCCTGAAATTGGAAGGCCTGGTCGGCAATCTGGAATTCCGTTCCCCGAAACACAGCGTTCAGTGGGCTTGCCGCGTCATCCATCTTGATCGTCATGACTTCCCCGTTCCAGGGATGCCCGCCGTTCTCGGTAGCGCCGATCATCTGACCGAAAGGCGGCCATTGGTCATACTTCGGATACTGCACGAACGTCGCCACCGCGTCGTGGATGCCCACAAACCCCTTTCCGGCGGCGACGAAGCCCAGCAGCGACTTCTTCAACTCCGGATCCTCGAACAGCACTCCCAGCGTGTTGTTGAAGCAGAGGGCGTCGAATTGACGGATCTGCTCCGGCCGGAACATCCCGACGTCATCGCTGAAAACCGCTTGATAGGCGCCGGTGAGGGCGCCCATCTGCCCGATCGCGTAGTTGGCTACTGGAATAGTGGAATAGGAACTCCCGTGGACCACTTTGCCGTCACGCATGGAGAGATTAGTAACCAGCATTCTGCGAGGTTGTTTCGGCTTGGCAGGCGCCTTCCGCGGTATTGCCTCGTCCACTCGCTGTTTCTGGTCGGCGGCCAGTACCTGGCTATGGAGCGGTGTCGAACCAAACGCCCCGAGCAAAAGAACGCGTCTCGTCAAAGTTTGCGCGGCCATGAGATAAGAACGATTCAGTATATCGCCGCCGCGGTTCCGGCGGTTGTTCCAGCGGTCTGGCCCCGATTGATGCCCTTCGAAAGTAGGAGTATCATACCTTCAACACGTGTAATCCAACTTGTATTTCGCGACTCCGACGGGGAGCCAGTTCATGGTAAAGGGGGTTTTGAGATGAGGTGTTTCCGACTTGGCGTTCTCGCCCTGCTTTCGGTGGCGCCCCTGTGCTCGCAGGTGGCGACCGGTCGCATCACGGGCCGGGTCACGGATTCCTCGGGCGCAATCGTGCCGGGTGGATCCGTTAAGACCATCAATACTCAAACTAACGTCGAGACTGCGACAAAGACCACGTCGGAAGGAGTTTTCGACCTGCAGAACCTCATTCCCGGGCAGTACCGCCTGGTGGTCGAGGTGGCTGGCTTCAAGCATTATGAGCAGGGGCCGATGGAGCTGCGCGTGGGCGATACCCTCAGCTTGACGGTCGCGCTGCAGCTCGGCGCCCAGACGGAGAGCGTCACCGTGACCACGGAGGCCTCGCTGCTCGAGGCGGCCTCCGCGGCAACGGGCCAGGTGGTGGATTCGAAGCGGCTGGAGAGTCTTCCGCTGCCCGCCAGCAATCCGATCGTTACCACGATGCTGGCCGTGAGCATGACCATGCTCACCAGCCCGACTTCCACATACACGCCGGACGCCAACAACCAAGTGACGAACACCGCCGCCGTGGGCACGCGCCAGGGGCAAAGCGTCCAGGCCATCGACGGCATGCCGAGCATGCAGGGAGGCGGGACCACGGGTATCGTGCCGCCGCCGGAAATCCTCCAGGAAGTCAAGATCGCGACGGCGCCCTACGATGCCTCGCTTGGCCACTTCACCGGGGCGCAAATCGACATGGTGACTAAAAGCGGCACCAATGGTTTCCACGGCGCCCTGGTCTTCTGGAACACCAACACCGATCTGAACGCGCTGTCCTATTTTTCCAAGCTGTCCATCGATAATCCAGCCACCGGGCCGGTCACTCACGACAAGATTCGCGGCATCGTCCCCTACATTGGCTTTAACCGCTATCGGGGAACCGGGGGTGGACCGCTGGTGATTCCCAAGGTCTACAACGGGCGCAACCGCACCTTCTGGCAATACGCCGGCGATTACTTCTTCATGCCGTATTCGACCAACGGGTTGTTCACCGTTCCCACTGCCAAAGAGCGGTCCGGCGACTTTTCGGATCTGTTGGCACTGGGAGCCCAATATCAGATCTATGATCCGTATTCGGCCATTGCCACCGCGGGCGGCCACATCTCCCGCACGCCTCTGTCGGGAAACATCATCCCGGCGAACCGGCTGAGTCCGGTTGCCCAAAAGCTGCTGCCGTACTGGCCCCTGCCCAACACTCCGGGAACCAGCAACGGTTTGAACAACTACACCGGGGCGCCTAACAGCTACATCGACATGGCCCAGCACTTCGGCCGCGTCGACCAGGTGATCACCGATAACAACCACGTGTTTGTCTCTTACAACCGCTATTGCCTGTATGCCCTGCAGAACATCACGTTCGGAAAGCCGTTGGGGGACGTGTACTCGACCGGCGGCATCCAGCAAAATTGCCATCAGGGCGCGACCGCGGACGAAGTGATCACCCCCGCACCCAACTGGGTGCTGCACTTCAGCTACGGCCTGATTCGATTCCTGTCCTATCAGCCTTCCACGAGCCAAGGCTACGACCTCAGCAAACTGGGGATGTCTCCGGCCCTGATCGCGCAGGTGGACCCGGCGCTGGCCACCCTGCCGGCCATCAGCATCGCCAATATTACAAGCATCGGCGGCGCCAGCCTGGCGGAAAATTCGCAGCTATACCACAGCATTTTTGCCAGCGCGGCGCACACGCGGGGCAGCCACAGCATTCGCTTCGGCACGGAGTTCCGGACCACGGCCATTAATCGAATCAGTAACGGCAACCTCACCCCCGCTTACACCTTCGCGCAGAACTGGGTGGTTGCCACCGACACCGCGGCGGCATCACCCATGGGGCAGCAACTGGCGTCGTTTTTGTATGGCCTGCCGGCCTCCGGCAGTGTCAGCAGAAACGGCTCCTCCGCGGCCATCTCCAAGATGTTCGCCTGGTACCTCCAGGATGACTGGAAAGCCACGCGCAAGCTGACCGTGAACATCGGCCTGCGCCAGGAGCTGGAGTTTGGGGAAACCGAACGCTACAACCGTGCTAACGCCGGCTTTGATTTTGGGACACCGAATCCGACGCAGGCCGCCGCTCAGGCCAACTACGCGTTGAACCCGATCGCGCAGATCCCCGTGGGTCAATTTAAGGTGATCGGCGGCCAGCTCTTCGCCGGCTCAACCAATCGGGCCATATACAATCTGGCGCCGCACAACTTCATGCCGCGTTTGGGGCTCTCCTATCTGGTAAATCCCAAGACGGTCGTCCGCGCCGGCGCCGGGATCTTCTTCGAGACCTTCGGCGCCGACTTTGTCAGCAATACGCAAAACGGCTTCAGCCAAACCACTTCGATGGTGCCCAGCGTCGATAACGGCCTTACGTTTCAGGCCACACTCCAGAACAATCCGTTTCCGGACGGGATCCTGCAGCCAACCGGCGCGTCGGGAGGACTCAACACCTTTCTGGGACGCGCCATAACGTTCTTCAATCCGAATAACCTTCACGCTTACGACATCCGGTGGAGTTTCAACGTTCAGCGCGAGTTTCCGATGCGCATGCTCCTCGAAGTAGGCTACACCGGGAATCGGGCAAACCACCTTGGAACCAGCAACGCCTGGGATTCCCTTCCCATCCAGTACCTCAGCCGGCTGCCGGTTCGCGATGCGGCCACCATCAACGCCTTGGCCGCCAATGTCGCCAATCCCTTTTATGGCATTCCGCAGTTTGCCACCACTGCTTTGGCGACTGCAACGACGCAGGTCTCGCAACTGTTGCTGCCCTACCCTCAATTCACCGGAGTGACTTCAACGGACGGCTCGGGCTTTTCCTGGTATCACGCGTTAACGGTGCGGGTGGAGAAACGTTTCTCGCATGGTTTCACGGTGCAGGGGAATTACACCTGGTCGAAGTTCATGGAAGCGGACAGCCGGCTGAACGGCATTCAAAGCCCGTTGGAACACGTGATCTCCACGTATGACCGCCCGCAGCAGTTCAGCCCCAACGGCATTTGCGAGTTGCCGTTCGGCAAGGGCAAACGCTTCCTGTCGTCGCTGCCCGGGTGGGCCGATCGCGTGGCGGCCGGTTGGCAGGTGCAAGCGATCTACGTTGCCCAGACGGGTTCGCCGATGGCGTTCGGCAACGTTCTGTTCAACGGCAACCTGGCCGGCATCGTGCTGCCGAAGTCGCAGAGAACGATCGCTCAATACTTCAATATCGGCGCCGGCTTCAACACCAATTCGGCACAGCAACTCGCCAATAACTATCGCACCTTCCCTTCGATGTTGACGGGGGCTCGAAACCCGGGCTGGAATCTCTGGGCCATGTCGGTGATCAAGGCCATCCGGATCCGCGAGAAGGTGAACTTCGAAGTGCGGGCGGAGGCCAAGAATGCGCTCAACCACCCGAACTGGGGCGGGCCGCAGTTGACCCCGACCAATGCCACCTTCGGGCAGATCACCAGTGCCCAGGGGGGCCGGCAGATCACCATCCAGGGAAAACTGAACTGGTAGCAACGCGAGCAGAAAGGAGGAGCCGTGATAAGCGGACGCCGTGACGTTTTGAAAGCTTTGGCGGGTGGGGTGGTCGCGGGATTTCCGACGATCATCCCGTCTGCCGCTCTGGGGCGCGATGGTTATGTCGCACCCAGCGAAAAGATCGTGCTGGGAGCCATTGGCGTGGGCCGGCAGGGCAGCGGCGACATGCGTGGCTTCCTCTCCCAGGCGGATGTCCACGTGGCGGCCATTTGCGACGTGAACCAGGCCACCCGGGAACGGATCGCGACCGTCGTCAACACGCGCTATGGCGACACGGCCTGTGCCCAGTACAACGATTACCGGGAGCTCATGACGCGCTCCGACATCGACTGCGTCCTGATCGCCACGGGCGAGCGCTGGCACCCCCTGATTGCCTGCGCGGCAGCGCGCGCCGGCAAGCACATGTATTGCGAGAAACCGCTAGGGCTGTCGGTCGCCAATATCAAAGCCGTACGCGAAGCGGTCAACGAAAACAGCGTGGCGTTCCAGTTCGGCACGCAACAGCGGTCGAGTTTCTACTATCGCCATGCGGTCGAGCTTGTCCGCAATGGACGAATCGGCGAGTTGAAAACGATTATGGTCGGCTCCGTACGCGGCCCCAGCGACACTCTCTATGGGACTCCCAAGGAGCCGCCTCTCGGCTTCGACTACGACATGTGGCTGGGGCCGGCGCCCTGGGCGCCTTACTCCGATATGCGGGTTTCGATTGCGGCCTGGCTGTTCATCAGCGATTACGGATTGGGCTGCCTGGACGGGGCTTGGGGCATTCACGATATCGACATTGCCCAGTGGGTGGCCGACGCCGATCACACCGGGCCGATTGAGGTGGAAGGCACCGCCACGTTCTACACCGATATCCGCGATGTGCCGCACGAATATACCGTGGAACATAAGTACGCAAGCGGGGTCCGCCTGATTCATATGGACATGGTGACCGCGCGCAAGAGAGCGCCGGAGTTCAGCGCCTTGCCTTCCACCGGAGCGACCGTCATCTTTGGGACCAAGGGCTGGATTTTCGTCAGCCGCGACGGGATCGTGACTAATCCCGCGTCCCTTGCCGGCGAAAAGATCGGGCCCAACCAGATCCAGGTGATCCGCAGCAGTGATCATCGCCGGAACCTTTTGGAAGCCATACGGAGCGGACAGAAGACGATCTGCGACGTGGAAGGAGCCGTGCGCGCGCAGACCGTGGTTCAACAGGAGTACATCTCGCTGAGCCTGGGACGCAAGCTGGAGTGGGATCCGGTGGCGGAACAATTCAAGAACGATCCGGAAGCGAACCGCTGGCTGTCCCGCCCCATGCGGAGTCCGTGGCATTTGTGAGACGGGTGATCACGATGAGGAAAACAGCAATCCCGACCTGCGTGGCGCTGGAACTGGCGCTTCTGTGCCCGCTCGCGCCGGCCCAATCGGCGAATCTGGACGATCTGCTGGCGCTGACGGCCAAGTGGCAATACGAAACCAGCCGGCAGCCTTTGCAGTCCCTGTCTGACGCGGTGGCCAAAGCGCAAAGCTCACCGGCCGAGATTCGCGCCATTGAACAGAAGTTCATTGCGTTTCTGAAATCGGACGCGACCCCGGGCGGCAAAGACTTCATTTGCAAACAACTCAGCGTGATGGGGTCGGAAGCTTCCGTGCCTGTGCTCACCGGGATGCTGGCCGATCCCAAGACGGCGGACTTGGGGCGCTACGCTCTGGAGCGCATTCCCGGTCCGGGCGTGGACCGCGCGTTGCGCGAAGCGCTGGCAAAGACACGGGACCGGACGCGCATCGGCATCATCAATACGCTCGGTGCGCGCCGTGACGGGGCTTCAGCCGCGGCCTTACGCCCGCTGGCGTTAGGTTCGCAGCCGGCCGAGGCCTCGGCGGCCCTGTTCGCGCTGGCGAAGATCGCCGATCCGGCGTCCCTGGCGGTGCTGTTCGAAGCGCAGGGCAAGACCAGCGGCTCGGTGCGCGCGGACGCAGCGGAGGCCTACCTGCAGGCAGCCAACCGGCTGATGGAGAGTGGCAACGTGGCCTCCGCGGCGCCCATCTTCAGGACGCTCTATGCCAACAGGGACCCAGGCACTGTGCAGGCGGCCGCCCTGCGAGGTCTGGCCAATGCGGGTGGCGCCCAAGCCGTGCCGGTGCTCATGGAAGCCCTGCACGGCAACGATGCGCGCCTGCAGGCGATCGCGATCGGCGGGCTGATGCACGGCTCGACCAGGCAGTTAATCACCGAAATGCCGAAGCTGGGCGAAGCCGCCCAGATCCGCATTCTGGGGTTGCTTGCGGAGCGGGGCGACGCGGCCGCGCTGCCGGCCTTCACTGTGGCACTCAATGGTTCGAGCCAACCGGTACGGATGGCCGCTCTAAAGGGCGTCGGCTCGATAGGGAACGCGTCGGTGGTACCGTTGCTGGCGGCGATCGCTGCCGGCGACAACACTGGCGAACAATCGGCCGCCCGTGCCGCACTGGGGCGGATCCGCGGCAAAGATGCGGACCAAGCCGTAGTCGGGGGTATTGCCACTGCCGCCCCCAAGATCAAGCTGGAACTGATCCGGGCCGCGGGTGATCGCGGTTCAGTTGCCGCGGCCCCGGTGCTGCTGAAGATGGCCCTCGACCCCGATCCCGACGTGCGCCGCGAGTCGCTGCGCGCCCTGCATGACACCGGATCAGCCAATGACGTCGCGGACCTGGTTGCCTTGGTGGTCACTCCGGTGCAAGCGGGTGACCGCACGGAAGCCGTTAAAAGCCTGGGCGCCATCTTACGGCGCTCCGATTCCTCTGCGATCAAGATGGTGGTCTCGGCTTACACGCCGGCGCACGATCCCGAAGCGCGCACCGCGCTGATGCAAGTGATGGGGCAGAGCGGGAACACGGAAGCGCTGGTCATTCTCCGCGCCGCGCTGAACGGCCAGGACGCTAACGCCAGGCGTGCCGCCATTCTCGCACTCACCGAATGGCCCGACATCGCTCCTGTCTCCGACCTGTTCGCCATCGCCCGCTCCGCTACCAACCCGGCGCACCAGGTGCTGGCGGTGCGCGGCGCATTGCAGTTGATCGGCCTACCCGCGCCGTCCCGCCCTGCTCGCGAATCGGTCAAAATGCTGGCTGAGGCCATGGGCTTGGCGAAGCAGGCCGAAGAGAAGCGCGCGGTTCTGGCGCTGCTGCCAAGGTTCCCCGTCCGGGAGGCTTTGGATCTGGCTAATGCTTCGGTCACCGACAGCGAGGTCGCCGCCGAAGCCAAGGCGGCAGTGGCCCGCCTCGAGCGCACCGTCAGAAATCGGTGAGGCGTGCTTAAATCAGGATAATCGGATGACGAAACGAATCTTCCTCGTGATCTTCGGAGTTGGTATCTGCGCCTCGCTCGTCTGCGGGCAACAGCAGCTTACCCCGGAACAGAAACAACAGATCGAGGCCGCGCTTCCCGCAAAGGCCCCCGCCAAACCTAAGAAGGCGCGCCGCCTGCTAGTGACCAACCTGGCTAAGAATGGCGACCGCCTCATACGCGGCCATTCCGCCATTCCTGCCGGCAACTATGCCATCGAGTTGATGGGCAAGCGCACCGGTGCTTACGAGGTGGTGTTCAGTGACGATATCGAAATGTTCCGGCCGGATAAGATCGGCCAGTTTGACGCCATCTGTTTCAACAACACCCAGGGCGTACTCTTCAGCGATCCTGAACTAAAGAAGTCTCTGATGGGATTCATCACCGAGGGCCACGGCTTCGTTGGGTTCCACGCCGCCATCGCCACCTTTGTGCAGCATCCCGTGTACGACCAATGGCCGGAATTCGGCAAGATGCTCGGCGGGACAGAAAACGGAGGCCATCCGTGGGGGCCAACCGACAGCTTCACCTTCAAGGTCGACGATCCCAAAAGCCCGATCAACGCCGCCTTTAAAGGCAAGGGAACGGAGATCACCGACGAAGTGAACCAGGTCCAGGAGCCCAACCCGCGGGAGCACATGCACGTGCTCCTCAGCGTCGACATGGATAAGACTCCGCTGCCGAAGCATCCCATGCTGCTCGTGCGGTCGCAGGACAAGGATTTTCCTTTGAGCTGGATCCGCGAAGAGGGTAAGGGCCGGGTGTTCTACTTCGGACTGGCGCACAGTCCGCCCGTTTTCTGGAACCCGGCGATGCTGGAGCACTTCCTGGCGGGCATTCAGTACGCGCTCGGTGATTTGAAGGCTGACGCAACCCCAAGCGCCAAACCGGCCAAGAAGTAAGCCAGACGGACCGCTGCCAGATACAATCGAGGAACATGAGACCCCTAACGATAGTGCTACTCGTGGCGAGCGCTGTGTCTTCGGCAACAGCCCAGTCCCCGCAACTTCAGCCGCTGCCGATCGTGCTGCCCAAGCCGCTGTTTGAAGGCACACCCAGCCCTCCCAAGGTCCCCAACCTGGAGAAGTCGCTGAACAAACCGAGGCCCCCTTTTCTGGCCCCGACCGGAACCACCAACCTGGCCCTGCACAAGCCGGTATCGGGCAGCGACTCCGATCCGGTGATCGGCAATCTGGAAATGATCACTGACGGGAACAAGGCCGGGACCGATGGCACTTACGTGGAATTGAAGCCCGGAGTCCAGAATGTGGTCATCGACTTGGAAGCCAAGTGCACCCTATTCGCCATTCTGATCTGGCATTTTCATAAGGAGGCCAGGGCATACGCCGGCGTGGTGGTCCAGGTGGCGGACGACCCGGATTTCATCAGCAACGTGCGGACGCTGTTCAACAACGACGCCAACAATGAAACCGGCAACGGTATCGGCAAGGATATGCGCTACGTGGAAACGAGCGAGGGCAAACTGATCGACGCCAAAGGCGTGGAGGCGCGCTATGTGCGCCTCATCAGCAACGGCAGCGACAAGACGCCGGCCAATCACTATATCGAGGTGGAAGTGTACGGGAAGCCCGAACCGTAGGACGGACGGGAAAACGAGGAGCGAACCATGCGAACGCGGAATGAATGCACTCGCCGGGAGACGATCAGGACCATCGGACTCGGTGTTGCGGCGGCGTGCCTCGGGGCGCCGGTTGGGGAGGGGGCGCCGGCGCGAAGACTGAAGGTCGGCCAGACCAGTATCAACTGGGGATTCAAGGTAGAAAGTGTTGAACCCGGACTCCGGGATTCCGCCAAACTCGGCTACTGGGGATACGAGTCGTACAGCGATTCGGTGGAACCAGTGGACCAGAACCCAGGATGGGAGAAGTTACTGGACCAGTACCAGATTCCGATGCCGTCCAGCTACTTCAATTTCAACCTCACCGATCCCACAGTTCGGAAGGCGCAGGTGGAAAAGGCTATTCGGCTAGGTAAGATTCTGAAGAAGAACGGCGGAATCACCGCCGTGATCGGGCCCAACGGCGTGAATCGTGCCACGTACGATTTCAAGGCCGCTAGGAACGACTTGGTGGCCACGTTGAATGATGTCAGCATGGCTCTCACCGATCTGGGGCTGGCAGCGGCCCTCCATCAGCACACTGGGACGTGTGTGGATTCGCGAGACCAGGTGTACGCGGTGTTCGACAGCGTAGACACCCGTGTCGTGAAATTCGGACCGGACGTGGGTCAGTTGCAGAAGAGCGGAACCGACCCCGTGCCGGTGCTGAAGGATTTTCAGTCCCTCCTGCGGAATATTCACTTGAAAGACTACTTGGGCGAACGTTACTGGGCTGGCTACTGCCCACTGGGCCAGGGCAAGGTGGACCTACTGGCTGTGATGGATGTACTCGAGAAAGCCGACGGCTTGCAGTATGTGATGGTCGAACTGGACGGGGGCGGTCGGGGACCCATGGAACCCTTTGAGTGCGCCAAGACCAGCAAGGAATATCTCGTCAAGCTCGGTTACACATTCCGCCCGGCGACGGTGTAGCGGGACGATCTTTGCGCTGGTAAATCGTTTAAACCGATGCTGCGCACTCACTCATGAGCCGCCCTAGCGCCCCTCGAAACGCAGGTCCTTCGGAGTGTTGGCGAGTAGTGCGGTTCAGGTCTTCTTCAGACCCTCAAGGATCGCCTCGACATCGAACACGCAGCCGCCCCAGGTGCCGCCGCTCGCGTCTTGCAGGGCAGCCCAAAGGCGGGTCTCCGGGGGCAGCGCGGGGTCGGGCGCCAGATCGGTACGCAAAGTACGCGTCGCGAGGAGGCGCGTTCCTGCTTCGACGCTGCCTCCAGCGACCAGGTTGACGGTGCCCTCCAGGTTGACGCGGTCCACCACGATTTCGATCAGGTCGCCCTCCTGGATTTTGCCAATGGGGCCGCCGGCCAGCGCTTCCGGTGTGACGTGGCCGATGCAGGCGCCAGTGGAAACCCCGCTGAAACGGGCGTCGGTGATCACGGCCACGTGCTTTCCGAAATCCACGTACTTCAGCGCCGCCGTAATCTGGTAAGTCTCTTCCATGCCCGAACCCATGGGGCCGCGGCACATCAGCACCAGGACATCGCCGGGCTGGATGCGGTCGGGGCCGCGGCTCTTGATGGCGGCTATGGCGGCGGCCTCGGTGCGGAATACGCGCGCGGGGCCGGTCTTGCGGTAGACGCCGTCGGAATCCACGACGCTCGGATCGATGGCGGTGCTCTTGATCACCGCTCCGCCTGGCACCAGGTTGCCCGCAGGGAAGGTAACGGTGGACGTGAGGCCGCGGGCCCGGGCGCTGCCGGGGTCCATAATGACGTCGTCCGGGTCCACGCCGTCGCGGTCGCGGAGCACGCGGCGCAGGCTGGCGCGGCGCTCGCACTGCTCCCACCAATCGAGCATGACGCCCAGGCTCTCGCCGCTGGCGGTGAGGACGCCGGTATCGAGCAGGCCGGCGCGGCGGAGGTGCAGCATGGCTTCGGGCACGCCGCCGGCCAGGAACACTTGCACCGTTGGGTGCATCTTCGGCCCGTTGGGAAGCGCGTCCACCAGGCGCGGGGTTTGCCGGTTGATGCGTCGCCAATCGTCCACGCCGGGGCGGGTCAACCCGGCCGAATAGGCGATGGCGGGCAGATGCAGGATCAGATTGGTGGAACCACCGAAAGCTGCGTGGACCACCATCGCATTGTGGAGCGAGGCCGGCGTGAGGATGTCCTTCATGGCGAGGCCGCGCGACTCCAAGGCCATGACGGCGCGGGCGGAGCGGCGAGCCATGTCGGTCCAGATAGGGTGGCCGGAAGGGCTGAGGGCGGAGTGGGTAAGCGACATGCCGAGCGATTCGCCAATCACTTGTGCGGTGGCGGCGGTGCCGAGAAACTGGCAGCCGCCGCCCGGTGTGGCGCAGGCGCGGCACATGTCGAGCGCGGCGGTTTCCAGGCTGATCTGGTTGTGCGCGTAGCGTGCGCCCACGGATTGGATTTTGCCGGCGTCCTCGCCTTCTTCGGCCAGCAGCGTGACACCGCCGGGGATGAGGACGGCGGGCAGGTCGTGCATCGCCGCCAACGCCATCATCATTGCCGGAAGCCCCTTGTCGCAGGTGGCGACGCCCAACACGCCGCTGCGCGTGGGCAACGATCGGATGAGGCGCTTGAAGACCGAGGCGGCATCGTTGCGGTAGGGCAAGGAATCGAACATGCCGGTGGTGCCCTGCGTGCGGCCGTCGCAGGGGTCGGTGCAGTAGGCCGCGAAAGGGATCGCGCCCAGGGACGTGAGCTCCCTGGCCGCGGCGTCCATGAGAAGGCCGACCTCCCAGTGGCCCGTGTGGTATCCCAGCGCGACCGGTGTCCCGTCGGCCGCGCGGATGCCGCCGTGCGTGCTGAGGATGAGAAATTCCTTGCCGTCGAGGAGCGCCGGGGCCCAGCCCATGCCGGCGTTCTGGGTCCAGCCGAAGAG
>Ga0075019_10000127_pt1 | contig 42397 bp, 46 predicted proteins | sample ColStrG_CSR_2013_FD_71473 | JGI IMG/M metagenome (GOLD analysis project Ga0075019, IMG submission 71473) | Freshwater sediment microbial communities in response to fracking from Pennsylvania, USA - Cold Stream Run_MetaG_CSR_2013 | ecosystem: Environmental > Aquatic > Freshwater > Creek >...
GAGGCCAGGTTGCGGTTCGATATCCGTGCTCGCTTCTGGTCGCCTCGCGGCCGGCCCGATAATCGACATGGCTGGGGGCGCGTTGGGCTCGGACCCGCCGCCCTCGGGAGCCAGGGCGGCGCGGATTGGCGACGGCGCCCGATATAGGGCCAAGTCGGGGTTGGGCTGGATCTCCTCCGCGACCTCCCTGGCCTCGTCCGCAGGAGCTTGGCGGGGGGCCCGATACAGGGCTTCCTCCGCTGTTGGGCCCGCCGCCACTGGGTCCGGGGCCATCGCCGCCCCACCGTCGACGCCAGACGACGCTGGCCGCGGCGCCGGCAGTTCCACCGCCGGCTCGGGAGGAACCGTCAGACCAAGGCCGATACCCGGAGCGGGCTTGACGGCTTGGGAGAGTGGCGCGGTCGGTCGGGGCGACGCATCCTGAACGTCCGTGTCCGGCGTTGTGTCCGAACCGGGGATGACGCGCCACTTGTGGCCACACGCCGCACACTGCACGCGCCGTCCGCTTGTCCGCACCTCACCGTCTTCCACCAAATAACGGGTGGCGCATGTCGGACAGGTCACTATCATGGTCGAACTTGTACACCTCGACGAGTTTAGCCCTAAGGGGTCGCTGATTATCACGTCCGTGTCTAGAACGCCGTCCGCTGGTTCGAACGATTCCCCTGTGGGTGACTTGGGCTCTGGCGCGATTTTAAGCGCCCGGCGCGTGCGCACTCGACCCGGGTCGACGCCCGTCGCGTTCGTTTTGAGGCCTGGCGATCTTCTGGTCATCGCTGGCCCCGCCGGCGTCGGCAAGACGGGGTTGCTAGAGACGATAGGCTTGGCGACGCCCCCACCGCGCGGAGACATCGAACTCTTCGAACACGATTTGAAGGACCTGACCCGCCGCGAACAACTGGCCTGTCGCCGGCGCATGGGTCTGGTCTTCCAGACGCCCAGACTCATCGAGGACGCTTCGGCGCGCGACAATATAACGCTCGGTGCGCTCGCGGCCGGTCGAACCGCGGACGAGGTCGGCGACGATGTCGACCAGTTGATGGCGTGGGTCGGGCTGACGGCCTTGGCCGATCGCGCCGCGCAGGATCTCAACGATGAGGCTCGCCGTCGCGTCGCCATGGCTCGTGCGTTGGTAAATCGCCCTGAGCTCATCGTGGCCGACGAACCGGCTGGTCCCGACGGATCGGCGGTGCTGCGGATGCTGGTCGAGGTGAACCAGGCTGGAACGGCGCTGCTGGTGGCGACCCGCGAGCCATCCCAGGTCGATCCGTCCAATGACAAAAGACGTGTAATTGAACTTGCCCCTCCCTTGGCCGGGTCGGAACCGGGGCGACAATCGGCATGAGTCGCGGGCTTGGTCTGGTCTCGGGCGGGGCCGGTTTGCGCACCGGAGTCGAGCTTGTTGTCACAGCCCTCGCGTCCTGGGTTGGGGCCGTGGCCTTGGTGGCGGCTCTTGCCGGTGGGACACCGTCAACGGACACCGCTCCGGACGGGGGCATGGTCGTGCGCATCTTCGTGGCCGGCAAGGGACTCGAGAGTGGGGACGCCGGGGCGGCGCGATTGATGGAGGCCGCGCGCGGGACGCCCGGCGTAGGGGACGTCAGGCTGAGCTCGCCTACCCGCGGCGAGCAGGACGCCGCCCGTGATCTTGGGCTTGTGGACCAGGGTCCGCCGCCCACCGGCCCGCGCCTTGTCTCAATCCTGCTCACGCGCGCTGATCCCAGCGTTGTCGCCACACTGGAAAGGCTGCCGCGCCAACTGGCGATTAACGCCGTGACCCGCGATCCCAGCCGAGCGCTCGGCGGTTTGTTTCCGGCGCAAGCTTGGAATTTGGGCGTCGCCGCTTTGACGGCGTGCCTGTGCTTGGGTCTGGCAGGTGGCCTCTCGCGGATGCGGATCCGCCACCTGTTGCGAAGCCAGGCCGCGCGACTGGAGCTCCTGGGCCGTTTGGGCGCGGACGAGGCGCGGCTCCGCGCGCCGTTTCAGCGCGTCGTTACGGTCGGGGTCCTCATTGCATCAGGCGTCGGCGCGACGCTCGCGGTCGGCTCAGTGTTTGGCCCGGTGGCCGCGCCTGTCAGTGAAATACTCGCAAAAACAGGGATTTCGATCGATGTTCCCCTTCCGTGGTCGGGGCTGGCGATCCTGGCCTGGACGCCCATTTGCGTGCTGTTTTGCGCGCTGCTGTCTCGCGGCCCCCTTAACTCCGCCCTGTCGCGCTTGCCGTGAAACTCCTGGCGACACTGATGGTGGCGCTGGCGATCCTGCTGGCTGGTCTGCTCGCCTTCGCGGATCGCGTGGCGCGTTCAACCCCGGCCAGCGCCGCGACACGGGCGGATGGCATCGCGGCCCTTACAGGGGGCTCGGACATTCGACTGCGCGTCGCCACAAGCTTGCTTCAGTCGGGCATGGGGCGTCGTCTGCTGCTTTCAGGGGTCAACCGCAGCGTCACCCGCGCCGAGATTTGGCAGGTTATCGGCGCGGCGAAGCCCGTATTCGATTGCTGCGTCGATCTTGACTTCGCCGCGACCGATACGATCGGCAATGCGCGCGAGACCGCGCGATGGGCGCGTGCGATGGGCTACCACAGCCTGATCCTGGTCACGGCGGACTATCATGCGCCCCGTGCGACGCTTGAATTGAAGGCGGCGGCGCCCGAGATCAACGTCTCGGCGTTCCCGGTTGCGACCTCGGACCTCGACGCGGCGCATTGGTGGCGCACCTCGCTTGGCGCACGACGCATGATCGGGGAATATGGCAAGTATCTCGCGACGCTCGGTCGACGGAGCCTGCTGGGTTTAGGCGCGCGCGACCGGCGAGGTGAGGAACCCGCCAACCAGGACACCCGATGATGTTGATGATGGCGCGTTCGCTGGTCTTCGTGGCCCTGTTCTATCTGATATCGACCATAACGGGTCTGGCTATGACGCCGCTGCTATTGGCGCCTCGCCGCTGGATGATTGTGGCCATGGCGGTTTGGTCGCGTGTCGTCATCGTACTGTTGAGGTGGATCTGCGGGATCCAGGTCGAATTTCGCGGCCTTGAGCACCTACCAAAGGGCAGGGCCCTGGTGGCGGCGAAACACCAGTGCATGTTTGACACCATGGCCCCGCTCTCGATCTTTCCAGACGCCGCCTACGTAATGAAGCGCGAGCTGCTAAGAATCCCGTTCTACGGATGGTGGTGCCGCAAGGCCGGCATGGTCGAAATTGATCGGCAGGGAGGCGCCAACGCCCTTCGCCGCCTCGTTCGAGATAGCCGCGCGCGGCTTGAAGAACCTAGGCAGCTGGTGATCTTTCCAGAAGGCACGCGAACGGCGCCGGGCGTGAAGACGCCCTACCAACCCGGCGTGGCCGGCCTTTACCGCGACCTTGGCATCCCCTGTGCGCTCCTCGCGACGAATTCCGGGGCGCATTGGCCGCCCCATGGGTTCATCCGAAGGCCCGGTCGCATCGTCTATGAGTTTCTGGAGCCGATCCCCGCCGGCCTGCACAGGGCGGCTTTCATGCGCGAGCTGGAAACCCGGCTGGAGGCCGCCTCTAGCCGCCTGCTGGCTGAATGACCTCAGGGGCGCCGCCGATCTCGATCCGGGCCACGCGTTCCACCAGCGCCGCCATCGCGCGATCCTCGATCCCTTCGCTGCGCAGGTGAGCGACCAGATCGCGCAGATAGTCGATGTTGTCGCCGGAGAGCCCTCGCGCGCCGGCGATCAGGCGGGCCTGGGTCTCCAGGTCCAGGACTCCGGCCCACTGAGGGTGCGCCTTGTCAGACAGGAAGGTGGTCGCATCAACCTTGCGCCCATTGGCGAGCCGCACCGTGACCCGTGCTTCCACATAGGTTTCGGTCGGCTGTTCGCGTTCGCGGAGATAGGCGAGCACATCAGGCCATCGCCGCGGCGAGATCCGATAGGCCACGCCCCGCACCGAACCGCCGTCCGCCAGTCCCAGAACCAGACCTGGACGGGCGGGTGTACCGCGATGATGAACGGAATAGATGCAAAACGCGCGTCGGCGGCCCTTCAAGACCGCGGAGACGCGGGAAACGTATTCAAACCCGGGACGCCACATAAGCGAGCCATAGCCAAACACCCACGGGCCCTGTTCAGAGTCCGTGCCTGGCCAAGTGTCCGACTGCGTGTCCATCCGCCGTGTCGTGCCGCAACATGATCGATCGGGAAAGTCCTTCGGCCGCGCGGGCCGGTCGCTGGCCGCTCGTTTTGCCCTATGTCCTCATCGCAGGGCTGGCGGTCGCGTGGGGCTTTGGTTGGTTCTGGCTCAGGGACGCGGCCCTGCACGCGATGGACGCCGGCGTTCGCCAGGCCGCGGCCGAGGGGCACGAGATTACATGGACCGGTCGTTCGATCGCGGGTTTTCCGTTCAACCTGGATCTGCGCCTCGCCGGGCCAAGGTTCCGCGATACATCAGGTTGGGCGGCTTCGGCCCCGCGCCTCGAAGCCAAGGCGTCCGTCTTCTCTCCCGGCCTTTGGGTGTTCGTCGCCCCTGACGGCGTCACTCTGACGCGGCCGGGGCGGGGTGATGTGCAGATCAACGGCACGGTACTCAGAGCCAGCGTGTCGGCCTGGCGCGACCAGCCGGCGCGGATCGCCGTCCAGGGTATGGGCGTCAAATTCGTCGCGGTCCCCGGCGCCCGGCCGCCATCGATTTCCGCCGCCTCGGAACTGCACATCCAGACCAAGGCGGGGCCGGATCACCAAGGCGCGGTGTACGTCGAGCTGGATGGCGTTCACCCCGCCGAGGGCGCCAAGCTGGCCAGAATCGGCGCGGGGTCAGCGGTAACTTTGATCGCGGACGGCATATTCAATCATGCCGATGCATTGCACGGCCGCGGGATCGACGACGCGTTGCGGCGTTGGCGAAACGCCGGGGGCGTTATGAATCTGCGGGCGCTCAGTCTTCGCGCAGGCGGACTTGAGATGGTGGCGACAAGCGGATGGCTCGGCTTGGATGCCGGCGGGCGAATTACCGGCGCCGCTCCAGTGCGCCTCACCGCCGCGGATCGGGCTTTGACCGTGCTCGGCGTCGGCCCGGCTGGACCTGGCGCAACTCAGATCGTTGCGCGCGACGGCGTGACCACGCTGGGCGGAAAGTCGATCGGTCCGGCGCCTCGCATTTATTGACAAGCCGGTCGCGATCATCGCCATAGCGGCGCATGGCAAACCCACCCGATCGGCCGATTCCAAGGCCAGGAATTCTTGACATCACGCCCTATACGCCGGGCAAGGCCACGGTCGAGGGCGTGGCCAATCCCGTCAAGCTTTCGGCCAACGAAAACATCCTTGGATGTAGCCCACACGCTCGCGCGGCGTTTTCTGAAACCGCGAAAAATCTGGCGCTCTATCCAGATGGCCGGGGGACGGCGCTGCGGGACGCCGTCTCTCAGCGCTACGAGATCGAGCCGGAACGGATTATCCTCGGCTGCGGCACCGACGAAATCTTCGCCGTCTTGAGCCAGACTTACCTCCAGGCGGGCGATAACATCGTGCAGGGTGAGTTTGGCTTTGGCGCCTACGCCATCGCCGCGCGCGCCAACCAGGCGGAACCGCGTTTTGCCAAGGAAACCAACCACCGCATCGATGTCGACGCCATGCTCGAAATGGTGGATGAGCGCACCCGGTTGATGTTCATCGCCAATCCCGCCAACCCCACGGGCACTTTTCTTTCCGGCGCTGAGATCGAGCGTTTGCATGCGGCTCTGCCCCGCCATGTCATCCTCGTTCTGGACGGCGCCTATGCCGAGTTCAACCGTGAGCCGACGTTTTCGGACGGGCTGGATTTGGCGCGCGGCGCCGACAACATCGTGGTTACGCACACATTTTCCAAATTGCACGGCCTGGCCGCGCTGCGGATCGGCTGGGCCTACGCGCCGAAGGACGTCGTCGACGCCGCCGACAGAATCCGCCTGCCTTTCAACACTTCAATCGCCGGTCAGGCGGCCGCAATCGCCGCGCTTGCCGACGAGGATTTTCAGGAGCGGTCCTACCAGCATGTCGCTCAGTGGCGATCCTGGCTGATCCAGCAACTGGGAGGCCTGGGCCTCGATGTGACCCCATCGGCCGGCAACTTCATTCTGGTCGGATTCGCCGGCCGGGACGGAGCCATCGCCCGAGCGGCCGAGGCCTATCTAGCAGCGCGGGGACTGATCGTGCGCGGCGTGGCGTCTTACGGCCTGCCCAATCACCTGCGGATCACGATCGGATTGGAAGAACACAATCGCGCGATCATCTCGGCTCTGGAAAGCTTCCTCAACGATTCGCATCGATGACGGACGAACCCATCTACGACAAGATGGCGCTGATCGGTTGCGGCCTCATCGGCTCATCGCTGGCCCGCGCCGCGCGCGAGACCGGAGCGGTCCGCACCATCGCGGTCCATGACGCCAGCCCCGAGGCCCGAACGCGGATTCGCGCGCTTGGCATCGCCGACATCGTTGAGGATGACGCCGCCGCCGCGGTCCGTGACGCCGATCTGGTCATGTTCGCCACGCCGCCATTGTCGATCGGCCCCGCCGCCGCGCGGGTGGCGCATGCGCTGAAACCGGGTGCGACGGTCAGCGACGTAGGTTCAGTGAAATCGGCGGTCAGTGAAGCGCTACAGGCCGTGGTTCCCGCGAATGTCTTCGTAGCGCCAGGCCATCCGATCGCCGGCGCCGAGACGTCCGGACCGGACGCCGGCTTCGCTTCGATGTTTCAGGGCCGCTGGACCATTCTGACGCCGATTCCCAGTTCCGACCCAGGCTATCTGGCCGCGGTCGATCGGCTCGCCCGATTCTGGGAACGGCTCGGCGCTCAGGTGGAGCGGATGGACGAGCGGCACCACGATCTGGTGCTGGCCGTGACTTCGCACCTGCCCCACCTGATCGCCTATAATATCGTCGGCACCGCGGCCGACCTTGAGGAGGTGACGCGCGGCGAGGTGATAAAATACTCCGCCGGCGGATTTCGCGATTTCACCCGCATCGCCGCGTCCGATCCGATCATGTGGCGCGATGTGTTTCTGGCCAACAAGGACGCCGTGCTGGAGATGCTAGGTCGATTCACCGAGGATCTTCAGGCGCTCTCGCGGGCGATCAGGTGGGGCGAGGGAGATAAGCTCGAAGAGCTTTTCACGCGTACGCGGGAAATCCGCCGCGGCGTGATTGATGCGGGTCAGGAGACCGCGGAACCCGACTTCGGCCGAAGGCGGCCGCCCTCCTGATCCGACCATGCATCCGCGCAACCTGATCGTCGTGGGTATGTGGGGGGTGTCGGCGGCCATGGCCGTCGCCGGATCGCCCACGGGCGACAACACGCTGAAGACGCCGCCGCCAGCCCCGGCGCCGCCGACGTCGGAGGTGACTCTGCCGCCTCCTTCGGCGCTCGATCCCACCATCCAGGTTCGCGCGCCTTTGAGTGGAATGCCGGGAACTGGCACGGCGTTCTCAGTTTCGCCCGCCGGCGTCTGGTTGACCGCCCGCCATGTCGTCGAAGGGTGCGCTCAGGCCGCGATCGCGGTCGACAAGGGTCAAGGCGTGGCCGCCGAGGTCCGTCTTGTGCCGCGCGCGGAGACCGCGATCCTGATCACACAGGGCGGCGCGCCGGCCTTGAAGCTGGCGACGCCTTACCTGATGCGACGAGGCATGGCGGCGTTCGACATCGGCTATCCGAGAGGTCGGCCGGGGGAGGTCGTCACCCACCTTGTCGGGCGGGAGAACCTGCTCCTGCGCGGTCGCCATACCCGTCGCGAGGCCGCGTTGGCCTGGCGTCAGAGCGTGGCTCGGAGCGGGTCCGCCGCCAATCTTGTCGGCTTGTCGGGCGCGCCCGCGCTTGACGGAAACGGGGAGGTTATCGGCATGGTCTTCGCCCAGGCCCGACGGCACGGCCGCCTTTACACCACGACGACCCAGGCCTTGTGGGCGGCCCTGAAACGCGCCGATGTCGCGGTTCCAGGCGACGCCGAGGCTTTGCCGCTGACCGGCGCCACCTACCAATCCACAGCATCCACCCTGCGGGACGACCTGCGCATCGTGCCGGTGATGTGCCTCGGTCGCTGAACCTCTGACCGGCGGCGAGGAGCGTGCGTGCTACGCCGAATCGGCCTCCAGCGCGCGGATCAAGACTTTGCGGAAAACAGATGGAAGGTCGCCGACAGCCCGTTCCACCGGCGTCCACTCAAAATCACCGATTGGCGCATTGATCGCCAGAAGTCGAACCGAGAGCTCGAGCGAAAAGTGCGTGAAGACATGATCGACGACACCGACGTCTCGCCATCGGCCGGGAAATGGCGCGTGTCTCATGGCGTCCCGCGAAGGCCAGGCGGCCTCACGCCATGGTGTGCCAGGCAAACCAAGCATACCCCCCAGAAGGCCCCTTGGCGGCCGGCGCAACAGTCCGGCCTGACCGGCGGCCAAGGCGACGAAAGCAACGCCCCGCCTTTTAGGTCGGGCCGCCTTGGCCGCCCGTCGCGGGTAGTCTTCGGGCTCGCCCGCCGTCCGCGCGGCGCAGGCGTCGGCGATGGGGCAGGCGCTGCAATCCGGTCCACGTGGGCGGCACACCGTCGCGCCCAGGTCCATCAACGCCTGAGCCCAGTCGCCAGGGCGCTCGGACGTGACGAAACGCGCGGCGTGCGACCAGAGCTCAGGTTTGGCGTCTGGAAGGGGAGCCTTCACGGCGAATAGCCGCGCCATGACCCGTTCGACATTTCCATCCACGACGTTGGTCGGCAGGTTGAAGGCGATCGCGCCGACCGCCGCGGCGGTATAGGGTCCGACTCCCGGCAAGGCGCGCAAGCCGGCTTCGCTGTTCGGAAACGCGCCTTTGTGGTCCGAGGCGATCACCCGGGCGCAAGCCAAGAGGTTGCGCGCTCGGGCGTAGTAACCCAGACCGGCCCAGGCGGCCATGACGTCGGAATCGGCGGCCGCCGCCAGATCGCCGACCCGCGGCCAGCGGCTTGTGAATGCCAGGAAATAGGGCTCGGCGTGCGCCGTGGTTGTCTGTTGCAGCATGATTTCGGACAGCCAGACCCGATAAGGGTCCGGTGTTTCGCCGCCTGTGGCCCGCCAGGGCATGACGCGGCGATGCCGGTCGTACCAGCGAAGCAACTTGCGTCGGATTTGCGAGACGGGCGCCATGCAAGGCTCTATACACGCGAGATGGCTCGCCGCCTTCCCAGCGCCCAGGAGACCGTGCAGATCCTCGCGGCGAAACGCACCCGCCGCGCGCCCGGCCCGCCGCCGCAAGCAGGCCGCGCCGTCGCCAAGATTCTCAAACCTCTCGACGCGCGGTACGGCCAGGGCGCCGACGGTCTGATGAGCCGGTGGCGCGAGATCGTCGGCGATGAGCTCGCGTTGCGCACCGAGCCCAGCCGGTTGGTGCGCAGCCGCCTGGGGGGCGCGGCGCTGGAGCTCCGCGTCGCCGGGGCGATGGCGACCATCATTCAGCACCGCACTCAGGACATCCTTGATCGCGTCAATCTGTTTTTGGGCGCGGGCGCCGTCGACCGCATCCGCATCGTGCAAGGCCCATTGCGCGGCGCGGCCAAGAGGGCGCCAAAGGCGCGGCCCGGGCCGGCGCGGCGTCTTGGCGCGCCCCTCGACAGTTCGGCGGAGGCCGCCTTGGCCGAAACTCTGAGCACAGTAGCCGACGAGCGTCTGAGGGGCGCCTTGCTGCGGTTGGGCCGGGAAGTGCTGCGCGCGAGGCCGGTGATCAGGTCCCTTGCGCCGGCGCCGGAGAATGAGCCAAAAGCATCGCGATGACCGGGCGCGCGTGCCTGTACGCCGCCGCCGATGCCGATGGTCAATGAGAGGATTGGAATCGATGGCAAAGCTCGCGTCGTTTGCCTTGGGGCTAGCGCTGGCCGCGTCCCTGAGCGGCTGTGGCAAAACGGGGGGCGCCGCCGCGCCCTCATCGAACGACATGGCGATGGGATCGCCGGCGGCCAAGGTGACCATGATCGAGTACGCCTCGGTCGCGTGCCCACACTGCGCCCGGTTCGACATGGAGGTCTTTCCGGCGTTCAAGGCCAAGTATATCGACACTGGACAGGTCAGGTACATCGCGCGGGAAGCGCTGACGGGCGATCCTGCGATCGCGGCGGCTGGTTTCCTGACCGCGCGTTGCGCCGGCAAGGATAAGTATTTCCAGGTGGTGGACGCGATCTACCACTCACAGCAGGAAATGTTCACAGGCGGTGATCCGCATTCGGTCTTGTTGAATATCGCGCGAACGGCGGGCATGACCGATGCCCAGTTCGAGACGTGCATCAACGATCAGAAGGCTCTTCAAGGCATCAACGATCGATGGGAGCAGTACTATAAGCAGGACAAGATCACCGGCACGCCGACCTTCGTCATCAATGGCAAGGTGTACGACAAGGGCGAGATGAGCCTGGCCGAACTGGACGCCGCGGTGGCGGAGGCCAAGGCCGGAGCCAAGGCCAACTCATGATCGTCCGCGCGCTCAGAGCCGCGGTGGTCAGAGCTGGCGCGATTCTGGCGCTGGGCCTGGCGATGGCGCCGCCTGTTGGCGCCGACACATTGCCGTCGGACATGACGCTCGGCGATCCGCAGGCCAAGATCGTGGTGATCGAGTACGCGTCCGTCGGTTGCCCGCACTGCGCGGCATGGGCCAATGACGTTTTTCCCGAATTTCGCAAGAAATACATCGACAGCGGCCAGGTCAGGTTCGTGTTTCGTGAACTGCTGACCGGCAATACCGAGTTGGCCGGCGCCGGCTTCCTGATGGCGCGGTGCGCCTCGCCCGATCGGTATTTTCAAGTGGTCGACGACATCTTCGCCAGCACCGACACCCTGGCGCGGGACGGCCTGGACGCGCTGGCGAAAATCGGTGAACGCGCTGGCCTGACACACGAACGCGTTCTGGCCTGCATACAAGATCAGGACGCCCTCGCCGCGCTCTGGAAGCGCGCGATGGACATCGCCCGGGACGAGAAAGTGAACAGTACGCCCACATTCGTCATCGGCGACCAGAAGCTGGAAGGCGAGCAATCGTTGGACGAGCTGGACGCGGCCATCGCACGCGTTGGCAAATAGCCGACAGCGCGGTGCATTTTTCTCGCCTCAGGCTCTCGGGATTTAAATCCTTCGTCGAGCCCACCGAGTTCCTCATCGAACCTGGGCTCACCGGTGTTGTCGGCCCCAATGGCTGTGGCAAGTCCAACCTTCTTGAAGCCCTGCGCTGGGTCATGGGCGCCAGCTCTGCCAAGGCCATGCGCGGCGAGGGCATGGACGACGTGATCTTCGCCGGTTCGGGAGATCGTCCGAGCCGGAACTTCGCCGAGGTCAGCCTCACGATCGACAACCAGGAGGGCAGGGCGCCGGGCCAATTCGCCGCCCAGCCGGTGCTTGAGGTCACGCGCCGGATCGACCGCGGCGAAGGATCCACCTATCGCGTGAATGGCGTCGAAAGCCGCGCGCGCGACGTGCAACTTCTGTTTGCCGACGCCTCGACGGGCGCGAATTCGCCGGCCCTGGTCCGCCAGGGCCAGATTTCCGAGCTGATCGCCGCGAAACCGCAAAACCGGCGGCGGATTCTTGAGGAAGCGGCGGGGGTGTCCGGGCTCTATGGCCGACGGCATGAGGCGCAGCTGCGCGTCAAGGCGGCCGAAGCCAATCTGACCCGTCTGGACGATGTGGCTCGTGAACTCGAATCCGGTCTGGGACGGCTCCGTCGCGAGGCGCGGACGGCGGCGCGCTATCGCAAATTGGCGGCGGATATTCGCGGGCTTCAGAGCGCGCTGCTCTATTCTCGCTGGGCAGAGGCGAGCCGGACGGTGGAGGCGGCCGAAGCGGACGCCACGGCCGCTCGGACGGCCGCCGAAGCCGCCACGCGGGTGGCGGCGACGGCGACGACCACGGCCTTGCTCGCGCAGGAGTCTCTGCCTGCCCTTCGCGACGAAGACACCGCCGCCTCCGCGGTGGTTCACCATCTGGATATTGAAATCGATCGCCAGGACCGCGCCTTGGCCGACGCCCGCGCCGAGGTCGAACGCTGGAGCGGCGAGTTGAAGCGTATCGCCGCCGATGTCCTGCGCGAGGACCAGACCGCGGACGACGCCTCGCGTATGCTGGCCCGGCTGACCGCCGAGATCGCTCAGGTCGAGGCCGACATGGCCGCGGCGCCCGAACGGACTCCGGAACTGGAAGCCGCCGCGCGGCAGGCCGACGAGGCTTTGAGAGCGGCGCAAGGGGTCTTGGAGGCGGCGGCGGCCGAACAGGCCGCGCGCCAGGCCGAGCGTCGTGCAACGCGCGAGGCCGTGGAGGCGGCGAAGGCGCGGCTGGCGCGCGTCGATCAGGCGCTCGCGACAGCCGAAGCCGAGCGGCGGTCGCACGGCGCGCCTGATCACGCCGGACTCAAGGCGCTGGAGCAGCAGGCGCTCGCCGCCGAGGCGGCGCTGAACAAGACGCGGGCGGACCTGGAACTCGCCGAACAAGCGCGTGGCGAGGCCGGTAAGCAAGAGAGCGAGACGCGCCACGCAGCGCGCGCGCTTGAGGACGCCCTTGGCCGGCTTGCGGCCGAAGCCAAGGGTTTGGCCAGTCTCGCCGCGCCGACTGAAAAGGCCCCATACCCAACCGCGTTGGACGCGGTGCAACCGCAGCCGGGCCTGGAGGCTGCGCTCGCGGCGGCGCTCGGCGATGATCTGAACGCCGCGCTGGACGCCCGGGCGCGGAGCTTCTGGGCCGGCCGGGATTCGCCCGCGCCGGCGTGGCCAAAAGGCGTCACCCGTCTGGCCGATGGAGTGAAGGCGCCGCCCGAGCTAGCCGCGCGGTTGGCTCACACAGGTCTTGTCGCGCCGGAGGACGGCGCGCGCCTCCAGGGCCAACTGCCGCCGGGGGCGCGTTTGGTGTCGCGGCAAGGCGACCTTTGGCGTTGGGACGGGCTTACGGTCACGGCCGCGGCGCCGCGTCCCAGCCAGGTTCGGCTGGAGCAGCGCAACCGCCTCACGGCCCTGGCCGACGAGATCACCGCGCTGCAGCCCGAGCTCGCCAGTGCGAAGGCGGCGCACGCCGCCGCGGTTGCGGCGCAGTCGAAGGCCGATCAGCTTGTCCGCGACGCACGAAGCCGACCCCGCGACGCCGAACTCGCCCTGGCGCGGGCGCGCGACCGTCTCGAGCAGGCCCGACGGGACGCGGATCGGCTGGAGGCACGCATTCAGGCCCTGGATGAGACGCTTGACCGATTTCGTGGCGAACAGCGGGAGGCCGCTACCGCATTTGAAGCGGCGCAAGCGCTCGCCGCCGCCGCGCCGGAAGACAAGATGGACGGCCAGTCGCTCGACGCGGCCCGCGCCGCCGCGGCCCGGGCGCGGGAGGCCGCGTTCGAAGCGCGCGCCGCGGTCGACCGGGAAGTCGCGGTTCGCGGCGGCCGGAAGCGGCGCTTAGAAGCGCTGCAGCGCGACCATGCCGAGTGGAGCCGTCGAAGCCGCGCCGCGAACGAGCGCCGGGAGGTCTTGCGAAGCGAACGCACGCGGGCTGAACAGGCGCTCGCCGCCGCCGCCGAGGCGCCGGCCGCAATCGAAGCCCGCCGAGTGAAGCTCGCCGACGAGGCGGATCAGGCGCGCGCGCGCAAGGCTCGCGCCGGAGACGCCCTGGCCGCCGCCGAAACACAACGGGCGGAGGCGGATCGCGCGGCGAAAGCCGCTGACGCCGATGCCGCCAATACGCGTGAAGCGCGCGCCGCCGCCGATGCGCGGCTGGAAGGGGCCGTGGAGCGATTGCGCGAGCATGCCCGTGCGCTGATCGACGCCAGCGGCCTGGAGCCCGCCGCCCTTGCGGCGAAGCTCGCCGACGAGGCGATCGGCGCCCCGGCCGACGCCGCGGGGGCCGAAGCCCTGTTGTCGGGGCTCGAGCGGGAACGGGACGCGCTTGGCGCGGTGAACCTGCTGGCCGATCAGGAGGTGGCCGAGGTGACCGCGCGCCTGGAGAAGATGTCCGAGGAGAGGGCCGATCTGGCCGGCGCCTTGACGCGGCTGCGGCAGGCGATCGACGAGCTCAACGCGGAGGGTCGCGAACGGCTGATGACCGCCTTTGAGGTCATCGATCAACACTTCCGCGATCTGTTCACCACCCTGTTCGAGGGTGGCTCGGCCGAGCTTCGTCTGGTGGAATCCGACGATCCGCTGGAGGCCGGCCTGGAAATCCTTGCCTGCCCGCCTGGCAAGCGGATGGCGGTGATGAGCCTCATGAGCGGGGGCGAACAGGCGCTGACGGCGGTGGCCCTGATCTTTGCCGTCTTCCTGGCCAATCCCTCGCCAATCTGTGTTCTTGATGAAGTCGATGCGCCGCTGGATGACGCCAACGTCGAACGGTTCTGCAATTTGCTGAGCGAAATGCGCCGGCGTTCGGCGACCCGATTCCTCACGATCACCCACAACGCGCTGACCATGTCGCGCATGGACCGGTTGTTTGGCGTTACAATGCGCGAGCGGGGCGTTTCTCAGCTGGTCTCGGTGGACCTGCGCGAGGCGGAAGCCCTTGCGGCGCAGTAGCGGCAGGCGACACAGGGATGTTTAAAACGCTCGGAAGCATATAACTTACAATGAGATAAGTCGAGGCTGCGCGGTCTTGACGCACAAGGCCCGTCTCTATAGGTTCCGCCCCGACTTGGCCGGGCCGATGCTTGGACCGCGAGGCTCAATGAACGGCCCGGAGACGTCCACGCCAAAACCCGCCGAAACGGCTTCGGACTCTCTGTCCCGGCTCGACGATCGACTGACCGCGTTCGACAAGGCGCGAAAACCGCCGCCTCCGGTGCTTATCGGGGACAGCGGCGCGGGCTATCGGGTGGTCGGGCAGTTGCTGAGCGGCATCCTGGGCGGGATTGGCCTGGGGTGGCTGGTCGATCATTTCGCCCACAGCAGACCCTGGGGTCTGTTGATCGGGCTGCTCCTAGGCGCGGTGCTGTCGATCTATTCGACGGTCCGTGGAGCGTCCCAAAGCGGGACGCGCATTGCAACCGCACCCGCGCCGGCGCAACCGGCAAGGGATGCTGACGACGACGAAAAGTGACGGCTGACCGACAGGCTGTCGGCGCGCGAGGGTAAGAAGAAGACCGATGGCCGCTATCGAGCCGATGGAACAGTTTCTGGTGAAGAAGGTCCTGGACCTTCCCCCCGTGCCCCTTCCCGGGCTGGGACCGGTCGATCTGTCGATCAACAACTCCGTTCTTTTCATGCTGATCGCGGCTGTCGTCATTGTCGGCTTTCTCGCCATGGCCGCTCGGCGCGAACTCGTGCCGGGGCGGTTACAGGCCATGGGGGAAATGATCTACGGCCTCGTGGACGGGACGCTTACGGGCGCCATCATCGGCGACCGCGGGCGCCCGTTCCTGCCGTTCGTGATGACGCTGTTTCTCTTCATCGCCATTCTCAATTTCCTTGGCCTGACGCCGCTTGTGGGCTTTACGGCCACCTCGCAGCTGGCGGTGACGGTCACTCTGGCGGTGATGACATTCTCGATCGTCCTGATCGTGGGCTTCGCCCGGAACGGACTGGGCTTCTTCAAGCTTTTCTGGCCGTCGAACATGAACATTGGCATGGCGCTGTTCCTCAGCGTGATCGAGTTCATCTCCTTCATTATCCGCCCGCTGACCCTGGCCATGCGACTTTTCGGCAACATGCTGGGCGGCCACATCGTGATGTTCGTTTTCGCCAGCTTCATCGTCGCCATGGGGACCTTCGCCTTGAATGGCGGACTGGCAAGCCTGGGGTTCGTCGGCTCCGCGCTCTCCTTCGCGATGGTCATGGCGTTGCTGCTGCTGGAAATGGTGGTGGCGCTGCTACAGGCCTTCGTGTTTTCGATCCTCACCTGCATCTACCTCAGCGAAGTCGTGAACCTCGATCACGGCCACTAACCCTTTCGATCTCTTCAACTTCAAGGAAGCACTGACACTATGGATATCAACGCTGCGAAAGACATTGGCGCCGGCCTGGCCATGTCGGGCATGATCGGCGCCGGGGCGGGCCTCGGCATTCTGTTCGGCAATTATCTGCAAGCCGCCATCCGCAATCCCGCCGCCGCCGCTGGCGAGCGGAGCAACCTGTTCCTGGGCATGGCTCTGGCCGAATCGATGGGTCTGTTCGCCTTCGTGATGGGCCTGTTGATCAAGTTCACCTAAGCTCAACCCATGGCTGATCCCACCACCGCGGTCGCCGAGAAGGCGACCGGCGGACTCCCGCAGTTCGATCCGGCGCCGTGGCCCAGTGAAATCTTCTGGGCCCTGCTGATCTTTCTCGCGCTCTATCTGCTGATTTCTCGGGTGTTCGCGCCCCAGATCGGCGGGGCCATAGACGCGCGCGAAGACAAGATCGCCGGCGACATCGGCGACGCGCGCCGCGCGCGCGATGCGGCGCAGGCTGACCTGGACGCGGCCGCCAAGGACATGGCGGTCGCCCGCAACCGCGCCAAGCAGGTCGCCATCGACGCTCAGAACGCGGCCAAGGCCGCCGCCGCGGCGCGACAGGCCGAGGAAGACGCCAAGATCGCCAAGAGCCTCGAAGAAGCGGACGCCCGGATCGCGGCGGCGCGCGCCGAGGCCATGGGCCACGTCCGCGCGATCGCGGTCGAAACGGCCCAGGCGATGATTCATCGGTTGACCGGGGCCGAGGCCACGACGGCCGAGGTCGAAGCCGCGTTGGGCGCGGCGTAAGGATTCTTGCGGATGACTGATCTGCTACAGGACGCCCACTTCTGGATCGGCATCGCTCTTGCGGTCGTGTTCGTCGTGCTTTGGCGGCTGGGCGTGCCGGCCCTGGTCACCAAGACGCTGGACGAGGCCGGAGCCAAGGTTCAGGCTCAGCTTGATGAAGCCAAACGCCTGCGCGAGGAAGCTCAGGCGCTGCTGACCAAGATCCAGACCCAGCGTGATGAGACCGAACGCGCCGCGGCCGAGCTGTTGAAGGCCGCCCAGGCGGATGCCGAACGCTACCGCGCGGATGCAGCCGTTAAGCTTGAGGAAGATGTCAAGCGCCGCGCCGCCATGGCGGAAAGCCGCATCGCCCTGGCCGAGGCCCAAGCCACCGGCGAGGTCAAGGCGGCGGCCGCCGACCTGGCGGCCCAGGCCGCCGAAGCGGTGCTCGCCAAGCGCATCGCCGGCGCCAAAAGCGATCCGCTCATTGATTCGGGATTGGCCCAGCTGGGGTCACGGTTCGCCTGAGGCCTACGAAGGCTTTGCTTTTCCGAGCCCCGGAACCAGCATGCCGACGCGTCGGCTATAGTCGTCGTAGGCGCCGGCGCCCAATTGGGCGCGCAGAAAACGTTCCTCTATCCTCGCGGTGAGAGCGAACCCGACGATGATCATCGCCGCGCCGATCAGCGCCGCCGGACTGGACTTCATCAGCGCGGTCATGACCGCCGAGACCATCACGCCTGAATAGATCGGGTGGCGAACCAGGCCGTAGGGCCCGGTGTCGACGATGTGGTGGCCATCCTTGAGGGTCACGAGGCCCGACCAGAGCCGGCCGAGGTGCAGCCTGGCCCACCAACAGAACCCGAAGCCGCCGATCGTCGCGCCAAAAAGACCCCAGGCGATCCAGGTCGACGGCGTCACAAGGCCACGAAACAGGCCCGCACCGACCCCCAGGAAGCGCTCGGCGTATTTGCCGGGAATGAACAGCAGATAGAAACCCAGGCTGGCGAATATGCGGTGCATTCCCAGCATGTCGGTCTTCATCTGGACCTTCGTTCGGCCCGAAAAGACCACGGCCGCCATCCAGGTTACGTACCAGACCACCCACGCGACGATGACCAGGGTGTTGGGGTCAAGCCACACCGCCATTCTCGGCCACATGGGTGTTCACTGGCGCCCCGCCTAGAAGTTCACCCTGCGGCTGATGGCCCCATCGACCAGGAGATTGACACCCGAGGTGAACGCCGACAGCGGACTGGAGAGGAATACCGCGGCGTTGGCGACTTCGTGCGGCGTCGCCATCCGGCCCATCGGATTGCGCTCCAGGTTCGCCTTGAACATGTCGGGCATGTTCTTTTCAACCATCTGCCAGACGCCGCCATCGAAGTAGACCGTGCCGGGCGAGACGACGTTGGTGCGCACATGCTGCCCGGCGTATTGCCGCGCCAGACCCTTGGCGTAGTGGATCAGGGCCGCCTTGATCGGGCCGTAAGAGCTGGCGTTGTCGGCTTCGGCGGCCGAGACGGATGAGATGATCACGAAGGATGCGTCGCCGTGGGTCTCCGCCGCCTTGAGCAGGAACGGCTTGGCGGCGTCAAAGGCGTTGACCATGCCCAGGACGTCGAGCTGGAAATTCTGCTCCCACGAGGCCGGGTCGCCGCCGATCGCCATGGCGCCGGCGTTGGACACCAGCAGGTCGATACCGCCCAACTCCGCGCTGGCCGCCTCGATCCACGCCTTCAGCGCGGCGCCATCGGTGATGTTGACGCTGGCGCCGGTCGCCTTGACGCCAATGGCCTTCAGCTCGGCAACGGCCGCGGCCACCTGCTCTGCCTGACGCGCGCAAATCGCGACATTCGCGCCTTCCGCGGCCAGGGTGTCGGCGATGGCGCGGCCGATGCCACGCGAGCCGCCGAGGATGACGGCGTTCTTGCCTTTGAGCTGCAGATCCATGGGTCTCTCTCGTGTTGGTTTAAAGTATGGGAGCGAAAATCAGCGATCGCGCGACCAGAGCGTCTTGACCATCAAGCCGACCCGGGCCTCGATCGCGGCGGCGACCTCCAGGCAGAGATCCTCGCGGTAGCGCGAGCCGATAAGCTGGGCGCCGACCGGCGCGCCCCTGGCCATGCCGATCGGAGTCACGGCGGCAGGCAGGCCAAGGACATTGATCGCGGAAATATACCTCAAATCATTGGAGAATATCTGCTGCGCCGCGGCGGGATCGCCCAGGTCGGCGTCCGGCGCCGGGGTCGGCTGCACCGCGGCGGGCGCCAGGACCACGGGCCAATCTTCCAGAAACAGCAGCCACTCCCGCAGGATCCGCGTGCGCAGGGCGATGGCGTTCATATAGCCGGGACCATCCAGGATCGTCGCCTGATCGAGCACGCCGTCCAGGGCGCGCATGAAGTTGGCGCTTCCCGCCGCCCGCATGGCCGGGGCCTGCAGGGTGGCGATCTCGGTGGATAGTATGTCACGCCAGAGCCGCCAGGTTTGGGTGATGTCGGGCGTCTCAACCTCGCTCACCGCGTAGCCGGCGTCGCTGAGATAGCCCGCCGCGCGATCGATAAGCGACTTGATGTCGGGATCGATCTCAAGGTCGGCGGGCAGCCTGGCCACTGCGACCCTCATCGGCCGGGCGGGTTCGGGCCCTCGCAGGGGCGCCGGAACCCACCACGGGTCACGGGCGTCGCGGCGGGCCATGACCTCGAGCCCCAGCCGCACGTCGGCGATCTCGCGAGCCAGCGGACCTTGCGCCGACATGAACTGGGCCAGCAGTGGCCGCTCGGCCGGAGCGCTCGGATTGAAGGCGGCGATCCGGCCCTGGGTGGGCTTGATGGTGCAGATGCCGTTGCACGAGGCCGGCCAACGCAGCGAGCCGCCGATGTCGTTGCCGTGGGCGATGCAGCCAATGCCCGCCGCGATCGAGGCGCCGGCGCCCCCCGAGGATCCGCCGGGTGTGATGGCCCGGTCCCAGGGGTTGAACGTCTGACCGTGCAGGGGGTTGTCGGTGTGCCAGCGCAGCGAGAATTCCGGCGTGTTGGTCAGGCCCAGGATGACCGCCCCGGCGGCTTTGAGGTTGGCCGTGACCGGCGAATCGCCAGGCGCAATGTTGTCCTTGAAGGCGGGCACGCCGTTGGAATTGGCCTGCCCCTGGACATCGATGTTGATCTTGATGGTCACCGGAACGCCATGCAGCGATCCCAGCGCGGCGCCGGACGCCTGGGCCTTGTCGGCCAGCTCGGCGGCTTTGAGCGCCGCATCGCTTAGATCGACGACGACGGCGTTCAGCGCGGGGTTCGCGTCGCGCAGCCGGTCGACGTGGGCCGACATGACCTCAAGGGCCGACACCCGCTTGGCGCGGACGGCTTCGGCGGTCTCGACCGCCGACCACTGCCAGATTGGAGCTTTTGTCATCCCGCGCGAATGCGCCGCCTAAAGAGGACGGCGGCGGATGACGAGGTTACGGATTTCGGTCATGTCCTCCATGGCGAAGCGCACCCCTTCGCGGCCAAGACCGGAATCCTTGACCCCGCCGTAGGGCATGTTGTCGACGCGATAGCTGGGCACATCGCCGATGACGACGCCGCCGACGTCCAGACGATCCCAGGCCAGCAACATCTTTTCCAAATCACGCGTGAAGACGCCCGCCTGCAAGCCGAAGTGCGAGTCGTTGACCTCGTCGAGCGCGGCCTCGAAATCCGAGAACCGGCTGAGAATGGCCACGGGACCGAAGGCTTCCTCGTCACGAATCTTGCAGCCGCCAGGCACGTTTTCGAGCAGGGTCGCCTGCAGCATCGCCTTGTCGCGCGCGCCGCCGCAAAGCACCGTCGCGCCCTTGTCGCGGGCTTCGATGATCCAGCCTTCCAGGCGGCGGGCTTCCTTCTCGTCGATCATCGGACCGATGAAGGTGTCCTCGTTCTTGGGATCGCCGCAGATCAGCGACCCGGCGCGGTCGACCAGCCGGCGCCTGACTTCATCGTAGATGCGCTCGTGGATGATGATCCGCTGCACGCCGATGCACGACTGGCCCGATTGATAGAAGGCGCCGAAAATGATCCGCTCGACCGCGTCGTCCAGCGCGGCGTCGTGGTCGACGATCACCGCGGCGTTGCCGCCCAGTTCCAGAACGACCTTCTTCTTGCCGCAGCGCGCTTTCAGGTCCCAGCCCACGTCGGGCGAGCCCGTGAACGAGAGCAGCTTCAGGCGATCGTCGGTAGTGAAAAGATCCGCGCCGTCACGCGAAGCGGGCAGGATCGAGAATGCCCCCTTGGGCAGATCCGTCTCTGCCAGCACCTCGCCGATGATGATCGCGCCGAGCGGCGTGCGCGAAGCGGGCTTCATCACGAACGGGCACCCCACGGCCAGGGCCGGGGCCACCTTGTGCGCCGCGAGATTGAGCGGGAAGTTGAACGGCGAGATGAAGGAGCACGGTCCGATCGGCACCCGCTTCCACATGCCTTGGTAGCCGCGCGCCCTGGGGGAAATGTCCAGAGGCTGCACCTCGCCGGTCATGCGCACCGATTCCTCGGCGGCGATGCGGAAGGTGTCGATCAGGCGGCCAACTTCGCCGCGCGAATCCTTGATCGGCTTACCGGCCTCGACGCAGAGCGCCAGCGCCAGTTCCTCCGCCCGCTCGGTGAAGCGATTGACGCAGTGGGTCAGCACCGCCTGTCTCTCATAGGCCGCCATGCGCGCCATGGGTTCGGCCGCCTCGACCGCCGCGGCGATGCCCGCGTCGATGATTTCGGCGTTGGCCAGGGCGACGCGGGTGGCGACTTCGCCGGTGTATTTGTCGGTGACCGCCAGATCCTGGTTTGGCGTCTTGGCCTCGTTGGCCAGGTACAACGGATAGCTGGATTTCAGGCCCGTCATGGCGCGCTCCCCTTGAAGTCCGCGATCAGATCGCCGCGCTCAACTTCTTGATGTCCTTGTTGAGAATGCGATCGTTGTCGGAATAATCGATCGGCACGTCGATCAGCTGCACGCCCTTGCTGTTGAGGCAGTCCTTCAGAAGCTGAGGGAACATCTCGGCGCTCGTGACCCGGTGACCGGTGGCGCCATAGGCCTCGGCGTATTTCACGAAATCGGGGTTGCCGTAGGTGAGGCCCCAATCCTTGAAGCCCATGTTCGCCTGTTTCCAGCGGATCATGCCGTAGCTGTTGTCGTTGAGGATCATCACCACGATGTTCAGCTTCAGCCGGACGGCGGTTTCCAGTTCCTGGCTGTTCATCATGAAGCCGCCGTCGCCGCAGATCGCGACGACCTTGCGCTCGGGATAGACCATCGACGAGGCCATGGCCGACGGCAGGCCCGCGCCCATGGTCGCCAGGGCGTTGTCGAGCAGCACGGTGTTGGGCCCGTAGGCGCGATAGTTGCGGGCGAACCAGATCTTATAGACGCCGTTATCCAGGCAGATGATGCCGTCGGTCGGCACCGCCTTGCGGACCTGGTCGACCACGAACTGCGGATAGAGCGGGCAGCGCATGTCGTCCACGGCGGCTTCGGTGTGAGCGACTTCGGCCGCGCGCGCCTTGAGCATGGTGCTGAAATCCCAGCGCGACTGGGGCATGATGTATTCGTGCATCTGCCAGATGGCGTTGGCGATGTCGCCGACCACCTCGATCTGCGGGAAGTAGACCGGATCGACTTCGGCGGTGCGGAAGCTGACGTGGATCACCTCGGAGCCGCCCGCCTGCATGAAGAACGGCGGCTTCTCGATCACGTCGTGACCGACGTTGATGATCACATCGGCCGAAGCGATCGCGCGATGGACGAAGTCGCCGGCCGAGAGGGCGGCGCAGCCGACGAACTTGGGATTGGTTTCGTCGATGACGCCCTTGCCCAGCTGGGTGGTGACGAAGGGGATGCCCGTTTTTTCAACGAACTTGGTCAGCCAGCGGCTGGTCATGGCGCGGTTCGCGCCGGCGCCGATCACCAGCAGCGGCGCCTTGGCCGCTTCGATACGTTTCACGGCGGCGCGGACCGCCTTTTCCTCGGCGGCGGGGCGGCGCGCGTAGGAGGCCGGGATCGGCCTGGAATCGGTTTCCTCGTCGGCGATGTCCTCGGGGAATTCGATATGCACCGCGCCGGGCTTTTCTTCCTGGGCCAGACGGAAGGCTTCACGGACACGCGAGGGGATGTTGTCGGCCGAGGCCATCTGATGGGTGAACTTGGTGATCGGCCGCATCATGTCGACCACGTCCAGGATCTGGAACCGGCCTTGCTTGGAGCTCTTGATCGGCTTTTGGCCGGTGATCATCATCATCGGCATCCCGCCCAACTGGGCGTAGGCGGCGGCGGTGACGAAGTTCGTCGCGCCGGGGCCCAAGGTCGCCATGCAGACGCCCGCCTTGCCGGTGTGACGTCCATAGGTGGCGGCCATGAAGGCCCCGGCCTGTTCGTGACGGTTCAGGATCAGCTTGATCTTCTTCGATCGCGACAGGCTGTCCAGGAAATCGAGGTTCTCCTCGCCCGGTACGCCAAACACATATTCGACGCCTTCGGCCTCCAGGCATTCAACGAACACATCTGATGCTTTGGTCATGACTCTCTCCCCCGTGAGGCTCCAAGCGTGATGATCGCCGAGGGCACGGACTATCAACGGCCCGATGCCGTCAACGTTCCCCGTCAATGCGCCAGCGATATCTTCGCCCTGGGTTCAATCACGGATTCCGACGCCGATCCAGTAGGGTAGAAGCGCAGGCGAGCGTTGAGGACGAATAAATCAGCCGGAGAGCTCTTCCAGCGCCAGTCCCCGCGCGCGAGGACCGAAGAGGCCCACCACCCCGACCACGCCGGCCATGGCCAGGGCGATGAAGGCGAAGACGCCCCCGGCGCCAAAGGCGCCAAGCAGGGCGGCGATCACGAAGCTCGACGCCACCGTGGAAATGCGGCTCCAGGAATAGACGAACCCCACCGCCGAGGCGCGCATTCGCGTGGGGTAAAGCTCGCTCTGGTAGGCGTGATAGGCGAAACTCATCAGGTTGGCGGCGAAGGTCACGCCGACGCCAAGCGCGATCAGGACCCACGGGGCGCTCTGACCGGCGAAGGCCAGGCCCAGCAGACCGGTGGCGATTGCGGCGACGATGATCTGGGTCCGCCGCTCCCAGCGATCGGCGATCAAGGAAGCGACCAGCGGGCTGAGCGGATAGCTGATGGCGATGATGAAGGCGTAGCCGAGGCTCTGGGTCACTGTGTGGCCGCGCGCGGCGATCAGCGACGGCGCCCAGTTGGCCACGCCATAGAACCCGACAGCCTGGAAGATGTTGAGTGCGACCAGCATCAGGGTCCGTCGGCGGTAGGCCGGCGCGAAGGCCTCCGCGAGGCGCGCGCGCGGTATCATGGGACCGGTCGCGGTAGCCGTGAGCGGGGCCGAGCTGACCGGCGAGCCCTCGATCCGGTTCATGGCCGCCTCCGCCTCGGCCATCCGCCCGACGGAGGCCAGCCAGCGTGGGGATTCCGGCAGCGCCGCGCGGATGATCCAAACGCCGACCGCGCCGCTGGCCCCCAGGATCATCACCCATCGCCAGCCGGCCAGGCCCAGCACGGTCAGCGGCGTCAGGCGCCAGCAGGCGAGCGCGACGGCGGGCACCGCCAGGAACTGTATGGCCTGATTGACCGCGAAGGCTCGGCCGCGCAGCCGCGCGGGGGCGATCTCCGAGACATAGGCGTCGATCGTCACCAGTTCGACGCCGATGCCTATCCCCGAGACCAGGCGCCAAAGCATGAGGTCGAGCGCGCCATGAGCGCTGGCCATGAGCAAGGTGGCGACGGCGTACCAGATGAGCGAGGCGGTGAAGATCGCGCGGCGGCCGAACCGGTCGGCCACCCGCCCCAGTCCGATCGTGCCGATAAACAGCCCCAGAAACGTCGACGCCGCGAAGGTGGCCTGATCGCTCTGGGCGAGCAGACCCGCCTTGCCGACATGGAACACGCCAGCCTTGACCAGCGCCGGCGAGATGTAGCCGGTCATCATCAGATCATAGAATTCGAAACACCCGCCAAGCGAAACCAGTGCGATCAGCCGCCAGGCCGCCGCCGAGGGCAGGGCGTCCAGCCGCGCGCCGATATCCGTCGCTGGCGATCGCGGGCTCGCGGCAGCGGCCGTCTCTGCTATAGGCGCGCCTCCAGAAAGGTTCGATTCCCTCATGACCTCACCCTTCTTCGATCTGAAGGCGACGCACAATCCGCACCGTTGGTACCTGCCCCTGCACGAGGGTCTGTGCGTCGGCCCCCCCGGTCACAGCTTCATGTTCGGCGGGGTCGGCCTGGCCTGCGCGATCCGCGCGCTCGAAGGCGCCTGCGGGCGGCCGGTCGTCTGGGCCGCGGCGCAATACCTGTCGCACGCGCGGCCGCCATCGGTGGTCGACTTCGATGTGCGCACGCCGGTGATGGGCAGGAACACGAGCCAGGCGCGGGTGGTGGCGCATGTGGGCGAGACCGAAATCCTGACGGTAAACGCCGCCCTCGGCGAAAAGCCCGGCGCTCTGGATCACCAGTGGGTGACCGCGCCGACCGTTGCGGCGCCGGAGGACTGTCCGGAGACCGGCCGATGGCGTGAACAGAAAGGGGATCTGCACAGCCGCATCGACGTCCGCGTCGCCCAGGGCGCCATGGAGCGCGCGTCCAACCCCGACGGCCCAAGCGCCGATGGCCGGCTCCTGCTCTGGATCCGGCCCAGCGACGGCCAACCGATCGACGCGGCCATGCTGGCGATCATGGCCGATCATGTGCCCTCGGGCGTCGGTCACGCGCTGGGTCTCAACGCCGGCGGCAGCAGCCTGGACAATACGATCCGGTTCCTCTCGATCGTGCCGACCGAGTGGGTTCTGTGCGAAGTCGCCATCTTCGGCGCCGCGCGCGGCTTCGCGCATGGCTCGATCCGCCTGTTCGCCCAGGACGGCCGCCTGATGGCCAGCGGCAGCCAGTCGATGATCCTGCGCGTCAGGCCGGGCTGAACGCCCTACATCGGCGGCGGCGCGCCCTTCTCGCCCACCAGGGCGCCGAGGCCGAGGAGCGATCCGTCAGGACGCTTGGCGGCGATGAAGAAGACCGATGCGCCGCGCTTCAGCGCCGCAAGGTCGGCGGGGACGGTTTCGACGACGATCGCCTTGGGCGGCACGAGCACCGTGTGCGATCCGCCCGGATAGGAGACCTCGATGGTGCGGCCTTTGGCCCCGTTCACCACCTTGCCGACATCGCCGTTGGTCATCATCGAATTGGGCTTCAGATCCCAGGGATAGTGGCCGGCGCCCATCTTCACGCCGGGCGGAAAGACGTGAACCTCGAGCGAGCGCCCCGTGCCGTCGGGCAGCTCGACCGTGGTCGTGCCGATGAAACTGCCTGGGACGATGGCGGTCATGTCGACCTTCTTCATCTTCGAGACAGACAGCTTAGGCGGGGTGACGATGGTCATCATCAGGCCGGTGCGGGTCTTGACCACCACGTGGTCCGCGCTCACCTCGGTGAGCTTGCCGCGGATGTGCTGCGGCGCGTCCTGCGCGACCGCGGTTAGCGAGAGCGCCAGCGCCCCGGCCCCGGCGGCCGCGGCGATTATGCGAAACGTCATGTCAGATCTCCCCGTGGGCCGCGTCTTCGCGGCCATTGCCGGACCTTAACGCCGATTGGGGCCGCTCTGTCGATCCAGGAAATCGCACACGGCGTCGAAGAAAACGTCGTTGCGATCCCCGGCCACCATGTGTCCGGCGTCGGCGACATCGGTGAAAGAGCCGTGCTTGAGCGTGGCGATGAAGGCCTGACCCGCCTCCTGTGAGACGAGCTCGCTCATCCGACCGCGAATCAGGTGGACCGGGATCTCGATCCCGCGCGCGGCGACGGCGAGATCGGCCCGGTTCACCCGGGGGCGGTCGGGACGCATCATGCGCAGAAAGTTGGGATCCCAGTGCCAGCGATAGCGGCCGTCCTCGCCCAGGCGCAGATTCTTGTTCAGGCCGGACAGGTCTTTCGGCCGCTTGCGGTGCGGCAGATAGGCGGCGATGACATCGGCCGCCTCCTCCAGGCTGGCGAACCCGTGCTCGGCGTTGGCGGCCATGAAGCCGGTGATCTTGCTGGACCCCTCGGTGTCGGTGAGCGGGATGATGTCGACCAGGGTGAGGCTCGAGAAAACGCCCGGCGCCTCAATGGCTTCGGCGGTCAGGCCGGCGAGGCCGCCGAGCGAGGCCCCGATCAGAGCCGGGCGACCGGGCAGGGTGGCGGCGACGTCGATCACGTCGCGGGCGAAGGCGTGCATCTCATAGTCGCCCTCGGGATCCCAGCCGCTTTCGCCGTGGCCGCGCAGGTCCAGCGACACCGCCTTCCACCCCCGTTCCGCCAACCGTTCGGCGGTGGATTGCCAGGAGTGCCGGGTCTGGCCGCCGCCGTGCGCCAGAATCACCGATCCGCGCCGCGGCTCGCCGACGACATCGGCGGCGATCTTCAGGCCGGATCGCGTCGTGAAGCTGGCTACGGTCACGGGCATTGCGAGTGTTTCCCCTCTGCGCGCCGTCTAAGTAGCGGGCGCGGCGATCCGGCGGCAAGGCCGGCGCGGCGAAGCTCGCCTTGAACGGGCTCCCGTTCGTCTGTAGCCAACGGGCGAAAGACCGGCGTCAGACCGTCTGAAGCATAAGAGGAGACACGGGATGGCGCCTGCGGCGATCAACTCGGGAGACACCGCGTGGGTGCTGGCCGCGACAGCGCTCGTCTTGTTCATGACCCTACCAGGCCTGGCCCTCTTTTACGGCGGCCTGGTGCGGATGAAGAACGTGCTTTCGGTGATGATGCACTGCACGGGCATTGCCTGCCTGGCCTCGGTGCTCTGGCTGGCGGTCGGCTACAGCCTGGCTTTTGACGGCGCCGCGCCGCTGATCGGCGGCCTGGGGAAGGCGTTCCTGGCCTCGGTGGGCCGAGGCTCGGTGAGCGGGACCATACCGGAGTCCGCCTTCTTCATGTTTCAGACCACCTTCGCCGTGATCACACCGGGCCTGATCGTCGGCGCCTATGTCGAGCGGACGCGCTTCGCCGCGGTGATGGCGTTCAGCGGCCTGTGGCTCCTGGTGGTCTACGCCCCCGTGGCGCACTGGGTGTGGGGCGGCGGCTGGCTTGGCCAGCGGCATGTGATGGATTTCGCCGGCGGTCTGGTCGTGCACGCCACGGCCGGCGCCTCGGCCTTGGTGGCCGCCCTGATGATCGGCCCCCGTGATGGATTTCCGCGCATCCCGCACCCACCGCACAGTCCCGGCATGACCATGACCGGCGCCGCGATGCTGTGGGTCGGCTGGTACGGCTTCAACGGCGGCAGCGCCCTGGCCGCGAATGGCGACGCCGCCATGGCCCTGCTGGTGACCCATATGTCGGCCTCCACCGCCGGCCTGGTCTGGACGCTGCTGGAGCGATTCCGCACCGGCCGCGCCAGCCTGGTGGGCCTGGTGACGGGCGTGGTGGCGGGCCTGGCGACCGTGACTCCCGCGTCCGGCTTCATCGGCCCGATGGGCGGGGTCGCCATCGGCGCGGCCGGCGCGATCGTCTGCTTCTTCGCTGTCGATCTGATCAAGCACCGGTTCGCGATCGACGATTCCCTGGACGTGTTCGCGGTCCACGGCGTCGGTGGCATCCTGGGGACCTTGCTCGTCGCCCCATTGGCCTCGACGCTGTTCGGCGGCGCTGGCTACGCTCCGGGCATGGACATGACCCGGCAGTTCGCGGTTCAGGCCGCCGGCGTCGCCGCGGTCTGCGCCTGGTCGTCGGTGGCCTCGGCGGGCATTCTCTGGCTGGTCAAGGCGACGGTGCGCCTGCGCGCGTCCGACATCGCCATCGAGGATGGCCTGGACGTGTCGGAACATGGCGAGCGGGCCACGCCGGCCTGATCGTCATCGCCTAGCGCAACCGATCCAGGCGCAGCCGCGACCTCGCGTCGGTGAGGTGGCGCAGCGCCAGAGCGGCCACCACTAGGGCCGCCAGGCCGCTGGCCCCGGAGAGAAGAAACATCAGCAGGATCTGGTATTTCACCGCCTCCATGGGATCCATGCCGGCGATGATCTGGCCGGTCATGATGCCGGGCAGGGTGATGACCCCCGCCGCCGACATCTGGTTGACGATCGGCAGCAGCGCGCGGCGCAGTGTTTCGCGCAAGAGCGGCGTGGTCGCCTGGCGGTAGGTGGCGCCCAGCGCCAGCTGCGCCTCGATCGCGTTCTTCTCCCTCGCCGCGCCGCTGGTGATGCCGTCGAGCGTCAGACTGCCCGCGTTCAGGACCGAGCCCAGGATGATGCCGGTCAGGGCGATGGCGTAGCGGGGATCGTACCAGGGGTGGGGGCGGATCGCCGTCGTCAGGGCCAGACCCACCGTGACGAGGGTCGCCAGCACGACCGCGACGAGGCTGACCGACAATCCGCGCAGACCGGTCAGCGGCCGGGCCGGCCGGGCCGCGATCTCCCGCGCCGCGATCGCGCCCATCACCACAACGATCAGCAGCGTCGCCCAGGGATTTTTCAGGGCGAAGACGAACTTCAGAATGAATCCGACCGCGACGAGCTGGCCGACCATGCGCAGGCTCGACCAGATCAGGCGGCCATGCAGCCCCAGCCGCAGGACCAGCGACACCCCCGCGTCCATCACCAGCAGCAGGGCGGCGACCGCCAGATCGGTGGGGCCAAGGACAATCATGCCGGCGCCCGGTTGGCGATGCGCAGGGTCCGGGCGTGGAGGCGTGTCCCCTGGGCCTCTTCATGCGTGACCAGGACAACAATCGTTCCGGCCGCCGCGCGCTCCAGCAGCAGGGCCTCCACCTTGGCGGTGGAGTCGGGATCCAGCGGACCTGTCGGCTCATCCAGCAGCAGCAGCGGCGCATTCAGCGCCAGGGCGCGCGTGAGGGCGAGTCGCTGCCGCTCGCCGGTCGAGAGGCGGGCGACCGGACCGCCGAACAGCGCCTCGGCGACGCCAAGCCGGCCGGCGATCGCCCGCGCGCTTTCGCGGTCGCCCAGGGGGAAGTGATCGTCCACCCCCGGCGCCCACCACCCGGACTCGGCGGCGACATAGGGCGCGCGGCGGCGCCACAGCGGCGCCGGCATGTCCTGCCGGTTCTCGCCGTTCAGCACGACCATGCCCTCCCCGGGGTCGAGGTCGGCGAGCAGCCGCAGAAACAAGGTCTTTCCGGCGCCGGACGGACCCGACACCGCCAGGATCGCGCCTCCCTCCAGATCGAGATCGAAGGGCCCCGCCAGCGCGCTCCGAAGCCCCGCGACGCGCAGGCCATCGGTCGAGGTCACGCCCGCCAAGGCGTCATGGCTCAGTTGTCACCGCCGAAGAGGCCGCCCAGCAGACCGCCGACAACACCGGCGGTGGCCAGGCCGCCGATCCCCGCGCCGCCGCCCTGCTGGTTTTCGCCGCCGGGCATATAACGGGCGATTTCCTCGGCCAGGTTCATGATCGGCATCGATTGCAGCCAGATCTCGCCGGGTCCTGTGAGGCAGGCGAGGAACAGGCCTTCGCCGCCGAACAGGATGTTGCGGAAACCGGGGACCATCTGGATATCGAAGGACACGGTCGGCTCGTGCACGCCGACGTGGCCGGCGTGGACATAGATCGGCTCGCCCGGCGCCAGGCGTTTGGAGACCACCTCGCCAGAGAGATCCAGGAACACCGTGCCCGGCCCCGTCACCCGCTGAAGGATGAAACCGGCGCCGCCGAAGAAGCCCGCGCCGATGCGCTGCTGCCAGGCCAGCTCCAGGGTCACGCTCTTTTCGGCGCAGAGGAAGGTCTCCTTGCGGCAGACCAGGGATTCGCCCGGCGCCAGGGTGCGGGCCATGATCGTGCCGGGAAAGCGCGGGGCGAAGGCGACTTCGGCCGTCCCGGTCTGCGCCGTGAAGTCGGTGACGAAGAACGAGCCGCCGGTCAGGCTGCGCTTGAGGCCGGCGAAGAGGCCGCCGCCGGTGTTGGTGTGCATGTTCACCCCGGCGCTCATCCACGCCATCGTCGCGGTCTGGCTGTAGACGGTCTCGCCCGCGTTCAGCTGCACGGCCACGGTCTGCATGGTCGTGCCGGAAATCATGTATCGCATGGGTTCGCCCTTTAAAGGTTTCGAGGCTGCGCGCGCATTCCGCCCCGCGCCGGTTTCCCGCGCGTTAAGGGGCGGCCTACTTTCGCACGAACGCGCAGAGTTTATTGCCATCTGGGTCGCGAACATAGGCGGCGTAGAACACCGGGTTCATCCCTTCGCGAACGCCCGGCGGCCCCTCGTCGACGCCGCCGTAGGCCAGGGCCGCGGCGAAGAACTGGTCGACCGCCGCGCGGTCGGCGGCCAGAAACGCCAGCATGGCGCCGTTGCCGCCGCTCGCCGCCTGGCGATTGAAGGGCCGGGTGAGAAAGAAGGCGCCGCGGTCGCCCGGGCGGGTATAGCCCGTCCAGGTCGCGCTGGTCGTGTCGCGCACCGCGCCGAGCGGCGCGAACGCCGCATCATAGAAGGCGATGGACCGGTCCATGTCGGTCACGCCAACGGTGGAATAGGCGATCATTCCGCACACTCCTTCTGCAACGCGCCTGGCCGCGATAGGCGTCGAGGCGTCGCACCGCAAGCTTTCGTTCCGTGCGAGGCGAGGACACCCGTGAGTGTTGAGCCCATCAGATTATTGCGGGGATGAGCGGGAGATATGTTCAAGACGCTGCCGCGTCCCGGCGAGGCCAGGCTCAGGCGTGAAACGGCGAGTCTGGGCATTTGGGCGGGCGTGTTTTGGCGTGGGAATGGCGATTTCGGGCATTCAGGCTGGCGTATTTTGGCGTCGAAATGGCGTGCGATGGCGTCTTTTGGCATAAAATGGCATGTGGGATGCTGCTCCCGATCGACCCTTAAGTATCGATAATTACTTCAGTTTTCCTATCGGCCCGGCGAAGACGGCGGTATCGCAGGGTTTCGGCGGCTGGCTTCGGTGTCCTGTTCGATCGGCGCAAAGGTTTGCGTTTTGCATTTTGCGACAATCGTTGCAAAATGTCAATGACCGACGAGCGCCGCCGACCCAATATCGGATTGACCCATCGATGGGGAAAGGCGATCACGGCGCGCCGTGCTGAACATCCTTCTCATCACCCTCGACCAGTTCCGCGGCGACTGTCTGGCGGCCTCGGGCCATGCCGTCGTGCGGACGCCGAACCTGGATCGGCTGGCCCATGACGGGCTTAACCTGCGCCGCCACTTCAGCCAGTCCGCGCCCTGCGGGCCGGGCCGGGCCAGCCTCTACACCGGCATGTACCAGATGAACCATCGGGTGGTGGCCAACGGCGCGCCGCTGGACGATCGGCACGACAACATCGCCCGCGCCGCGCGCCGGGCCGGCTATGCGCCGACGCTGTTCGGCTACACCGACCAGGCCATCGATCCTCGCGTCGCCACCGGTCCGGACGATCCGCGTCTGCAATCGTATGAACAGGTGCTGCCCGGCTTCGATGTTGGCCTGCATACCCCATCCACCGATTTCGGCGGCTGGGTGGCATGGCTGCGCGCCAAGGGTCACGCCCCGGCGGAGGCCGCGCTCGCGGCGCTGGCCGAGGAATCCGAACGGCCGGCCGAGCACAGCCTGACCGCCTTCCTCACCGACGGGTTCCTCGGCTGGCTGGAGACGCGCGAGGGGCCCTGGTTCGCCCACCTCAGCCATCTGCGGCCGCATCCCCCCTATGCCGCGGCGGGCCATTTTTCCACGCTCTACGATCCGGCCGACATGCCGCCCCCCATCGCCCCGGCGGATCGGAGGCATCGGCTGCACGACGGCCTGCTGCGCAACCCCCTCATGGCCGCGCCGACGGAAGCCGCCGAGGCGCGCCGCCTGATGGCGCAGTACTACGGGATGATCAGCGAGGTCGATTTTCAGCTCGGCCGGGTGTGGTCGGCGCTCGAGCGGTCCGGCCAGTGGGACAACACCCTGATTGTCGTGACCGCCGACCATGGCGAACAGCTGTGCGATCACGGCCTGGTGCAGAAGGCCGGCTACTTCGAACAAAGCTACCATGTGCTCGGCCTGATCCGCGATCCCCGCGCCGACACGGTGCGGGGCGCCGGAATCGAGGCCTTCACCGAGAACATCGACATCTTTCCCACCCTTTGCGAGGCGATGGGGATCGAGGTTCCGGTCCAGTGTGACGGCGCGCCGCTGACGCCGTTCCTGCGCGGCGAGGCGCCGCCGTGGTGGCGAGAGGCGGCGCATTGGGAATACGACTGGCGCTTTGGTCGCATCGGCGATGGGCCGCACCCCTGGCCGTGGGATCGTCGGCTGGAGCGGCAGACGCTCTCGGTCCGACGGGACCAGACCCACGCCTATGTGCATTTCGGCGACGGCTCGTGGCTCTGTTTCGATCTCGAACGGGACCCGACGTGGCGCACCCTCACCGACGATCCGGCCGTCGCCTTGACCAAGGCCCAGGCCCTGCTCACCTGGCGCGCGGTTCACGCCGACCGCACCCTGACCGGAATGTTGACCGAAGGCGGAGGCGTTGGCCGCTGGCCGCCGATGCCGCAGGGATGGAGACCCGCTGATGCCCAGTAAAGCCGACAAGGCCGACGTGTTCGCCGATCTCGCCGAGCTGGAGGCCTGGCTGGCACGGATGGCCGTGACGGCCTCGGACGAGGCCGAGGGTCTCAGCGAACTCGACCATGGCCTGCAATGCGCCGCCGAGCTCAAGGCCATGTCGCCCGGCGACACGGACCTGCATCTCGCCGGGCTGTTGCACGATATCGGCCACGGCCGAGGACACATCCGCGACCACGCCTGGACCGGCGCGGCGGCCATCGGATCGCTGATGGGGGAGCGCATCGCCCAGCTGGTCGGGCTGCACATCGACGCCAAGCGCTATCTGGTCACCACCGACCCCGCCTATCGCGGCAAGCTCTCCCCCACGAGCATCGAGACCCTGGCGCTGCAGGGCGGCGACATGAGCGCCGACGAGGTGGCGCGCTTCGAGACCTGGCCCCATTGGCGCGACGCCCTGCTGCTGCGCCGGGCCGACGAGGCGGCCAAGACGGTCGGCCGCGTGGTCCCGGGCCTGGACGCCTGGCTGCCGGCGCTGCGCTTGGCCGCCCGCGTGGGAGCGGCGGCGTGATCGTCGCCTGGGACGATCCGGCGGTGGAGATCCTCGGCGCCCTGGATATCCGGCGCACGCCTTCGGGCATCGCCCCCAATCGCCTGCCGGCCTGGGCCGAGGCGCAGTCGCCCGACGCGGCCCTCACCCTGATGGCGGCCATGCCTTCGGGCGTGCGGCTGCGCTTCGCCACCGACGCGCGCCGGGTGCGGCTGACCGTCCTGGAGACCGGCTTGCGGCTGGCGCCGGATCCTCGCGAACCCGCCGCCTTCGACCTCTACGTCGATGGCGACCTCGCCGCGCGGGCGTTCGCCACCAGCGGGCCGACGCTCGTCGTCGACGGGTCGACGACCCCGTTCACCCTGACCCGCGAAGCCGGCCGGGCCAGCGAGATCCTGTTCGAAGGCTTCGAGCCCGGCGACAAGGTGCTGGAAATCTGGCTGCCGCAATCGGCGACGGTGGAGCTGCGCGCGCTGGAGGTTGACGGCCGCGTCTGGCGCTCGCCAACGCCGCCGCGCCGGCGCTGGGCGCACTACGGCAGCTCGATCAGCCACGGCATGGATGCGGCGGGACCCTCGGAAACCTGGCCCGCCGTCGCCGCCCGCGCCGCCGGCGTGGAACTGACCTCGCTGGGCTTCGCCGGGCAGTGCCATCTGGACGGCCTGGTGGCCCGGGCCCTGCGCGATGCGCCGCTCGATCTGATCAGTCTCAAGCTCGGCATCAATGTCATCAACGCCGACAGCATGCGCGAGCGCGCCTTCATCGCCGCGGCGCACAGCTTTCTCGACACGATCCGCGACGCGAAACCCGAGACGCCGATCCTGGTGATCTCGCCGATCCTCTGCCCCGCCGCCGAGGACCATCCCGGCCCCACTCGCCGGACCGGCGAGACCTTCGAGGTGGTGGCGCGCGGCGAGGACCTGCAACCGGGCGCCCTGACCCTGCGCCGGGTGCGCCGCCTGCTATCGTCGATCGTCGAGCGGCGGCGGGCGGCAGGGGATCTTCGGCTGTATTACATGGACGGCCTGGACCTCTTCGCCGAAGCCGACCTCGCCGACCTCCCCGACGGCCTGCATCCCAACGCCGACGGACTGCGGCGGATGGGCGAGCGGTTCGCGGCGCGCGCGTTCGGGCAAGGCGGGGCTTTCGGCGGCTAGGGCTTTGCCGACGGAAGGGTCCTAGGATTCACCCCGTCGGGAAAGCCATCTGGCGGTGGGGCCTTGCGGGCGTCGCATTCACCACAGAGACGCAGAGGACGCAGAGGGACACAGGGGTCTGACGGTGACTGCGCCGAAGGCGCGAACCTTTCGGCGCGGTAGGCATATATAGCCTTCTGCCGATCAACCCGAACGCCAGCCGCCGCGATGATCCCTCTGTGACCCTCTGTGACCCTCTGCGTCCTCTGTGTCTCTGCGGTGAGAACCCGTTCGACCCCACGCGTTTTCGAGCTTGACGAAAGGCGCGAGGGTCGGGCGTGCTCCGGCGGACACCGGGGCGGCGGAAATCACGCCCGCTAGAGGATCCTCCATGACCGATCACGATCACCACCACCACGATCACGGCCAGGAAGCCCCGTCCGACATGGCGTTGCGGGTCAAGGCGCTGGAAACCCTGCTGGTGGACAAGGGGATCGTCGATCCGGCCGCGCTGGACGCGATCATCGACACCTATGAGCACAAGGTGGGCCCGCGAAACGGCGCGCGGGTGGTGGCCCGGGCCTGGACCGATCCGGCCTATCGCGCCCGGCTGATGGATAACGCGACGGCGGCGATCGCCGAGCTAGGCTATGGCGGGCGCCAGGGCGAGCACATGATCGCGGTGGAGAACACGCCGGCCGTGCACAATCTGGTCGTCTGCACCCTCTGCTCCTGCTACCCCTGGCCGGTGCTGGGCTTGCCGCCGACCTGGTACAAGGAGGCGCCCTATCGCTCGCGCGCCGTAATCGACCCGCGTGGGGTGCTGGGCGAGTTCGGCCTGACCTTGGCCGACGATGTCGAGATTCGGGTTTGGGATTCCACGGCCGAGATTCGCTACCTCGTGGTCCCCGAACGTCCCGCCGGCGCCGAAGGCCTGAGCGAGGCGGCCCTGGCGGACCTGGTCAGCCGGGATTCGATGATCGGCGTCGCCAAGGCCCGCGCGCCGGGGGCCGTGCGATGAACGGCGTTCACGACATGGGCGGCATGCATGGCCTGGGGCCGGTTGCGCCCGACCCCGGCGAGCCGCTGTTCCACGCCCCGTGGGAGGCGCGGGCCCTGGCCCTCACCCTGGCGGCCAGCGCCTGGGGCCGATGGAACCTGGATGAGTCACGCCACCAGCGCGAACTGATCCCCGGCCCCGACTATCTGCGCATGAGCTACTACGAGAAATGGGCGACGAGCCTCGCCGAGCTGATAGTTCGCCACGGCCTGGTCTCCGAGGCCGAACTGGCCACCGGCCGGCCCGACCCCTCCGCGCCAAGGGCCGTCCCCCCGCTGAAAGGCGCCGACGTCCCGGCCATGCTGGCGCACGGCGGGCCGACCCTGCGCGAGATCGGCTCGCCGGCGGCCTTCAAGGTCGGCGACCGGGTGCGGGCGCGCAATCTGAACCCCACCGGCCACACCCGCCTGCCGCGCTATGTGCGGGGCCATGTCGGCGAGATCACCCGCACCCACGGCGCCCATGTGTTTCCCGACGCCCACGCCCATGGCCAGGGCGAGCGTCCGGCGCAGCTCTATCAGGTGAAGTTCGACGCCCGGGCGCTCTGGGGCGAGGCGGCGGCGGCGCGGGATGCGGTGTTCCTCGATCTGTGGGAGCCCTACCTTGAACCCGCTTGAGGCCGAGGCGCCGGTGTTCGATGAGCCCTGGCAGGCCCAGGCCTTCGCCATGGTGGTGCATCTGCATGAACGGGGCGCCTTCACCTGGCCCGAATGGGCGGCGACCCTGAGCGCGGAAATCGCGCGGGGCGATCCGGCGGCAGGCTACTACACCCATTGGCTGGCCGCCCTGGAGCGCCTGACGACCGAGCGGGGTCTGGCGACCGCCGGCGCCCTGACCGAGCTGAAGGGCCGCTGGAAACACGCCTATGAGCACACCCCGCATGGCCGGCCGGTGACGCTGGCGCGATGAGGGGGCCGCGCGGCGATGTGTAACCGCTATGGCTATCAGGCGCCCGTCTCGCGGCTGGCCGACGCCTTCAGCGAAATCCGCATACCGCTGGTGTTCGAAGGCGGCGCCGTGCCGAACGTGGAACCGCGCGAGCACATCCGCCCGACCAACAGCGCGCCGATCCTGCGCCCCGTCGACCCTGCCCAGCCGAGCGCCGGTGTCGAACTGGCCGAGCTGCGCTGGTGGCTGATCCCGTTCTTCTACAAGGGCGCGGTCAAGGACTGGAAGGCCATGTGCACCAACGCCCGCGCCGAGACCGTGGCGACCACGGCGACCTTTCGCGAGCCGTTCAAGCGCCGCCGCTGCCTCGTGCCCGCGACGCACTATTTCGAGTGGACCGGCGACAAGGGGGCCAAGACCATGTGGCGCTTCACCCGCGCCGGCGCCGATCTCTTCTGCTTCGCCGGGCTGTGGGACCGGGCCCACACCGCCGATGGCGTCGTGGAGAGCTTCACGATCGTCACCTGCGCCGCCGGTCCCGACGCCGCCGCCTATCACACCCGCCAGCCGGTGGTGCTGGACCCCGGCCAGTGGGGTCAGTGGCTGGACCTTGGCCAGGACGGCCGCGCCCTCCTCCATGCGGGGCCGGCCGGCGCGATCGAGGCCAGGCGCGCCGACGAAACGCCGGCCACGGCGATTTGACCGGCAAACCCGAACCCGCCGGCGCCTGGCGCCTGCCCGAGCGGGGCGGCGTGCGCGAGATCGAGACGACCTTCGTCACCGTCGGCGACGGGACTCGCCTGGCCCTGCAGCTCTGGATCCCGGCCGACGCCGCGCGTCACCCCGCGCCGGTCGTGCTGGAATCCATCCCCTACCGCAAACGCGACCGCTATCGCGCCTATGGCCAGTATTGGGGCCGGACCCTGGCGGGATATGGCGTCGCCTACGCTCGCCTGGACGTGCGCGGCTCCGGCGACAGCGGCGGCGTGCTGGCGGACGAATATCTGCCCAGCGAGCAGCAGGACGGCGCCGAGGTGATCGCCTGGCTGGCGGCGCAGCCCTGGTGCAACGGCGCGGTGGGCGTGCGCGGGGTTTCCTGGGGCGGGTTCAGCGCCTTGCAGACCGCCGCCCTGCGGCCGCCGGCGCTGAAGGCGATCATGCCGATGTGCGCCTCCGACCGGCGGTTCACCGACGATGCGCACTACGTCGGCGGCGCCTTCGCCCTCACGGGCCTGAAATGGACGACCAGCTTCAAGATCGTCGCCGCCGCGCCGCCCGACCCGGCGATCGTCGGCGAGGCCTGGGCGGAGATGTGGGCGGCGCGGCTGGAGGCGACGCCGCCGATCGCGGCCCGCTGGCTGAGCCACCAGAGCGAGGACGCCTATTGGCGCCAGGGCTCGCTCGCTTTCGATCCGGCGGCGATCGCCTGCCCGGTCTATCTCGTCGGCGGCCTGGCCGACCCCTACAACGCCATATTCGCGCGCCTGCCGCCGAAGCTGACCGTCCCCTGGAAAGGCCTGATCGGGCCATGGACGCATGGCTATCCTGCGCCGGCGTCCCCCGGCCCCAGCCTGGACTGGGCCTTCGAGGAAGTGCGCTGGTGGCGCGAGCATCTGGCCGGCGAGGCCACGGGGATCATGGATGAGCCGAGGCTGCGGGTGTTCATGCCCAACGCGACGGCCGCGGCTGTGAGCCCTGGACCGATCCCGGGGCGATGGATCGCCGAGGATGCGTTTCCGGCGGCGTCAGTGGAGCGGCAGGACTATCATCTCGCCGGCGGGGCGCTGGCGCTGGAGGGGGGTGAGGGCCCTGCTATCGATGTGCGCGACAGCCGGGTCGTCGGCCTGAGGAGTTTCGAATGGGTTCCGTTCGCGCCGCCGGAGCTGCCGTCCGAACAGTCGGCCGACGACGCGCGGTCGGTGATCTTCGACACCGCGCCGCTGACCGAGCCTGTGGAGATCCTCGGCCGGCCGGCGCTGCGCGTGACAATCTCGAGCGATCGGCCCGCGGCGCACCTGGCGGCGCGGCTTTGCGACGTCTCTGCGGACGGTCGCTCGCACCTGGTCAGCTTCGGCGTCCTCAACCTCGCCCACCGGGGCGGCCACGACCGGCCCTCGCCCCTGACGCCGGGCCAGACCTATGAGGTGACGATCGACCTCGCCTTCGCCGCCCACCGGTTCGAGCCTGGACACCGGCTGCGTCTGGCGCTCTCGTCCAGCCTCTGGCCGTTGGTCTGGCCTGCGCCCGAGATCGCCACCCTCTCGCTGTCGCCGGCCGGCGCGCGCCTGGAGCTGCCGGGGCGCGCGCCGCCCACCGCCGAAGCGCCGATGCCGATCCCGCTGGCGGCGCCCACCGCGCCCGACCCCGCGCGCTGGCCGACCGTGGAGATCGGCGAGACGCCGGACGGTCACGTGCGCCTGAAGGAACGCTGGCCGGTCTCCGAAGCGGTGGTTGGCGATGTCGGCGTGGCGCTCTCGGGCTCGGGTCCGAACGTCGTCCTGGAAATGTCGGCCGGCGATCCCCTGAGCTGCGTCTGGCGCGCCGAACAGACCTCGGCCTACCGCTGGGCCGACCGCGCCGTCGAACTCCGCGCCGAAGTCGAAATCACCGCCGAAACGACACACTTCCGCGTTCGCGAACGCCTGGTCGCCCGTCTCGATGGCGAAGCGTATCGCGAGATCCCCCACGAGACCGATGTGCCGAGAGGGTGAATAGGCGTTTCGTCCAAACCGGGCGGCGCAGTGTTAGGCGAATCCGATCGGTTACCCGGAGCGCGGACGTCCTCGTCCGCAAAGCGCGCAAGGCGCGCTGTTTTTCTACATGGTGACTTCGGCTGCAGTATCGGCTCAGGCGATCGCGCTGACGCGCGATGTGCGGACGAGGGCGTCCGCGCTCCGTTTGGGGCGGCAGCACGGAGGGAACACTCTGCCTGCTCGGCGAGCCTTCACGGTCCGATCGGGCGCCGCGAAGGGGTTCGGCGCTCGGAGCGCGGACGCCCTCGTCCGCCAAGCGCGCAAGGCGCGCTATTTCTCTTTATGGCGACGTGGGGTGAAACGCCGGCTCAGGCGATTGCGCTGACGCGCGATGTGCGGACGAGGGCGTCCGCGCTCCGTTAAGCACACGGTCTCCGCCTGCTTGGCCTCTGCAAATCGATCGCCATCGACAGCTTGTGTAATTACAAAATGATAATTATATGAAGGCTGTGACCAGCGTCCGATTTGAGTGGGACGAGGCTAAGAACCTCTCAAATCAGCGAAAGCACGACGGTGTCAGCTTCGAGGAAGCCCGGCAGGTCTTTCAGGATCCGCTGCATGTCTCGGTTCAGGATCGCATCGAGGGTCGCGAGCAGAGATGGCAAACCATTGGCGCGGTCCAGGGCTTGGTGATCCTTGTGGTGGCGCACACGGTCACGGAGGAAAATGCCGACGGCGAAGGGGTCGAGATTATCCGCATCATTTCAGCGCGACGTGCCACGCCGCGAGAGAGGCGACGCTATGAAAACGAAGTTTGACACCCAGAATGCGGGGTCGGTCCCGCCCCTGACGGCGGCCCAGCGCGAGCACCTCGCCAAGGTGGCCGCGCTGGCTGACGAAACGATCGACACCGTTGACGCCCCCGAATTGTCGGATGAGGTGTGGTCCAACGGTGTCCGGGGGCGTTTCTATCGACCGGTAAAGCAGCAGATCACGGCTCGGGTCGACGCCGATGTGCTGGATTGGCTCAAGTCGCAGGGCAGGGGGTATCAGAGTCGCCTGAACGCCATTCTGAGGCGAGAAATGTTGGCTTCGCTCAAGCAAGCGCGTGGGGCGTAGACGCAGCCGTTTGCCGATCAGGCCAACGACCCGGTCCACGCATCGCTTCACGGCGACTGGGGCTCATGTGTTTGCCCAGGCGATCGCGCTGGCGCGCGATGTGCGGACGAGGGCGTCCGCGCTCCGTTCGCGGCGGCGGGGCGGAGGGAACACTCTGCCTGCTCGGCGAGCCTTCACGGTCCGATTGGGCGCCGCCGAACGGGTTCGGCCGCCCGGAGCGCGGACGCCCTCGTCCGCGAAGCGCGCAAGGCGCTCTGTTTCTCTTCATGGCGACTTGGGGTGAAACGCCGGCTTAAGCGATCGCGCTGACGCGCGATGTGCGGACGAGGGCGTCCGCGCTCCGTTCGGGGCGGCAGGGCGCATGGGACAGTTCAACTGTTCAGCGAACCGTCTCGGTCTCCTTCGGCGCCGATACGCGGCGGGGCCTGGCCTCGGCCTTGGGCTTGGGCAGGAGGCGGAAGCGGGTCTGGCACCAGGCGAAATCGACGCCGACATCCAAGAGGGCGTCGGAACGCCCGCACGGGCAGGCGAATTCCATGACTTCGACGACACGGTAGGTCTCGCCGGCGACCAGGGGCACGGGCCTCCCCGTGGCATGGTTGGGGGCGGCGTTGACGCAGAGAACCAGATCGCCAGGGCCGAGGGCGTCGCTCATAGCTTCCATCCACTTCCTGGCGGGCGATATTAAACCTTGACCGGCGGTGGGCAAAGACCGGTTTCCGCCCAGGGCCGCGTTTCGCACCCTCCCTGAATCCGAGCCGACAATTCGCCATCTCGCGGCCGCGACCCATGGGCGCCCGCGGCGCGGGATGGTAGACGCCGCGAGCCCTTTCCCCCCGATCACAGGACCCCGGATCATGATCCTCTTTGGCTCCACGCTCTCGCCGTTCGTCCGCAAGACCAACGCCTTCATCCAAGAGAAAGGTCTGAACGTCGATCTGCGCCAGGTGCGGCCAGGCGACACCGATCCGGCCTTCCGGCTGGCCAGCCCCCTGGGCAAGATTCCGGCCTTCAACGACGGCGCGTTCTCGATTTCCGACTCGACCGCGATCATCACCTACCTTGATGCGAAGCACCCCGAGCCCAACCTGATCCCCGCCTCCCCCGAAGGCCGTGCGCGCGCGATCTGGTTCGAGGAATTCGCCGACACGGTGCTTGGCCCGTGCGTCGGCAAGATCTTCTTCAACCGCGTGGTCATGCCCAAGATGATGGGCCAGCCGGGCGACCAGGCCGCCGCCGACGCCTGCGAGGCTGACGAGCTGCCGCGCTACTTCGCCTATCTCGAAGGGGTGCTGCCGGCTTCGGGATTCCTGGTGGAAGACCGGATCACCCTGGCCGACCTCGCCGTCGCCAGCCCGTTCGTGAACTACGCTCACGCCAATGTGACGATCGACCCGGCAACCTATCCGAAGCTCACCAAGTATCTGGCGGCCATCCACGCGCGCGCCTCGTTCGCGGCCATGATCGCCGGTGAAAAGGCCATGCTCGGCGGCTGACCGTTCGCGCGGCGTTGAGGTGGCGAGCCGAACATGGGTAACGTGCTAGGGTACGCGTTCCCTAGCGAAGCCATTGATCCCTCCCATGCCGGTCACGCCCCATCTCGAACGCCACTTCACCGGCACCGAAACGGTTCGCGACGTCGTCATCGGCATGGCCGACGGCCTGACCGTGCCCTTCGCCCTGGCCGCGGGGCTCTCGGCGGCGGTGGTCAAGTCCGACCTGGTCGTCACCGCCGGCCTGGCCGAGGTGACGGCGGGCGCCATCGCCATGGGCCTGGGAGGGTTTCTGGCCGCGCGGGGCGATCAGGAAC
>Ga0075019_10000129_pt1 | contig 41673 bp, 31 predicted proteins | sample ColStrG_CSR_2013_FD_71473 | JGI IMG/M metagenome (GOLD analysis project Ga0075019, IMG submission 71473) | Freshwater sediment microbial communities in response to fracking from Pennsylvania, USA - Cold Stream Run_MetaG_CSR_2013 | ecosystem: Environmental > Aquatic > Freshwater > Creek >...
GAAGAGCAACTCGATCAGCTGAGCCAGGTCATCCATCGCTCGCAGCGCAACTTCAAAGAGTTGATCGATTCGATCGACGACCCTGCTTGTGCGGTCTCGCTCGATGGCACGCTGCGCACGGTGAATAAGCGCATCACCGAAATTGCCGGGTTGCCTTACTCCGAACTGGTGGGGCGCAAGGTGTATGAACTGATCGAGGAGCCGACGCGGGAAGAGGTCGAACGCGGCCTGGGACGCTTTCTGGAAAAGAGACGCTGGTCAGGGACGGCGCGCGTCCGGTTCAAGAATAGCTCGCGCGCTCTCTACCTTGATTGCGTGTTGAATGCGATCGTGAAAGGCGACGAGGTCGTGGGCGCCAGTATGCTGGGCCGCGACGTCACCGAGCAACGCGAGAAAGAGCAGCGATTCACCGAATTGTTCGAGACGCTGCAGGAGGGAGTCTACTTCAGTACGCCGGAAGGAAAGCTGCTCGACGCGAATCCGGCCCTGATCAGTACGCTGGGTTACAACGAGAAGCACGAGTTGCTGGAGGTTGAGCCCGCGGCTTTGAACTATGATCCCGGCCAGCCGGTGCTGGGACGGGCACTGAATGATCGCGGCGGCCTGCGGACGCGCGAGATCAAATTACGGCGCAAGGACGGAATCGCCGCTGTATTTCTCGACTCCTCACGTGCAGTTTGGGATAGCGCCGGCAACATCATCCGCTATCAAGGGACTCTGGTTGACATCACCGAGAAGCGGAAAATGGAGCAGCAACTGGAGCAGCAGGAGGAGTTTCAGCGGCGTCTGCTGGAAAGTTTTCCGGACCTCATCTTGGTAGTCGATCTGGAGGAGCGATACACGTTTGTGAGTTCGCGGGCGCACGATCTTCTGGGCTGCACGCCGGATGAGATGCTAGGCAAAAAGATTTCCGACCTGGAGGATCACTCGCCGGAGCTGGCTTCGCTATATCGCGCGGTGGTTGCAGGCACGCAGTCGTTTGAATCGGCGGAGTTCGGGGCGCGCCATCGCGACGGAGTCTGGCGGACGATGCGGGCCTCAGGAAGCAAGCTGGTCGATGCGGAAGGAAAGATCAACGGCGCCATCATCTCGGTCCGCGACATCAGCTTGGAACGGAAGTTGGAGCAGCAAATCGTGCAGAGCGAGCGTCTGGCAGCGATGGGGGCGATGATCGGGGGCGTGGCCCACGAGTTGAACAATCCGCTGACCGCAATTCTGGGCGTGAGCGAACTTTTGCAGGATACAGAGACCAACGAGTCGGCCCGCAAACAGTTGGCCATGCTGCAGCAGCAGGCGCGGCGGGCGGCGGAAATCGTGCAGAACCTGACTTATTTTTCGCGGCCACCGGCACCGGGCAAGAGCCGGATCAACCTCGTCGAGATCGTCGAGCGCACCTTGAACCTGCACGCCTACTCGCTGCGCAAGAACAACATCACCGTGGACTTTCTGAAGGAAACAGGAGTGCCTTACGCGCTTGGCGATCCCCATCAACTCATGCAGGTGTTCTTGAACCTGATCATGAATGGGGAGCAGGCGATTCGCGAAGCGCGGGAGAAGGGAACGCTGCGCATTCGCCTGGGCAAGAGCGACAATTCGGTGTGGGTCAGCTTTCACGACGACGGCCCCGGAATTCCGAAAGAGAGCCTCGGAAGCATCTTCGATCCGTTCTACACGACGAAACGCCCGGGGCGCGGCACGGGTTTGGGACTGAGCATCTGCAAGTCAGTGCTGAAGGAACATAACGGCAGCGTGGAAGTGGCAAACGCTCCCGATGGTGGCGCAGTGTTTACCGTGACGCTGCCGATGGCGCAAGTTGGGTAAGCTGGCCCGACTAAGAAGAGAGACCCTCCGCTATCTGGAAACTTCCCGCTAAGATCAGGGTTGCTACCGGCAGTGCGCACCGATCACGGCGCGCCGGTTCGACTCAACTTGTCCGCGAAACGGTAAACCCTATGGCGGTGGTCCGAAGTCACGGCAAGACCTTTCTTCTTTCGGCGCTGGCTCTTGTGGCAACTGTGTTCAGCGCCCGGCCAGCGGCAGTCCTTCGTGGTTTATGATTTCGGCCAGCACCGAGGCGGCTGCCTGCAAATGATTTTCCTGCGCTTATCTCTCGACCGCCATCGCCACGGCATTGCCTCCACCCAGGCAGAGGGCGGCGATGCCGCGCTTCACGTCGCGGCGGATCATTTCGTAGATCAGCGTGGTCAGTACGCGCGCACCGCTGGCGCCGATGGGATGGCCAATGGCGACCGCGCCGCCATTCACGTTGACCTTCTCGGGATTCAGCTTTAACTCCCGCATCACTCCCAGGGCTTGTACCGAGAACGCCTCATTCAGCTCATAGAGATCGACGTCTTCGTTCTTCCAGCCGGTCTTCTGCCAGATCTGCTGCACCGCGCCGACGGGAGCCATCATGACCCACTTTGGTTCGACGCCGCTGGTGGCTTGAGCGACGATGCGGACCATCGGTGTCGGGCCAAGCTCTCTGGCACGCTGCGCGCTGGTGACTACGAGGGCGGCAGCCCCATCGTTCACGCCGGGAGCATTGCCCGCGGTGACCGTGCCATCTTTCTTGAAGGCCGGCTTCAGGGCACGCAGAACTTCGATCGTCGTATCTTCGCGCGGGCTTTCGTCCTTGTCGAAGATCGTCGGCGGCGCGCCTTTCTTCTTCGCCGGAATCTCCACGGGAACGACCTGCGACTTGAAGCGGCACTCTTTGATCGCAGCTACCGCCTTGCGATGTGAGTTGACGGCGAACTCATCCTGCTCTTCGCGCGTGATGCCGTATTTCTCGGCGACGTTTTCGCCGGTGATGCCCATGTGATAGTCGTTATAAATGTCCCAGAGGCCGTCGTGCACCATGGAGTCGACAATCTGCGCGTTGCCGAGGCGATATCCTTTGCGCGCTTGCGGCAGAAGATACGGAGCGTTGCTCATTGACTCCATACCCCCGGCGACCACGATGGAACTGTTTCCCGTCTGCACCGCTTGCGCGGCGAGCGCGACAGATTTCAATCCGGACCCGCATACCTTGTTGATTGTCATGGCACCTGTCGCGGGAGACAATCCGCCATAGATTGCGGCTTGCCGCGCGGGATTCTGACCGAGTCCCGCCGACACGACGTTGCCCATGATGCACTCATCGACCTTGTTGGGATCGACTCCGGCGCGCTTGACTGCTTCGCGCACCACGATGGCGCCGAGTTGCGGCGCAGTGAAATCGGAGAGGCTGCCTTGAAATTTCCCTACGGGAGTACGGCAGGCGGAGATTATCACTACATCGTCGAAAGAGGCCATGAATCAAGCTCCTTATGTAATTTCGCGACCTTTCATTATAGATGCAATGGCGACCGAATGCCTCCATCGGCTCCGCTTGGAATCGCACACCTTGCAGAGTTGCCGGAGAATTGGAAAGCCTCCCGCCAATCGTGAATGATCACTCCATCGTTCGCCGCTTCGCTCGCAAATCCGAATCCAATTTCTATTTCACTCGCGCAAATCGCTCCGACTTCCGAGTGAAGTTGTTGCGTCGTGACTTTGGTACCGCGACCTCGAACGATTTCATCATCATTTTTTTCTTGACTTCATTTTTCAATGACTCTATACATCAACTAGTTGCAGCAAATGACCGCTGCACATTTTCCATGAAGAATGGAAGGGAGAATAGGACAAATGGCAACCAAGAAAAAGGCAAAGAAGAAGACCAAGAAGCACTAAGAGGTTTCAGTCTGAAGTAAAAAGGGGGACGCGCAATGCGTCCCCTAAGTTTTTTTCTGGCTCTGCAGATCAATTCAACGGCACTACATCGGCGGGAATCCTGCGCGGAATACGTTTCTCCTTCTCCGGACACAGGCTGCGATAGGCGCAGAAATTGCAGTGCATCCCCGTCTTCGCGTCGAACTTCCCTTCCGCGATCCCCTGCGCAGCGTCCTCCACGCAGGCGCGGGCAGCAAGCAGTTGCGCGTCATTCCGCGTGGTGACGACCGGAACATTCTCCTCGAGGTTGTGAAAGATCAGCGCGCCCACCCGGTATTTCCACACGTCCTGCGCGGCGAGCGCATAAAGAGAGAGCTGCAGGCTCTTGTCTGCATCCTCCTGATCGCGACCCTTGCCGGTTTTGTAGTCAATGATGGCAATGCTGCCGTCGGGCCGCTGGTCGATGCGATCAATGCGCCCGACGACCACGGTGGAACCGATGCGAATCTCGAACGACTCCTCCGTGTGCAATACCTGATCCGCCGGGATGGATCGCGCCGACGCCAGGAAACCGCGCAGTTGTTCGATGCCCTGCTTTTCGTACAGTTCGTGCTGGTAGGCCTCGTGAATCCTGGCGTCGGCCAGATCCTGGCGAAACAGGGCAATGAGTTCGTCGTCGCTTTTCGGACGGCCGGCGCGCAACGAATCAAAGTATGTCTTGAGCACGCGGTGGACCGCCGCGCCGAATTGCATGGCTGCGGCAGGCTTGCCAGGAATGCGCCAGTCCCGCTCCAGTTTGAACTTCAGCCCGCAGCGTTGATAGGTATCCACAGCCGAGGCGCTCAGGCGGGCGTGCAGACCCTCCAGTGCTGGCAACTCGAACCAAATATTCGTTTGCGACTCGGCGGGATAGAGCGGCGAGGCCGCGGCAAACATCTCCAGTTTCTTTTGCGATCCGCTGGCCGGTACTGACCGCAACCAGGGGGCGAGTGTCTGATTTTTGATCAGTTCGCGCATGTAACCCGCAGGAGTCTTGTCGGTTTTGCCAGTTCCCTCACGCGCGTAAATTCGGAGCGAGTCGCGGGCGCGAGTCATGGCAACGTAAAAGAGGCGGCGTTCTTCCTCCTTATGAAGCGTTTCGTTGTCAGATTCGGTAAGGGAATCGGGATCTCTCAGTTCGCGCGGAAACGCGACCAGGGTTTCCTTGTACGAACATGGAAACGATCCAGAGTTTGCGCGCAGGATGAAGACGTGACGGAACTCCAATCCCTTCGCACCGTGAACCGTCATGAGGCGAACTGCGTCTTCGCTGTCGTTTGCCTGCAGGGGAATGACGCCGCCCGCCTCGCGGAAATAGGCCAGATACTCAACCAGTTCTTCCAAGTCGGTCGACTTATTGACTTTCTTATGCTCCCAGGTTCTCACCCACTGCTGAGCCGCCTGGAGAATCGGGGAAGCCGCATCGAGAGCAAACTGCTTGACGATGATATCGAGCGCAGCCCGTCCTTTAGCATTTCGACCGCGGATCTGTTCACGAGTGCGCTCCAAGGCCGCTAAGACTTCGGACCCTCCCGCGATGCGATCGAGCGCGGAAGACAAAGGAACGACCTGGCGTTCGCGGTTATCGCGGGCGATGGCCCGCAGCAACTGGCGAAGATGTTCCGGTTCCACGTGAAATCTCGGAAGAGCTGCGACTCGCAACAGGCTGATGTCATCCCCGGACGAGACAATCGCGTTCACACAGGCGAACAGGTCGCGGACCTCAGGGGTATCGGAAATGTCCATACTCTCGATGACGAAGGGGATGCCGGCCTCGGCGAGTTCGTCGACCACATCGTCGCGATTAGAGTGACTGCGGTAGAGGATTCCGAAATCCGACCACCGGCATTTTGTCTTTCTCTGTGACTCGCGAAGAAAGCTCACCAGTTCGGGCCCTTCGGAATCTCTGGTGGTGAGGCAGATCACGTTCACTTGCGGGCTGGGAAGCTGCATGCCAGCGGCGGTGGCGGCCTCATCGCGAGCCGACTGCAGGGGCGCTCGCGCGTAAGCCAGCGCGCCGCCGGCATTCTTGGCAAACACAGGCGGATTCTCGTTGATCAGCGCAAACGCCGTGCGAAGGATGGGAGTGGTGGAACGGCGGTTCTTTTCCAGCACCGCCAGTTTGCTGGCCGGGAAGTGACGGTGAAAAAGCTCGAAAGCTTCGCTCGAAGCGCCGCGAAAACGGTAGATCGACTGGTCAGGATCGCCGACCGCAAACAGGTTCGCCTCGGCACCAGCCAGCCGGGACAGAATTTTGATCTGGGCGAAATTGGCGTCCTGGAATTCGTCGGCCAGGATGAAGCGGGCGCGGGAGCGGGCCTCTGCAAGCATGGCGTCATTGCTGTGTAGCAAGGCATGCGCGCGCGTGATCATGTGGCTGAATGTGCCCTTATTCTCTTCCTCGAGCCAGCGCTCCATGGTCGAGAACACGCGCGCGATTTCGCGGCAGCGGGCGAGAATCTCGGAGTCTTCCAGCGCGTTTTTCGATTTCGCGACCCGCGGCATGGGAACCTCGCCGCGCTCCAGACGGTCCACGTAGTCCTGATATTTCTCCGGCGTCACCAGTTCGTCGTGGCAGCGGCTGACGAACTCCAGCAGGTCGTTGAGAAACTGCGCCGGACTGGCGGCGCGAATATAGTGTTGCAGGTTCAGGTCGCGCAGTCGGCGGCGCAGGTAGATCCAAAGATCTTTTTCATCGAGTACGCCGAAGTCCTTGTCCGCGCTCCTGAGCAGGCCCAGACAGTAGTCGTGGAACGTGGTCGCCTGGATTTCTTTGCCGCCCAGCAGTCCGCGCACGCGCTGCTGCATCTCCTTCGCGGAATTGACTGTGTAAGTGAGAGCGAGAATCTCGCCGGGTTGCGCGTGACCCTCGTGGACGAGCCGCGCAATGCGGTGCGTCAGCACAGATGTCTTACCCGTTCCTGCGCCCGCGACGACCAGCATGGGCCCGTGGACATGCTCGATGGCTTGCTGCTGGCGATCGTCAGGTGTAAATGGAGCCGCGGGGCGGGAGGTGGACTTCGAGTTCCGCATTGCCGGTCAGAATATCACTGGCGCCTGTGCAAAGAATGGCCTTGCCGGTTATGTCGCGAGGATGGATTTTGCAATGGCGGTGGCGGCGATGGCGGCGGTTTCCGCGCGAAGGATCGTCCGGCCCAGCGATGCGGAAGTCCATCCGGCGGCCTGAAATTCCTGCAGTTCATCTTCCGCCCACCCGCCTTCGGGGCCAATCGCGAGAAGCAGTTCGCGTGAGTCCGCGGCGATTACATCTCGCAGCAGGGTTTGCTGTTCGCTTTCCGCGAGCACGATGCGCGAATCCGCAGTCAGGCTCAGGGCCTGCTTCAGTTTGAGCGGCGCATCGATCTGGGGCGGAATTGCGCGGCGTGATTGCTCGCTCGCCTGCACCGCGATCTTTCGCCAGCGCTCGACTCGCTTGGCCGCGGCGGAGGCCAGATGGGCGTCCGTGCGGCGGGCGATCAACGGAATGATGCGCGCGACGCCCAGTTCCGTGCACTTCTCGATCGCCCATTCCATGCGGTCGAACTTAAAGATGGAGAGAAGCAGAGAGATGTTTGCCGCCTTGGCCGCAGGGACTTCTTCACCGAGTTCGAACTCGACGCGATCCGGTTCAATGGTGACGATTCGCCCGGCACGGACGGTCGCGCCTGTGGCGATATCGAATTCTTGCCCAACTCGAGCGCGCAGCACGCGGATGAGGTGATCGGCGTGTTCGCCGATGAGGACTGCTTGGTTGCCGGAGACTTCGTCAGCGATCCATCGGCGGCGCGTCATGTGTTGAAGTTGAACCCTCAGCGGCTGAACAGTTTGCTGGAGAGCAGATTTGGGTGGCGCAGCGCTGGAATCAGCGGCACCTACCCGAAAATCTCTTTCACTTTGTCGAGGAGCGACCGCATCATCGGTTGGTTGTCGACCTTGGCCAGTCCGTCGAGTTCCTGCAGCAATTCTTTTTGGCGCTTGTTCAGCTTGGTCGGCACCTGTACGCGAACCTCGACGTACAAATCGCCCTTGCCATGGCCGTTCAGCACCGGCACTCCCTTGTGGCGAACGCGGAAGATCGTCCCCGGCTGCGTGCCCTCGGGAATCTTCAGCGCGTGCTCGCCGTCCATGGTGGGTACGCGAATCTCGGCGCCCATCGCGGCCTGCGCCACGGAGATTGGCACTGCGCAGTGCAGATCGTTCCCTTCCCGCGCGAAGAACGCATGTTCTTTCACGTGCAGCACTACGTACAGGTCGCCCGCAGGACCGCCGAATTGGCCTACCTCTCCGGCGCCAGAAAAGCGGATGCGGGTTCCATCTTCAACACCAGCGGGTACCCTGGCGTCGACAGTACGCTGGCGCAAAATGCGGCCTTCGCCTTTGCACTTCGAGCAAGGATCGGTGATGACGCTGCCCGTGCCCTGACACGTCGGGCAGGTCCGAGCGATGCTGAAGAATCCCTGCTGATAGCGCACCTGGCCGCGTCCAGCGCACGCACGGCAAGTCGTCGGACCCTTCCCCGGCGCCGATCCCGCCCCGTGGCAATCTTCGCAAGCCTCGTGGCGGCGTACGGTGACGCGCGTCTCCGTGCCGAAGAATGCCTGCTCGAATTCGAGAGTAATGTCTTCGCGCAGGTCGGCGCCGCGCTGCACACGGCTGCGACGGCGTCCGCCGCCGCCTCCGAACATGTCGCCGAAACCGAAGAATTCTCCAAAGATGTCGCTGAAATCCTGAAAGACCGTCGGATCGAACCCCGCGCCCGCGCCGGCAGCGCCGCCCACTCCCGCGTGGCCGAACCGGTCGTACGCCGCGCGCTTGTCCGCGTCGGCAAGAATCGCGTAGGCCTCGCTGACTTCTTTAAACTTTTCTTCCGCGTCGGGATTATTGGGATTGCGGTCGGGATGGTACTGCAGAGCGAGCTTGCGGTAGGCGCTCTTGAGTTCGACTTCGGTAACGGTGCGGGTCACACCCAGCACCTCGTAGTAATCGCGTTTGGCGTTCGTCGTCAGAAAAGACCTTTCTCAAAAACAGATTGGGTCGCCGGCTCGAGTCGTCTCAGTCAGGGGCTACCCGTAACCACATCCAGCCGCCCAATTTCTATTTTCAGGGATTCTTCGCTACCTTCACCATGGCCGGGCGCAGCAGGCGGTCTTTGAATTTGTAGCCGCGTTGCAGTTCTTCCAGCACCTCGTGGTCGGCGGCATCGGAGGTCTCGACCATCTCGATCGCCTCATGCACATGCGGATCGAAGGGCTGGCCCTTGGCCGGAACCGCGAGCACGCCGATTTTCGCCAGCGCATCCTGCAACTGCTTGTAGATGAGCTCCACGCCGCTGCGGAAGTCGGCCGCATCGGATTTCACCTGCAGCGCGCGTTCAAAGCTGTCCAGCGCGGGCAGCAACGATTTAATGGCGTCCGCAGTCGCGAAGTCACGATAGTCTTGCTGCTCCTTGGCGGCGCGGCGGCGCGAATTTTCGAATTCCGCCTGCGCGCGGGCGAGGCGGTCGAGCAACGAGTCGCGCTCGGCCTTCACCCTCTGCAGTTCGGCTTCAACGCCCGTGGCTTCCCCGGCCAGGCTCCCAGTCGTTGTTGCGGACTGCCCTTCGTCGCCGTCTCCTGGGGGTAATTCGTGTTCCAGATCCAAACCGGTGACCTCTGCTTCTGATTTTCCGTTTGATTTCGCCATGACCGCGGTATTACTCCGATTCATTCAAAATCTTGTCGAACAGGCGCGCGATATACGACACCGCCGTAATCGTGTGCTGATAATCCATGCGCGTGGGTCCGATGACGGCCAGCGATCCCATGACTTCGTTGCCGGCATGCGCTGGGGCGCCGATCAGAACGAAATTCTGCATCGAAGGCAGTGTCTGGTCGAGTCCGATGACAACGCGCACCGCTTCCTGCTTCACGTCGAGATAGGCGCCGAGAAGCTGGATGACTTTCTCTTTTTCCTCGAGCGTCTGCAGCATTTCCTGCAAGCGTTGGCGGTCCTGTTCTCCACTGACCAGATTCGACGCACCTTCCACGAAGACCATCTGCGAACCTTGCTCCGCGGCCAACGCACCCTGCTTGTACAACCGCTCGATGGAGTTCATCAGGCGGTCGTAGTCGCTGCGTTCTTGTTCGATGCGGCGGCCGAGCTCCGAGCGCATCGCCTCAATCGTCCAGCCACGAAAATTTTCATTGATGTAGCGCGCCGCCAGGTCGAGGTCGGACTGCGACAGATCCAGGCGCAACACCCGGTCGCGCACCAGGCCGGAGCGCGTCACCAGCACAGCCAGAACCTTCTGGTCGCCGAGGCGCGAGAAGTAGACGTGCTCCAGGGCGTTTTTCGGGCCGCTGGTCGCCACCGTCACGCCCACATTCTTCGAAATGAGCGACAGCACATGCGACGTGCGCTCCATGAACTCCTGCACATCGCTGATGCCGGCCAGCGAGTCGGAGATCATCGTCTCTTCCTGCGGCGCCAGGCGAGCCGTCCCGGAAATCTGCTCAACGTAATAGCGATAAGCCTCGGTGGTCGGAACCCGACCGGCCGAGGCGTGCGGCTGCTCGAGGAATCCGGCGTCGGAAAGATCGGCCATCACGTTGCGTATCGACGCCGGGCTCAAACCTTCGCGGTTCGAGCGGGCAAGCGTACGCGACCCGACCGGCTCTCCAGTCGAAATGAACGTTTCGACGATGGCGGTCAGGATTTCGCGTTCGCGATTCCCGATATTAGGGTCAGCAGGCATATGGCATGGTGCTAGTGATCCTGATCTGAGCGGCGGCCAGGGGAAGAAGCTGCTCTCGACTCATTCTACTAACTATTTTAGATGCAGAAGCTTAGGTTTTGGACCAAAGCTGCGGCCCAGCTTGGATTCTAGGAACGAGGTGGGGGGCTGTCAAGCAAAGGGGCTCAAAGCACTTAACCGCAGAGATCGCGAAGAGATCGCAAAGTACGCGGAGAAAATGAATGCCGGCCATTCTTTGCGTTCTAGGCGACATTTCTTTGCGGCCTTCGCGGTTAAAGCTTTTCTTGGCGCCCGGAAGTATCATGATCCGCGTCGATGAAACCCAAACCTCACATCGCCGTCATTGGAGCCGGAGCCTTTGGTGGCTGGACGGCGCTGCATCTTCTGGAGCGCGGGGCTCGGGTCACGCTGCTTGATGCCTGGGGGCCGGGAAATTCGCGCGCGTCATCGGGCGGAGAGACGCGGGTGATGCGCGGCACCTATGGCCCGGATCAACCTTATACGGAGATGGCTGCCCGCGCCCTCAAGCTCTGGGCGAAATACGAGCGCCTATGGAAGAGGCAGTTTCTGCACCGCGCCGGCGTGCTGTGGATGGCTTCGGGGCGCAACGAGGACGACGCCTTCGAACGCGGCTCGGTCGAAATGCTGCGGGCTGCGAAGATCAATCATCGGGAACTGTCCGCGCCGCAGATGAAGAAGCGCTGGCCGCAAGTAAACTTCGAAGGCATCGAGTGGGGCATCTTCGAGCCCGACTGCGGATACCTCGACGCCCGCGCCAGTTGCGCCGCAGTAGTGGGTGCTTTCATCGCCGCGGGCGGCAAATATCGCCAGGATGACGTTCTGGCGGACGGCCTCGAGAACGTCCCGCTCCGTAGTTTGAAGCTGGCTCACGGCTCACCGCTCAAAGCTCATAGGTACGTTTTCGCCTGCGGGCCCTGGCTCGGCAAGCAGTTTCCCCACACCATCGGCGATCTGGTGCGGCCCACCAAGCAGGACATTTTCTTCTTCGGCACGCCCGCGGGAGACGATCGCTTTAGCGACGCGCATCTACCAGTCTGGGCCGATCACCGCGGACGATTTCGCTACGGCATTCCGGGCAGCGACTTTCGCGGATTCAAAATCGCCGACGACACGCGCGGCCCGGATTTCGATCCGACCAACGGCGAGCGCGTCGTCAGCCAGGAAACTCTCGCCGACATTCGCGAATACGTCGCCTTCCGCTTCCCGGCCCTGAAGAACGCTCCGCTGGTCGAGACGCGCGTGTGCCAGTACGAGCAAACTCCGGACGGTCACTTCATTATCGACCGGCATCCGGCGAACGAGAATGTGTGGATCGTTGGGGGCGGCTCGGGCCACGGATTCAAGCATGGCCCGGCGCTTGGGAAAATGGTGGCGGAGTTAGTGCTGAAGGATCGCGAGCCGCAGGCCCTGTGGCGTCTGGACAGATTTCAAAAACGATAACCACAGAGGACACAGAGGATCGCAGAGTAGCCAGCCTCTGTGAAACTCTGTGCCCTCTGTGGTGAATATCTTCCTACTGAATCTGAATCACGTTAGCCGGAGCGTTAGCTTTGATTTCCCCGACCCGGTCGACAACTCTCTTCGCAAACTCGTAAATCGACTTGGCGTGCGGCGAATTCTCGCCTTCGAGCACGACCGGAGTGCCGCCATCCCCGGACTTCCGCACTTCCGGGTCGAGCGCGATGTTGCCCAGGAATGACACGTTGAACTGTGCTGCCATCTTCTCCGCCCCGCCGCGGGAAAAAATGTCGCTCTCGTGCTGGCAGTGCGGGCAGACGAAATAGCTCATGTTCTCGACCACGCCAACCACATCGACTTTCATCTGGCGGAACATTTCAATGGCCTTGCGCGCGTCCTGCAGCGAAACATCAGACGGAGTCGAAACCACGATCGCCCCCGTCAGCGGCACGGTCTGCACCAGTGACAGCGCGATATCGCCTGTCCCCGGCGGCAGGTCGACGATCATGTAGTCGAGATGTCCCCATTCGACGAGGCCCAGGAATTGCCGCACGATCTGGTGCAGCATGGGCCCGCGCCAGATGATGGGCTTGTCTCCGGGATTGAGAAACCCAACGGAAATCACTTTCAGGCCGAAAGCCTCAATCGGCTCAATGCGATTCTCGCCCACCATGCGCGGCTGCGCGTTCACGCCCAGCATCAGCGGAACGTTCGGGCCGTAGACATCGGCGTCGAGCAGGCCAACTTTGTGCCCCATCTTGGCCAGCGAGACGGCCAGGTTCACCGCTAGCGTGGTCTTGCCCACGCCGCCCTTTCCCGACCCGACGGCGATGATAGCGTCCACTCCCGGCAACGGTTGCGGCCCTTGCTGCGCCGGGCCCGGTCCATGCTGATGCGGTGTATGTGCGTTCAAAGAAGGCTCCAGATAAATGCGAGATAAGGTAGAAGCCTCTCGATTATACAGGCGGGTCTATTATGAGGTGTCGCGCTGCCCTAGGTTGGTCACTCTCCAGCGGGCCGCTTGAACGCAGGATTGGTTGCAAGTCCCCCAAGTTCGGACTTGATCAATGGGATGGTACCCGGCGAAGCGAGCAAGTACTCGATGTAATCGGCTGCCAGCGGATCATTTCTTTGGAACGACGACAAAGACCAACCTGCCGCGGTGTAAGTCACTCCGCGGACCCCCACGCTTCTGTGGACAGGGGATAAGCGCCTCCGCAAGGCCGCCGAAAATATCGGCGTTCACGCCAGTTTGCCCTGAGAGCACGCCGGATCGATTGGATCCCCGTTCGCCGGACCTCAATTCAGCACGACCCGAAACGAATACGCGTACTTCCCCGGAATATGCTCTGGTAGCTGGATATAAAGTCCGTCGTCTCGCTGGTCGAAGGTAAGTTTGGCGTCAGAGCCCAGCAAATCTACGGATCGAATCTTCGTGGCGTCGCCGAGGGCCGTGCGGCCGAGCGAGTGGATCACCGCCTCGCGACTCGAAGGCCATCCCAGTTCGATCGCATAGAGCACATCGCCTTTTTTCGTGAAGCGAAAATCTCTCGCCGTGTACGGCTGCGTGTCGGTGTCGTGAAAGGCACCTTCTGTCAGCTTGGTGGGGCCTTCGCCGTAGATCTTCCAGGGGCGCGTGCCGTAGATTGCTTCCCCGTTCGTCTTCAGCCATGCACCGACATCCCGCAGCACTTGCTGCACCTCTTCGGGGATAGTTCCATCCGACCGCGGGCCGATATTCAGCAATAAATTGCCGTTCTTGCTGACGATGTCGATCAACTGGTGGACGATAAACTCAGGCGATTTGAACGTGTCGTTCTGAATGTATCCCCAAGACTTATTGCTGATGGAAGTGTCGGTCTGCCAGTAAAGCGGGCGAATCCCAGAGAGCTGGCCGCGTTCAATGTCGAGCACCGCAGAGTGTTCCTCCATTGCGTAATCCTTGTAGTTGATGACGCCCACCGGCCCGCCATGTTTCAGAGACTCGTTGTAGTAGAACGACGCGAAGCGCGTCAGGTTCTCGCGAACCGACGGCTGTCCGATCCACCAGTCGAAATACAGGATGTCAGGATGGTACTTCTCCACGATTTCGGCCGACCGGGCCAGCCAGTCGTCGGTCCACGCCTTGGAGACTAGGGTGAAATCGTTGGATAGCGGGGTGTGTTCTTTCGCTTCCATCCAGCGATGCGCAGGCCCGTAGAAAGCGGCATACTGCGGGTCGTTGACGTCGGATGGAATCGTGCGGCCAACCCCCAGAAAGAAATTGTGCTCGACCCGGTGCGACGATGCGCCCAGATGTAGGCCCTCTGCTCGCACGGCTTTCGCCAGATCTCCCAACAAATCTCGATGCGGCCCCATTTTCACCGCAGTCCAATCGGACACTCCGCAGTCGTACATGGAAAATCCATCGTGGTGCTCGAACACGGGAACGACGTACTTCGCGCCAGCATCCTTGAACAGGCGTGCCCAAGCTGCCGGATCGAACTTCTCCGCCTTAAAGAGCGGGATGAAATCCTTGTAGCCAAACTTGTCCTGCGTGCCATAAGTGGCGACGTGGTGCTTGTACTCGTCGGAATCCTTCTTATACATATTCCGCGGATACCATTCGTTGCCAAACGCAGGAACGGAATACACGCCCCAGTGAATGAAGATCCCGAACTTCGCGTCCACGTACCACTCGGGCACGGTGTAGTTCTCAAGCGACTCCCAATCAGCCCGGAATGGCCCGCCGGCGATGGTGCGATCCACACTCAGGAGAAGAGCCTCGCGCGCCGCATCGTATTTTGCGCTGGCTCTCTGCCAAGCTTGATCGATGGCAGCCGGGTTCTCGGAAGCGGTGGGAGCATCTGCAGACGCAGTCTGGGCCGCCATCGTGCAGGGCACCACGGTGAAACTAAGCCCGACAATCAGCAAACAGAGGCTTCGGACAATCCGCGGAAGTGACATGAATTTTGCCTCGGCCGCCCCGAGCAAGTAATTCTAAGGCGCACCGCTTAGAAGCGCGGCGGCAGTATGGTAGGAGGGATGCGAGATCAAGTCAACGAGAGCAGCCTAATACCCTTCCCCCTCCAGCCGCACCTTGCCCTTGAACATGCGGAACAGGAAGAAGAAGTATCCCAGCGCGAGGATTGCGCCCAGAACCCACCACGTCAATCCGACGGCCAGGCCGTGATGGCCGGCGGCGGTGTTGTAGATGGTCAGGTTGCGTGCGGGGTCAGTGCTCGCCGGCAGCACCACCGGATACAACGCGAACGCCGCTCCTACCAGCATGAACACGATGTAGACAGCCGAAGCGACGAAGGCCAATTTCTCCGACGCTGCGTCTTCGCCTTTGCGGATCGCGTAGATCATGACCGCGAGCGCGCCATAAACCAGCGCGGGAATCAGAAATCCGATCGGGTGCTGCTTGTAATTGTCGAGCACATTGGGACGGATGTAGATGGTGGCGACCAGTCCAACTACGGTCAGCACCACTTGCAGCGGCCACGCCCACAGGGCGACGCGACGCGCGCGCTGGTTCAGATCGCCCTCCGTCTTAATGGCGACGTAAAGAGAGCCGTGCGCGGTCAGAGTGACCAGCGCGATCACGCCCGTCAGAACCGTGTACCAGTCGAGGATTCCGTTGTTCGTGCCGACACGGAAGTTGGTCCAAAGTGGCTCGAAGAAATATTCGTCCGGTCCGAGGGGAACGCCGCGAACCACGTTGCCCAGCGCAGCGCCGAAGAAGATGCAGAGCAGAGCGCTGGAAACGCAGAAGACAAAGTCAAAGAAGCCGCGCCACACCGGGTTGTCCATGTGGGCCCGCAGTTCGATGCCGATGCCGCGCAGCATGAGCAGCCAGAGAACCATCATCAGCGGCAGATAGAAACCGCTGAAGCTCGACGCATAGAGCAGCGGGAAGGCGAAGTAGAGCGTGCCTCCGGCGGCCAGCAGCCAAACTTCGTTGCCATCCCAGACGGGGCCGATGGCGCGCATAATTCTCTGCCGGTCAGTAGCAGTCCGCGTGACTCCGAGATAAATTACGCCCGCGCCGAGATCGAATCCGTCGAGCACGACGTAGGCGGCAACCATTACGGCGACGATCATGAACCAGAGCGTTTCCATTTCAGTCCTCTTCAGTCCTCATGGGCTAAAGCCCGAATCTCTTTGTGCGCTTTACGCGGCGCTGAAGCGACGCTCTTCCAGCCTTTACCTGCGCCGCTGAAGCGCCGCTCTTCCACCAACGGCTCGACGACGATGCTAGTGCGCTGCTCCCGCGCTCTCCGGGCCGTTTTCAATTTCGCGGCGCACCAGGAACAGGAACAGAATTCCGAGCACCGTATACATCCCCATGAATCCCAGCAGGGTGAAAATTCCGTTGCCTGCCGAGACCGTCTTCGAGTAGCCATCCGCTGTGCGCATGAGCGCGTAGACCAGCCATGGCTGGCGGCCCAACTCGGCCGTCATCCATCCGGCGGTGTTGGCGATGTAGGGGAAGGGCAGGGCGAGCAGTAGGATCCACAGCATCCACCGGCTGGAAAACAGTTTGCCGCGCCACAGCAGGAACCCGGCCACGATCATCATGGCAATGAAGAGCGTGCCCAATCCGACCATGATGTGATAGCTGAAATACAGCAAATCAATACTCGTCGGCCACTGGTCTTCGGGAAACGCGTTCAGGCCTTTCACCTCGGCCTTCCATGCGCGATAAGTAAGGAAGCTGAGCGCCTCGGGCAACACCAGGGGATTGTCAATCTTCCGTGCTTCGACATTCGGCTGGCCGATCAGGACTATGGGCGCGCCGGGCTGCGTCTCAAACAAGGCTTCCATGGCGGCGAGCGTCACCGGCTGGTTGGAAGCGATCAGGCGGCCCTGGCCGTCGCCCGTGGGGAACAATTGCAGCACGCTGAAGATCAACCCGGCAATGACTCCCACGCGCAGGAACACCCGCCCGTATTGCTCAAACTTTCCCCAGAGCAAATAGAACGCGCCCACCGACGCCATAACGAATGCTCCGGTGATGACCGCTCCGCTCATGTTGTGGGCGTATTGCCACCACGCCCAGGGATTCAGCACCAGTTCCCAGAAGCTGGTGAGTTGCACGGATCCGTCAGCGGCCTTGGCGTAGCCCACCGGGTGCTGCATCCAGGCGTCGGTGGCGACAATGAAAAATCCTGACAGCCACGATCCTAGAAACACGGCGACCGCCGACCACCAATGGCCGCGGGGGCCGAGCCGCTTTTCGCCGTACAAGAACAGGCCAAGGAACGCGGATTCGAGAAAGAAGGCGAACATGCCCTCCATGCCCAGGGTCTGGCCGATGACGCCGCCGGCGAAACGCGAGAACTGCGACCAGTTCGTGCCGAACTGAAATTCCATCGGGATGCCGGTCACGACTCCCAGCACGAAGTTGATTCCGAAGATTCGCGCCCAGAAGCGTGCGGCCCGATTGTAGGTCTCGTCATGGTTGCGAAGGCCCAGCGTTTTGAGCACCACAATCAGCGGCGCCAGCCCCATGGTGAGCTGTGGAAAAAGGTAATGGAATGTGACGGTGAACGCGAAGTGAAGGCGATGAACTAAAAGGGCGCTATCCATTAGAAAAAATCCTTATCGAACTCAGCCTAATGATCTTCGCAAACGCTTTATGTGACGGGAATCACGCTTTTCGACTACAGCTTGTGACTTTGTCGCCGCCGTTCCAGTTCACTCCGCCGGATATCGCGACGCCGTCCAGCGTCATCGTATCGGCGGCGCTGCTCGTCAGTCTCGGGAATCACAGGAGCGACTTTCAGGCGGTTCCCTGCGCCGTCAATGGCAACGAAGGTCAGGTAGGCAGAGCCCACATGTTTCGCGCTGTCGGCAATGTAGTTCTCAACGAACACTTTAACTCCTACTTCCATCGAGCTGTGATAGACACGGTTGACCGAAGAACGCAAAATGACCAGATCGCCCACTCGCACCGGAACCAGGAAATCAATATGGTCCACCGACGCGGTGACGACGTAGTTGCGCGAGTGCCGATGTGCCGCCATGGCCCCGGCAAGATCGATCCAGTGCATCAGTCTTCCTCCAAGCAGGGCGCCGAGCGGATTCGCGTCGTTGGGCAACACGATCTCCGCCATTTCCGATTGCGAGTCCTGAACCGGGCGCGGCGTCAGCGTGTCATGAGTCATCGTGGTCTTCCCTTTCGTCTTCCTTGAAGTTCCTTATTTCCTTGGGAGGCTTTTTTGCTTAGGCTTTCTTCTTCATGTAGGACTCCAGGTAGCACTCCGCCATTTTCTGCAGACGTAAGTCGCTGTGCCGTTCACTCCAGCTCGCGCTTTCAAGGTCGAACTGCAGAGAGCCGTGCTCGACGGGACGGTGATCGCGCTCGCCGACGTAGCGAATCTGAATCAGGCGAGACGCATTGCCGGGTGCGGCGTTGCGCGGATCTGGCGGGGCTGAAACCGCGAATCGAACCGCATCCCAGGCGCGGTCGACCGGCGCCCACATACATGAGTCCGCGTAGCCCAGATTGCAGAAAGCCTCCAGAATGTGCTGCTGGGGAAGCTCACCCTCATGTCCGGGAGCGGTGCAGTGGCCGCTCCATCCGTCACCCAGCGGCAGACGAGAAGGATGCGGCCAGTTTCCGTTTTCCAACCTTTGCACGGGCATGAAGTAGGGGCAGGCCAAGTCTCCCTCGCTGGGTGGATTTTCTGGGAACCTGCCATTGTAATCAGCGGCGGAGCTTAGGGCCAATTTTTCCCCGTGCAGCGGGCCTGTAGTAATCTGCTCTGGGAGCCGGGGCGCCTGACCTTATGGATCGAATCGCAGCACTGAACCAAATCCTGACCGAGAATCCCAAAGACGCGTTCGCGCGTTACGGGCTGGCCATGGAGTATTCCAAGCAGGGCGATTTCGATCGCGCGCTGGCGGAGTTTTCTATTCTGCTGGAAAATCATCCGGACTATACAGCGGGCTATTTCATGGCCGCGCAAACTCTGAATCAGGCTGGCAGGGCCGACGATGCCCGGAAGATGTTGCACAGTGGAATCGCTTCCGCGCGGCGCACCGGAAACCTGCACGCCCAGTCGGAAATGGAAGCCATGCTCGGGGACCTGGGCGAATCCTAGGATTTCGACATTCTTCCCATCCCCCATTCCACCAAACCAGGAAATATCTGATAGAGCTTTACCACCGGATGCATCGTCCAGGGCACGATCACTTCCCTCTTCTGTTTTAGATATCCCTGGAGCGTGGCGCGGGCGACGCGCTCGGCTGTAATGCCGCGGACGGAAGCAGGCCGCACCCGTTTCCGTTCCCTTCCCAGCGCCACATTCGCACTGAATGCCGTTTGCACGTAACCTGGGCAAACCGTGAGCACGTGGATGTTGTCTTTCCCCAACTCCACTCTCGCACCTTTGCCGATGGCGTTAAGCGCGAATTTGCTGGCGCTGTAGGCGACGTGATAGGGCAACGGAATGTGCCCGGCGACGCTGGAAATATTGATGATCGTTCCACCGCCCTGCTGTCGCATGACGGGAATTACCGCTTGCATCCCTGCCACCGCCCCGAAGAAATTCGTTTCCAACAACTCGCGGAAAGCGGACATTTCCATTTGCGCAACCGAATCCAGCAGGCCGTGGCCGGCGTTGTTCACCCAAACGTCGATGCGCTGGAAATGGTGCAGCGTCAGGGACAGCACGCGGTCGATATCTTCCGAGTGGCGCACATCACAAGGCAGCGCGATGGTGCGGTCGAGATGACCTAGGCGTTCGCGTGCAGCTTCCGCGCGCCCTGTGTCGCGCGACAGCAGTACTACCTTCGCTCCCTCATCGGCAAAGACCTTGGCAATGGCCTCGCCGATGCCCATGGATGCGCCCGTAACTACGACCACTTTCCCTGCAAGTTGCATGTTGGGTTTGTATGCTCCACGGCCGCCCGAGTCAAGATGATCGGGGGCAAGCCGGGCCTGTCGTACAATCGAAAGACCCGGGCCGCTCTTGGAGATTTTTTGCCCCTGCTGCCGCTATTCCCGCTGGACCTTGTCCTGTTGCCGGGCACGCCCCTGCCGCTGCATATTTTCGAGCCGCGCTACAAAGAAATGATCGCCGAGTGTCGGACGAATGAATCGGCATTCGGGATTGTGCGCGCCCTGGAGCACGGCATCGCCGAGATGGGATGCACGGCAGAGATCGTCAGCATCACCAAAGAGTATGACGACGGACGCCTCGACTTGATCGTTGAGGGACGCAAGCGCTTCGAAGTGCTGGCACTGAATCAGGAGCGGACTTTTCTGCGAGCAGAAGTGTTGATGGTTCCCGACGAACCGGGCCCGCCATCGCCAGAGGAAAGGATTCGCGCCGTCGAACTGCATCGCCAAATCCTCACGCTCGCCGGGGCGGTGCAGGATCTTTCAGGCGCAGACGACGGAACGCTTTCGTTCCACCTGGCGGGATCCCTGCCCCTGGATCTCGACTTCAAACAAAAGCTGCTCGGCATGCGGTCGGAAAGCGAACGCATGCAAGCCGTGGCTGCTTACTTGGAGAAAATTCTTCCCAATCTCCGGCGGGCGGCGTTGGCACGCGAGAAAGCCGGCGGCAACGGGCACGTGCACTGAGCTTTCCGGGCTGCTTCTGCAAAACGCGCAACCTCTCAGAAAGGTATAATCGGAAAAAGTTGGCTGGGGGTTCCATTCATGAGTCTTCCGCGCACATTGGGCGAACTACGCCGCAGTACTTTCTCCGAAGAGCGTTTGGGCACGCGGCGGGTCAAAGACGAACTGCGCGACAATCTCACGGTACGCCTGCGCAAACAGGGCGACGGTGCGATTTTTCCGGGCATCGTGGGATACGACGATACGGTGGTGCCGCAAATCGTCAACGCCATTTTTTCGCGGCACAATTTTATTCTGCTGGGACTGCGCGGGCAGGCGAAAAGCCGCATCCTGCGGGCGCTTACGACCCTGCTCGATCCGCACATGCCGTATATCGCAGGATGTGAAATTCACGACAACCCGTATGCGCCGATCTGCCGCCGCTGTCGCGATGAAGTTGCGCGGCTCGGCGATGCCACGCCCATCGCCTATCTCACGCCCGACGACCGCTACGTGGAAAAGCTGGCCACACCGGATGTGACCATCGCTGACCTGATCGGCGACATCGATCCCATTAAAGCCGCGCGCGGTGGACATGAATTGTCGAGCGAAATGACGGTTCACTACGGCTTGCTGCCCCGCGCCAATCGTGGCATTTTCGCCATCAACGAATTGCCCGATCTGGCGGGAAAGATTCAAGTTGGCCTGTTCAACATCATGCAGGAAGGCGACGTGCAGATTAAGGGATATCCCATCCGCCTGCCACTCGATGTTGCGATGGTGTTCAGCGCGAATCCGGAAGATTACACGGCGCGCGGCAAAATCATCACGCCCCTCAAAGACCGCATCGGGTCTGAGATTCGCACGCACTACCCGGCGACGGTAGAAGAAGGAATTGCGATCACCGCCCAGGAAGCATGGACGCGGCGGAACGGGCATCCGATGGAGCTTCCCAGCTATGTGCAGGAAGTAATCGAGCGCGTCGCGTTCGCGGCGCGGGAAGATAAGAAGATTGACAAGCGTTCAGGTGTAAGCCAGCGGTTGCCGATCTCGGCCATGGAGAACGTCATCTCGAATGCGGAGCGCCGTGCTATTCGCAACGACGAGAAGCTGGTGGTGCCTCGCATCAGCGACGTCTACGCAGCGCTGCCCGCGATCACAGGCAAGCTCGAACTTGAATACGAGGGCGAGATGAAGGGCGCGGACCACGTGGGTCGCGAATTGATCCGCACCGCGATTGCCAAGACCTACGACGAGTACTACACCGGCGCGAACGTACAGCAGATCGTGCAATGGTTCGATTTGGGCGGGGAAATTCAGCTCTCCGATTCGGTTCCGGCGGGCGAGGCGCTCGAAAATCTGAAGGGCATCCAGGGATTGATCGACAAACTGGGGCCGCTGGGAGTGTCGCCGAAGGAGAGTTCGGAGCTGCAGGTTTCGGCGGCGGAGTTCATCCTTGAAGGGCTGCACGCCCACAAGCGCATCGGCCGCAGCGAGGAGCGCGTATTCAAAGCCGGAGAAAAGAAACCGGAGCCCGCGCGCGAGAAGTCGTTCGAGATCGACGAGAAGCCGTACCGGCAACGGCGGCAGTTTAATTAGGCGGTCGTCGGCTGTCGGTCGTCAGCCAATGGGATTCCCCTGACGACCGATGACCAACGACCGACGACGGTTTTATGAGACGCATTCGCTACAGCAAATACGTGCCCGACCCCGCCGGCGAAATGAGCATGGAAGACCTGCTCAGCGCGTTGTCGGATTATCTGCTGCAGAGCGGCTTTCAGGATTCCATGTGGTACGAAATGCCGGAGGGCGAGCAGACGCTCGATGAACTGAAGCGCGCCATCGAGCAGGCGCTGCTGAACGGCGAGAGCTTCGACGAGAACTTGCGCGAGCAGATCGAACAGATGGCAGCCGAAGGACAACTCGACGAGTTGATTGAGCAACTCATCGAGCGCATGCAGCAGGAAGACTACATCTCGATCGACGAGCCGCACGATCCGGCACGGCAATCCAGCGTGGGCGGACAGAAAGGCGAGGCGCAGCAGGCCAAGTTTGAAATCACCGACAAGAGCCTCGACTTCCTCGGTTTCAAGTCGCTGCGCAATCTGCTTGGGTCGTTGGGCAAATCGAGTTTCGGTCGTCACGACACGCGCGATCTCGCGACTGGCATCGAAGCCAGCGGGTCATCGAAGACCTACGAGTTTGGCGACACCCTGAATCTCGACATCACGGCGACGCTCTCGAATGCCATCCAGCGCGAAGGGCTGAACCTGCCGTTGAACATCGAGTACTCCGATCTGCAGGTGCATCAGTGTGAATACCAATCGTCGTGCGCGACCGTACTCATGCTGGACTGTTCCCATTCGATGATTCTTTACGGGGAAGACCGCTTCACGCCGGCGAAGAAAGTGGCCATGGCTCTGTCGCATCTGATTCGCACGCAGTATCCGGGCGACTCGCTGTCGCTCGTGCTCTTCCACGATTCCGCCGAAGAGATTCCTCTATCGCAACTCGCCCGCGTGAAAGTTGGCCCGTACTACACCAACACGCGCGAAGGGCTGCGCCTCGCCCAGCGCATTCTGCAGCGGCAACGCAAAGACATGAAGCAGATCGTGATGATCACCGACGGCAAGCCCTCGGCGCTGACGCTCGAAGATGGGCGCATCTACAAAAACGCCTTCGGCCTCGATCCGCTGGTTGTGAGCCAGACGCTGGAAGAAGTTTCAAAGTGCAAGCGCGCCGGAGTGCTGATCAACACCTTCATGCTCGCCTCCGACTACGGCCTGGTGCAGTTCGTACAGAAGGTCACCGAGATGTGCCGAGGCAAAGCCTACTTCACCACGCCCTACACGCTCGGCCAGTACCTACTGATGGACTACATGTCGCGCAAGACCAAAACCATTCACTAATGATTTCCCAGAGCGGGCCGCGCCAAGACAATTTACCTCGTCCGTCACTGAGAAGTGTGTCGCTTCACCGCTACAATCCTTTCGTGGCAAGTGCGGCTTAGGAGGACACTCCCAGTGTGGGTACTGGGCACGCTTGCCAAGCGTTGGACGGCTGCACGCAGCCTGAGGGGTTCGATTCCCCTGTCCTCCTCGCGACCGTCCAACCAAATTGGGATCTGTTCTACTGGACTGCACCTTTCGTCTCTTGACGCGGCCATTTCGGAGAGGTAGCCTAAAGTTGCTTGGCAAGCGTGCCCAGATTTTAGGCACTCGGAGTGTCCGCAAGGGCCCCGCTCGATGCGGGGCTTTTGCTTTGCCCGCCGCAACACATTAACTGCTGATAATCTTTTGTAAGACCCATGGCGAATTGTTCCCAGTGCGGCCGCAAGCTTCCTCCACTCACGCTCGGCAGGAAAATCTGCCAGTGGTGCGTGCTGCACGAGGCGGCGCAACGCGGCGAAATCCCCGACGATGCGCCGCAGCCCGTAATTGCCGCTCCGTGGGTTCGCCGGCAAGAGTCGACCATCACGCTCACGCATGTGCTCTTCGGCGCGAACATCGCGGTGTTTATCGCCATGGTGCTGGCCAGCGGCGCAGCCATGGACTTCCCGGGCCCGGAGATGATCCGCTTCGGCGCGAACTACGGCCCGTTAACACTTTCCGGAGATTGGTGGCGCCTGGTCACCTACATGTTTCTGCACGGCGGCATCATGCACATCGCCTTCAACATGTGGTGCCTGTGGGATCTGGGCGCGCTCTGCGAGTCTCTCTACGGGCGCTGGACCTTCGCCGGAATTTATCTGATAACCGGCATCGCCGGTGGATTGGCCAGCGTGGGTTGGAATCCGGGAGTGTTGAGCGTCGGCGCCTCAGGCGCAATTTTCGGATTGGCCGGCGCTCTCATTGCTTCGTTTTATCTCGGCGAGTTCTCCGTACCGAGAATCGCGATTAGTGGAACTCTCCGCAGTCTTCTGATTTTCGCTGGATTCAACCTCTTCTTTGGCGGGCTCTTTTCCGGCATCGACAATGCCTGCCACATCGGCGGCCTGGTCAGCGGATTAATCCTCGGAGCGCTGATCGCCGTGATCGCGCCTCAGCAGGATAATCCGCTGCGTCGCTTCTCCGTGGTGTCCGCGGTCGCGTTGCTGGTTGCTGTCAGCGCTCTCGGCGTCTCCCGGTGGCGAGGCGCTCCCATGCGCATGAGTCGGGCTTTCTCTGCGATCTCGCAAAGCAAACCAGACAAAGCCATCGCTCAACTGCAGGCCATCATTCGCCAGCAGCCAACTTTTGTGCAGGCCCACTACGCGCTGGCCCGTGAGTTTTTCAATATCGGCCGATATGCGCAGGCCGAGGCCGAATTCAAGCGCGTATTAGAACTGCGGCCCAACGACACGACTGCCCTCTTCGACCTGGGCCTCGCCTATCTCAGCGAGAAGCGTCCGCAGGACGCGCGCGCGGCCTTCTCCCAAATTCTCAGTCAGGACGCCAACGATTCCGACGCCCACTATGGCCTTGGCTTGGTATTGGTCGACGAAGAGAAATACGAGCCCGCCATCGAGGAATTCAAAACTGCTGTCCGGCTTGGGCCGCAGGTCTCCGGCATTTATCAGGAAATTGGCCAGACCTATGCCAGGCTCGGCAAATACGACGACGCCATCAGCGCCTACCTGCAAGCCAAAGAAAAAGACGGCGACGAGTCCGATCTCGAAGACTCGCTGGCGGCGGCCTATCAGGCCAAGGGCATGACGAAACCGGCTCAAGAGGCTCGCGACAAAGCTGCTCAGCTGAAGAACGCAGAGCGCTAGTCATCGCGATCCCGCTTCGGCGCCTGCCCCGTCTACTTTCGCGGTTGCTCTCCAAGAACGGCGAAATATTTTCCAGTCTCCTCCTTCGCCAACTGAGCCTCGGTCTGAGAAATGGCCAGCTTCCGTCCATCGCCCTTGACCGGGGACCAGATTTCCGCGAGGAGGCACAGGTCTCGGTAGCAGTGGAAAATGATCTCCCCGCTGCCGGCAACGGTACGGCCCGACAGGTAGTCCGCGCTCGCCAGGGCTACTAGTTTGCCCTGAGCGTCCTGGATCCGGACCAGATGACCGTTTGACGTGATCGTGTATTCGCCGGCGGGCAGCATGTTCCCGCTCACGGCAAACTTGAAAGGTATCCTGGCCGCGACACCACCTCCCTGAGCGTACGACGGAATCGCCGTCAGCCCGAGTATCATGCAGATGCCCAAAAGAATTCGCTTTTTCATGGGGTCTCCCTTTCCTTCCTCTTCTGCGGCTCACCACCTGCACTTTCACCCAAGCCAGCCCGACATCACCAGAGTCGACGAGTGGATTGCTTCAGGAACGAATATGGCCAGCTAACTTCATGAAAAGGCGCGAGAACCAACAAAATGTGACCCGGTCCGTCTAACCGTGGTGACGCGCTGTTGGTGTAGACTCGGTTGAACTACTGGGGTGGAGTGAATGGCCCTGCCGGCATCGAATTCTGGGTTTGTCCGATTCGGCCTTTACGAGCTCGATCTCGCGGCTCGCGAATTGCGCAAGGGCGGGATCAGGATCAAGCTGCAGGAGCAGCCATTTCAGGTCCTGGCGATGCTGCTGGAGCGGCCGGGCGCCGTGGTCACGCGCGAGGAATTACAAAAGAAGCTGTGGCCTGACGGTACCTTCGTTGACTTCGACCTCAACTTAAACAGCGCAGTCAAGAAATTGCGGCAGGCGCTGAATGACGATTCCGAAAATCCCAGGTTCGTCGAAACTCTCCACCGTCGAGGCTATCGCTTCATCGCGCCCGTCAATGGCGCGGGGTCTGATCAGATTCAAATCGTGGTGCGCGAGGCGATTTCCTCCACGCCGCCGGAGCCGATCCCAATCCACGCAGTCCCTCCGCCTTTGGCTCGGCGGACACACCTAGTCCCTTATATCGCTGCGGCCCTGCTCGTCCTGGTGATGGCGGGCGCTGCCTACTGGCTGATTCCTCCCCCAAAGCTAACTGTGCTTGGCTATACGCCGATCACCCACGATGAGGTGTTCAAGAGTTTCATCGTCACGGACGGCCAACGGCTCTACTTCAACGAACGGCGAGGGGATCGCTACGTGGTAAGCCAGGTTTCGGTGGCGGGCGGGGAGACGAGCGTTCTACCCACTCCTTTCGAGAACAATGCAGTTATGGATGTGGCTCCCAATGGCTCGTCAATCCTGCTAGGTGTTTTTCGCGGAACAGGTAAGGGAAGTGAGCTTTGGTCCCTGCCTCTGCCCAGCGGAGCGCCGCAGCGGTTGGGCGATTTCATCGTGGACTCGGCGTCCTGGTCGCCGGACGGGAAACAGCTCTTTTTCTCAAAAGGCGTGGACATCTATGTAGCGAGCAACGATGGCCGTGATGCCCGAAAACTTACGACCTTAGGCGGTCCGGTGTTTGGGTTCAGGTTTTCACCGGATGGCGGCCAAGTTTACTTCGATGTGACCGATCCTAGAAACGGAGCCTGCGCCATGTGGGAAATGCGGCGCGATGGAACCGGCGCCCATCCTCTGCTTCCTGGTTGGAACAGCGATCTGAGGGATTGTTGTGCCAAGTGGACTCCGGACGGAAAGTATCTTCTATTCCAGAGTTTTCGAGATGGTCGAGATGGCTTGTGGGCGCTCGCCCGCCAATCCTGGTTTCTCCGAAGGTCCAAGCCGGTGCAGTTGACCAATGGGCCGCTAATTTTTGGCAGTTCCCTGCCGAGTAAGGACGGCAAGAGGATCTTCGCGGTGGGGTCGTCGCCCCGCTGCGAACTCGTGCGCTATGACGGCAAGTCAGGCTTCACGTCCTTTCTGGATGGTACATCGATCAGCGATTTGGCCTTCTCTCGCGACGGAAAGTGGGTGGCATACGTCTCGGTTCCCGACGGTCAGCTTTGGCGAAGCCGCGTGGACGGCAGCGAAAGAGTGCAATTTAACATCGAAGGCATGAACGCGGGACTGCCCCAATGGTCGCCGGACGGCCAACGAATTGTGTTCATGGGTGCAACCCTGAAGACTGGCTGGCGTGCGTACCTGATTTCGAGCGATGGCACAGGCCTGCGCGAACTCTTGCCGGGCGCTGAGTCTGGTTACGATCCCGGCTGGTCCCCGGATGGAAAATCGATCGTGCTGACCTTAAACTCGGCGGGCAGCGGAACTCCAGTCCAGGGACCGGGCATAGCGACGGTTGATCTGCAGACAGGGAAAGTCTCCCTGTTGCCGGACGCGAAGCAGCTCTATTCACCTCGCTGGTCCCCGGACGGAAGACATATCGCGGCCCTGACCAACGACTCGCTGAAAATAGTGCAGTTCGACCGCGTGACTCAGAAATGGGAGGATCTGCTGAGCATGCCGATGGGATATCCCACCTGGTCGCATGATGGACAATACATTTATTTCGACACAACGTTTACCGACGATGCCGCCTTTTTTCGTCTTCGAATTTCAGATCGCAAGCTGGAACGATTGGTCAGCTTAAAGGCGGTGCGCCGCTACTGGGGAGAGTTTGGACCGTGGACCGGCCTGACGCCCGATGACTCCCCGCTACTGACTCGCGACACCAGCAGCCAGGAAATCTACGCGCTCGACTTGCAAGTGCCTTAGCTCTTCGTGATTTCCCCGACCGCCCGCCATGCCTGATTGATCGCTTCATCCGTGTAGGCGTAGGCTCCGGCGTCGGAGTTCGCGATGGCGATCCGTCCGAACGGCTTGCGCGCGGCCTCACACGGCGTCTCGCCACCTTCGAGCACGAATTTATCCCACAGGCTGCTGTATTCGTAAGCGTAGCCGTGGGGCCAACGATTCGCGGTGATCGCCAGTATGTCGGCAGCGGGATCGAATCCGCCCGCCCCGAGAATCCGCGACAGTTGCTCACGAATCTTGCGCTCGATAGTTTCAAAGGTCGTACTGAAGAGTTCAATCCGGCCGGCAGAGTGTTGCGCTCGAGCTGGTTTGCCAGCGCGGCACGGAGTCTTGCACATATGCACCACGACGGGGTCTTCCGGCGTACGCGGGCATTCATACTCCCCAACGCTAACCGGCAGGTCGATGTCGACGTGGGTGTGATAGCCGCTCGGCGCGTAGATGGAATTGGCTCCCAGCTTTTGAAACGCCGTCGAGTTGCGCAACAGCACGTTGCTGTAGAGCAGCGGAACTTTTTGCGCCGACGACAGCGCGTCCTTCTGTTTATCAGGAAGTTCCTCGCAAATGTACGGAATCACCACGTGCCAGCATGCCAGGATCGAATTTTTCGCCTTTGCGGTGAACACTTTGCCGTCGCGGGCGTAGCTGACTTCCACTTCTTTCGCACTCGCCGCATCCCCGAGATGTTTGACGCGAACCGCAGTGCTGTTTAGCCGAATGCGCACCGCTGACTTCTCCTCGTCCAGCTTGGCGTAGTTCGCCTTGGCCGTCACCACGTCAGTTGCGGACGAACCCGGCACGGCCTCCGGGATCAGCCTGCGCACCAGCAACCGCGCGATGGTGGCGTTGCCGTCGGGGAAGTGGAAGAAATATTGGCGGTCACTGTTTAGGGCCGACGGCTCAAATCCCATGCCGCTAAAGCCCGGGAATCCGATCTCTGAAGCGTCTATGGCGGACACCGCCTCAATGCCGACTCCAAACTCGGAGTGCGACGCCGACTGATAAAGCCGAACCACGTCGGCATGCGCGCCCACCAACTCCGTCAGAAACTGCGCGTAGCTGATGCGCGCCAGGCGATCTTTTTTCTGTTCGAGACTGAGGCCCGGCAGATAGTCTTTTTTTTCTTTGCAAAGGCGGGCCACATCTTTGCGCGCCTGTTCCGCAATCGGCGCCTCGGCCAGGAAATGCGTCCAGGCATCGGCCCCGGACACCGCCAGATCGAAGGTTTCGCCCCCGGGAAAAGGCCAAGGATCGTCCACCAACTTGTCCTGGCCAAACGTTTCCTTGTCGAAGAAAATCTTGGGAGATCGTCCGCCAGCCCCGTAGAGATTTCGTTCCAGATATTTTGGGAAGCTGCTTACGGCGATTCCGAGTTCTTCAATCACGCCCTTCGCAATCGCGCTGTAGGGCTCGGGGCTCTCGATCGAGTACGTCCCGCCGTATCCGAGTAGCGTTCTCTTGCCCGCCCGGAATTCGTTGCGCTTGGCGTGGCCGCCAAAGTCGTCGTGGTTTTCAAGGATGAGGATCCGCGCCTTCTCGCCTGCGACTTTGCGGTAAAAATGGGCCGCGGCGAGGCCGCTGATGCCTCCGCCCACGATGATCAGATCGTAACTTTCGCCCGTATCGACAGGTTTCCCAGCCGACTCCCAAAACGTGCCGTCGCGCAAGCCGTGCGCCGCGTCGAACGATCCGGGGTGGCTGCCGCGCAGGCCGGTAAGAGCGGGTGGGTAGTAGTTGGGGGATGTCTCCGGGCTTGAGGGTTCATCCGCGAAGAGATGACGCGGCATCATCGCCGCGCCCGCCGTCACTGCCACGCCATTGAGGAAGTCCCGGCGCGTGATCCTGCGGTGCATCCCGAGTTCCCGGTCCCGTGGATCGTGCACAGGCTTCTCCGCAGCGCCTTACAACTGGCCTTCCGCCTTCTTTACCGCCAACTCCGCGCCCTGGAATCCGATCTTGCTGTGGGTGCCGTCGCAGAACGGCTTGTTCACCGATCCGCCGCAGCGGCAAAGCGAAAACGCGGGCTTGCCGGTGAGATCGTACGGAGTACCGTTGGCATCCACCAGTTCGACCGAACCCTCCGGAGCTTCAACACGGAACGGTCCATTGGGACGAACCGTGATTTTTACCTGTGCCATGAGTGCATTCCTCCAAACCTTACGGGTTTCTAGTAAGCATAGAAGATACCATGACGGCGGGGAATCTTGCAGCGGAGCACGCGCGATGAAAGCGTTCTTACTGGTTGACTGTACTTTGTGCGATCGGAGCAGGTGCGATCAGAGCAGAAAACTCTTCTGGCGAATGCAAGGTACATCGATTGGTCTCGGGACGCCCCGCAAAACCGAAGCACATAAGATAAAGAGAGACTTCTTTCTTTACTTCAGCCGTCTCTATCCCCTTATGCGCGGGCTCGAAAAGCCAGGTCGCCAATTGGTCTACGATGGCGTCCTTTATTCGCTTACTCGGGGCGTGATCAACCGAAACGGTTGCCACCGAACCGTCGCGACCGACACGTAAGGAGACTTCCAGTTGAATTCGTCCGCTGACGCCCGGCTCGTCCGGGGCTATGGGCTCAAAGCTGCAATCCAAACAACCCTCTGCGAATGTGCTTCGCCCTATGTTCACAACGACCACCTCTTCCGCGCGCGGCTGAGGTTTGTCGGTCGCAGTAGCGACCGCACACTTCAACGCGCTCCCGACTGAGCAGATTTTATTGCCTACGATCGCCCATTTCTCGGTCAGCGATTTGTCTTGCGGCAGCGCCCATATTTTCTCGTGTTCCCCATAGAGTTCCTCAACCACGCCGTCCCACAAATAGCAACCTTGGGAGTTGCAGATATTGAACTCGTCGGGACCGCGAACTCCGTGCACCCAGTTCTCACCGTCCTTGGAATGAAGTGTGAGCGGAGCGCCGTACCCGCCACCTTTTTCTCGATGCACGAGCTCATGCCCGAACGCCCAGAACTCGCCTTGATGAACAAAAACTGCCCAGGCAAGCACCCGGTTCGTCGCATCGTTCTGCATGTGGATCAACTTCCAGGACTTGCCCCCATCCTTAGTGACCACGAATGCGTCTTCCACTCCGGGTTGACGCCGAATCATCAGGTAATGGGATTTGTCGAGAGCAGCCACCGAGAGAACCTGAGTATAGACCCGTAATTCGCTGGATTTCAGCGCCTCGATGTCCTCCCAATGCTCGCCTCCGTCATGGGTAATTTTCACAGTTCCATCAATAGCCGCCGTACCTTGCACCTGCGTAGCGGGGCCGTCGGTTGGTTGAGAAACATGGTCGCTCACAACGGCAAGACCATTCCCCTCGTCGGCAAAAGAAAAGCTGCGCACGGTGTCGTTTAGGCGATAACTCTTCCATGTCTGACCACCATCGATGGTCGACAGCAGCAAACCTCCAGTCCCCGCAGCGTGGCCGACTTTCTCGTCGATAAATGCGATATTCAGCAACAGCTCACCACCACGATTCTGATGCCGGAGCTCCCATGTCAGACCGCCGTCCGATGAGGATTCAACCATTTCGTCCGTCCCGCATACCCAAAGAGTGGTTCCGGCGGCGGTCACATTGAAGGGACGAAACGGTGTGGACACGCTGCTCCAAGCCGTGGATGTCTGGTCCAGTGAAAGGCAAAATCCACACCCAAACAAGATCAGCAAGACAGAGAGCGTTTTGCAGGCTGTTTTCATGGATGTCTCCTCTGTAGCTGGGGGCCCGCTCTACGCGGCGGCGGATTTCACCGCAATCAGCCCGCGATACAAGTGCAGATAGTCTTCGATCATGCGCTTGGTAGTGAAGCGCTCGCGAGCACGCGTGTAAGCCATCTCGGCATAGGCGCGGCGCAGGGATCGGTCTTCGCTCAGCCGCCGAATACTCTCGGCCAGGCTGACCGCATCATTCGTACGGAAATAGAGGGCGGCGTCGCCCCAGATTTCGCGGAAGCTTGGAATATCGTTGGCCACAATGGCGCAGCGCGAAAACGCAGCCTCCAGCGCCGGCATCCCTAGCGGTTCGTAACGAGCGGTCGCGGCGTAAATGGCGGCGCGGCTGTAGAGCGCGCGCAGCTGCCCTTCGGTCTGCGGACCGCGAATCGCCACTGAGGTCTGATCAATCGCCAGCTTCACGTCGGCGCGAATCGGAAGGCGAGGCGCAGGCACGGTATGTTCCGCGCCCACAATGCACACCGGAACCGGATGCGTCTGCTGGGTCAGCAGAAAAACCTGCTTGCCGGCGTCGACCATCCGGCCCACCGCGAGCACGCAATCGTCCTTGCTGACGTAAGGATTGAAGAAGATCGGATTGCGTCCCGGATAGATCACTTCCCCGCGCCGCGGACGGCTATAGCAAGCGCTGATGCGGTCCAGCATCCAGGCCGAAGGCGCAATGACGGCATCGGCGCAAGCGATGCCGCGCCTCACCATATCGCGATACCACGGCATCGGCCGTGAAGGTCCCTGCGCGCGGTCGCGAACCGCGTGCGACCACGTGACCAGATCGCCATGAGCCATGATAATCCGCGGCACATCCACCGCCAGATCGCCATAGCAGAACTGGTTAAGGTGAAGAACGTCTGGCCGCAGCTCGCGCACCAGCGTGGCCAGAAACGCCGACGATTCCGGTAAATCCTCTTCCGCCTCCTGCATCCACTCCAGCCGAAACGCCGTAGGACGATAGTCGAGGCCATGCAGGTGGTCCATCCACGTGGTTTGCTCGGGGAGCGGAATCTCGCCGAAGCTGACCAGAGTGACCCGCACGCCCCGCGTGACCAGTCCGGTAACCAGCTCGCGGGTGTAGGTCCACGAACCCGACAGCGTGTCGCCAGTGACCAGGACGTGCACAGAACCTCCGGGAAGAATCGGCGGGATGCGGCGTCCAACACCGCATCCCAAGTGCCGCTATTTTAGTGCGAATGGAGGTTTTAGGGCGAGAAAATTCAGCCATTCCCGAAGGAATCCGATCGAACCACCGGCCGTCGCAGCGGATGCCGCCCAACGGGGATTCGATGATCAGTTCACCTGCAACCGTAGGCGCAGTTCCCGCGCGAAGGTGTCAATGGCGCGGATCTTCTCTGCGGCCGGCCCCGGAACGTCAGGAACGGACATCGCCAGCTCACAAGAAAGGAGTAAGGCGGTCAGGGTCTCTCGCATCTCGCTGTGCATCTGTTGCACCACGGCGCGGCGAGCGGCGGACTCCTCACGCTTGCGGCGATGCAGCGCTGAGCGCACATCGCGCACCAGCCGCTCCATCCCGGTGACGGCAAAATTCACATAGACCGGGAACGCCGTTCCCAGGTGCTCGATGATCTGATCGCTCTCTTCCGGTTCCGTTTCCACCAGGAACTGGTCGATCACGACAGCGATGAAGGTTTGCTCGCGCAGACGCGTGGCAGCCTGCTGCAGGTTCGAAGCCCACTGGGCTTCGAGGCCAGTAGCGGCATTCAGGGCATCGGCGCACTGTTGGCCCCGTGCTGAAGGTGTAATAAGTAGGATCATGCCTTGTCTATTGCACGTAATCGGCCACCGCACCGATGCTGAAAATGCTGAGCTTGGTCAATCTGCCCAAACGACGCTTCCCGCTGCGGAACCCATTTTCATTTCGTGGTTCAGATTCGGTCGGTCGTCTAGCACGCCTCCGCCGCATAATCTTTCAGCTTGCGATAAAGCGTCGTCTTCCCAATGCCCAGCAGCCGCGCCGCCTGCAGCTTATCGCCGTTTAATTCCGCGATGGCCTTTAGGATGGTCTGCTTTTCCAGTTCAGCCATTGGAATGATCTTCGATCCACCATTGCCGTTGCCATTGGAACAGTCCACCAGGGGCAACTTGGCGATCTCGCGCGGCAGATCGGTCGTATGGATCAGGGGCCCGCTGGTAAACGCAAACGTCCGCTCCAGACAGTTTTCGAGTTCACGGACATTGCCCGGCCAGTCATAGGCGAGCATAGCCTTGAGCGCTTCGTCGCTGAGCATCTTCTCCTGTGCGGACGTGCGCGCCATGCGCTCCATGAAATGCCCAATCAGCAGCGGGATATCCTGCCGCCGCTCACGCAGTGCGGGGATCCTCAGGCTGAGCACATTCAGCCGGAAGTAAAGATCCCGCCGGAACGCGCCGTGCATCACCGCCTCTTCCAGATCGCGGTTGGTCGCGGCCAGAATTCGCACGTTGATCGGCACCCGCCGTGTGCTGCCTACCGGACGGATTTCTTTTTCCTGGATCGCCCGCAGCATCTTGGCCTGCAGATCGACTGGTAGCTCACCGACTTCATCAAGGAAGATGGTCCCACCCTCGGCCATCGCCATGAGCCCGTCTTTCGATTGGTTCGCGCCGGTGAACGCACCTTTCACGTATCCGAAGAGTTCGCTCTCAATCAGCGTGGGCACCAGCGATCCGCAATCGACCGGAATGAACGGCTTGTCGCGGAACGGGCCGGAATAGTGAATGGACCGAGCCACCATCTCCTTGCCCGTCCCGCTTTCGCCCAGGATCAGCACAGGGTGCACGCTGTTTGCGGCCTTGGCGATAATGCGATACAACTTCTCCATCTCCGGCGCGCGCCCGACAATGCCGCCGAATCCCTGTTTGGATTTCACCTTCTCGCGCAACAGACGATTCTCTGACTTCAACTTCAGATGGCTGCTCACCCGCTCCAACAGCAGTTTCAATTCATCCACGCTGAACGGCTTCGTGACGTAGTCGTAGGCCCCATGCTTCATGGCCTGCACCGCGGACTGCACTGTGCCGTAGCCGGTCACCACAATCACCACCGATTCCGGGCGCCGCTCCTTGATTCGGCGCAAGGCCTCCAGACCTCCGGCCCCCGGCAGGCGCAGATCGAGCAATACGGCGTCAAAGGCCTGGGTATCGAGAAGCCGGTACGCATGCTCGGCGGAGTCGGCGACGTAAACTGTGAATCCGAGGGACTGCGCCACTTCGCGGCAGGCCTCGCGGATCGACCGTTCATCGTCAACGATCAATAGGTTGAGAAAGTTCGCTGGCTCTATCTGCGGTGTGCTGGGTGTGCTGATCGGGCTTAAAGCTGCTGACGTCATGGCGTTGATTCCTCTTCTTTGGCTGGAAGTACCCCCCCATTGTTTTGCTGCTGCAAGTCGTCTTGCTTTTGAGAATTCGTCGGCAAATCTGGCACCAGCGGCAACAGCACGGTGACCCGCGTGCCGCAGGCTGGCGCGCTGTCCACATGGATGAGACCGCCGTTTCTGGCCACAATGTCGTGGACCGTGGCTAGGCCGAGCCCATTTCCCTTGCCGGCCTTGGTGGTAAAGAAAGCCTCAAAAAGATGCTCGCGGGTGGCGGCATCCATGCCGCTGCCGTTATCGGAGACTACAAAGAGCGCACATGGGATCGCCGTTCCCTGGTCTCTGCCCGAGCGACTCTCGGGGAAAAAATGCAGCTTGCAGTTTCGGGTCTCGACCGCAATCTGTCCTCCGCCCGGCATCGCATCCCGCGCATTGAGTACAAGATTCAGCAGAACCTGCTGCGCCTGCGTCGGATCCATATTGACCAGCCCCAATTCGGGGTCGAGGTGAAATTCCAGTTCGATGTTCTCGCCGATCAGGCGAAGCAGCAGGTTCTGCATGCCCGCGGCGATCTCATTGAGCGAGAGCAGCCGCGGCTCGGAGGTCGTCGGACGCGCCACCGCCAGCAGTTGCCGCACTAGTCCCGTAGCCTGCAGCCCCGCGTTGCGAATTTCTTCAGCGTACTTGCGTACGCGATCTGCGGGCTCCAGGCTAGCCATCAGCAGGTCGCAATACAGCAGTACACCGGTCAGGAGATTATTGAAGTCGTGGGCGATGCCGCCTGCCAGACGTCCGACCGTTTCCAGTTTCTCCGCCTGCCGCAGCCGCGGATCGTTTTCACGATTTGCCGGAATCTCCGTGGTGATGGCCAATGCATATTCGGGATCGCCGTTCATCCCGCTCACGCGCCAAGCGGTCCATTGCAATTTCGCGTTACAGGAGTTCAGTTGGAAGCTGTCCCGCTCGCCATCGAACAACTCGCGCAGCAGGCGCTGCCCGTCGGCCCGATCCTTAGCAGCAATCAGGTCCGCGAATGACTGTGGCCATCCCGATTTCCGTCCCGTACCGAGCACTTGTTCCGTCGCGGGACTCAGTGCCGTGACTTTACCTGAGCGCTGGACCTGCGCGATCGCCATTGGCGCCTTTTCCAACCAGGCGCGCAGTTCCGCAGCCGCCTCATCCGGCATCCACGCGAAATCAAAAGCAGCGCTCATGTTCATACTCTGAAGCGGGAGCGTTCCCGAAAGAACTCCAAAAACCCGCTCTACCACCTTTGGTTTTCCCGAAATGGGAATGCGGGTTTTCAAGTGGACTCTTCCGCACATCCATTTCGGCTCACTATAGAGAACTGACCCTGTGCCTGCTAAGGGCACATGTCACCAAAACCGGAAAATCTTCTGTGGAAAACTTTAAAGAAGTACGGAAAAGAGGTTAGAGAGGGGAATTAATGAACCATTTCTCGCTGGCTGGCCAGGACGACCGGGTCGGCCAGCCGGAAAGTGAGGCGGCGGCCTTTGTTGAGATGAACCATGTTCGGCGAATCGGGGCTCGCGGCCTCCGCGCTGCCGGCCGCATTTCCCTTTGCGAACAGACTCGAAGTCTGCACCAGGAGACTCCGCCCGGCAATATCGATCGACTCCAATGTCAGGCGAATGTAGCCTCGATTCCGTTTGACGCTTGAAGTCCGCGACGATTCGACCAGTCCCGCAGCGGTTGCGCCTCGAGGGATCACGGTGATTCCGTCGACCACTACCGGATCGTCGACCACAGCACTAAAGGTTCCGCTGGCGGCCAAACCGTCGGCCGATACCGGGCCGGCGAGCCGAACCGTCACGAGGGTCCCGGCCGGAAGGGTGCGCGGATCGCGGAACGGAAGGTCGCTCGGTGGCGGCTCCTGGTCCTGGGACTTGTCCGAAACGTCGTGACTGGAAGCAGCGATTCCACTGTGCTTCGAGCCATTAAAAGGAACCTGGGGATGGCTCCCTTGGGCTGCAGCTACATCCTGCATGCCACCCGGGCGAGAGCAACTTGCCGCCAAAGCGAGTGGGAGAACGAATATCCACGCAGGCAGCTTTGGGAACTGGCTCATCCAATACATCCTCGGCTCTCCCAGCCAAAAAATAAAAGTGGCAAGCTGAGTACCGTTCGTCATTGCGGTAAATAGCCCGTAATCAACAACCTGCAGTTCCGGTACAGGCAGTTCCGTGTAGATTTTTCCTAAGGCCACCTACATTGGGCCCAGCCATCGACCCGCTGTTTGGGCAAAAAAATAGCGGAGAGCGTTACCGCTCTCCGCTTAGCACTCTCTTCTCTGTTTCTGCCTTACGGCTTCTTGGCCGCTTTCTTCTTCGGCGCAGCCTTGGCTGGCTTCTTCATTTCGCTTTCCCGGCCGCCGATCAGAGTCAGAGCGTCTTCGGCGTTGAAGGGGAATGTGCGAACCGAGGTTTGCCCGGTCGTACTCAAAGTGACGTCCACCCGGCGATTGCTCGCCATCCTGATGATCACAATGTTCCGGAGAACTCTCTTCCGCTCTTCTGAAGTCAGCTGGGTGTCATTCGCCACCTCAGCCTTCACTTGGTCGTCAGTGAGGTTCTGTTCCTTGCCAAACGCCTTGACCTCGATATCGGCCTCGGGAACCCCCTGTTCAATCAGGAAGCTCTTGACGCGGTTGACACGACGCTCCGAGAGCGCCTGATTGTATGTCACAGAGCCGCGATGATCAGCGTGGCCTCCGAGAATGAGGTGCGCGTCCGGCTTGGCCTCGAGATACTTCTTGAAGTCGGTAGCCAGCGCGATCAGCGTCTTCTGTTGACCGACCAGCAGACCGCCAGTTGGATTCGCAATCTTTGGGTAATCGACCACAAAGTAGACGCTGTGTAGCGCAAGCCGCGCCTCCAACGCCTTGTCAATCGGCGGTGGCGGCGGGGTCTCGATGTTGACCTGCGTCGAACTCTGCGCCGTCAATCCGCGCGAGTCGGTGCAAGTTGCGTTCACCGTGACTCGGCCCGGGGGCAGTCCAGCGGTGCTCAACGTCGCCGAATTGCCGCTACCGGAAACGGTTCCAGCACTCGAGGTCCAGTTCGCTACCGATACCGGTACACTGTCCGGACTGTTGCAGTTGGCGGAGAGATTGACGCTTCCACCCGCTACCAGGCTGGCCGGACTGGCCGACAACGAGAGCGTTGGCGGGTTCTTCGGCGGCAGCGGCTTGATCGTATAGTTCGCCGTGCAACTCGCCTCGCCGTTTTTCTTGGCCTTAGGATCGGTCACCTTCGCCGAGATCGCATAGTTGCCAGGCGCGGCGTTCGCAGTATCGATGCTGGCGGTAGTGTCCTTGCCATTGATTTGGCCACCGTTGCCGCTCCAGCTATAGGTCACTGTGTGCTTGGGATTGAAATTGCTCGGCGTCACCGTTGCCGTCAGAGGCTCGCCGACCAAAACCTCCGTAGGTTGTATAGCGCAGGCTGCGGTCGGAGCTACCGGTTCCACTCCGCCCCAACTGAATACCACACCGGTGCGCAGTCTTACCCCTTCCGACATCGGATGCCGGAGCCCCCCGAACTGCGCGTCCACGTAATCGGAATAGTTGTGCCGCGCCCAAACATAATCGACCTGGAACAATCGCCAGGCGAACGATTTGGTAATTGTCAGGTCCATTCCGCCGCCGAGGATTGCGCCGATGCCGTTGGCACCGTTGTTCAGGCCACTCACTCCGAGGTGGTTGTAGCTGGCCAGGGCGTGGATGAAGTAGTTCGCGCCGTCCGTGCGCCACATGAAGCGCGGACCGGCCGAGAGCGTGGTTTCCGTATCGTTGACCGTCCAGTTGTGTCCAAAGTCCGTTTCCAGCGCCCAGTGCGGATCGAAGTTGTAAGCGACAGCTCCGCCAAACCCCTTGCCCATGTCGGGAACTTTGTAAGACAGGGGATTCGCTGGGTCGCCCAGGGGAACAGTTACGCCGGGATGCAAGTATTGATAGCCAACAAAGGCATCCCACTGCGGGTTAGAGTCGCTCTGCGCTACGGCGGTACCGGAGACCAGAGCTAGTGCAACAATCGCCACGAGACCCGCGATCAACGGGCGCCTCGCGCATTGGTTCGAGACGAGTGACATGGAGTCCTCCATAAGAGTTGGGCGTTGGCCCGACGCGCCGTCATCGGGCGCTAACAAAAAAAGCAATTTCTTGACCAGCAACGAATGATGACCTTGGGAACTGGAAATTCTAACGCACACCAGCTGAAAGCGAAAGCATCGAGTTCAGGGATCGCCTAGAATGACAATGGACCAGGGGGTGATTCATTTTGAGACGCCTATTTCCTGGAGGCAAGCCGTCCCATCCGGACCTTGCGGCACGGGAAGTTTGCCGCGTATCTTTGGGTGACATCAGGCGGCCAGGGCGGCACGCTGAAGATGGGAGGCATCGCAAGTACGCGAAGCGAAGATGAGCAACGAACGGGTTCTGATTGTCGAAGACGAAGAAAACGAGCGGTCGGGCCTGGCGGAGATCGTCTCGTCCTGGGGATTCCGCGTGGAGACCGCCGCTGACGGCCTCGAAGGCATGGACAAGGCTCGGCAATGGTCCCCCTCCATCGTGATCACCGACCTCAAAATGCCCCGCATGGGAGGCATCGAACTGCTTGGGCGCCTGGCCGAAGAGGCTCAGACGGTAGCCGTGATTCTAGTGACAGCGCAGGGAACCATCGACAGCGCCGTGCAAGCCATGCGCATGGGCGCCTACGACTACATCACCAAACCCATCGACACCAATCGCCTGCATACGATTCTGGGCAACGCCTCCGCCCTGCTGGGTACGCGGGCCGAACTGGAAGCTACCCGTCGCCGGCTCCGGGATACCGGATCCCTCGGCCGCTTGAGCGGCGCATCCCGCAAGATGCAGGAGATTTTTCGCCTGATCGAAATGGTCTCGCCCAGCACGGCCTCTGTGCTCATCACCGGGGCCAGCGGCACCGGCAAAGAACTGGTCGCGCGCACCATTCATGAACTCAGCCCGCGCAAAGATCGCCCTTTCGTCGCCATCAATTGTGCCGCCATTCCCGAGACTCTGATGGAAAGCGAGATCTTCGGCCACGAACGCGGCGCCTTCACCGGCGCACTCGAGCGCCGCACCGGATGCTTTGAACTCGCCGAAGGTGGCACGCTTCTTCTCGACGAGATCGGCGAAATGCCGGTCGGCACCCAGGCCAAGCTGCTGCGCGTGCTCGAAGACCGCAAGCTTCGCCGCCTGGGCAGCAAGGTGGAGACCGCGGTCGACGTGCGCGTGCTTGCCGCTACCAACAAGATTCCGGACGAAGCTGTCTCCCGCGGCGAACTACGCAGCGACCTTTATTACCGCCTCAACGTCTTCAACATCCACATGCCGCCGCTGCGCGAACACAAGGACGACATCCCCAGCCTGGTAGAGCGTCTTCTGGGGGAGATGGGCGAAAAACACGGCCGCAAAGTTTCCGCGGTGAGCGAAGCCGTGCTGAACCAATTTAACGCCTATTCCTGGCCGGGCAATGTTCGCGAGTTGCGCAACACGATCGAGCGCGCCATCATCGTTTGCGACGGCAGCGTCATCGAAACCAAGCACCTTCCGCCCGGATTCGGCCAGGCTCCACTTCGCACCTCCGCCAGCGATCCGGACGCAGTTCGATTGGGTGTCGGCACCACCGTCGAAGAGGCGGAAAAAATGTTGATCCTGAAGACGCTCGAAGCGACCAGCAATAATAAGACGCGCGCCGCAGAAATCCTGGGGATCAGCCTGAAAACACTGCACAACAAGTTAAAGGAATACGGCAACGCCAGTGTTGAAGCCGGCAAGGAGGAAGTGACCGGAGGCTGATCATCTCCGTACCGGCGAACCGCCCACATTCACCATGCTGCGAAGGAAAACCATCATCGTGCTGGTGATCACCTTTATGGTGACCGCGATGGTGACTGCCTTCTCCTATCTCTACATCTCGCAGATGTTGCGGCTGCGCATCGAAAACACCAGCATCACCGCCAGCAACCTCACCCACCAGTTGGCCTACGCGGCAGAAAATGCCGTCCCCGATTTCAGCAGCACAAAGCTCGACACCAATAATCCGGTCGCCCTGAGCCGCGCCATCGCCGACTACATGCAGACTGACGTGGATCTGAATAACCTGATCCAATCGGAATCCGGCGACTTCCGGTTCATCGCCGATGTCGCCATCGTCGATCTCGACGGCAAAGTTCTCCTGCATAGCAGCCAAGCCATGGTCGGCAAGGTAATGCCGCAGCGCCCCGACTTCCGCCAGGTCTCCAGTGCCCGTTTCCTTGACCAGATTCGTCTGGTGTTCAAACCGGCCAAGACGTATGACGTGAGCTTTCCACTGCAGTTGACGCTCACTCCGCACGCCTCTCCCACCGAAGTCCATCCCTTCGGCACAATTCACATCGGCGTGCAGATTGTGTTCCTGCGGGACGAAGTCTCCACCCATATCATGAAGGCGCTCTACATCTCCATCGCGTCCATCTTTACATCGTTGCTGCTGGCCGCAGGAATCTCCAACCTGGC
>Ga0075019_10000131_pt1 | contig 41527 bp, 35 predicted proteins | sample ColStrG_CSR_2013_FD_71473 | JGI IMG/M metagenome (GOLD analysis project Ga0075019, IMG submission 71473) | Freshwater sediment microbial communities in response to fracking from Pennsylvania, USA - Cold Stream Run_MetaG_CSR_2013 | ecosystem: Environmental > Aquatic > Freshwater > Creek >...
CGGCGACCAGACCCGCCATCCCCAAGAAAATTCCGATCATTGTTTTTTCCATTTTGAGAGCCAGAAACAAAGCCGAGTTGCGTTCCCGCCATGTTTGTATGCTGAGGTCCGAAAAACCACTCAGAGCCACCTTCTCTCCGTCGGCAACATCAGGATCTGGAAACCGAACCTCAAATCCCAATCGCCGACTGGCCGAATCTCGCATCGTCAGCAGGGACTGTCCGCCCACATAAAAAATGTTTCGGGCATCAATTTCAGGAACATTCGTGGCCAACACTTGCGCCACGCGGACTCTTTCGAACTTCGGAGTCTCGGTCGGTGGCAGCAGCAAACCTTCGGGCGGAATCACCAAAAGAGTGTCACCCTCAAAGGCGCCGATCGTGTGCGCCAAATCAATACCCAAAATCACTTCCCCGGCTGGAACACTGGTGATGTTTCCAGATTCAATGCGCTCGGTGGTGTTGACGTGTTCAGTTTTGACGACCTTGCGAACATTTTGCACCAGACTCGCAATTCCGGACTCAGTCAAACCACGTGCGATCGCACCGTGAAACTTTCCATCCAAAGTCCGCACAATTACGTCTTGGGTTTCAAAGGCTTCAACCGTGTTCAGTTTGTCCAGACTCAGCTGTAGAAATGCGGGGTGACGAAGAACCGCTGCAAGATCTTGTCCGCCCACGAGCTCAATATTCAAATGGGGTTCAACAGCTAAAAAGCGCTCACGTTGACTGCGGTTCAGCGCCGTCATCACGCTGAGCACCAGGATCAAGGAACTGACCGACACCAGCAGACCAATGACAGTCAGCCAGGCAATTCGACGAACCACCGAATTCTCGGTTGCAAAAAGGACAAACCGACGAAAGAACTCCCAAAGCATGGGCGCAGCATAATCTCTGAATTTGGGGGATGCAAAGAGTTCTTAAGGACTTGCAGGAGCGCGAGTCTTCGACTCTTCTTCCTCACGGACTTCTTTTACATTGCTGCGCACCACCCAACTGCGCTCAATGGATTTCATGAGGACGACCGCTTCGTCGAGAGCCTCCACAGCTCGCTTCGAAACCCTTGGAAGTTGCGGCCCAAGCTCCACAAAGACAGGTGTTAACACCTTAAACTGATCCGACAGTTCAGCTAGATTCCCGACCAATGTCTTCAGATCTTTTGCCATTCCGGGCGCAGTTTGAGTGAATTCGGGCAAGACTCTATTGAGCTCCCCAGTCGTTGTTGCGACCTGATCCAAAACAACTTTCAGGCGCTCGTCGCTGTTCAGTGTCCGAGTCACCTTTGTGACCTCCTGAGACATCGAATTCAGATTCATGACCAAGGGTCGTAACGAATTGATGGTGTCGACAATCGACTGCCCGTGGTCGTGACTCAGGAGCCCTTCCGCAATGTGATGAACTTCTCCCAGAAGGTTGCTGAAAGTGTCCAAGTATCGACCCATGTTGCGTCCGCTCAAAAGGCTGAGAAGGTCGGTTGACTCGGTACTGATCAGCACATCACCCGATTTTGTGGCTGCGGCCTGAGCCGTCCCCGGCGTCACGTCGATGACCCTTTCGCCAATCACAAAGGGACGAATCAAAGATGTTCGACTGTCAGTGCGAATCTTATCTTGAAATTTCTCGAGGATCGAAAAATGCACCAAGATGTGATTCTCGGTAGTCAATTCAACGTCGTCGACGCTTCCCGCTCGAAGTCCAGCCACTTGCACTGCTGTCCCGGCATGGACTCCTTCGGCACTTTCAAATTCCGTCACGTAAGGAATTTTCGTCGCAAACCACCCTTGACGAAACGCCACCGTCAGCAAAGAAAAGATCATCGCCGCAAAGGCGCCCAGAACAAAAAGTCCCGCGACTCTTTCAAATCTATTGAAATGAATTTTCATAACCCCACCACATTTTTTTCAGTTTGAAGCGACTTGATTTGCCAGGGTTGGTTCCCGTCGTTGATTTCAAGGTGCAGATCTGCCAACCCGTGCATCCGCGAAGAGTCGCGCGAACTGAGCAGAATATGTCGAAGATTGTACTTTTGACGACGCTCCAACAGCAGACTCTTGTACTGCAACACAGATTGGTCATTCAGCCCAACCCAAGGCTCATCGAGGATCAACAATTCGGGCTGCAATAACAGTGGCCGCAACAAGACTGCAAGCTTGCGAACGCTGCCCGGAATCAAACTGGGACGCAGTTTTGCAAACCGATCGATTTCGAAGCTGCGAAGCAAATTCACAACTTGAGTCTGCGCCTCTTTGTAATCGTAAATCTGATGATACAAAAGTGGCAGCATCAAATTTTCCAGAACAGTTTGATTGTGCAACAGTCCACCGGTGTCGAAGGCGTAGCCGATGTTCAATCGAAACGGCAAAAAGTCTTCGAATGTGGTCTGAGGCACACTGAGACCCGAAATTTGGTAGTCGCCTTCAGTTGGCATCCACAGGCCACTGAGGATCTGCATCAGCGTCGTGGCACCAGAACCGGATTGATCCGAGTGCAACCACAGGCATTTGTCCATTGGAAATCGGAAAGAGACGTCGGTGAAAATGGGAACACCCGAATCATGTCGGAAGCTCATTTTCGAAAATTCCAGCGAATCAATAGCGCGGCGTTGGACTTTCACAACACCCCCAGTTTTGTCAGCTGGTGGATGTAAAACAGTGTCGTCACAGACAAATTGAATACGATCACGTAAATGATGCTCTTCACGACCGCCTGGGTGGTCATCACGGGCACCTCAGTGGGACTGCGTCCGACAGCAAGTCCACGATCGCAGGAGACCACAAAAATAATAAAACCACTGAAGGTATTTTTCAGAAGAAAAAGGAAAATATCCTCGCTTGCGACAGCTCGGCTGAGTGAGTCCACATAAAATGAAAACGACAGATCCTGCAGAAGTTTGGTGACAAAGAATCCACCGAGAAGAGCAATCATCACAAAGTAAATTGCCAACGACACGACGCTAATGACGCCACCCAAAAGTCTTGGTAATACGATAAATGAAAGTGGATTGATACCCATACTCTCAAGAGCTTCGATTTCCCGGTTGGCTCGCATGTTACCTATTTCGCTCGCAACGGCAGTTCCACTGCGGGCAACCACGAGCAAGGCCGTCAAAAGCGGCGCCAGTTCTCGAACAACAAAAGCCACCAAGAGATTGCCGATCATTTGTGACCCACCCAAAAGATTCAGGTTGCTCACCCCTTGCATAATCACAAGGCCACCCGAGGCCAAAGCCAGAATGCTAATCAAAGGCAAGGCCTGCCAGCCCGTGAAGTAAATCTGCGCCGAAACCACAGAGAACACTGTTCGTAAACCCTGCGCTTGATGCACGAAGGTGGCTCGAAAGGCGAGGTAAACCATGCGAAACAAATGCAATGTGTACAGAGCATTGCTGATGAGCAATCGACCCAAATCATCAATTGGCGCCAGGACAGACTTCAAATGAACTCCCTCCCTGTTTTATCGGTCATATTCAGTGCAAAATCGAGCCGACTTTAGTCTGGAGATTTGCACCTGACGCCAGGAGGAGTGGCGACTGGCCAGCTTGAGGATCTTGATCAAGAGTCTGGTTGAAAAGCCTGGTGAACAAGGTTGTGTCAATAGGCCCAAATCGAATAGAAGATCGATTTCACAATCTCAAAGCTCAAGTCTCCGAAAGTCGACTCATTGGGTGGCGATGGCAAAGTGTGCTTGAGAATGTTGGTTGAAGGAGGAAAGGCCGATCGGAATGTCGCATAGGCTCGATTCATATGATATTGAGTCGTCACCAAAACAAGATCACGGCATCCCAGGGCCTCAAAAATTGGCAGGCTTTGTTGGGCATTGCCATAGGTCGTTTGACTGCGACGCTCGAGAATCACATCGCCAGCGGGAAGCTCTCCGAGCAAAAGACTGGCCGGGTAGAGGTCCTTCAGTTGCACCTCGGGCCGCACCCCCGAAACAATGAGTTTGCGCACACTGTGACGAGCCAGAAGCGAAAAACCTTCGCGAACCCGGCCAAGCCCGCCAGTCAAAACGATCGCACAATCACCAAAAGAGTCCTGCGTCCAAGAGGAGATCGGCTCAGTCACGACCAGTTCGCGGTGATGCTCGAGAAGAAAGAAAACGCTCAGAAGACTGGCCCCCAAAAAAAGGACAGCCGGAGTCCTGAGTCTTCTCCGGAGTGCCGGCTTCCGTTCGGTCTCAATTTCAGTCTTCGTTTTCGCTATTTCGAAATTATCGATGGGCAATGACTTCTACCTCGACGCCTGCACCACGAGGCAGTGCTGCCACTTGCACAGTTGAGCGTGCGGGTGGAGTCTCTTTGAAGTTCTTCCCATAGACTTCATTTACAGTTGCAAAATCCTTCAAATCCGTCAGAAAGATGGTAGTCTTGACCACATTTTGAAATCCAAGTCCCGCAGCCTCAAGCAAGGCGCCGACGTTTTTCATCACCAGCTCGGCTTGCAGACGAATATCGCCCAATTTGATTTCATTGGTTGCGGGATCCATCGGAATTTGGCCTGAGCAGAAGATCAGTCCGCCAATTTCGATCGCTTGCGAATAGGGACCAATCGGTGCTGGCGCATTTTTTGTCAGAATTGCTTTTTTCATAACCTCTCCTTGCTGGATTTGAAAACTACCGACAGATCACCAGGAGCAAGAAGGAAATGCAAGAGTCTGCTCACAGCGCAGATCAACTTTCGACAGACGGCTATGCCACACCTTGATTGCGCTGGGGCGGCAAAGCTGGCTTGATCTCGCCCAAGACATCACGGAGGACGGCCTGCCCCTCACGCTCCAATTCCGCCCAAAGGTGATTCGGCGGCCAGACACCTTGCTGGACTGAGTCCTCCACGGCATTGAAAAGACCAGCAAGAGGCAGCGCTCCGATGTCGCCGCAGCTGCCCTTTAAGTAATGCGCAATTTCACCCACAGCTTTCAGATTCTGCTGCTGAAATGCGATTTGCAGAGCCGTGTATTTCGGCTGCCATGTTTCGACAAAAATTTGCAAAATCTCGTGTAGAAAAATTCTGGCTTCGGCATCTTTTGCGTTCCAGGACTCTCGCAATCCACCCGCGACTGGCACTTTTTTTTCAGTGGTGACCACCAGGTGCGCATGACCGCGCAAAAGATCCTCAAGCTGTCCGATCTGCAAGGGCTTGGCCAGCAGGCCCGTGAATCCCGATTGCAGACAGCGCTGCCGAAGGTCTTCGCTGGAATGAGCCGAACAGGCAATATAGGCTTGATGTGCCCGCAACAGCCCTTTCTCTTTGACCCGAGCCAAAAGCGCGAAACCGTCCCACACTGGCATTTGCAGATCACTGAAAATCAGTGAAAAGTTCTGTTCGGCCAACAGTTGCAGGGCCTGTTCAGGACTTTGACAAAGGACAGAACTGACGCCAAACCTCTGCAAAAGCCCCGCAAGCACGGTCAAGTTCAAAGGGTTGTCGTCGATCAAAAGGGCAGCCTGCGCCTGACTCTGCGAAGCCTGAAAAGCAGAGCCTGCAATTGTGCTGGCCGGATGAGTTTTGAGGTCCACGGTGAAGTGAAACTCGCTGCCTTGACCCACCTCGCTGACAACTTCGATCTGTCCGTGCATGGCATTGACAATTTTAGCACAGACCGAAAGACCAAGCCCAGTTCCCTGCTGACCCCGCTGATGCTCACCTGCAACTTGAAAAAAATCTTGGAAAAGCTGCTCTTGATCCGCTTTTTCAAGTCCGCAGCCTGAATCCCGGACCCAAAACTTGTAGGTTTGCAAGCCCACAGCTTGGACTCCCAGCTCAACAAAGCCAGACTCAGTAAACTTAATCGCATTTGAGCCCAGATTCAAAAGAACCTGGCGCAGGCGCACAGGATCCACATCGACACAGATGTTCCCAGGATCAACCACTCGAAGCTCCAATCCCTTGAGATCAGCCGGACCCCGCAGAATATGAGCCGTTTCTTGAAGCCAAGATTGGAGTGTCACTTTTTCAGGTGTCAGCTGAACGCCCTGACGAATGACTTTGGCGTAGTCCAAGACCTCATTGACCATTTGCAAAAGACTCAAGCCTGCCGCTTGCAGTCCTTTGAGCCACTGACTTTGTTGGGAATTCAAAGGCGAGCCCACCAACAGCTGCGTCAATCCCAAAATTCCATTCAAAGGCGTGCGAATTTCATGAGACATCGAATTGAGAAAGTTGGTTTTCGCTTCTTCAGCGGTGACAGTTTTTTGATGTTGCACACGAAGATCTTCGTGCAACTGCTCCAAAACCTTCGCTAAAGTTCGGGCTTGCCCCCGTTCAGAAACGAGAGCACGACTCCAAGTCCACCCGATCAAAAAACACAGCAAGGTCCCACCACCAAAAAGTGCCAGAATCACCTGCCACTCGGTGTTCAAACTGTGACGCAAAGATTCGATTTGGTTTTGCAAATGACTTTTCAATGGAGCGATCGTTGCCATCCAGGCGCATTGATTGGAAGCCTTGATGAGTCCAAAACAGTGCTTCAGCTGCTGCTGCAAATCAGGCCCCTGAAATTCAAAATTCGCATGGTGAACTTCAATCATCAGAGCTTGATGATTGCGTTCAATCACTTGCACCGCTTGGTTGTAACGGTCGAGGGCATCGAAGGTGTGTGAGTGATTGGCCTCTTCACGCCACATCTCGGCCAACTCAACCGAGTGATCCAGGTCCGACAGCTTCAATTGCACTTCGACCAGATCAGCCAGATGTGCCTGCCCCGAATTTCGACGAATGACGAAAACGCTGGTGAATAAAAAAAGACCAACTGCAACTAACAATCCCCAGCGGAAAACGCTTTGGTAAGCAGACTGACCTTGGTTTTGCAAAAACTGTTTGGCAATTTCGATGTTGGGATCATGCCCCAGACTCATGCCACTCGCCGCCTGGTTGTCAGTTGCTGCGCTCGCAGCCACAGGCGAACTTCCTGCAGTTGTCCCGCGTTGAAACCGACAAAACTGACAAAAATTCGATAGGTGGGCTGGGGACCTTGCAAGAGCTCACAAGTTGACACCTTCAAAACTGCAGAGCCCAAATTGAGCTCACGCAGGACATCGGCACCCAGCTGCAAACTTCGACCGCGTGGATAAGCAACTGTGGACTCAAACTCAAGACCCAATTCTGAAATTCGAAACACTGGGATTTTCTCGATGACAGTCATCTCCGCACTGACCTGAACTTGAAAAAAATCAGGCAAATGATTCTGCTTCTCCAGCTGCAGAAGAGATTTCACTTTGCTCAGGAAAATTTGATCATCAAACGGCTTCAGGACGTAATCTGCGGCACCTAATTTCATAGCCTTCGTGATGTCCTGCTGCTGATTCTTTCCAGACACAACAAGAATTGGAACCTGAATGCTTCGCGACCGGAGGGTGCTCATCAAATCGTAACCATCGTGGATGGGCATTTGCAAATCCAACACAATCAGGTGAGTCGGATGTACCATCAGAGTTTGCAGAGCGGGCTCGGCACCGGTGAAACTCAAGACCTCATGCCCCAGAGGCACCAACAGGGACTCGCAGCGTTTGAGCGTGACAGCATTGTCGTCGATCATCACAATTCGGCTCATGTTGTTGTGTCGGAAAAACCAACGATGGTCTTCAGTCCAGATCCCGGCTTATTGGGGCGGAAGGCCAGACAGCTGGACGAAGATATTGTACCACATCTGCCGATCCATCGTGTTGGTGAAAGGATCTGGCAAACGTCCATGTGCTTGGAAGAAGTTCATCTGCGCCCACACTTGATACGTTGGCGAATGCACACTCGCCAAAAGGACAGGATCCCATTTGAAATCCAATTGAAAATTTCCATGCAACGCCATTTCAGCAAAGCCCTCAAGAACCTGCACCGCCGCCACTGTTTGATGCACGACTGTCATCGGATCTGCAAGATGATGAAGAATAAATGAGGTCGCGCTGATCAGGAAGAACGCAAAGAATGCACGGTACGCTTTGTCCGTCGCAAAATCCAGACCCGCCTTGATCTTTCCAGGAACTGAATTGGCCCTGGCCCGAATTTGGTCCGGCGATTGACCCTCGGCATTTTGGGCCCGCGCCAAAGAGGTCAAAGGAAACCAAATCGGAGTCAGACCTAAAATTCTGTAAGCGACATACTGAACTCCACCGGCGACAGTCAGTTGCTCATACTGACTGACTTGCCTTTGGAAGTTTTTCACAAGCTCAAGAGCCGAATTGTCACGTGCCAATCCCAGGTTTCGCATCGCTGCCATCAGATTGGATTGCGCCAGTTCAAGTTCCACTCGTTGCGCGATGATCTGCTTGTAGGACTTGCCAAAATAGCGCTGCCAACTGGTGCGCGGAGGCGCATTGGCAATTTCGTAAGCGTCTTCGATAAAATTGATCATCTGGTAGCCTGAAACCTGATTCTCCATCTTCAGCGCGGCGACCATGCGAAGATAAAGTGCCGACTTTTTTTCATCGGCATTGGCCAAGCGCAGCCAGGACAAGTAATCACGTCCCGTATTTTCAGCGTAAGCTTCGAAGAAGGCCAATTTTTCAGCTGCGGTCTGAATCAGAGGCCCGTGCTCGACCAGAGCGGCGAAGTCCTTGGCCAACTCTTCGTGCTGCAGGAGCCAAGTGCGGTAATCATCTTTCAGTCTCAGAAACTCATTCAATGAAATCTGATTGTCGCCGAGCTGCTTTTTGGCATCGGCTGACAGCGTACGCTCAGGAGGTAAAAAGTCAGAAGTTTTGGATGAAAGAACGAATTGGCAAGAGCCCGTGGACCCCGCCAAAGCCAGTTGTTGCGGCCAACAGAACTGCAAGCTCAGGATCACACCCAGCATCAATCGGAGATTCAAGACGGGAAAAAAGGCATTTGAAGTCATGATGGATCTCATTGCAATTTGGATGCGACCACAGATGCAATTTGAACAGTGGGCCCGAGATTCAACCCACCAAAAGCGCTGTTTTGCGGATCACTGTCAACTCGTTTGACATGTCAATTTGTCTCAATTCGAGATCAGCCTGGCACAGAACATGAACCCTGGACTGCGAGATTAAACGATTAACGATTTTCAAAAGCTTGAGAAAAGCGAGGTTTCAGTATGCGAATCCCCTCACCGACACGAGTGCGCTCGACCGCTTTGTTAACTTTGTCTGTGGTCCTTGCGATTCAGGGCCTGCTTCCCAGCGTGGCTCTTGGGGTCACAGCAACTGCGCAACCTTATACAATGATTATGTTACCAAACGCAGTCCTTCCCGGTGGTGGCAATGGCCCAATTTCACCCGTCTTGCCGACTGGCCCTGGACGCGTCACCGGCGTGAACACTCCGGGTGCCAATCAAGACTTCAACAATAAGAAGTTTAAAAATGGAGTCTTTCAAACCGCAAAATTGAATGAAATTCTGACGTATGAACCCCTGACGATTGTCGGAACGGCGAAGGACAAGGCGACGATTGAGGCGTACGAGAATGCTCTTCTGGGAGCCAAACTGGTGATGCAAGATTGGATCGGACAGGCCTACGCCAATAAAAACGACAAGTTAAAACCCGAGCAGTTGACTCGGATCCAAGGCTTTGATGCTGATTTGAAGGCCGGTAAAATTTCAGCCGAGCAGTTGAGTGCCACGATTCGCGGTCTGAAACCATCTTCACAAGATGAGTTCATGGCCTATATGACAGATGCGATTTCCTCGGTTTCGACTATGCAAACTCTGTTGGATGCACAAGAGGCCAATCAAGAGGCCCTCGACAAGCTCGTTGACCACGGTGTTGATATCCGCCACCTGATTCCAAGTGCCGCATTCTTGACGGCCTCTTTCAAACCACCTCAGCCTTTTTTGGAGTGGCTGGAGTCCATTGGTCCTGTGGGTAAAGGCTTGAGCTGGTTGATGCAAGGTTCAGTCGCCCTGACAGTGATCGCTCGTCCTTGGAAAGTGACAGTGCAGGATCGTGCAACTGACAAGATCAAAGAGACTTACACTCACATTCAATACAGTGCCAAGATCTGGATGAACACCGATGCCGAGGGAAAATTCATCACAAGTTTGTCGACGGCGGAAGGACTCAATGCCCGCCTTGGAGCTGGCGTGATCCTGGGTCAGATTGCTGATTTGGACAACTTAAGCGGTGGTTTCGCAGGATTGTCGTGGGATGGAATCATTCAATCTGCTCGTTTCCCAAGCTTGGCCAAACTGGGCAACGTCAACATCAAATTCGGCGCGATGGCCAAACCTGATTTGACCAATCTGACGGTTGCGACAAACGGCTACGTGATGCTTGCAAAAAACTTTGGTTTGACGCCGAAGTATCAATTTCAAGGTTGGCACCCCAACGTAGGAGCCATTTTCCCAGTGGCCAGCGTGGGTCAATATGTGACGACGGGCCTGACCAACATCACTTTCCAGTCCTTGATGGGAGCGGCTCCTGGCGCATTCGTTCTGACCTTTCCCAATGATGGCAATAACGACGGCAACAACGGCTGCGTGATGAACGCCAACGGAACTTGTGTCAACAATGGCCAGCCAAACAATGGTGGACCCAATGGACAACCGAACGGTCAGCCGAACAATGGTGGTCCAACAAGTCCTGGCGGACACGGCACTGGTCGCAACCCAGGTCCCGGACTGAATTGATGCACGATTGACCACCCAGTGCGTGTTGCAGCACTGGGTTCACTCATTCTCAAAAATATCGACTGTCCGATTGGCCAGTATGGGAAGAATCTTTTCAACTGCGATATTCTGAAAGTGCGGACTGGCGCGATGCTCCTCAAAGGCCGCACGGTTCACATACTGCTCATAAAGCAGAACTTCTGCTGGAGCTGAAACCTTGCGGTAGATGTCATAGCGAATATTCCCGGGCTCATCCTGAGTCTGCTTTTGCAACTCGAGCAAAAGTTGCCCGGCTTCATCCAAACTGTCCTCGTTCAGGGTCCAGCGCGCGACGACGATCAACATCAAAATCTCCTTTTTGCGAAATCCTTCTTCCCAATAGGATCATAAACAGGATTCCCGGAAATCTGCCAATCGGCAAGTGGAAAAGAAGGATGAAAACGCGCAGTTCCCGCAGAAACGCACCTCAGGTCAGAGAATAAATAATTGTTTTGGGTCTAGGTTTTTTTCAAAATCTTTGACCGGTAAAGGTCTCGCCATTTTTGTGTTGCGGGCATTTGAGTGCATTCGTCAGAGAACAACAGCTGTTGCAGAATTTCAAAACCTGGCTCAACGGCAAAGTGCTTCGGGCTGGTGCGAAAGAAATGCTCTGCGATTGTGTAAATGGCGTAAGAGCCAGATAAGCGAAACGAGTCACTGTCGCCGTGGATCCAATCCGTCAGGGTCTCGATCGCAAAAGGGCTGAGCCCTTCCGTTCGCGTCTTATCAACCACAGAGGAAACCGCGGCACGATGATTTTTGCCAGTGATGAAATTCAACAAATTCACCTGCTCGGGTGCAATCTTCATCAAACAGTCTCGAGCGTTCGCAACCAACCTGTCGTGGGTGGATGCAAATAAACCAAGAAGGCTTGAAATGCATTCATTGCGAAACTTGTCGTGGGCGGCGACGTTCACCGAGAAGCTTGTGAGTCTTTCCAGGATGTCGGATTGAGTGCAGTTGTTCAAAATAAACAAATAGGCCTGACAAACCCTGGCACTGGGCTGAGGCATTCGCAGCGAACCTGCAAATTGAGCCAAGCTTCTGTCGATCGAAGGATTTGATTTTGAGGCTTCCTTTATTTTTTCAAAGATTCCCAGAACATCTTTTTCGAGCCGCAAATAGGGCAACGAATCTAGGAGTTCGCTTGACTTTGCCAAGGCTGCGAAGCCAATGACTTGATTGAGCACATAAAAAACTTCATTTTCTTCGTTGTCTGACTTCTTAAAGACCAATTCACAGGTTCCTGCTATTTGAACATGGCTCGAGCTCCCGGTGAATTCATTTTTAAAAACCCCCGTGCCCTCAAGTTTCGCATCGGTCATAAACTTGAGAAGTCGCCCAAGGCGTGTCAGAAGTGTATGATCAATTGACATATTTTTGTCTTCGTAGCCAAAGCGAATTTTGGAACTGACGATAGCACTTCGCGCTTTTAAGGTCTTGATTCCGAGATGAGCCAGAGTTTCGCAGAAGACAGGAAGTTCCTCATGGATCGCCGACAAATAATGAAGCGCCATGCGTTGATGGCTGATGTGAGGTTGGTCCTCAAAAAAACAAATGTACTGGTCGCCGGCCACTTCGTAAATTCGAGCGCCAAATCTTTCTACCAATCCATTGTTCCATTTGCGAAATTCGGCATCAAACTCAAACCTCATGGCATCACTTTGCAGGGCTTTGCGGGTGCCGCTGTAGCCCTTCAGGTCATACACGGCTAAAGTTCCTTCGAAGCTTGTGAGGCCTTGATCAGCAAGCCCAACCAGGCGTTGCATCCCTTCAGTGACCAGTCCGGATCTTTTTTCGTGCTCGGCTTTCAGATCTTCAATTTGACGCGTTCCTTGCTCGGCAAAGGCAATGATTCTTTTGCCCTCATCGGATTGAATATTTGAGAAATCACCGGCTTTGAGTTTTGACCCACGGAGAATATCGAAAATATCAAAAAGCTCTTTTTGGCCATAAATGATCGTAATCAAAAGACACAAAAATAACTCAATCGCAAAAATGAAAGACTGTTTGTATTGAAACTTCAAAACATTGAAAAAGGCCTCTTTCAGAGGAGGTTTGGCAGAGATTGCCAGAAGATCATATTTGCCATCAGAACCTGAGAATTTCACCTTTGCATAAACGAAGTCCCCGGTCTCAATCGGAGTGCTGGCAGGGCCTCTTCCTTGTTGCAATTTTTCTTCACGCAGGGCCCACAGCCTGTCGAGATCCGTGGATTGATTGTTGATATTGCTACCGGGCAGCACGACACCGTCTTTTGAAATTCGAATGATATTGAATGTGCCGAGTTTTTTGAGAGAATCGAGGATCTCGAGCACGGCGGGCTCATTCAGGCCTTGGCTTGTGCTCTGAATAGCGCCAAGCACTTTGCCGACTTGTTCAAGAGAATCGATCCTGGAGCCTCGCTCCAAGGCTTCGGCGTCAAACATGAGCCAAGCGAGATTGACGATGAAAAAAACTGCGATGGGAACCATCGCTTTTAAACCGAGGATGACAGCGGGCCTGCGAATGCGGTTGGTGAGCTCAATTGCCATTGACCTGTTCCATTTGGTTGGTTTTTTTATTCCAAAGGTATGTCGCAGTCGGGACTTTGCTCTTGGGCGCAAAAACCTTGTCTTGCGCAAAGATCAATTTGTAACCAGCAGAAAGGATCGAGTCGCGAAACTTGGCGTTGGTATTCATTTTTTTGAGAAGATCTTGAGGTTGAGACCTCACAATAGTCTCTGAGAGGTCTTGGTTCTGTCTGAGCGTGGGCTCTGTCGAGCGTGTGGTGCTTGGGCTCTGCGTGGCGCTTTGAATCGATGGACTGACTACTGATCCCACAATGCCCCGAGTTTGAACTGCGAGAGCACCTTTTTTGACATCCTGTTCAGGTGCGAGTGACACGGCAACAGCGGAGGGAGAACCGGACTTATTGAGTGACTGCGATTGGCCGGAGGAGCTTGCCACGCCAGCAATCGCCTGGGATTCGACAAGGCGACTGAAGGCTTCGACTCTTGGCATTTTCTCAGACACGGCAGTCACGACGGGTTCAAACTTTGCGACGATATTGCCCACCAGTGCGTCGATTTTGGCCGAGGATGCCGAGGCCACACCTTGTCCGGCGCCGTCGCGGACAGCGGCTTGTGCGAGAGTTTCGATTTGCTCGTTAGTCGGAACACTCATGCTCCATTTTTCGGTTGGCACAGGAGTCTCTGAGGACAGGGCGCGGTTCACGTCTTCATCTGAAATTCGGATCGTATCCAGGCCGCTTGAGGCGATGAGCTCAGCGGCACGTTCGTTAGCGGCCTGCTTCAAGGGTGAGGTGTAAATGGGGTTTTTAACCGGGGCCACGACCCGTCCTGACATCGATGTTGGACCATCAAAAGTTTGTTCAAGTGTTAAGCAGTCACCTGTCTTTGCAGCCGCATCAAGTTGGTCTTTTGATGCGCAATTTTCAGTTAATGTGTCAACGATGCTCTGAGTTGGATTGCCGGCATCGGTCCCAGGCGCAAGATCAAATTCTGCGCGGTGGAGCAGTTCGTGGTAATAGGTGACTTGCACTTTCTCATCAAAAGAGAAACCATCGTTGCCAGGTTTGTCCTTGCTGAAACATCCCTGGGCGTCAAGACCCAACGAAATCAAAAACCCGCCTTTATTATCATCTTGCAAAACTGGATTCATCGAGCCACAAGGTGACTCAGAGCTGGAAGTCTCAGAGCCTGTTAACGCAGGCCTATGACAATCAACTGCACTGCAGGAAATCTGCATGGCGGGGATGCCAGTCTGAACCTGATGTTTAAGGTCATCGGCTTTCGTGAAAAGTGCTTTCAGCAGCTGCCTGGTTTTGCATTTCAATGAGCTTTGGTCTTTGCAGGCCTTTTGACACGGGTCGAGCGCACCCAGAAGGCAAGTTTTGTAATTTTGAACGACTTGAGAATCTTGTTCGATCAAGCTCTCAATTCGCGACTGGTTCGGCGAACAACTGTCCCGAAATTGCGCTCTGTTGATCAAGCCTTCTCCCAGACTACAGGCCGCATTTTTCGGATCCCTTTCGTTGTGCGGGCAATTTTGTGTGGCACAGAGCGCACGAACAGCCCCTGGGTCAGACCCGGGCCAAAAACTGACCTTGTACGGAGTAAACTCCGTCGCGATTGCTTTATATAAATTGCTAGATTTCGCCACATAGGTTGTTCGAATGGCGCCTTTTGCCTCTTTGATAACGATAGAAAGGGTTTTTGACCTAGGAAGGAATGTGATATCGGCGTGAGGTAAGTAAATTGAAAGAATGGAATATTTATGGTCGTCAAGGCCGAGCGAGTAGGCGTACTGCGAATTGGTATTTGTGAGATAAACCGATTCGCCGGCAAACGAGCTTTGCGATGCCTGCACAGTGAAAATAAAACTCAGTGCTGTCGCTCCAAGACGCATGGGCAAAGGTTAACACAAATACGACGCTCACCTAGTCCGTTTTTGGCTAGATCTTGGACCAAGGTTGAGGTTGACACCTGAGTCCGATAAATTAGTCTGTTTTGTATTTATTAAACGCAGCCATCAGGTTTTCGTAGTCTTGGCGCGTGTTGTAAATTGTGGCTCTGTTCTCGGTGTAAATGAATTTGTGGGTTGTCTCAGTTGAGTCGCTATAAAAAAACATCGAAACACTTTCAGCGGAGCTTATAACTCCAACAACACCAAATTGCCCTGGCTTGTACTCATAAAGAATTGGTGAGCCGGACTCCGCATTTGAAGAAGCCGCGTCTGTTTGTTCGGTACCGTTGTAATGGACTCCCGCTTGACCCCACAGATATTTTGGATCCTTAAATCCAGGGAAGCCAGCAACCATGAATTTGCGATCTCTCAGGCCGACAACGATATCCGTTGAATCAGCCTGGCCAAGCTCAAGATGTCCATATTTTTTGCCAAGAGGCCGATTGATTTTTATGATGGCCCAATCACGGTCAGTGTCTTTTTTCTGTCTCGTGACGCCTTTTGCGACAATAACACCAGTCGTTGTATCGGCCCAGCGACTCGGACTTCCATCGGGTGTGACGCCAACACGAAAAGTGAGTGTTTCTCCGATCTCGCCAGCGTGGCCGGCTGTGAAGACAAGATCGGATGAAATAAGAGAGCCTGTGCCAGTTGCGCCTGTATCCATGATGATCTGACCAATCGCATCGAGCTGTTTAAACTTGGGATCGGTGCGGTCGATGTGTTTGCGAGGATCCGTGGTTGTGAAGGTTTGCTTGAGTTGGTCAAGCTCTTCTTTTGTGAACTTAGACGCCATACCAAGGAACGAGTCACGCTCATTGCACTCGCAGAAAGCACCGTCCTCAAACCCAGCCTCAGTGCGTGCCGACGAAGCCGCAATTGCGTCCACGCCAAGGAGTACACAAATGAGGGCAGAGAAGATGTGAAACGCAGAGATGCTTTTGGATGATGATTTGTGGGAACCCATTGATGCCTCCAAGATGACAAGATCGAAGTGCAAATCAAATGCCATGAATTGTGTCAAAACAGAACAACTCATTGATATTCGGAAGCATTTTGCCGCTCTCGATGTGCCAGATTGAAACAACTTTCGGGTTTTGATAAAAACTGACATTCTCAAGCGGCTCACTGTCTACCAAATTGACAGGCTTGCTGCGCCCGAAAAATCAGAATCCATTTCGAACTGGGTCCACCGAAAGATATTTTAAAATACGGACCCAGACGCTGAGACTTTCTGGGGCTTGCGAGAGCTCGCGCAGAAGAAATACAAATCGGCGTCGCGGTTCAAGATCGGGCGAAGGAAGAATCTGCGATCCAGCCCCATTGCAGTAGTAATCGGAAAAAGTGTTCGAATAGAAGTCCCGCAACCTGTCAATGTCGTCGTTGTTTTTGATGACGGCAATTTTTGCCAATTTAAAAGTGAGCCCACTCTCCGACATTTTGTTACTGGTCTGAGATACGGCCGCTTGGAAGAAAGCTTTGGCTGCGCCAGCTTTTTCTTGTGGGCTGGATTTGGGATCTTTCAAGATGCGGTCAGCTTGCTGAAGACCCAGCAAATATTCCCGCATTCGCTTCTGCGCCGAAAAATAGCCGTCGGCTGGATCATTGCAAATGAACGGTACTTGGTAGACTGAATAGTTTTTTTGATTTTGGTTGTAGATGTTGTAAATCGCTGAATAATTGATCTGAGATACGAAATAGCCACTGCCTTCCGCGCCCATGGTGAAAAGGTCGTTGATATATTGGTAAGGCAAAGCATAATAGCCTGGCAGGTTCACTGACGAAATTTTAAATTTCATTTGGGCCAGGTCGGCCTGAGTGGCTGGATCCTGCCCCTCCTCCAGTGTTGCTACTATTTCCTCACTGTCATTCCAAGAATTGCGGACAATCAAGGCTCCAGGTGTCGCATACCCTTTATCGGCATAAAGAGCGTCATCATAACCGACAACCGCAACCGAATGATTGATTGCAGAGGCCACGGCACCGCCCGGTTGGGCCTGTTGAATCGCGCGGTTCAATAAGTCAAGAGTGTATCGATTTTCAAGGAGTCCCGTCCTCGGGTTCCAATTCAACAAATTTCGATTCATTGAAAAAAACATTGCTCCATGGATGCTAAGAGTGACCGGCATTTTCTGGTCAATTTGGGTCTTCAAGTCTTGGAGGTCACCTGAATTTTGATAGCCGGATCTGTAAGCCTTAAAGTTTCGCTGGTACAGCTGATTGTCCCAATTGGTGAAGGACACGGTGGGGTCCAACGCCAGAACATCCGCGATGTGCGGACGTGGACCTGTCGCACTGGTCAAGAACCCCTGCCCATCTTCGGGCCACACGTACTCGGGAATCCAAGGACCGAGCTGATTCATAAGTTGAAGATCACGATCATCAATCTTCAACTTCAGTTCGGTCAGTTTTGCGGGCGCTGCTGAACGCCAATTGTAGGAGTGGTGATAAAAAAGACTCAGCCGAATCGGTAGATCTCGTTCCGCGAATGCTGTTTCGATGGCTGTCACCGAAGATTCGGTGTCACAATCACCTACATTGCCTTGATTGGTGCCGAAAATCCGTGTCACGGCGTGAAGCGGATACACCTCGGCAGAAAGAACTGGCAGTCGCAACAGGACAGCAATTGCGGCAAAAGCAATCTGCTTAGTCATGGTGCTCGGCCTGGAGATCGCATGGGTAGTACTGATCAAATCCCAAAGTTGTGCGACAAAGCTCGATGGCCATGCCCTGGGGGAGTGCCGACAGACTTTCACGAATGTTTTGGATTCGATCTTGTTGAGAAGTTTTGAAAATTGCATCACCCTGGTCTTTTTCCAAAGGGACCTGAATTAAAATGCTGTCAAGAACCTGTTGATTTTTTTCGCAGGACGAATTCGTTGACGATGCGTTGACCTGTGTCTGGCAGGACTGACGTTCTATTTTGCAGCGTGCCTGTAAGTCTCTTTCGCGCAGAGAGTAAAGCTTCAAAGCGACCCCACCCACTTTTTTATTTAGAAGATCGGTTTCGGCCGTGATTTTAAACATGACATCGGTCAGGATTTTTGGACAAGCATTGACGGCGGGCTCTGCCGGGACCCATTGAGAGGCGGCGCGTGGATAGTCAAGGTTAGTGAAGATCAAATCCTTCAAGGCAATTGCATCTTCGTCTGCCAAACAAAAATAGTTATCGGATTTGACCGCACTCGTGACAACTGATTCGTCCGCGTGGGTTTCAAATTGTTGAAAAACTCCATTCCAAAGAGGGAGCTCTGCAGTCGTCGCATCAAGTTCGCCAAAAAAACGTGAAAACTGAGTTCGGCAATCGTTGGTTAAAGTATTTGGGAGGGACTCGTTTCCTGCCGTTGAACGTTTGAATAGTCTTTGATATTGTGCGTGATGCCGCAATTCGTGAATCAGCGTTCCTCTGTTTGAAATGATATCGACCAAAATCATTTTTCGATCTTGAATATACATGCCATTCACTTCGATCGAGGAATTGGCATCAAAAAAACCAACTTGAATTCCTTCCCGTTGGGCACTTTGGATTCCCTGCCAAAAATCATATTGGAATATCGAAAATCCTGAATTGATGTTAGAATCAAAGGTCACGGATTTCAAATCTTCAAGAACTGAATCAGGAATAGTGTGCAACACGAAAACCGTATCGTTGCCATAGATCAGAGATTCAAGTCCCCTTCCTTTAACGAACCATGTGTGCAAACGCGGCAAAGTGTTGTCGATCGAAAACGCCGCCGGTCGAATCTGTCCCGATGCATGGCCGAGTGTTTTTTCAATTCCAATGTTGGGGTAGGTTTTGAACAAGTCAGTTAGAAACTGGATATCTGCCATGGAACCAGGTTTTGCTGGTTCGAGATTTTGGGTGGATTGGCCGTCCTGAGGTTGTACACATCCTGTAATGACTAGGATACAGCAAAAAATTATTGTGGATTTCATCTTGCAGCCTTTTTTAGTTTTGATAGTGGCCAATGTTGTCTAGATAAGTTTTGTAATTCTTCGAAGACCGGTCGACTCGCATAATGCTTCCGATGCCAGGCCCATAAGTGATCGGTTCCCCAGGATGAACATATCCGATTCCCGCTGCCGCATTGTGAACTTCAGGTTGGCAGGTCGTGGGCTGGTCCGCGAGATGGCAATCTTGCCCTGTGCACATAACTTTTTGGGGTGCGATACCTCCTGCGACATTGCAGATCCAAGTGACTTTGTAGTCGTCACCTGAAACCGGCAAGCCGTCATTTGGCGGAAGGGCCGGCGCTGCTGCCAGCATTGCCTCAAAAACATCCGTCTGCGCACAAAGGCGTAGGTTGGCCAAAAATCCGTTAATTTGCAGGTCATCCAAAGTGAGTGTCTCTGGCTTGACTGCCAGCACGCCATGCTTTGTGCGGAGATCTGAAAGCTGTTTCGCAATCAAAGACGTCAACTGAGGCTGCTCGTAATCAAAAATGGATTCATCATCGAGGGTTCGATAAAGCTCCTGACCAAAATCAGCCAGTGGTTGCCCCATAACTTGAAGACTTAAGTTTGGAGTCCTGCCCAACATTTGCAAAACCCCATCTGCCCACTGAGAAAAAACAACTGACTCGCAGGCTAAAAAAACGCTTTCATCCATTTCGTTTGAATTTGGTGTCTTTGAGCGAAAATCGTCAAACACATTGGTCAAAACAGAAAGTGAATTTCTAATTCTCTCGCTGGTAGGTTGTGTCAGGGCTGGAGAGCTTTGCGTCGCTCCAATTGCGATTGCCATTGTGAGTTTAAAAATTAGTTTTTTCATAAGACTCCTTTTTTAAAATAGTTTTATCGTTGAGGAAGGCAGAGCTGAATTCAGACTGTCAATTTTGGTCCGATCACGATCTACTGGATTGGCACGCAGATCGAGTATCAGAAGATTTGGAAAGTTCTGCAGTGCACTCACGTCGGTGATTAGATTGGAATACAGAAAAAGTTTGCGCATCCGATGCATCGATTTTAGCGCTGAAGCATCGATGATATCATTTTCGCCGAGGTTCAGAATCTCCAGCGCCGTCATATCTGCAAGCGGTGAAATATCCTGGATGCGATTGTGCGCAAGCGACAATGACTTTAAATTGATCAGACCTGAAAGCTGAGCAACATCACGAATGGATGCACTGTCCAATTCCAAACTTGTCAAGTTGATCAAAGTTGCAAATGGACTCAAATCGGTAATCCCCTGTCGAAAATCCGACCCCTTGACACGCAAGCTCGATATTGAATGGGCTTTTTCGCCCAGTTCTTTGCATTCTTGAATGGATCGCGGACCTTGATTTCCGAGCCCAATTGCACTGGAGATTGCAAAAAAGGTCTCGCGGACTTCAGGTTCTTGCATCATCAAAGATTCGTTACAAAGTTCAACAAAACTTGCCGGCGCAAAAAGATTTTTGTTAATTTCAAGGAGTTGGATTTTTTCGACATTGGCCCAACAAAGATCAGGTTGGTTGTAACAGACTTCTGCAACTGGAAGAATTTGGCTAATATTTGACTCAACTTTCGTCTGTTCAGACCGGATTAACGGCAGGCGGCCGTCGGAATGATGCTGCGCCAAGAGCCTTCTTCCTGCCGTCATCAATTGGTATTGACTCAGAAAGAGGCCGCTGAGTTTGTTGCGAGCGAGCTGAGTCGCTTGTGTCAAAATCGGAAAGCCATGCGGGTAAATTCCCAAGGCAGAATAGGCAGCCGTTCGATACTCTAAGACACTTGGTCCTGGGAGACTCCCTGGCGCCAGCTGAGACGGAAATCCATTTTTTAAATCTGTTGCGTATGAAAGGAAATTTTCAACCACTTTGGCACATTCTTCGAACTGACCGAGTTGGCATTGAATAAACGCCGCCGTTCCAGTTGTATCTTTGGTGCCAAACAGCCCTGTCAGCTTCGAAACGTCTCCACCAATTTGCGTTGCCGTCACAGTCACAACGGCATTGTGACCAAAGGTGGCACTGGCATTTCTGAGGGTGCCTGTGACCCCAGCCGTCGGCCCCGAAATTGAAAAGCTGGCATTGAAGGAATTCTTGATCTCTTCACTCGAAAAATCGACCCGTACCGTGAAGAAGAGCTTCCCCCCACGGGCAATCTCTGCAACATATTCATCGCCACAGGTCGTGGACCATCGTGTGTCGTTGTTACTGAGATCCTTTGCCTTGGGTGTCAGAACGGGTTTAGTCAGTTTATCAACGGGGAACAGATACTCTGATTTCCAAGAAGCAGAAACCGAAAAGGAATTGCTGACTGATTTTGAAAAATAGTCCGCAGACATCGAGGAGTCAAGGACACCAAAACTGGCATGACCAGAAAGACCCATACCGAGCTCGTTTGCCAGCTGCTTTTCGGACATGCTCTGATCAAATGAAAAAAGAGCCTGGGATTGACCCGTGCTGATCACTCCGCGCGCATCTCCCGAATCGACACACTGGTCGCCAAGAAAAGCTTCTTTGTTACTGTCATAAGCACTGCCAAGAACCGCTTGCATGGAATTCGAGTTCGGGATGATGGTTCGTCTTGATTGGTTGGGCAAAGACCAGACTGGCAATGACACAATCAAAATTAGCGAGAAGATTTTAAAAACGGCGTTCACGGGTTCTCCTGTCGCTTGGGAATTTACCATCAAGTTCGCCAAATTTCTGTGAATCGTAAATTTTTTTAGGGAGCTGGAATCATGAAAACGCAGACCAGAGGCCTCTTTCTTCCATTCGTTTGTAAGACTCCTTAAGACTGCATCGCTGGGCTGTAACCAGCACTTCGCCAGATTTTCGAATAGCTGTCTCAGATTGAGGATTGATTGTCGCATTTAGGCTCCCGTCAAAATTTTTCCGGTGATACCACGATCGCTATTGATTTTAATGATCCAAAATATTTGAGGGAAAAATCCTCCGTCGCCGGAGGTTGCCAACACCTGAGAACAAGGACTTCGATGCCGTTACGACCGCCGCCGGCGGATGTTGTGGCTCCTGAGTATGCAAAATTGACAACGTGGACAGGGCGCCGAATCTTCTGGGCAAGCCATTTTGACCCGTTGATGGAAACGGCAAAAGTACGTCAGTTTGAAAATCACGACTGAACGCCTGATGATTTGGAATTTAATTTGGTTTCGACCCGCACTCACAAAGGGAGTGCGACCCAATTCAAACGTATTTTTCGAAATAAGATTTTGCACCACAAGCGGCCTGTCGCTACGCGCCGCTGTGAAAACTAGAATATTCGTTTCGACCTATCTTGCTTAAAACCGACAGAAAATCAAACTCCTGCTGGGAGCTCAACTGAAAGCTTACAAATCAGGGCAGTCATCAATCGGAACAAATGCAACGTCAACTCTGATGCCCAACGACTTTATTTAATTTTTAGAGGTTGCCAGGTCTTCAGTGCATCGGAAATCTTGAGCGCTTTCGTCAGTTCCTGGTTGTCATCGATCACTGTCACCGGAGCTTTGTAAAACGTCAGATCCCAGCCACCATTTTGCCTCACCGCAGTCGCAAACTGTATTTGCGAGTTGCGAACACCCAAATGATAAACGATAGTATTGCTAAAGTCTTCGTGAATGACGTCTCCTATTCCGATTGGACTAGGCATCGTACTATCCCCGCCAAGGAAGGACTGCAGAGTTGGTCGTGTGCCCCCGCTTCCGTCATTCACTCCTGCCATGGCCGGAGTTGTCAGCGATAGACTCAAACAGAGAATAGTCAAAACGTTTTTCATTGAGAAACTCCTGTTGAATGACCAAAAGCGCTTGTAGTTGTCAGTGTATCAAAGGAAGAGACCGCAAACACGGGTATTTCTCCTTGATGTTTATAAATGAGGTCTGAAGCCTGTCTATATGCATTTTCGAAAACATCCATCAGAAGACAATAGCCTTCTTTAGAGACTGAATTTGTTAACACAAATTGATAGTTTTCACTCAATTCAGGCTTGAAAAAGTGACTGACAGTCTCAGTCATAATAGTTTTGAGGGCCTGAGGTGACATGGAAACATCGCGTATGCTTTGGTGGATTTGGAAACGGTCACCATCTTTAACAACGAGACCTTGCTCAATCAGGTCATCAATCGCCGCAAGACCAAGTTTGCCAAAATCATCAACGATTTGTGTCTGCGTCCTGAATTCGCTTGCACCAATTTTAACAAAAACCAATCTTTTGATTGTCGAATTTAGATTCCGTTCCATTTCCAATGGCAGGCGCACAACTTGTGCCCGGGATGCAAAAGTCACCTGGGGGAGATGAAAAGCGATCATTTTCTTCAAGTCCGGCTCAGTTTGTTCGAGAATTTCCTGGTTCGACTGGGCCTGATTGATAAATGCTATGACCTTGAAAATATTTTCAGGACTTGGCAAAGCATTTTGCAAAGTGACTCTGCGAAGGCAGCTCTCTGAAACACCTGCTTGGCGTGATAGACCCGCAATTGTTCGCTTTGATGGATTTGTATCAATCCATTTTTGAATCAAATTTTGAAGAGCCTGTACGGCTTTTTCTTTTGAGTAGGGCTGTTTTTCCATGACCGAAACTTTACCGCAGAAACCTATTCTTTGCGAGCGGCTTGTCGGAGATTGTAATAAATCGTCAGGTGCCAAGATGTTATTGTTGGAGGTGGAAAATCAAGTTTCCTGCAGACCTTGCACGAGGTCCAGATTTTAGTGAAATCCAGATCTTGACCTACGCGCCTCAACTTCGTTCTTTTCAAAATAATAAAAAAGAGCTTCGTTTTGAAATCTCGATATTTAAAGAGTTCAAACAATCCTCAAGACTCAAGGCCAGATCACTTCGTATCGCTGATGATTTTTGAAAATGAAATTCTGAGATAAATAGTAAATCAAAAATGGGGCTCACCAGGGCTTTCGGACATTTGGCATCGAGATTGAAAGTCACCGCTTGTCCGGAATTGTCGATGGCGATTTTGAGACCTGGCAAGAGGGCTTCGGCTTGCGGCAAGATCAGAGTGCCCTCTTGCGTACTGCAAACCAAATCAGTTAGTGTTTGGTCGCTGGCGGATCTGACCTGACGTAATTCACTGATTGAGTTTGCATCCGAGGACGCTGATTTGTAATTGGAGTTGCAAGCCAGACTTGTCGCCAGCACCACTGCACTGAAGTCTTAAACGAACTTTGAGTGGATTTTGAGTTGGTTTATTTTGTCCTCATCTCTTCAATCAGTCTCAAAAATTGGAGCCCTTGCACCTGAAAACAAAGTGGCTGGAGATTCAAAGCCCTTTTTCACGCAAAGCTTCGGCAACCATGGCTTTGACAATTCGCTGCAAATTGTCGGGGTTGCAAACGTTTGTCATCTGGTTTTGGGTCTGGCCAATTTTTTCAACCTTCGTGACATTTGCGTCAACTTTTTGGCTGGCGAAAGCAAAATTTGTATTTAGCTTGCCAAGTTCTGTGCTGTATCGACTTTCCGAAACAACGTCGATCGGATGGCGAACGGGACTTGCCATGCCAGCTGAAGAGCCACAAATTGAACCGCCCAAGCCGGGTGGTGTTGCCATCCCCGCTTCTACACCTAAACTCAAAAATTCCATCGAAGCCAAAGGGCAAACCGTGTCACACACGGCCACTTTGACGTCAGCCACCGCCGTCTTTGTGAGACCGCAGACCAGGATCAAAAGAAAATTACGACGCATAACAAACCCAAATTTTTGCAAAGAGGTCGAAGGGTATAACATTTTCGAAAGCGGTTCCAATTTTGGGCACTGTCGAAAAAATCGACAGATTTTTTTTACTGCAACAGATTGCCAGGGCGACAACTCTGATACTGCTGCGAAGACAAACGCAAGTCATCTCACCCAGATCAATGACCCCGAAGAAACTGAATGATATCGGCATGGCCTCCTGCAATCGCAAGATCCAATGGCGAATGACCCTGTAAATTTGCAATCTGCACCAACCGACCCATCAAATGAGAATCTTGATTGTAGAGAGCTTCGACATAGTCAAGTTGCCCAGTGAGAACTGCCAGACTTAAAATCGAATCCTCGTTGATATTGAGGACTGAGAGATCCCCCGAGCTCGCCAGCAACTGATTGAACTGATCTTTGTGAGACCTCATGTTATTCCCCAATTTTCTCTCGGGATTGAGCAGCCAGTAGTCGATTGGCTTCATACCGAATTCATCAAGCGCAGCAAGGGCGCCTTGTCTTTTTGCGACACTCAAAAATTGGTCAAAGGCATTGCACGGAAAGATCGACAAAAATCTTTTGCACAGCTCACCTTCTTGCGACTCTGGGGTGAGATAGAAATAGAAATCGGTCACAGTTTGACCGACCAGATTTTGATGATTGAAATCAGGCGCCTCATGTCCCCACAAATTTTGGAAATACATCTGCGCTGCCGGTTTCGACAGACCGGTATAAATCGACACAGCCTCGCCAAAGTAACGGATTAAAATATTGGCATAATTTGAATTCTGATTGATGTCGGTCCCAAAAGTTGAAACCGCGGCAAGATCAACCGCTGGCCACGCTTGATTTGTCGGGTTTGCAGACATTAACAAAGGATTCTCATAACCAAAAAAGCCTGCACCGCGATCACTGAGCAGTTGCTTCACAAACCTGGGGTCACCGGCGTGAAGTGCGGCGCTCATCGCGCCGAAGGATGCTCTGGCATCTGGAGCCTGCATCAGGATCTCTGCAATCTTGACGGACGAATTGCTATTGGGCTGCAGGACAGCATTGGACATCCCGTTAAAAGCGATCACCAGAGGTGTGCCCTGGCTTGTCGGCTGAGCAAGATTGAAACGATTTTGCACCAGAAACTGCGCCAGATTAACAAGGCCATTTTCGGCAGCAAAGGCAGCCAATCCATAGTTGGCAATATCCGACCCATATTGGTTGCACTGTGCCGGGCTTTTTCGAACATTGAGCGCCGAAAAAAATGCGGGCAAGGCCGCAACAGCCTTATCGATCTGCGGCTGAAAGAAGAAGCAAGGATCAATGTCCTGCAAATTTCGCGTCAAAAACGAAATGTCAGCACCGAACTGAATGAAACTCCAAACTAACGCATAGTTCTTATTTTGGTAGGCCATCATGATGGGAGTCTGGCCAGCTTTGTTGGCGCGATTGAGTATCGTCGAACCAGCGACACCCATTGAGTTCGCCGCAATATTTTGCAGAAAAGGCGTGTAGTCCCGTGTCCGCATCCAATCAGTCTTGCTGCCGGGAGAGCTCGCGGCCAGGCCGGACGGCATGGCGTGAAGGGCCAAATGGTGGAGGAAATTAGACCCATTGATGTCTTGCTGACTGGCATCGGAATAAGGGGCCATGGCCTGAGAGAGAAATGCTGCGTCCTGGTCGATTGCCAGCATGACGGGTGTCTCACCATTGGCGTCCGTGGCCCGCAGATTGAGCTTGGTTTCCTGAAGCAAATCGTCAACCAAGGTCTTCGCATCATCCTGAGTCAGTCTGACGTGAGACTCCAACTGTCCCAAAACAAAGGCGAGTGGAATTCCGTTGCAGGTTGGATTTGCTGGCAAATTCTGCAAACTAAACTGTGCGGATTCAGGGCACATGGTCTTGTACACGGGCTCAACTTTGGCCCTCATTTCGTCATCGCAAGCGGTCAGAAGAATCGCCAGGGTCAAACAACAAAATATGTTATGTTTCATTGGTAAGACCCACTGCTCGTCTTTGTTAGTGCAGGTGTTAGTGCAGGCAATTGCAACGCATTGATCAAGGACATTTGCTCCTGACACTGGGAATCCTCATCGGGAAGCTTCTGGTTGCAGGTTTCATATTGGCTGACGAGTGCCTGAAGCTTGTCTGTGTAATCCGAAATTTGCTGAAGTCGCATTGCTTTGGCGGAATCGACTTGAACACCAGGACTGGCCGGCACGGCCGTGCTTCCACTGCCACCTCCGGAGGTGGAACAGCCCAAATAAATCAATGAAGTGAGACAAAGGAAAAGAAGTTGGGGCCCCCATTTGAGGTTCATTTGAGGCTCCGGACAAAGTCAGAAACTTCACCCAAGAGACACGAGTCATTCGCCTGATCACCGTAAGCGTTTCCCGCCGACCCGTCCCAATCCGCACCAACAAAGTTCTTCAAAATGGAAAGGTTGGCGATAAATTTCGCTCTTTGCGCAGCTGTCATCGTAGTTTGATCTGCGGAACCATAGAATTTTGTCAAAGACTGTGAATCAAAGACCAACTGGCCGTTCCCATTTTTGATCAATCCAATTCCGGTCGCCGCTTGGAAATGGTTCCACCAACTTGTACAAGCCAAATAACCCGCAAAGAGTTTCTGATTGGCATCCAAATTCTGCGAGCGATTCTGAGCAATCGCCAGCAGAGCATTGTCTTCTTCTGCGTTCATCACCAAATTTTGCGCAAATTCCTGATTCAAGAAAGAGTGAAGGTCTTTGTGCTCGTAGATTTCATCAAGCACCTGAGGTAGGACCTTCTGCTCTTCGCTAAAGGCATCAAAAAATCCAGCGTAAAGCGCGGGATCAACCTGACCTGGGAAAGTACCAAATTTATTTGTATCAATCACTCCAACTTCCAGAGGTCCACAGCTCGCGCAGAAGTTTCCTTGGGGGCTGGAATGGTTGGTCAACTTATAGACATAGCCCAGTTTTGTCAGCTTCGCATCGGCACTCTTGAGGGGGGCCAGGATGGTGTCCTTTAAAAGTGGCGACACCCGCGCCCTTAAAGCCTTTGCCTGGGCACTGACTTGCGAATTGTCGTCATTGGTCAGTTGTGCGATTTCCAAACTTGCGGCTTTCAGGGACGCGATCGCGGCACTGAAGGGGTGCGGAGGCGAATTTACAGCCAAACCTGAGGCGGAGAACAGGATTCCAACTGTCAATGTCACAGCAAAGCCTTGAAGGTTTAACAGATTCATTTTCACGAAATCTCCTTGAAAAACAATTTGATCATTTTCGATCCGGCGCAATTGCAAAACTGGGACCAGATCAAAAAGCGCGCCAAACCAAAAGAGTTCCACTCGAAGCGGACTCAATTCCGAATACCCGGACAAAGTTTCCTAATTCTCGGACAGATGAGCAGCTGAAACAAAATAAAAGAGGTTTGATGTTTTCAAAAGCCGGCACAAAGTCTGCAAAGTGGCGTCAGCTGATAACAAATTGCAAAGAATTCCCACCCCACAAAGGACCCCTGACTATGAAATCTTTTTTCCCACTCTTTGTCGCGATCGGTTTGTTCGGAGGCACAGCCCTAGGGATTGATTTGGATCTGTCGATGAATCCAGTTGTATCTTCGATTTCGGTCAATGGCAAATCTGTCATCGGATTTGAGGCTTGGCATGCCTCGGGAAGTTGTACAAATTGGTACTACATTCCCGGTCAATTCTTAGCACAAGGCAACCCCGTGACCGGACCTGTCGTTGCCACAGGAACTGTGGTTTACGGCGACACTCCAAAGGCTTACTCCACAGTGCAAACGCTGATGGATTTCAATGTCAGCGCTGTGAATTCTGGTGCCAATTTGGACAGCCTTCGTCGCGCGATTGTGGCCTGGGCCGGTAACAAAAAAGCGGACCAAATTGCAGCTGCCGCAAATCCCAATTCTGTAGCAGATCAGGACCCCTGCAATGTCTTTCCCGATGCAACCGCCAGCAACGTGTCTCTGATGCCAGCGAATGTTTCCCTTCCCAATCAAAGCCTGTTGGGTGACTCAAAAGGCTTTCAACCGGAGCCCGTGAATACGTTTCAGGCACTTGCGGTTCCTCAAGGATTTGAAGTTGGACACTACTTCAACAGCGAAGATATTAGCAAAGTCAGCCTCGTCGTCGAGACCAACAGTGCGAACATGAAACGAACTCTGACTCAAACCTTTGCGTCCTCACAGACCAGCCCCACAAGTCTGGGCTCTGTGAACCTGACTCTCGATGGCTACCTGACTTATTTGGATGCAAGTATCAGCTATGGCGATGACACCACAGCCAATTATCATTCCTTCCTTCTGCCTCCCGAGTGTTCATCGAATAAAGCTGACTACCAATTTTCGGAAGCGATCGGCCTTCCGACTGGTCCTGGACTCAGCACCAAGACCCAGACCTGCGCAACAAAACTGACAACGGTTTTAAACAGCATGAACGACAAGAAGCACTTGTTCTTCAATTCAGGTACAACTCAGTGGACCAATCCGGTTACGAACAAACCCTGGATGGTCCAAGTGTGTGATTCGACCGGCAAGACTTGTCAAAATATGCGGCTGCAGTCCTATGTGACCAATTCTCTGCTGTTTTGGTTTTTCCAACAAAATTTGAATTTTGATAAGAACAATGACGGTACGACTTATCTGACTCCGACAAACGAAACAGGCCAAAATGGAAATGTGAAAATTACTTTTTCAAGTATCGTAAGCCTGCTTGGCGGTGTCTACGGCCAGATGGTTATCAGCATTCCGATCATGCTCGAAGATGGAGATCCGACCAAGCTTGACCTGTCTGATTTCGATCAAGATTGGGTCCGCAATTTCGAGGCCACTTTCGTCCAAAGCGCTCGATACACTCGCAACCGTTATTTGGGAGCCGCTGATCTTGCCCAATCTGCGAATTTTTTCTATCCAACAGTACTGGAAGATTCATGTTTTGTTTCTTTCGGCGCAACAAATGCCTGCAAACCATCAGGCCTTGCGACACCATGAAATTGAATCGGCAGACATTGAAAAAAATCTTGATTTTGCTGCCGCTCACCCTGAGCGGCTTCTGCAACGGCCAGACGGTCGATCTCAGTCAGTACTTTGTGTCAGCGAGCACTCGAGTTGGAAACTACTTTGTGGCGCCCACTGACTCGTGCGCAATCATTTACTACTATCCGCTGAAATTTAAACTCGATCCCGCCCGAACATTGGCCCTCGAAAATGACACGACAGAGAACTCAGGAAACCAAATTTTGATTCATCCACGAATTTCCGTGAGTTTGAGTCTTGTCCCCGTTCAAACGATTCCGGATTCTATCGAGACCGCTGAAATTCAGGCTGCCGCAACCATTCTGTCACCGAATTGCCAATCGGCAGCGAAGACTTTGCAGCTTTATCCGATTTCAAACCTCGTGGCCAATCCCGATTTTAAACACTTCCCAGCGATTCTCAAAGGTCTTTCCATTGACACCGTGAGTTTTGAATTGGATGGCAATCTGAACTTCCAAATCACAATTGATCCCGTAAAGGCGTCGCTCGAAAAGGTGTCTGCCTTTCTGGGAATGGATTTTGCCCAAGTTCTGAGCTTCGCCATCCACCGTGATCAACCCCTCATCGATATTGAGCTTGATCTCCACACCGATGCCGAAGCTGTGTTTCGCGCTGTCCATTGGACGGAAACAGTTTGCCATATTCAGCAGCAGTGCGTGAGTGCATTTGGCGTTAATATTTACTGTTGGAACTCCAACCATTGCGACAATTTGGATCGAAGTCAAAACGTTCTGGATTCACTCAGCGAGAATAGGATCTGGAGCATCAGAATCCTGCATATGGATCGCGTGGCCACCCTGGCGGACCTCAGTCGAGCTCAAGATGAACTCGTTTCGAAATTTATGGTTTCAGATTATCAACACACCGTCGAAACCCAGAGGAACAACATCACAACAGTCAGTGTGGATCTGCAACGGTCGATGAAAGCCGAAAAGGCACTGCGCTTTCAACTTCCTGGTGTTGAATTTGAGTATTTCGATGCCAGTATCGGCATCGACAGTTCAATTCAGAGTCTCAATGCCGAAATCGCATTGCTCTTCAAAAATCCCCGCTTGCGGTGCATGCAAACCGAAGCCCGTACTGGACAGAAAATCACAACTTCAGATGCCTGCCAATCCATACACTAACTAGGAGTGCTTCTTATGAAAAATCAGTTCTCGATCGTTGCAAATCTCGGATTCAGCATCTGCCTTGCCTTCAGTCCGAAAGTGTTCTCGAGCAGCATCGGTTCAATTTACAATACAATTGTCGTCGACAGCTCGAATGAAGGTTTGGCCGCCTTGGGCAACGTCACCCTTGTGCAAGATGCCGACGACCAAAATAAGTATTACTACATCCCAGCTGGTTACCACATCAAAGTCACCTCAACCGATGACGAGCAAGGTAACATCGTGACCAACTATGGCTTCCAAAACCTGATCAGCCTTGATGCGACCCCACTTTCGATCTACACCATCCAGATGGAGTTGATCGAGGTCGATCGACTGGCTTTGGAACTGGCGCAAGGTGGACTGGCCGGACAGACCCACAATCCGAAAGCATACATCGATGGTCGGGTCCCAATTTGTGGCCTTGATATTGGTGTCCCTCTCGGAGCAACTGCGAAAGTTGATCAAACCAATCCTTACAAAATCATCTATTCAATCGCGGCCACCGGGGCTGATTGCAATGATCTTATCTCAAACACTAACTTTGCCATGCAAATTCAAGTTCCGCTTTCACAGGAACCAACTGCGATCGCCTTGCATCTTGCATCAGAAGAGGGCCTGACTCTGCCGCCCATTCAGATTCAGATTCCAATGAAACTCAAAGCCACCGCAAACATCAGCATCAATCTCCTTGAAGCTCAGCGAGTCCTCGAGGCACAAGCCGGATTGGCAGGATCCTTTAAATATCTGAGCGCCAGTCTGAACGATGCAGAGAATTCGTTCTTGAACACCTCAGGAGTTTCAGCAAAACTGAATTTCGATTGCCAAAACAATGGTAAAAATTCAACATTTTGCGAAACAATGAAAAAACAAGTCATGGATCTCTTGACACAAAGTCTTGTGACATTTGTGTCCCAAGAGACAGCAGATGGCAAAACTCCGACATTTGGGACACTTACAAATTCGGCCAACATGGACGCAGTGTCTCTCAAATTCAATCGCACAGACAGTCAAATCGAAAAAGATGAAAGTCTGAAAGTTGATTTTTCGCAAAGCAACTACACGTCTCTTGGCGCAAGCCTGCAGCTGGATCTGAGCCAAGTGCCAATCGATAAATTTTCTCCAAAAATTCAAGCGCTCATTCTACAAAGCCAAAGGAACTGATTTGTGAAGAACACACTCTTCGCCCTCACAGTCCTCTTGGTCATCAACCTCGGGATTCCGAACACAGCTTGCGCAGAGTGCGCTCTCGGCACCAGTCTTGACCTGGCGCAGGCGATGAACCACGCACAGGCGAGACTTCTTGAAGTTGAAGCTCATGATCAACACACGATCCAGATAACCTTGCAAATTGAGGGCCTACCAGAGTGCCAAGAGAGGGGTCTTGAAACGGTCATCCTACACCCCACCGCATTGCTCGCAGACAGGCGAATTGCAGCACTTGCATTCACAAAAGGTGACTCCCAACAGGTTTCATTGGCGCTCAATTTGGACTCGGATCTCCTCGCGGCACTTCTGACCAGTTGGCAGCACACCCGCTCACTGGGTGCCTTTTTTACTGAAAGAGTCACATTCCAATTTCGTGGGGTTCTTGACCTATCGACACTGACCGGCGGCGAACTCACAGTTGCCGCCGCATGCAAGTCCTGTTTCGAAGTCACTCACTACCAACTTTCTTGCTCACCCTTTTCAAACACCCCCTTTTATCCGACTCCGCTTGAAATTTCTCAAAACACCTACCTCGAAGCGCTGCTGAACCGTGACCTGGGAACACTCTTTGCAACAATTGACCAGTTGAAGTTTTCGGGGCTTTGGATTCAAGGATTTGTCTATGACCCTTGCCAAGACCCACTGCAAGACCCAGTGTCCTTGGAGCGCGCCGCGATCGGGTATTTTTCTGCGAAGCGCTTTTCCGCAGAATTGCCCAGCCTTCAGCTGCCAGTGGTTGTCCAGATGCAAATCGGATTGAAGACTGCAAAATGAAGAGACGCGAACGAAGCCACATTTTTTTCTTTTCTTTGCTCTTTTGTTGGATCTTGTCATTGCACTTGCCCCTGACGTGCAAAGCTTCTGAAGCGCTGATCGATGTCAATCGCCTGCCGGAGTCTCTTGTTGACGATAACCATTCGCTTCATATGAGTGGTCAATTGAAGGGAGACCTCGATCTCGAGCAAAAGAACGCCTTCGACACCGAGCTCAGCGGCATACAAGCTGGGACGATTCGCTGGAGCAACTCACTGTTGCAGCATTTCGCCATCGATCAGTCTTCACAAATTCAGGCACTTTCCTTCAATCTCAGTCGGATCGAGCGGAGCTCTCTTACCGAATCAAGCTTCGGCAATTTGACGCTTTCGAACTCGATTTCAATGGCTCTTGATTTCACACATTTGAGCCTGGACAAGATGAATCTTGAAAATACGACGATCACCGCCTCCAATTGGACTCATGTTGCGGGCCGAGTGGTTCGCACCCGTCAATCCACCTTCAGTGAGTTGACGATTGCAGGTGATTCAATTGCAGAATGGGAATCTACAAATGACAACTGGGAGACCGCAACTCTGCGACAGCTGAGCTTGGAGAATCTTGCTTTTTCAGAGGCACATGTGGGTCATTTAGTGGTTTCCGAAGTGCAGAACACCGCAAAGGGACAGTGGCAAATCTTGGCTTCAAAGATTGAATGGTTGGGTTTTGATTCCATACGAATATCGGGACTCTACTTCGACCAGACACAGGTTTTCGGCGGACAATTTCTCAATTCCGGACTGCAAAATCTGACAGTGTCCAAAGCCATATTCTCGTCTGATTTGATCAACACCAAAATTTCGCAAGCCGAATTCAGGGATTCGAGCTTTATCAATGTTCGCAGCATCGGAAGCAGCATTGATATTGCAAGTTTTGACAATGTCGACTTCCGAGCTTCGAATCTGTCGGATCTGGTGATCACCAATCGGGTTGTTTTTCACAATTGTCGATACGATCGCGCGACTCTCTTGCCGGCCCTCAGCCCCGAGCAGCTCAATGGTTTGAAATTAATTCCCTAGAGAGATCGTCACCCTCGATTTGACTGCTCGTCCTCAGCCATTTTTCCTGGATTGCCACGGCCTACCTTCAAATGCTATCTTGCCTGCGCAACTCCACTTAGAAAAGGGCCCAGAATATGATTCAAAAGCAGAAGGCTCCCCCCGTCGTCGATTCAGTCATCGACTTGGTTGGAAACACTCCCATGGTCAAGGCGACGAAGCTCAAAACCGGAAGCTCCCAGCTGTTCCTGAAGCTTGAGATTCAAAATCCGGGCGGCTCGATCAAAGATCGAATCGCACTGACCATGATCGAAGCCGCCGAAAGTGAAGGACGTCTGAAGCCGGGCTCGACGGTCATTGAAGCCACTGCCGGAAATACCGGCCTTGGATTGGCTTTGATTGCCGCCTTGAAGGGCTACAAAATGCTTTTGGTGATTCCCGACAAAATGAGTCTTGAAAAAATTGCTCATCTGCGAGCTTTGGGAGCGGAAATCCGCACCACGCGCTCGGATGTCGGCAAAGGACACCCTGAGTACTATCAGGATGTCGCCGAAAGACTGTCGAAAGAGATTCCCAACAGCTTTTACGTCAATCAGTTCTCAAACTCTGTGAATCCACTCACCCATGAAAAATCAACGGGTCCCGAAATATGGGAACAAATGGATCACGATGTTGATGCCGTCGTTTGCGGAGTGGGCTCTGGCGGAACGGTGACCGGCTTTTCGAACTTCTTCGGCAAAGTGTCGCCGAAGACCAAAATTGTCATTGCTGATCCCGAGGGCTCGATTTTGACCGAATACGTTCACACAAAAAAACTAGGCAAGGCTGGCAGTTGGTTGGTCGAAGGAATCGGTGAGGATTTCATTCCCGATATTGCGGACCTTTCCCGTGTGACCCACTCCTATACAGTCACCGACAAGGAAAGCTTCTTGGCCGGCCGAGACTTGCTTCTCAAAGAAGGAATCTTTGCGGGATCCTCTTCCGGAACAATCATTGCGGCGGCGCTTCGCTACTGCCACGAGAATCCCAACCAGCGAGTCGTCGCCATCGTCTGCGACACGGGCAGTAAATATCTTTCAAAAATGTACAATGACTACTGGCTAGCGGATCAAGGATTTATCAAATCTGAGTTCTTTGGCGATCTGCGAGATTTTGTCACCCGTCCCCAGACAAAATCTGCCATCACCAGTATCAGTCCTTCAGACACTCTTCTGATCGCCTTCAATCGCATGCGCCTGCATGAGTTTTCGCAGCTGCCTGTGCTTCAGGACAATCGCGTCGTTGGAATGGTGGACGAATATGACTTGCTGTTGGCCGTCGAAAAAGATGCGAAAAACTTTCACCTGCCGGTGGCAAACTTTATGGCCAAGTCGATTGAGGTGATCAGTTCCAACACCAGCGTTGAGGACCTCTGGAACCTGCTCAGACAGGATAAGGTTGGAGTTCTTGAACACGAAGAAAAGTTCTATGGTCTGATCACGCGATCTGACGCTTTGACCTATATGCGAAAAAAAATCAAATAGGCCGATCAATCACTCAGACGCTGACAGTCTTCAGTGATCGTCGTTCCCGTGGGAGAATCGCTGACGTCTTGAATATGTGGTGACAGCACTCACAATTGACCTCGATCAGATGCCCCTCGGGCCTACCACTATAAGCCAGGAGCCTCGACAAAAAGCACGTCTAGTTCTCGATCAGGTACGAAATTTTTGAGATGCGCTTCAAATCGTGTCGCGTTGACTTTCTTAATATCTGGAAAACACGTCGAAACAATCGAATTTTTTGGTTTGTCTAATATTAAATGGAAGTTTTTGATCGGGCCAAACCAAGTCTTCGCGCTTGTTAGAATATACTTTACTGATCCACAAAAATGGTCGACCGCTGGCTTGGATGCCTGCTTCTTTCGAGCCGCCTGAATCAATTTATTGATTCCGGATCTTGTTTGACTGTCAACGCAGAATTCATCTTCAACTTTCTTCGTCTCTCCTCCCGCAAGTTGATGAACCTTGCCCTCGCTCATCTCATCGGTGGCGAAGCACAATTGAGAGTAGGAACGGCTTGCCTGGTATTTGTGTTGAACGTGAACGGTTTTATGAGGTGGAAACACTTGCTCCCAAAAGAATTTCATTTCGACCGCCCATAAAGGTCGAAAATACGGATCGGGGTACCCAGGCCCCAAATGATCGTCCAACTTTTCGACCCAGCCCTCCTGTAAAAGTTTATCAATATCCTTTGTGGCAATGTTTGAAAGGATTTTGCCGTCTTTTCCCGAATTGGTTGGGTCTAGTCCTAGCGCTTTGAGCTGATCTGTGATATCCTTGCCGCTTTTAACAGCTCTCATTTCTTTTTTAAATGGGATTTTCTTACCATCTGCGACAACTTCAAATGAGTCAGCTATTGACGTCAGTAAACTAAAATCCAGATGACCAACTTCATCTGCAATTTTGTCATAGGCACTGACGCTTGGAAGCGGAAATGAAACCGTGACCTCCTGCGAAGCATTCCCGACATTCTCAAAATCATAGGTCACTTTGATTTGATCACTTGATAAGTAAAGCTCTTCACTTTTCATCAAGATAGAATTGGACTTTTGAAACTCGACGCCCCCTGTTGAGAGGCCCGAAAAAGCGTCATTCGCATGACTTTGAGGCGTCGATATAAACAATAAGAATATCAAAAAAATGCTCACAGACTGTTATTTTTCACTTCTTGCCCACAGAAAGCAAAAGATAAGAAGACCTCCGAAGGTCGTGGATACCGAAAAAATGAGACGGTTCACGATCATTCGTGCAAACGCTTTGACAAACCTGCACCAAACTTTGCTTGAATTTATAATATCAAATTCACCGATTCTAAGATCGGGATCGAACCTTGTGCCCGCAGCAAAACGGCCCTGTGCGGCCGTTTTGATCGCGGAGCATGGAGAGAGGGCGGGGGCGAAGGCCCCCGTGCCGAGCGACGTCGTCGGGCTCGAATCCCGATCATCCGGGTCACCTCTTGCAACGAAATCTTAGTTATCCCCGAAAATATGAAACTGGTGGACCACTCCGCCCAATAAGCAACAGCTGCAACCTCACGTAATTATTGAAATCCCATATCTAACGAGGGTCAGTTCACGCTCTGAAATTGTTCGATTTTACGAGGCAGGGCTCTCGCTTCGAGAGATTGAAAGACATTTAAGTATCCCGAAGACAATGGTGCGAGAGGCTTTAATTATACGAGACGTGGCCAGAAGACCTTCGAGCAAAAGCCAAGTTGTATCGGGCAAAAAGCCACTTGGCATGAAGTCTGGTGTCACACCCTTTGGTTACGCTTACCTTGAAGGCAAGCTGGTTGTGGACCCGCACGAATATTAAACTGTCCTTGTAATTCTGAGACTTTGGCAAAATGGGAAGTCAATGAGGGGCATCGCCGCTCATCTCAATAACAAAAAGATCCGGACCCGAAAGGGCAAACTTTGGAGCCACTATGTCATTAATTGTATTATTGAACGCGAAAAAGCTAAAAAAGTCGGTCACTCGTGGGACTGGATAAATTAACCTCTGCTGCAGCAATAGTTGCATGTACAGCGGTCGCTACCCACCAGCCACCACAAATTATTAATGTACTTCATATGGCCGAGCTTCAGTTAATTCAGAGTTCAAAGGCATCCAAATGGCCAAAAGCCAGGTTATTGCCCGTAGGAGAGAGATCCAGAAACTGACTTTCATGTCAAATGAGGGTCAAATCTTTTGGGAATTCTTTCCACAGATCCATTCGTGGGTCGTCCAGATCAAAAACGACTCCAGGCTCGGTAGATCGCGCGTTCCAAGCAATATTGAGGTGATGGTATAAGTGCTGTACCGATTTATAAAACTGCTCATGACTCAACCCAGAGCCGGCTTTGTGAAGCAGAATTTCAACCTCTTCTTGTATTTCTTGAAAGTTATATATAATAAATTTTGTGTTCATTTTTCCTCTACCCCTTAGGCTTCAAAGGTCTCTCGGCAAGCTGAAATAATCTGATTCGTTAAAATGTTAAGTCGAGAAGAAGCGCTCATTGAGACCGGTGACACCACCGAGACTGGCAGTCTCGCGCCACACCAATCTGGCAGAATACGAATGAGTGATCCACTGACCAAGTAGCTCTTTACAAGATAGCTGGGTACGAGTGCAACCCCAGCACCAGCGACGGCCGACGTTATGACACTGGACATTTGATTACCCTGAACGCGCGACTTCAATTGAACAGTCACGGTCCTCTTTTCATTTTTTAATATCCAGTTATTGTCCAATCCCGAATTTAACAGAATTATTCCATCCAGATTATTCAGATCTTTGGGTATAGCGATTTTGCCTGTTCGTTTAAGAAACGCAGGTGAAGCCACAGGAATCATTTCCATCTCTCCCACCATTCTTTGCTTCAGGCTGCTAACTTTCAAGTTTCCGATTCTTACCCCTAAATCAAATCCCTCTTTTACCAAATCGATCAACTCGTTTGAGTAGTGCGTTTCAAAATCCAGTTTCGGATATTTTAAGCAGAGTCGGCTAATGGCGGGAGTGATAACCACGTTGCCAAGATCTTCGGGTGCCGTGAGCTTAATTTTACCCGAAACTATATTGTCTTGCCCAAATAATGATTTTTGCGCGTCTTCTAGAATCTGCAACGGCCCCAGGCATGTCTCATAAAAAAGCCGACCAGCTGCCGTCAAAGTCTGACTTCTTGTAGTTCTAGCGAGTAGTTTAGTCCCGGTTTCATTTTCTAGCTTTGTCACGGCCTTACTTATGGTTGATTTTGGCACACGCAGGGCTTCAGCCGCTTTGGTATAACCGCCATGTTGAACCACTTTGATGAAAAGCCTTGTTAATTCAATATCCATAGTTGCCATATAGAAACAATGTATTTCAAATTATCCATCTAATCAACAATCGTTTTTTGAACGATACTGCACAGGTAAGGTTAATTGATTAAACAAAGAAAGACCTGGAGGACGATATGGCCAAAGATCTAGTGTTAGTTGTAGGGGCTTCGGGAACTGTGGGTTCAGAAGTCGTTAAGCTATTGAAAAATGAAGGCTACCGAGTTCGTGGAACAACAAGTAAGCCCGTGATTAATAATAGCGAAACTGTTCAAGTCAATTTAGCAACTGGCGAAGGTGTGGTTGCAGCATTTGAAGGGGTGGATCGCGCTTTTTTTCTCTCGCCCCCTGGTTACGCTGATCATTACGCGATTTTATCGCCGCTCATTCAAGAAGCAAAACGCCGAGGGCTCAAGAAAGTAGTCTTAATGACAGCATTGGGGGCCAATGCCAGTGAGACCACGCCTTTTCGAAGGGTCGAAATTGAATTAGAGAAATCTGGCCTAACCTATAATATTGTTAGACCTAACTGGTTTTATCAAAACTTTAATACTTTCTGGATTCAGGGGATTAAAGAGCAATGTAAAATCCTTTTGCCCGCAGGCAACGCCAAAGTCGGATTTATTGATGCTCGAGATATTGCGGCCGTGATCGCCACCCTGCTTACGAAAGACGATAAGTCAAACCAGGCGTTCGATATCACTGGCCCAGAATCGGTTGACCACAGTGAGGTTGCTAAAGCTATCTCTAAAGTCACGGGTAAAGCCATTACATATCAAGAGATAAAACCAGAAGATCTCAAGTCAGGGCTGCTCTCTGGTGGCGTACCCAAAGACTACGCTGAATTTCTAATACTGATTTTGGGCTATCTGCGAGAAGGTTACAACGCTGCCGTAAACTCAAATGTTAAATTAATTTTGGGTCGTGAACCTCGCGGCCTAGTTCAATACGCGAACGATTACAAAAAATCATGGCTCTAAAAAAAGGAGAAATTTATGTTTAAGAAAATCATCAATACAAAAAGTGATCTGGTTAGCACGATTTTAAGACTTACCCTGGGTATAGTGATGTTCCCTCACGGCGCTCAAAAAATGCTGGGATGGTTCGGTGGATATGGCTTTGAAGGAACAATGGGCTTCTTCACAGGTCAAATGGGCATACCTGCAGTTTTTGCATTCTTAGCCATCTTAGCAGAGTTTGCTGGTTCTCTGGGTCTTATCACTGGACTTCTTACGCGCGTGGCAGCCTTAGGCATTGCCAGTGTCATGACTGTCGCCGTTTTGACAACTCATTTATCGAACGGATTTTTTATGAACTGGTTTGGCAATCAAAAAGGCGAAGGCTTTGAATATCACCTGCTCGCACTTGGGTTGGCCATAGCAATTATAATCCGTGGCGGTGGGGCTTTTTCGATCGATCAGAAATTAAGTGAGCAAAAATAATTTTTTTAACAACGGTCTTTGAGAATTTTCTCAAGAGCAAAAAGGAGCATCTTATGAAAACCAAAAAAATCGCTATCGCAATTACTATCTTGTCGCTTACAGCATTCAGCACTGCCTTTGCAAAGAGCGCAAAAGAAGCTGATTTTGAAAAACTTCAAAAAGTAGTTAAAGAGCACCTCGCCACATTTGACGATTTAGACTTCAATGTATTTACCAATCAAAAATGGGACGAACTCAGCAGAAGCCACACCAAAGATATCCTCGTGCACTGGCCTGACGGGCACACGACAAAAGGTATCGAAAAGCACATCGCAGACCTAAAGTACATGTTCACCTATGCGCCAGATACGCGCATTAAAGAACACCCTATAAAAGTAGGTCAGGGTGAATGGACTGCTGTATATGGAATCATGGAAGGTACCTTCTCAAAACCGATGACAACTGCTGATGGTATAGTCATTCAACCCACGGGCAAATCCTTTAAATTGCCTATGGCAACAATCGGCCATTGGACAAAAGAGGGCCCCATGGATGAAGAATATTTATTCTGGGATAACCAGACTTACATAAACCAAATAGGCCTTGGAAAATAAACTTACCGCCAATTTTTCATTATCAAACTGGCTGTGGTGATATCGCTCCACAGCCAGTTTGCTCATTATAAAACGCCAAAATTAATATTAACTTTAGCCAAACTGCAACTTCCCAATCAGCAAATTTGCCTATTGGGCGGAGTGGTGGAGATGATCGGGATCGAACCGACGACCTCTAACATGCCATGCTAGCGCTCTCCCAGCTGAGCTACATCCCCACAAAGATGGCATCACTGTAGAGAAGCAAACGCGTCGATGCAAGTGGGATTTTTTGATTGGCAAGACCGCACTTCCGACCTAAAACGAGCCTTTGCTTCACGAAAGGCACTCCAATGAAATTCCTTTTTGAAAATCGACTTCGTCTTCGACTGCTGATCCTTGGTCTCATTCTGATTCTGGGTGGTCAGTCCGCACTTGCCAAACAGTTGGCGAACCGCCTTGGCGTTGGTTACCTGGTCAACTCGACACTCAACCTTCCGAGCGTGGCTGCAATTTATTACCCCAGCCCAAACTATGCCGTGGTCGGCGCATTGGGAATTGACACCTCGAGTAACAACTCCTCATTTGCGGCCACAGGCGGCTTGCGAAAGATTATTTTTACTGAAGACAACATGAACTTTTTTATGGGCGGCAACCTGGGCCTTCTGAGTCAATCGACGACTTCAACTTCCAATTCTGGATTCGAGCTCGATGCTGTTGTCGGCGGAGAGTTTTTTCTTCCGGGACTGGAGAATCTAGGTTTCAACTTTGACACAGGCGTCGCCGTCACAAATGTCAATAC
>Ga0075019_10000132_pt1 | contig 41508 bp, 36 predicted proteins | sample ColStrG_CSR_2013_FD_71473 | JGI IMG/M metagenome (GOLD analysis project Ga0075019, IMG submission 71473) | Freshwater sediment microbial communities in response to fracking from Pennsylvania, USA - Cold Stream Run_MetaG_CSR_2013 | ecosystem: Environmental > Aquatic > Freshwater > Creek >...
CCGAGAGCCTGATCGTGTGCGTGCTCGGGGGCCTGGCAGGTATTGCACTGGCTTACCTGCTGCTTCATCTAGCGGCCCCACTGGTAGAAACATCGCTTCCGTTTACTGCCGATCTCAGCCTGGATAGCCGCGTCCTTGGTTTTGCCGCGGCGGCCGTGATGGCGGTTTTGATGCTCACCGGTCTCCTTCCTTCCTGGCAGATTTCTTTCGGTAAGCTGTCCGGTTCTTTGAATCTGGCGGCGCGTGGCTCGTCGGGATCGAGCGCCGCCGCGCGCCGCGCGATGGTCATCGGTGAAGTCGCCATTTCGGTGGTGTTAATCAGCGGCGCGGCGCTCTTGTTCAAGAGCCTGGCGAGATTGCAGCTGGTGGACGCAGGCGTCAGAATCGACCACGTGATCACCATGTCAGCCGATCTTCCAGCGGCCGCCTATCCGGCTGCCGAAAGCGCCACATCATTCTACGAAACCGTCGTGGAGCGGCTCCGATCCGTGCCCGGAGTGGAGCAGGCATCGGTCTCGCTCAACGTGCCTCTCGAGGGTGTTGAGTGGGGCGAGTTTATCAACGTGCCGGGAGCGAAAGAACGTCTCCTCGTGCGCGTCAAGATGGTCGACCCCTGGTATTTCGCTACCCTGCAAATTCCCGTCCAATCCGGGCGCGGAATTGAAGATCGCGATCGCGCGGGCGCCCCGCCGGTGATGGTGATCAATCAGGAGACGGCCCGGAATTTATCCGGCCGATTGAATTTGGCGAATCCGGTCGGACGGACCGTGGTCACCTACCTGCCGGGCTACGGCCCGATCCCGGAGTCGCGAGTGAGCCCGCGGATCGTCGGCGTGATCCGCAACGAGCGCACCGGCGGATTGCATGCCGCGATCGAGCCCGTAGTCTATGTGCCTTTAGCCCAATTCCCCCGGCAGAACGTTCATTTGGTCGTTCGAACACGCAGCCAGCCGTTGACGGCGATGCCTGGAATTCGGGAGGCGGTGCGGCAGGTGGATCCGCACCTGCCGCTGGGAGAAGTGAGGACAATGGAACAGGTGAAGGAGCAGAGCATGCTCTGGGCGACGCAGCCCACCTGGACGGTGGGGGTCTTCGCCGGCCTCGCCGCCCTCATGGCCGCCCTGGGACTATACGGCGTGCTGGTGAACTCGGTAACGCAACAGCGCCGCGAGATTGGCATCCGCATGGCGCTGGGCGCGCGGCCGGGCGAGGTGATGTCGCGTACTTTGCGCACTGCCCTCGGCATGCTCCTGGTAGGGCTCGCTGCCGGGCTGGCTGGAGCCTATGCGCTGACCCGGGCGCTGAAGAGTCTCTTGTTCCAGGTGTCCGCGCTGGACCCGGTCGCACTCGCCGCTGCCTGCGTTCTGATGACGCTTGTCGGCACGCTGGCGGCTTTGATCCCGGCGAGCCGCGCGGCGAGAGTGGATCCGATGACCGTGCTTCGCGACGAAGGCTGATTGGGCCGCGGCCCTTTGGGGCTGCCCATGGAGAGCGCCTGTCATCGTTCCGCTGATTGGTGGCGGGTGATCGAGGTGGGCGGCGGTCGGTGTGGGCGCAGTGTCTTCGCTCGCAAATCCTGTGCGTCGCCGGATCTCCAAACTAGCTCGTGGTTGGTCGATGGGCATCCCCATTTACCCAGCCCTGTCCGGCACTCGGATGGGTGATGCCTAACAGCATCTTGATGGTCGTGTTCTTGCCGTGACCATTCGGGCCACAAGAAGGCATTGATGCCGCCAGCAGAAACGCGAAGGTTCAAATCGCTCACGGCTTTGACCGCCCTTAGTTAGTGTTTTGATAGGGCGGTTGTCTCGATCATCATCGGTGAATGCCCTCCGCGCCGGCATCCAACACCGATGTAAACTCTGCTTCAAAGAGCCGGCGGATCTCGGCTTCCGTGAGTCCGCGCGCACGGAGCTTGCGGACGAACTCGTGAACCTGTTCCTTCGCCGCTTGCAACCGCCCTGCCGCACCCTGGCGAAGTTCGAGTACACCTTCGTGCTCCAGTCCCGTGTACGCCTTGACTATGGTTGTGGGGCTCACCACGAGTTGCTGGGATAGCGCCCGGATTCCCGGCAGTTGATCGCCGGGAATAAGCGCGCATGTCTCGATCGCATGCTTGATCTGCTTTACGAGTTGGCCGTAAAGCAGTCCTGTGCTCAAGCCCTGGAACGAGAAAACCCAAAACGCGTCGAGACATCAGGCGGTCTTGCCCGAATGCCGCGTCGTCGAACTGGCGCTGTATCACTCACTGGGCAAGCTGCCGAACCCGAGTCCTCCCCCAATTTCTTCTGACGAGTCTAAACTGGAAAGATGGATTGGCAACTGGACGCGCCCGAAGTGCGGGTGCTTGGCGCGCTCATGGAAAAAGAAACGACTACGCCGGATTACTACCCGCTTTCGCTGAACGCCCTGGTGAGCGCCTGCAATCAGAGATCGAACCGGGAGCCGGTGGTCTCCTATGACGAAGACACGGTGGAGACCGCGCTCGACGGGTTGCGCGCGAAGGGGTTGGCCTCGCGCATCACGAGCGTGGACAGCCGCGTGCCCAAACACGAACAGCGTTTCGCGGAGAAATGCAACTTGGGCCGCCGCGAAGCTGCGGTGATGTGCGTGCTCATGCTGCGCGGTCCGCAAACCGTGGGCGAGTTGCGCGGACGCACCGAACGGCTTTACGCCTTCGACGATCTGGAGGCCGTGGAGAGCACGCTGCACCGGCTTGACGAGGTGGGCTTCGTCAGGAAACTGCCGCGCCAGACCGGTTACAAGGAGCAGCGTTGGGCTCACCTGCTGTCCGGAGATGTGGAGGTGGCCGCGGAACCAGCCGAGGCGGCGCCGGCCGGCCCCGGCGAGCGCGCGCCCTCGGACCGGGAACGAATTGCCGCCCTGGAACAGGAACTGGCGCAGTTGAAGCGCCAGTTCGAGGACTTCCGCCGCAGTTTCGAGTAACGCGATGGTCGTCTATTCGGAGGCGATCAGCGGGTAGACGACGCCCGCTATGGCTGCTCCTACAATCGGCGCCACCCAGAACAGCCAGAGTTGCTCCAGCGCCCAGCCGCCGACGAAAATAGCGGGGCCGGTGCTGCGGGCCGGGTTCACCGACAGGTTGGTCACCGGGATTCCGATGAGGTGGATGAGGGTGAGCCCGAGCCCGATGGCGATGGGCGCGAAGCCCTGCGGGGCGCGACGGTCGGTAGCGCCCAGGATGATCATCAGGAACATGAATGTCAGCACCACCTCGGCCACCAGGCACGCCTCCATCGAATAGCCGCCCGGCGAGTGCTCGCCAAAACCGTTGGACGCGAACCCGCCTGCCAGACTGAATCCGGCCTTGCCGCTGGCGATGACGTAAAGGACTGCGGCGCCGGCGATCCCGCCCAGCACCTGGGCAACGATGTAAGCCGGCAGTTCCCCAGCCGGAAAACGCTTTCCGACCACCAACCCGACCGAAACCGCCGGGTTCAGATGGCATCCGGAAATATGACCGATGGCGAACGCCATGGTCAGGACCGTTAACCCAAAGGCAAAGGCAACACCGAGCAACCCGATGCCGACATTCGGAAAGGCAGCAGCCAACACAGCACTGCCGCAACCACCGAATACCAGCCAGAATGTGCCGATGAACTCCGCGCCTGCTCTCTTTCCGATTGACATGCCGATATACCTCCCTTTCAAAGGAACGATCTGCCTGCTCCGATTCGACCGCGACTATTTCACAACGACGGTTTTGCCGGCTTCCAATTTAATGGTTTGGCTGACCGGGTTCCCGCCTGACACGGGCTCGATCCGCACGGTGTACTCGCCTGCAGGCAATAACAGGGCCTGCATGGAATTGTTAAACTCGCCGGCATGGCCGTAGAAGCGGTCGTTTACGTATACGGCGGCGAACTTATCCGGGTAGGCCGTGTGGATCATCCCGAACGGGCCCTTGGCTGGCGCAAGGGCTTTCAAGCTTTGGGAAACGTCAGTGGTCTTCCCAGTCTTGAGCTCGACAGTGGTGCTGAACTCTTCGTAGCGCGGGTCTACCAACTTGATTTGGTGCTGCCCCGCGGGGAGGGAATACTTACGGGCCATCCCGAAATTTCGCGCGGGACCAACGTACTTTCCATCGACAAAAACGCCAGCCCGTCCCGGATCTACCTTCGTCTTCAGGTAAGCGGCGTCCTTCTGTTGGCCGGCCAGCGTGCCGCACACGAGCAGCATCGTGGAGATTCCGAAAGTCCTGCATAGGCGATTCATGGCTAGTTTTCTCCTTTTTGGATATGTTCCGATTTTTCAGGCTACCTGATTCAAGCGAACGGGGCAAGGGGTAGCGAGGTGATTGGGGTAGCGAGGTGATTGCACAGGATCGGGATCACGGCTTGGCCCGCAGGAAATTTTCGGTGCGGAGGCCGCTGAATCGGCACCCGGGCGAGCGCCGGCGCTACCGCTTCGCGAGTTGCCGCACCGTCTGCAGTGTGTCGGCATCGGACGCCGGTTTGTCGGGCCGGTAACGCTTGACGCGGGCGAAGCGCAGGGCCAGGCCGCTCGCATAACGGTGGCTGATCTGCACGTCGCTGAAGGCGATTTCGGCCACGAATTTCGGCTCCACGTAGACGGTGTACTGGTCCCGCCCGATCTCGGCCTGGAGAAACTGTCCGGTCTGCCAGGCCAGCATCTCGTCCGTCAGGCCCTTGAAGGTTTTGCCGAGCATGGCGAACCCTCCCTTTTCGGTGTCGCGCGCGCCCAGATGCAAATTGCTGAGCCGGCCGCGCCGCCGGCCACTGCCCCATTCGGCTGCCAGGATGACCAGATCCAGCGTGTGCGCCTTCTTGATCTTCAGCCAGCTTTGCCCGCGGGCGCCGGCGGCGTACGGTGCTCCGGGAGCCTTCGCCATGATGCCTTCGTGGCCGCTTCCCAGCGCCTGGTCGAGGAATCGGGCGGCGCGTTCCGGGTCGGCGGTGAGCGTATACGGCACCAGCGTTTCGGGGGACGCCATGCTGGCAAGCGCGCCGAACCGTCGCGCCTGCGGTTCGTCAAGCAGCGATTGGCCATTCCAGTAGAGCAGGTCGAACCAGAACGGCGTCAGCGGCAATTCGGCCCGCAGGCGGTCCAGATCGAGCTTGCGCCCGAACCGGCGCGCCGTCACCTGAAATGGCTGCGGGCTGCCATCGGGCGCCAGGCAGAGGATCTCGCCATCCAGGATCAGATCGTGGACCGGCAGGGCGCGCGCCGCCTCCACGATTTCCGGCGCCGCCGCGGTCACGTTGTTCAAGGCCCGCGAAAAGACCAGCACCTCGTCCCCGGAACGGTGAACCTGCACGCGCTGGCCGTCGAACTTGTACTCCAGCGCCGCCTCGCCGAGCTCTTCGATGGCGCCGGAGACGTCCTCGGACGTCTGGGCGAGCATGGGCTGGATGGGGCGGAAGAGCTGGATATCGTAGGGCGCCAATCCCGCTTCCCCGAGTTCCATGGCCGCACGCGCGATCCGCGCGATATCGCCGGCCATCATTACGGCGCGCCGCACGCGGCCGGAATCGATGCCCGAAGCCTTGGCCAGCGCTTCGAGCATGATGCCCTCGAGCGCCCCCTGGCGGATTTCCCCGAGCAGCAGGCCGGTGAGAAAACTCTGCTCGGCTCCGGATGCGCGCGCCAGAAGCGCACCCAGCAGTTCGCGTTTCCGCCGGTCCGAACCCGGACCCTGGAGCCCGGCGAGTTCGGTCAGGGCGCGGTCCACGTCGCGGATTTCCAGTGCGCCCGCCTCGGGGCCGGCGGCGCCGGCAGCGCGCAAGGGAGCGTCGCGCAACGCGGCGTATCCCACGCCCATCCGACCCTGCCGTGTGTACCCGGAGAGGAAGGCGACTGCCGTCTCCACTTCTTCGGGATCGAGTTGCCGCAGCAGGGCGGCGAGCAATTCGATCTTCTCCAGCCGCCGCGCAGTCTCCGCCACGCGCCGGGATGTCTCAACCACCGCGGCCAGCAACATACCCGAGTAGTATCATGATCCGGCGTGCCGGGCGATGGCATGCCGCGGCCAATGGGGAATCGGCTACCTCCGCTCGTCGAAGAATTCCTTGAGCAGCCCGACGCACTCCACCGCCAACAGGCCTTCCAGCACTTCCACGCGATGGTTCAACAGGTCCGAATCGGCCACCTGGAACTTGCTGCGCACGCCGCCGAACCGCAGGTCGCGGGCGCCAAAAGCCAGCCGCGCGATGCGCGCGGCCACCAAAGCGCCGGCACACATCACACACGGCTCCAGCGTGCAGTAAAGCGTGGCGCCGGGCAGGCGGTAGTTGCCGATTCGCGCCGCGGCCTGGCGGATCGCCAGAATCTCCGCGTGGGCCGTTGGGTCGCGAGTGGCAATCGGCGAGTTCCATCCCCGGCCGGCAATCTCGCCGTCAACCACCACCACCGCCCCCACCGGAACTTCGCCCGCCGCGGCGCCGGCGCGGGCCAACCGGAGCGCCTCCCGCATGAACTCCTCGTCCGCGGTCATTAGCTTATAATACGGGAACTACTATGCCTGAACTTGAGATCCATCACGAAGGACATGAGGCCGACCCCCTCGGTAAAACGGTAGGCGTGGTCGCGGCCGTTCTGGCCGTCTTTTTGGCGGTGGTCAGCATCCTCTCGCACCGCACCCACACGGCGGCCATCATGCACAAGTCGACAGCCAACGATACCTGGTCGCACTACCAGGCCACGCGCGTGAAGTTTCACAACCTCGAATTGGGCGAGAACCTTCTGGAGGTGGTCACCGCCAAAGGCGATGCCGCCGACAAAATGCGCGCCGATTATGCCAAACAAAAGGACAAGTACGAGAAGCAGGGTAAACAGATTCAGGACGAAGCCACTGCCGCCGACGAGGCCTCGGAGGCCGACGAGCATCGCGCGCTGCGTTACGACATCGGCGAAGGCCTGCTCGAGATCGGCCTGGTGCTCAGCTCCCTGTACTTCATTTCGCGCAAGAAGATGTTCCCGGTGTTGGGCGTTACCGCCGGCGTGGCTGGCACGGTCGTCGCCATCACCGGATTGCTGGTGTGATTGCGGGGCCGATGACAAGGGCACCCGGGAACCCGTATTAAAACGTAATGCGCGTTCCTAACTGGATCTGACGGGCGCCGAACAGGTTCGTTCCCGAGCCGCTGCGCGTCTGAAAACTGGACTGCGGGAACAGGTTCACGCCGCTGAAGCTGTACTGCGTCGTATTGATGCTGGTGATCTCGTAGCGGTTCGCCACATTAAAGGCCTCCGCGATCAGCAGCCAGTGTACCCGCTCCGTCAGGTGGATGGAACGCGATAACCGCAAGTCGACGCTGTTGGCGCCGGGCCCCGTGAACGTATTGCGGCCGACCCAGGGGACACGCGACGATCCACCGACCCCGATGACACCCGATGTGGTGCCGGAGGGGGAGGGACTTCCGGGGCTCCCGCTGATCGATCCGGAATAGGGCCGCCCGTCCACCAGGGATAGGATGCCGGAGATCTGGAAACCATCCACCACGCGCTTCAAGCCCTTCGATTGGATGTTATGAGTCGGCAATTCCCAGACTCCCGACGTGGTGAATCGCCTGCGCTGGTCGAAGTCGGACAGAGAATAGTCGTTCTTCAGGTTTAGCGGGTTGGAAGCCGATTCGCTCGTGGTAAAGGTCTGGGAGTTCTGGTCGTCATCCTGGGCCTTGGACCAGGTGAAGCCGGCATCAAACTGGAAGCCATGCGAAAACTTATGCTTGGCCTGGATGACCAGGCCGTTGTACCAGGTATTGACCACGCTGGCAATGTCCGTCATGAATCCGAAGTTGGGATTCGGTCGTGGCCCGGTGAAGAACGGGACCGCGACGAAGCCCGCCGGGTTCGCGCAGGAACTAGCCGTTCCGTTCAGCACCGTCCCACAGAGGGTGTACGTGTTGGTAGTGGGGGCCGGCAGGTTGGTGTCGAGGAAGACGGGCATGCGCTGGCCACGGTTCACCATATATATGGCGGAAAGAGTGGTATTGGGAGCAATCTCGCGCTCGAGGGAGAATTCCGCCTGATACGTAATCGGGTTGGCAAGTTGCGGATCGGCGAACACGATGTCGGGTTTGGACCCGGCGCCGCCGGGCGGCGCCGACAGCACGTTGGGAAAGGTAGGCGCGCCCGCGGAGGTCGGCGTAAAGGTGTAGGAGACGAAACGGACACCATTGTTCGTGATCATGTTGGCGATGGTGGAGTTCTGCGTGCGGCCGTAGTAGATGCCGCCTCCGAGCCGGATGACGGTCTTCTGATTCCTGCCCGGATCCCAGCTCAAACCCAACCGGGGACCGAAGTTATTGGTGTCGGTATTCAGAGCGCTGGTGCGCGGCTCCAGGGGGCTGCCTGTGAGCGATGGCATCGTCTGGTACTCATACCGCAGCCCTAAATCAAGGGTGAGGCTGGGCAGCAGGCGGATGGTGTCCTCGATGTAGCCCGCCGCGTCCCAGGTCTGGAAATCCGTCTTGCCCGCGGCGCCCAGGGAGTCAAAGGCCTGCACAAAGGTGGTGTAGTGGGCGCCGGTCACTCCGCCTCCGGTGGTAGCGGCCTGGCAGTTCTTCAGGGGGACGGGCAGAGCGGCGTTACCGCAATCCAAGGCGAAGTTGTTGAGAGAGGAATAGCTGTAGACGCCGCCCCCGGAGAAGAGGTTGATCTGCAGGTCGTCGACCCGCGTGGCGTCCCAGCCGAATTTCACGGAATGCCGTCCGCGGAGCCAGCTCAGGTTTTGTGAGAACTGCCACCGCTTCTCGTCGGGATAGGCGGCTCGCGGCAGGAAATTGGGCATCCCGAAGTTGATGCCGTTGGTGGTGCTCACGGAAGGCCCTGGCGCATTGGGGAGCTCGAATTCGAAATCGCGGCCATACTGAAAACGCAGTTCACTCAGGAAACTGGACGAAATGTTGGAGGTCCACCTGCCGATAACGGTTTCAGCGCTGACATCGTCGGAGCCGTTCATGCTGTCGTGGACGGAGGTGGAAGGCGCCGTTTGAATCCCGTTGGGAGAATCCCAGCGAAGGATGTTCACCGAGCCGGTAAGCGTGTTGCGCGAGTTCAGATTGTAGTCCACCTTGCCGAAGCCGACCGATTCGTTGCCCTGGCGCGCCTGGGTCTGCACCAGGCTCTGAAAGAATGGCACCACCTGGCCGCAACCGGGAGCAGTGCAGGCGGAAGTGAAGAACGTCGAGGAACTCGGAACCACCGCCATCGGGAAATTACGCTTCTGCTGCTCGTAGTTCAAGAAGTAGAAAACCTTGTCCTTCTTGATGGGACCTCCCACCGACCCGCCGAACTGCTGGCGCCGGTCTTTGGGCTTGCCAGGGAGTCCCACCGCAACCAACTGAATGGCGCTAAACGGGTTCGCCGCGTTCAGCGAGTCGTCGCGGATCAGATAGAATCCCGTTCCGTGAATCGCGTTCGATCCCGACTTGGTAACGGCGTTTACCACGCCCCCGGCCGCACGCCCGTATTGCGCCGAAAAAGAGCTGTTGCCGACTTCAAATTCCTGAATGGCGTCGATGCTGACAGCGAAATTCAAGCGGGTGCGGCCCTTGGCTTCGGAGAAAAACGCCTGATTGTTGTCCATTCCGTCGATCATGTTGTTGTTATAGAGGCCCGACATGCCCCGGAAACTGAGGAGACCGAATCCGCCGTCGTTGGACGTTCCCGGCGTGCTGAGCGCGAAGCTGTCCCACCGCCGGCCGCTGATCGGCAGATTCATCATGTCCTTGAGGTTGACGACCGTGCTGACATCGGTCTTGCCCGTGTCGATCAATGCGGCATCGCCGGTCACGGTGACAGTCTCCGACGTCTGGGATACCTGCATCGCCAGATCCACCACGGCCCGTTGACCCACCGCAACCGTGATCCCTTTTCGCACCAGGGTGGCAAATCCGGCCTTAGAGGCTTTCACCTCATACTGGCCCGGTTGCAGCGCAGCCGTCTCGTAGAGACCGGCATCGTTGGATTTGAGATCGCGGCTGATGTTGGTGTCCAGATTGCGAACCGTAATGTCGGCTCCCGGAACGACGGCGCTGCTCGCATCCGTCACCAGTCCTGCAATCGTCCCGGTGCCGGATGAGGCTTGACCGGACAGGGCGGAGGTGCTGGCAAAGAACAACGCCAGCAACAGGAAGAGTGTCCCCCAGGCGCTATAGCGGCTGGAAGGCGACGAACTACAGGCGAAAGGCATGGCTACGGTCCTCCACAAGACCATGGAAAGATCCTGTTGCACGAAATCCAAAGACCCCACAAATAACACACATACATCACAGCGTGATGACGAAGCCGTTCACCAGCGCGCTGCTTCTCGTTACCCCGAGTATACACCAATATAAGATAATTTTACCTCGTCAGAGGAATCTGTGGGTCACTGATACCGTCGAATGGTGCCGGGAAGCTGTTTGTGGGTACAAGCTGCTAATTCTCCGTTGGATGCGGTTCGGCGTGCGTAACAGTGACCACTTCAACGAGCATGCGGCGCGGGTCTAGTTTCAACCCGAGTTGCTCCTGCACCGCAATGTATACGGAGGGATCATCGGGTTCCGGCGCCCACTCCAGACTGAACGCGAATTTTCCGTCAAGTCCCGTCGAGTCGACGACGGCGCGATCGGTGACACGCGACGACAGCAGTTTCGCAAGGGTCGCCATCGTTATCCCGCGCCCGTCGATGCGTCGAATACCGCCACCGTAACCACTATCGCCATTGACCACAGGCTTCATCCTGTGCCCGCCTTTGGCAACTACAAGTGCGTACACCGGCATCTTCTTCTTCACGCGCTCGACGACTAGCTTGAAGCGCTCGGCCAACATCGCCTGAAGCATGGCGGGCACATCAGATCTGCTTACTCCCGCAGGCAGGCGCGCGTGTATATGGTAAAGGTTGTCCGAGATCCACGCCGGACCAACGATCTGGCCCTCCGTCACTCCATAAGCATTGCTAATCAGGCGCCGCAGCGTGAAGTTCGTGTAGGTGAGAAGGCCGTTGTCGAGACTTTCGCGCGAACTGACACCGTTCACAGGAGGCGGCGCCGGCTTGACCGACACTACCTCAAATTCGGGACGCTCCGCTGGTGATTGCGTCTGGCCGGCAGCCACGCAAGCCCAACCAACAGCGACGAGCAACAGACTCCTGCCACAATCCAACTTTCGCGCAGGCCGATGTGCCATGATCTCCTGCCTCTCCTCTCCAAGATCCTGATCAGCACGACTTCGCAACTACGACGCGTTCGCTCAGTGAATATGACGTCCGGATTCCCACTTGCGTGCAACTCTCTCCTCGGCCGGTTTATGGTAGAGGTTCGCCGCCACTCGCTTCGCGCCATGGAACTGATCACGATTCTAAACCGCTGCCATCGTTTCCCGGGTCTTGTCTACCAGCACGCCCACTTCAGCGCCGACAAGAAGAGCATCGAAGTAGCCGTGCGACCGCGCAAGCGCTCGACCGCAGTCTGCTCGCGCTGCCATTTGCCGGCGCCCGGTTACGACCAACTCGCCGAGCGGCGCTTTGAGTTCATCCCCCAGTGGGGATTTCTCGTCTTCCTTCTGTACACCATGCGTCGCGTCGACTGTCGCCGCTGTGGCGTTATTGCTGTCGAAGAAGTTCCCTGGGGCGACGGCAAACACACACTGACCAAAGCCTATATGCTCTTCCTAGCCCGTCGGGTGCGGCGCCTGTCATGGAATGAGACGGCGGAGGCATTTCGCACATCCTCGGACAAGGTTTTCGATGCGGTCGAACATGTCGTCACCTGGGGTCTGGAACACCGGACTCTCGGCCAGATCGACGCAATCGGCGTCGATGAAATCCGGTATTCCAAAGGGCACAAATACCTCACCCTGGTCTACCAGATCGATCTGGGCGTTACCCGCCTTCTCTGGGTAGGCAACGAGCGAACCGTCGAATCCTTCCAAGGATTCTTCGCCGCTATGGGAAAGGACGTAATTTCCAAAATCGTATTCGTCTGTTCCGACATGTGGGAACCCTATCTGAAGCTGATCCGCCAAAACTGCTCCGAGGCGCTGCATATCCTCGACCGCTTTCACATCGTCGCCAATATGAACAAGGCACTGGACAACGTCCGTGCCGAGGAAACCAGCCGCATGAGACGTCAGGGCCGCGCCCCGATCCTCAGGAAATCCCGCTAGCCGATGAGCAGCACTTCCGGTTGCGCGATCTCCTTCGCCACAACCTGAAGACCGTCCGTGCTTACCTTCTCAAAGAGGCCTTCCAACAACTCTGGGAGTACCGTTCGCCCGCCTGGGCCGGCAAGTTCCTCGACGAGTGGTGCCGCCAGACCATGCGTTCCCGATCGAGCCTATGAAGAAGATCGCCCGTTCGCTACGCAATCATCGCGAACTTATCCTGAACTATTTCCGCGCTCAAAAGATGCTCTCCAGCGGCGTCGTGGCGGGCCTGAACAACAAGGCCAAAGTCACCATGAGAAAATCGTACGGTTTTCGCACCTACCGCGTTCTCGAACTCGCCCTATATCACTCACTTGGCAAGCTGCCCGAACCGGAGTCCACCCACGATTTCTTCTGACGAACCATTAGCCCATTTTCCGAGAGTGGCGGGAAGAGGAATCGGGCGCGAGGAAGCCCTGGTTTTAAACCAGCTTTACATCGCGAGCCTCCGCCGCGTACTAAGGCAAAATAGCCCTCAAGCCCTTCGTCCGTCCGGCCGATAGATACCCATAGCGACCCGTGAGACCGGATGCTACGGCCGGATGCCGCTTGAGAATGCCGTCACCAGGACGATCCCTCATGGAATTCCCCTTCCGCATCCACCGCGCAGGCGCGTTCGCCGCACTGCTGGCGGTCACGGGCTGCCCCGGCACGCTGCGCGCTGCCAACCTGTTGACCGCAACCCCGAGCACCCTTTCTCTTACCTGCAGCACGGCTACCGGGCCCGGTACGGCCGCCACCGTGGTCGTGAAACCGGCGGTTGCACTCACCACGGGCACGATCCAGGTTTCACTGCCGGCGCTGAGTTCGGGTCTGGTGGTAACGGCCCCGGCTTCGGCCACGCTGAACGCCTCAAACCAAGCCCAAGGCCTCACCTATACCGTCAACCTGGCCGCCGGATGTGTCGGGGCCACCGCGGGCCTCACCGGCTTCAAGTTCAATGCCGGGAGCGTGCCGGATGTGGCGGTGGCGGTGAATGTGGCGGTCACCGCGCCGGCCTCCCCGCTGGTGGCCGCGCCCGTCATGCTTACCTGTACCAGGTTCGCCGGTTCCCCGGTGGTGTACGCTCCCGGGTCCGCTCAAACGGTTACGGTCAGTTCCGCCGCCCCCGGCGGCACCCCCTTTACGGTCAATCCTTCCGGCATCCCCGCCTGGCTTGTGGTGACTCCCCTGACGGGCGGCACCGCCGATGCAACCGGAGTTGCCTTAACGGTCGCGGCCATCGCGCCTTGCGGCAACTATGCAGCCGGCAGCACCAATTCGGTTTCGATTCATCTGAAGAATGCGCCGTCGCCCGATGGCCTGATCCCGGTGACGCTGCAGATCCTCGGCCCGTCGCCGTTGACGGCGGCCCCCAAGACGGCTTCGCTGATGTACACCAAAGGTTCCGCAGCGGCTACCGTGGATGTGGCTTTGAGTGCCGGAGGGTCCCAGTCCCCGGCCTTCGCGGTGGATGCGGCCAGTCTCCCCATCTGGCTCACGGTAGACGCACTTTCCGGCGCCGCACCCCAGACCCTGCACTTTTCCACGACCGCCGTCGCCGACACCATCGCGACCGGCGCCTATGCCGCGTCGGTCCACGTGAAGGTCACCGGATATGCCGACCTGCTGCTGCCCTTCAGCCTGCTGGTAAGCAACCCGCCTCCCAAGCTCACGGTGGCCGAAGGGGTCGCGCGCGAAATATCCTGGACGGTGGGACAACCGGCGCCCCTCGCCTACGTCACGGTAGCTTCCACTGGCTCGGCCGTGCCGTACACCATCACCACCGGCGGCGCCGCCGGGCCCATCGTTTCGGCCAGCCTGCTCCGAGGTTTGGCTTACAGTTCCGGCACGCCCATCCCTGTGGTCTTCGACCCGGCCATGCTGGCGGCGGTGCTTCCGGGCACGGTAGTCGCGGGGACCGTGACCTTCGCTTGGGGTTCCCCGGCCTCGACGCTCGTGGTTACGTTTAATGTCACCGTCCTACCGGCCCCCGCCGCGCTGTTGGCGATCACGCCGTCCAACCTGCCCACCGCCGCGGCCGGCCAGACTTTCAGCGTGGTGCTTACCGGCACCGGGTTCGTGGCCAGCGGCGATCCCAGCCAGCAGACTTTCGTGGGAATTGTCTCGGGTGGGTCGATTGTGCCCGATTCCAACCTGATCGCGAGTGTGACCAACCCGTCCAACATCATCGTGACCATCCAGGTGCCGGCGGCGCCGGATGCCTACCTGCCCTTCTCCACGGCGGGCACGGGCGGCACCGTGATCCTTGGGGTCTGCAATCCGATGGGCGCAACCTGCACCACCCCGACCGGGACCGCCCAGCTCACTATTGGCGTCAACCCGGTGGTCCAGGCAGTCACCAGCGCTTCGGCGTTCCTCCAGGTGAGCCCGCCGGAACTCCCCGCGGTGGCTCCATACGACATCATCAGCATCTTCGGTACCAGTTTCTGCGCCTCCGGCGGCAGCGGATGCGACGCCACTCACGTATTGTACGGAACCTTGGACCCTGCGACGCTGCGCTATCCCTTCTCCCTCAGCCCAGACCCGCCAGGGGCCACCCAACGCCTCCTCACCGTCACCTTCCAGACCCATACCCAGACTCCGATGGTGATCGGCAAGGCCCCGCTGCTCTTTGCCACCAACAACCAGATCAACCTGTTGGTGCCGTCCACGGTCGCCGCCTACGCCGGCAAACCCATCGACATAGTCGTGGCCTTCGGTTATGGACCGGCCGCGACCACGCTGACGAGCGCGCCCTTCGCCGTGAACGTAGTGGCGGCCAACCCGGGAATCTTCACGGTCGGCGCCGATGGTGCGGGCGAAGGCGCCATTCTGGCGCTGGACTGGTCCATGGTCACCACAGGCAACGAGGCCGCCATGCGCGCCAACCCGGCCGACTCCGACACGGTCCAGATCTACGTGACCGGTCTCGGCGTGCCCGACAGCATGGCCGACGCCACGACCTCAGGCACAGGGCTTTGGCCCACGGACTGCGTCGGCATTGCGAGCTACCTCTCCGTGCTGAACGGCGTGGCCTCCGCATCGTCGGTCTCGGTGGATGGCGCCGTGATCGCCAGCTCCCTGCTCGCCGGCAACCGGCTGCCCCCTTGTCTGCGCTCGGCCCCGGTGGTTCCCAGCGTCACGGTTGGCGGCCAGCCGGCCATGGTCACGTACGCCGGATGGGTTCCCGATTCGGTGGCCGGCCAGTATCAGATCAATGTGCGGCTGCCGGGAACGAACGCCGGAACCTTCACCTCAGCCACCGGCGATGCCATCGCATCGCCGCTCTCGGGGCCGGTGAAATTGCCGGTGGTCGTTACCGCTCGCGGCCGTTCCAGCCAGCCCGGAGTCACCATCTGGGTAGCGCCACGGCTCAAAGTGTCGGGTCCTGCAGGCGCCGCTTTGCACGGCACGGCTGGCGCACTGTGGCCCGCGGCGGGCAGCCTGGTGATGGCAACCGGGGGGACAGGCGCCTATGCGTTCGCGGTTAGCGGCGGATCGCTGCCCGCCGGATTGAAGCTGAACGTGGTCACTGGAGTCATCTCGGGAACGCCGGCTGCGGACTCCAGGGGGTCGTACGTGGTCACCGTCACGGCGACCGATTCGGCGGCCATCCCACTGACCGGCAGGGTGACTTTCATCCTTAAGGTTGAGTGAGGCAGCGCTCCGCCCGCCTCACGCGGAACGCGCCCACCCGCCACCGTCCCAGCCGCGGAACACACAACACCGGCCACCGGAGCATTGACCACCGGCCATCATCCCCGGCCGCGGAAGTCACACCCCCGTTCCAGCCGGCGCCGGCGGAGGCCCGGCTGACTTCTAGCTTCGGGCTTCTTGCTCAGGGTTTTCAAAAACGAGTACTAAGACAAAAAAGCACCTGCTGTGATCGTTTCTAAGGCCGATATAGATATCAGCGAGCCGTGAGATCGGTCGCCTGCGGCGGGATGCCGTAAAAAAATCTACCAAAAAGGGAAAAAAAAGTTAAATGAAGTCATCGAGGCTTAGAAGCTGCGGCCCGCATGCAGTCCTCGCACTGCTCGCGATGCTAGGTTCCGCGGGGACCATGTCAGCGGCAAACAACTCGCCCCTATTGTTGACTGCGAGTCCGTCAACCGTCACCTTGTATTGCAGCGTCGGAAATCCTGGCTACCCAGTGACCGTGACTCTAAAAGCGGTGGCCACCGTGCCAACAGGCCAAACTTATCCCGTCACACTGAATGCCAACCCAATTGGAGTAACCGTGGCGGCCGTCTCAACCTCCGCGATCACCCCGGCAATGACTACCGCTACGGGCATCGGCTACACTTTCACTCCCGCGGCCGGCTGCTTGTCAACCAGCCAGACTTTCCAGTTTAAGGCCGCTGCCACCACCGCTGGTGTTGCCAACGGGGACGTTTCGGTCACCGTTGTGACGGTCGCCCAGAACTTCTTGACCCCGTCGGCCGGCACCATCAATCTCATTTGCAGTGGCAGCGTCCCCGGGCCTGCCGTAACCATGACCCTGAAGGCCGTGGTCGCCGTTCCCGTCGGAACCCTGACCCCCTCGACCGGCACCGCCCTTACCGGATTTACCGTCGCCCAATCCGGTGGCACATCCGCTATCACCCCTGGAATGGGTACCACGTCGGGCGTAAATTTCACTTTCACTCCGACCACCTCCTGTACCACAACCAGTCAGACATACACCTTCAAAGCCGCCACCACCGGCGCTCCCGGGGCGGACGTCTCGGTGACAGTGAGCACGGTTCTTAACCCACCCACCACCCTCGCGGCGAATTCAGTTACACTGAATTGCACCAAGGTCGGCACGACTTACAGCAATTATAGTGGCACCCAAACCCTCGCCGTAACTTCTCCCGACTCGTCCGTGTCCAGCTACACGGTAACCGGTGCGACGATCCCGGGTTGGCTCTCCTTCGGAAACAAAACCGGCTCCATTTCCGTACCCGGCTCCCACACCCTTGGCGTGGCTGGAACCAACTGCGGCGGTTTCGCGCTTGGCACCAGCACCGTGGCGAATGTGCATTTGGCGGATCCTCCGTACACGGACAAGATTGTACCGGTCACTCTCAAGATCATTTCTCCGGCCACCTTAGTTGTGCCGGCTGCGATTTCGATGACGTACACTCAGAAGTCCGGCACGCCGGCCGCGCAGGATGTTGCCGTGACCGCGCCTTCCACCACGTTCTTCACGGTGGATACCACAACCCTGCCAATCTGGCTCACGGTGGATTACGCATCCGGCCTCACCAACAGGAACATCCGCTTCACCTCGACCAACGCGGCCGACCTGCTTCCCCCGGGCTCCTACAGTCAGGGAGTGCACTTGAAAGTCACCGGCCAGGAAGATGCGGTTCTCACCGTCAACATCCAAATTAACAGCCCGGCCGCGCGCCTGACGGTTTCGCCGCTCACCCAAAACATGACCTGGACGATTGGCGACGCCCTTCCAACGGCGAGTATCAGCCTGGTGTCCTCCGGTTCGGCGATTCCGTACAGCATCGCGTTCAGCGGAGCGCTGCAACCCACCACCAACTCCAACCTGGTCAGCGGCTTTGTCCTCAGCGGTGGCCTCCAGATTCCCGTGACCTTCGGCGGTGCGGCCTTTGCGTCGGCGCAGGCCAACACCAAGCTGGATGGAATTGCGTCCGTCTCCTGGGGTAACCCCGTGGTCACTACCGTAGTTACGTTCCAGGTCTCCGTCCAGTCACCACTGGCCACTCTGGCGTCGATCTACCCGGCGAGCTTGCCAACCGCGGCGCCCGGCACGACCAAATCGCTCAACCTTAGCGGAACGGGATTCATCCAGAGTCCGGATTCCAACCTGAGGACCCATGTGGGAATCGTGGTCAATGGCGTGTATGTGGAGAACCCCAACCTCACCGTGACCGTGGTCGACTCCTCGCACATTGACGTGGGCATCCTCGTCCCCGCAGCGACCAACCCAGTCGGGGTCGGCCCTCTGCCGTTCGACACCACCAGCAGCGCCAGTGTCACGCTCAGCGTCTGCAATCCGGTCAACGGGACTTGCAGTTCCAACCCCATTCCGGGCTCCACGCAATCGTTCAGCATCGGTTCCATTCCCCTGATTTCCGTGGCGACCAGCGCCTCCGCGTTCGTGCAGCGGACAACACCAAACGTGGCGCCGTACGATATGCTCAGCTTGTTTGGCTTCAACTTCTGCCCGACCTGCAGCAGCAGTCAGGTGATCATCGGCGCGCCGGATGTCAATAAGCAGTATCCGACGATGCTTTCGGATGGCGCCCCGACCCCCAAATCCCTAAAGGTCACATTTAAGACCCACACGGGCGGCACGGCCATCGCCGATACCGACGCCCGTCTGTTGTTCGCGACCAACAACCAGATCAACCTGCTGGTTCCGCAGGCGGTCTCCCCCGTTGTCGGTCAGGTCGACATCGTGGTCAACTTCGGCGGTGTCAACAGCGCGATATTCCCGGTGAACGTGGTTGCGGCCAACCCCGGCGTTTTTACCGTCGGCAGCGACGGTCAGGGCGACGGCGCGATTCTGGACTCAGCCTACGAAGTCATCAACCAGGGCAACCCGGCCGCCGTGCGAAACGGCTCCGATTCCGACATCATCCAGATCTACATGAGCGGTCTGGGAGCGCCCACGGCAGCCGGCGCCGACAACAGCACGGCCGGGACCGGGCCGGTTCCCGCTTGGTCCGCGGACTGCATCTCGACCGCGAGCTATTTGACGTCCGCATATCCTCTCACTGTATTGGACGGCGCGATCATCCAGTCAAGCCTGATGAATGCCTATCGGCTGCCCCCGTGCATGGATGACACTGTTTCTCCGCCCACGGTCAAGATCGGCAACGTGTCGGCCAACGTGACCTATGCCGGATGGGTGGCGGATTCCGTCGCCGGCCTCTACCAGGTGAATGTGCAACTTCCCGACAACACCGCCGCGGCCTTTGCCCACCCCGGCGGCTCACCCGGTCCGATTACGGCCCCCATGCAATTGCCCGTGGTCGTCACGGTCGGCGGCGTGGACAGTCAGGCAGGCGTGGGAATCTGGGTGGCCCGGAGACTGAAAGTGGCGGCCCCCGCCTATACGCACGGCGCTGTTGGCGCAGTCTGGTCCGTCGAAGGCACTACTTACAAGGTGGTGGCCAGCGAGGGCAATGGCGGCTACACATACGCGATCACCTCTGGCGTCTTACCGCCCGGCCTTACATTCGGTTTGAGCGACGGATCGATCTCGGGAACCCCCACCTCAGCCGGCGTATACCCCGTAACCGTCACCGCGACCGATGGCACGACCCCAACGTTGACTGGCACCGTTTCCTTCAACGTCACCGTCGGCGACACGGGGTTGGCACTTAGTAAGACTACGCCTGTTTCCATCAGCCACACCGTTGGCGGAAACTTCACAACCGTCTCCGCCGCCGGTGGAACCGGTACCATCCACTACGCCATCACGGGGACTCCGCCGACGGGCGTAACCATCGGTCAGACCACCGGAGTGTTAAGCATTGATACAACCGGTTCGGCCTCCACTCCTTCGATCACCATCACCGCGACTGATTCCATGGGCGTGACGGGGTCGATTACCTTCACGATAACCATAACCTAACCAACCGCCTTTAGCCTTAAACCGGCCTTGCGGCGGCGGGAGATCATACTCCCGCCGCCGCTTTTTTTGTGTGCCGAGCATGTTCGACAACTCGGGGGTGCAAGGCAGTCGAACTTACCTCGGGAGATCTGCCGCTGGTCCCGGAACCGGGACCGAGGTGGAGCGATCCATCCTGACCGGGAGGTAGAAGTCGGCAGCCGGCTCTACGTGAAGCCCCGAAAGCCCGGCGGGAGCGCTGGCTCCGCCTACGGCGCCGCTTCCACGGTCTTGATGGCAATGCCGTTGACGCCCGCTTTCTCGACGGCGGTTCCGGTCACCTTGACTTTCTTCTCGATAAACGGCATCAGCTTGGTGTTCTGATTCTTGTGGTCTGCGGCGATCGGCAGGTAGACCTTTCCGGCCTCGTCCAGGATTGCCAGGGGAACGCCTGCTTTGGCGCAGGCTTCGGCACACACGGCGTGGCTTGCTCCCTGGCTGTTGTGGACCAGATAGCATCCCGTGTCGATTACCTGGCCCACCACCGTGATGGCTTTGCCCGCGGCTTCGTGGCTGTGCTGGGCGAAGGCCAGGGCCGCCGCGGCGAGTCCCAGGATCAGCTTTGTTGATTTCATCATCATCTCTTATACCATCTGCGCCGGGACGATATATTTGAGATTTTCAGGTCTGTTAATTTACATACAATAGTACGCACTCCTACTTCGAGTGGTTCGACCATTGGGTTGCGGCCTGCCTGGTCCCAGTGGTGCTCTGGATCCTGCTCAGCGGACTGGACGATCTCTTCATCAGCCTGGTGTACTTCCTTGGCGGACGGCACGCGTTCCCTTGGCCTGACGCGGCGGAGTTGGGCAGGGCGTCCGAACGGCGCATGGCCATCTTCGTGCCGCTCTGGCATGAACACGAGGTCATCGCCGAGATGCTGGAGCATAATCTCGCCGAGATCCGCTATTCCAATTACGACATTTTCGTGGGAGTGTACCCCAACGACCTGCCCACGGTCCGCGCGGTCACCGAACAGGCTCGCCGCCACCGCCGCGTGCACGTGGCCCGGTGCCCTCATAATGGGCCTACCTCGAAGGGCGATTGCCTGAACTGGATCTATCGCCGGATGAAAGATTTCGAGGCGGAGCACCGAGTCCACTTCGACCTCGTGGTGACCCACGACGCCGAGGACTGGGTCCACGGCGACTCGCTCCGCCTGATCAACTGGTTTTCGCGCAGCTACCAGATGGTGCAGATTCCGGTTCTGCCCCTGCCTACCCATCCGGCCGAGGTGACCCACGGGCTCTACTGCGACGAGTTTGCCGAATACCAGTGCAAGGACATCCCAGTCAGACAGCGGTTGGGCGGATTCCTGCCCTCGAACGGCGTAGGCACCGGTTTTGACCGCGCCTCGCTGGAACGGCTTGCGGCCGCGCGGCACGGCCAGATTTTCGACCCGGAGTGCCTCACCGAGGACTATGAGACCGGGTATCTGCTCCACAAGCTGGGTTGCCGGCAGACTTTCGTGCCGCTGCGATTCGGCCAGGGACTGGTGGCGACGCGCGAGTATTTTCCACGCAGGTTCCGCGCTTCCGTCAGGCAGCGCAGCCGCTGGGTGGCCGGGATTACGCTGCAAGGGTGGCAACACCACGGCTGGCGCGGGCCGTGGCGGCAGATCTACTGGTTCTGGCGGGACCGTAAAGGGCTGGTCGGAAACCTGCTCTCGCCGGTCGCCAACATGTTTTGCCTTTACGGATCGGCATCTTACCTGTCTAGCACCGGCGCGCACTGGCACTTGGGCACCCTCATTCCGGCGTGGGTGTCCAGTGCCTGTTGCCTTACGCTGTGGATCTCGCTGGTCCAAGGCTGCGTGCGCATGCGGGCCAGCGCGCGCGTGTACGGCTGGCGGTTCGCCTTTGGGGCGCCGCTGCGAATCCTCTGGGGGAACCTGGTGAACTCGGCGGCCACCGTCGCGGCCCTCCGGCAGTTTGTGGCTGCCAGGATACAGGGAAGCAGGCTGGCCTGGCGAAAGACGGAGCATGTGTACCCGGTGGCGGCGCTGCGGGAAGCGGTCATCGAGGCAGCACGATTCCAGGGCATTGACCGCGGCGATTGATGCCGTGCGTAGGACCAGCCCCGCCCACCAAACTAACTATCGATAGCTTACCTTCGATAACTAGAGTTCAGCCCAAGGCGGAGGATACCATTACCCCATGGATGCTCTACTCTGGATCCTTCTGCCCGGTTTCACCGCTGTCGCTTCCGGCTTGCTGGCGTGGTTTGTCATGCAATCGCGCATGGAAGTAGCGCTGGCCAAGCAGCGGGAAACCATGGCGGAATCCCGCGGCGCCCTGGATGCCGAGAAGTCCGCGCTGGACTCGGTGCTGCCTACCGCGCTCAGAGCCGCCGAGGAAACCGCCCGCCGGCAGGCGCTGGAGGACTTCATGTCGGAACTCCACGTGGAGCAGAGGCACTACACCCGCGAAAACAAGATGCTGCTGCAAAACCGCAAGAGCCTGGTCTTGCAGGAGCGCATGTACTTCCGCAACATTCCGCTTTCGGACTGGATCGAGCACGAAATCTCCCTGGACGATGGTGCCGATCCGAACCGCCTGGTGCAGGACATGACCGTCTTCGACCGGTCGGTGATCAGCATCGCCGATGGACAACGCCCGAGAAAGGCGCTGGCCTGAGCAACCCCGCCGGGATCCGCCCGCCGCTATACCTGAAGCGAAATTAATGCAAAATCTTGCCGGAAGGGCGCAACGGAGCGTCCAACGCGAACATCGTTGGTTCTAGCCGGTGTAGAATAAAGTCAGTTCGCACCAGTGGAGAATTTGCCAAATATGCATCGATTTCGTGTGTTCGCTGTCTGTTTCACATTGGTCGTGGGTTCCAAGGTCATGCTTTCCGCCGCCAAGGGCGACGCCGCCAAGGGCAAAGAGGTTTTTGAACAGTGCGGGGTCTGCCACAACGCCGATAGCGATGAAAAGAAAATGGGCCCGGGGCTCAAGGGGCTCTTCAAGCGGGACAAAATGACCAACGGCAAGAAGCCCACCGAAGCCAACATCCGCGACCGGGTTGACGAAGGCGGCCAGGGGATGCCCGCCTACAAAGACATGCTGAGCGACCAGGAGAAGGACGACCTGCTCGCGTATCTGAAGACCCTGTAACGCACCGCACCAAAGAGAAACAGGCGGCTTCGCGCGGCGGCATGGGCGGTTTCGTCGGCGGTGTAGCGCCCGTTCAGGTGACTGCGGCCACCGAGGACACGGTCCGCGTCACCATTTTGGCCGGCGATGTCGTTCCTCCGCCGCAGGCCGGCACGCCGAATCCAACTTGCGCACCGCGAGCATCCCAGGAACTTGTCAAGCTCATTTGGGCGGCGCGCACCCTTGGGACTAATTGGGACATATAGCACAGCCCCGGATGGCTGCTCGGGGTGTATACTACCCGAAAACCCGCGGCCCGAAATGCGTGGCCGAAGCCATCATTGCCGGCGGGTTTGAAAAGGGGGCGGTGACTGGGTGCCTACTAACCCCACCGTTTATTTGTAACCGTGTTTACCAACCATTCGTGCTTCTGCCCGAACCAGCCAAGGAGATCGATGTATGTCTGACGACAAACTTCCGGCGAATGCCACCCTTCAACTCCTCAATTTCGCTGCAATCGGCGGCCACACTCGTTCCGGCCCCATATTGCGAACACTAGCCCTGGCAGCTCTGCTGGTGTCCATTTTGGGGGCCGGTCAAGACCAGGCCGGGGTTCCGACGCGCCACAACGAAGCTACGGTGGCCCAACTCCAGGCAGAGATGGCCTCCGGCAAACTCACTTCGGAGGACCTGACTCAGGAATACATCACCCGCATCATCGCTTTAGACCAGAATGGCCCGGGAGTCAACGCTGTGATCCAACTCAACCCGGATGCGCTCGCGATCGCCCGCGAAATGGATAAACTGCGCAAGCATGGAACTGTGCTGGGACCTTTGCACGGCATTCCGGTGTTGCTCAAGGACAACATCGACACCGGCGATAAGATGCAGACCACCGCGGGATCGTTCGCGCTGGCCGGTGCGCCGGCTCGGCGCGACTCCACGGTGGCGGCAAACCTGCGCGCCGGCGGAGCCGTGATTCTCGGTAAGACCAACCTGTCGGAGTGGGCGAACTTCCGCTCCTTTAACTCGATCAGCGGCTGGTCGGGCCGCGGCGGGCAGACCAACAACCCGTACGGGATCAATCGCAACCCGTGCGGCTCCAGTTCAGGCTCGGGCGCGGCCACGTCGGCGAATTTCGCCGCGGTTTCATTCGGCAGTGAGACCGACGGCAGCATTGTCTGTCCGGCGAACGCCAACGGCGTCGTCGGCATCAAGCCCACGGTCGGGCTCACCAGCCGCGCCGGCGTGGTGCCGATCTCCCATACCCAAGATACAGTCGGTCCGCATGGACGGACGGTGGCCGATGCGGCGGCGGCGCTCAGTGCCATCCAAAGCCCCACGTACGACGGCCGCGACCCGGCGACGAACGGCGTTCCGCTGGGATGGCAGGGAACGGGCCGCACGCGGCCACTGCACATCCCAACTGACTACACGAAGTTTGTCAACCCCAGAGGCCTCCAGGGCGCCCGGCTGGGCCTGACACGGTCGGGGTTGAACGGCTCCTCCGCAGTGCCGACACCGCAGCCGGTGCTGGATGCGATCGGGGCGGCGGTGCAGGCCCTCACATCGGCGGGCGCGACCGTCATCGACCTGGACGCGGCGGGCTTTACCTTTGCCTCCGCGGACGGCGAGTTCCTCGTGCTGCTCTACGATTTCCGCAACGACGTGAAGGCGTACTTCGCCACCCGCACGGGCGTGCCCGTAGCGGGCGGCACGCTACAGACCGCCATCGATTTCAACAACGCGCACGCGAATGTGGAGATGCCATTCTTCAACCAGGAGATCTTCGACCTCGCAAACTCGCTGGCCGACGGGCCGGACACCCAGCAGCCGGCCTTCAACGGTCTCACCTACAACCAGGCGCTCGCCCTCGACCACAACGCTGGGGTGAACGGCATTGACGCGGCGATCAGCGCGTTCCACCTCGACGCCGTAGTCTCGGCGACCGACAACCCAGCCTGGGCCACCGACCTGATCTACGGCGATCACTTCATCTTCGGCACTTCCGGCTTGGCGGCGGGGCCGGGCTATCCGATCGTGCAGGTACCGGCTGGTGTGGTTTTCGGCATGCCGCTCGGGATCAGCTTCTTCGGGACGGCGTTCAGCGAGCCGACCCTGATCCAGCTGGCATCCGGGTTCGAAGCCGTAACGCAGGTGCGGGCCCACAACCTGCCCACCTTCGCCGCGACCACGCCTTCCCACAACATCCAGGGCACTACCCTCCCGGGGAACTCCACGCAGGGCTCTGCACCAGCGGCCTCTGCTCCAACGGCGGTTGCCCCACCCAGGAAGATGCCCCACAGTATGTAAACGCCAGCTCCGACCCCGGAACTCAAGGGCAGGGGACTCTCGGCCAGGCTTGGCGCGGCTTATTCCTTGGCCAGGATCTCCAGCGCCTTTTTGACCACCACGTCGTTTTCGACCTTCTTCGGCTGCCCCAACTGCGCATCGTCGGGTGGCGGGATGGGGTCGCCGTTGTCGTCGTAGTCGACTTGGGCATCGGGCTCGGCCACCGCAGTCTGTGGGGTCACCAGGGCGTCCTGAATGGCCTTGTTGCCATCCGGCGTGTAGTACTTCGCCACGGAGAGGATGATCGCGGCGCCATCGTCCATGGTGATGGCCTTGCGCAGGGCGGCATCGCCATAGGTGCGCTCGCCCACCAACTGCGCGCGCTTGTTGTCACCCAAGGCGGCGGCCAGGATCTCGGCTGCCCCCGCCGTGCCGCGATTAATCAACACCGCGGCCGGCAGCGTGGTGATCGCCTTGGCCGGGTCGGCGTCAAAATTCTGGCGCGGGACCCGCTGACCCATCAGGTAGGTAATGCGGCCCTTATTCATGAAGAGATTGGCCGCGGCGATTCCGTCTTCGGGCGCGCCGATGGCACAGTTCCTCACATCCACCACCAGTTTCCTGGCGCCCTCTTTTTGCAGCTTCTGCACCGCCGCTGATAGTTCCTGGACCTGAGGCGCCGAGAGCGCATCGACGTTGAGATAGCCCACCTGGCCTTCCAGCATCTTGGCCTCCACGGAAGGCAACGGGAAGTTGGCGCGGGTCAGAGTGACCGTCTGCGGTTCGGGCCGGCGGAAGCGGACGACGCTCAGCTTTACGGTGGTCCCGGGCTCGCCCTGCAACAGCATGCTGGCATAAGCCAGCGGCATATCGCGGGTGGCGACGTCGCCGATGGTTTCGATCATGTCGCCGGTGGAAAAGCCCGATTTGGCGGCCGGCGAACCGGTGATCGTTCCCACCACCCCCACGTAGCCGAACTTCTTCGATAGGATCACCCCTACATCGGCCCGCTTGACGTGACTGCTTTTGAGGTAGTCCTTGAATTGCTCGGCGTTGAGGTAGCTGGCGAACGGATCGATGGCCTCCAGCATTCCATTGAGCGCCCCCAGGGTGACGCTCTTCATATCCGGTTCTTCCACGTACTCGCTCTTGATGCGCGAGACCACGTCGCTGAAGACGCCGATGTGCTTGTAGGTGTCGTCGGTCGACGCGCTCCTGCCCAGCACGCTGCCGATCAGCAGCATGATGCAAAGGCACGTGGACGTGCTCACGACAAAATATTTGGTACGGCTACTCATAGGTATAGACAGCTCCAAGGCCCAAGGCCATTATACTGTGTTGGACGCGCCGCCGCAGGGTTTGGTTCTGGGATCTTGCTGGGATCTTGGGGCGGGCAGGTTGTTACTTCCAGCCCATACGTTCGCGCAGCCCGGTGATGTGGGCAGAGTGGTGCTTCGTATGCCACGAATACAGAGCCAGACTGGAGTCCAGCCGGACCACACCCAGATCGGAATGGTGAAACGTGCGCGCAAATTCGGCATCCCCCAGCGACCGCAGCAACACCACCCACCGGGCGTGCAGGCTTTCCAACAGCGACAATGAGACCTCAACCGGCATGCTCCTGGCATCGGCCAGGTTGGCCCAGTCCTTCTCTTCGTAGCCTTTGACCCGAGGCTCGGTCTCGGTGAGCGCCAGCCGGAACCGGCAATAGCTGTTAATGTGGCTGTCAGCCAGATGGTGAATCACCTGGCGCACAGTCCAGCCGGCTGGGCGGTAGGGAGTGTCGAGTTGCGCGTCGTCGAGGCCTTCGACTGCCCGACGAAAGCGCCTGGGACCAGCGGCGATGTCCTCGATCCACTGCGTCCGCATCTCCGCCGTGACCGATTGCGGCCACTCGAATTTTCCAATCGGATAGCTCAAGTCCATGTCTCAAATCCTGGTGGGGTCCTGATGTTGCGGTGATCCGGAAGGAGTAGCCGCCGTTCGGTTTCGGCTTGGATGGAGTTCCTCCTCACCGTGGCATACCTGCGAGTTTGTCACGGCTCTTCTGCCATTGTCAACGCACGTCAGGTCGGTGCTTTCACGCAACGGAAGACGATTTCGGGCGAAGATGGTTAGATGACGCTGGTTTGCGTGGAAGGGGCTGTGCTGGCGGCTGTGTTGATGCTTCCTGCCCGCGCCGCCGAGCTCCAGGCGCAAACCGTGGAGGCTTTTGACCGGTACGCGCGCCAGGCGGAAGCGCGGATGGACGCCGCCAAGTCCTTTCTCTGGGTCGACGAATCGGCGGACCGGGTGCGCCGCGTCCGGCGGGGCGAAGTGGTGGCCGAACCATTTACGGGCAAGCCGGACATCCACGTGGCCGGCGGATTGGTTCACGACTGGATCGGCGCGGTCTTCATCCCCGGCGCGAGCGTGGATTACACCATCGCCCGGCTGGAAGACTACAACGGCCACAAAGACATCTTCAAGCCCGAGGTGATCGACTCGCGAACGCTTTCGCACACCGGCAACGACTACCTGATCTACCTGCGGCTGGTGAAGAAGAAAGTGGTGACCGTGGTGCTCAACACCGAGTTCGACGTCCACTACGCGCAGGTGGACAAGACCCGGTGGCGGAGCGTCTCGCGGTCGCGCCGGGTGGCCGAAGTCGAGCGGGCCGGCAAGCCGGATGAGCGCGAGCTTGCGCCGGGCACCGGCGAAGGCTTCCTGTGGAAATTGAACAGCTACTGGCGGTTCATGGAACGCGACGGCGGCACCTGGGTGGAGTGCCAAGCCATCTCGCTGACCCGCGATGTGCCCACCGGCCTGGGATGGCTGATCGAGCCGATCATCCGTAATCTGCCCAGGGAGAGCCTGGTGAACACGCTGGCGGCGGCGCGCCAAGCGCTGGCGAAGTAGTGCGCGCGCAGACCTCCTGGTCTGCGCGCCGCGGCACGAGACAGTGTTTTGGGCTCGGAAGCGGATGTAGGACTCGGGGGGCACGGGGGCGATCCGGCGTGGGCGATGGCCCGCCTGGGATGGCCCCCGAACCGAGCCGCGTTAGTGCACGCTGGATGAGACGATGGAGCCGATCTTGGAAAACACGTTGTTGACGGTGCTGCTTAGGGCGGGCATCGCCGCCACTGCTGCCACTGCGACCATGCCGGCCGCCAGCGCATACTCCACCAAGTCTTGCCCCTGTTCATCCTGCCAGAAACCCCTTACGATGACCTTCCAATTCATGCGATGTGTCCTTCCTCAAGCTAATGCTTGCCGCGTCTAACGAACGGCGTGTGAAGCGACTGCGGCCCACGCGCCTGGATTGGCTCCGGCCCGTGCCCGGAGCGCTTGTTGACGGTTGACGACGAACGTGTTTGTGCTAGTGCACGCTGGATGAGATGATCGAGCCGATCTTCGAAAACACGTTGTTGACGGTGGCGCTGAGTCCAGGCATCGCGGCTACCGCGGCTACGGCCACCATACCGGCGGCCAGCGCGTACTCCACGAGGTCTTGACCTTGAGTGTCATTCCAGAATCGTTTCATCCACGACTTCATGATAATTGCCTCTCTTTCCTGGCGGCGCGTGATGCGGCTGCGGCCCACACGCCTGAATTGGCTCTGGCCCTTGCCCGGAGCGCTTGTTAACGAATGCTGGGTTGACGACTACGGACTCGCGTCAGTTCACGCTGGACTGGATGATCGAGCCGATTTTCGAAAACACGTTGTTGACGACGGAGCTAAGCTGAGGCATCGCGGCCACCGCGGCTACTGCCACCATACCGGCGGCCAGCGCATACTCCACGAGGTCCTGTCCTTCAGTGTCATTCCAAAACCGTTTGATCCACGACTTCATTGTTGCCTTCTCCTTTTGGGAACAAATATTCCTCAACCATGTCACTTATCGGCCCGTGGGCAGTTATGAGAGGAGGGGAAGCACCTATTTTGCAGGGGCTTTTGCCTGAGGTGGGTAGGCTTCGCGGTCCGTGCTCCAGGTCAGGGCCCGGCGGGCTACCAAGGTGATAGAAACCGGGCCTGCCAACGGCTGGCCCTATTGCTGGCCGTCGGGCTTCTTTTCGCCAGGGCGCATGAGCGTGGGCGCCTTTTTCTGCTGCTGTTGCTTCTTCTGCTCCGCGGCGGCGGCAGCCTTATCCTCGGCTTGCCTGCCTTCCCGTTCGGCCGGGGTCATGCTCTCCTCAAGCGTCTTCTTCTGCCTTTCCTGGCGCGCCTCCACGTCCTTGGTGCGCTTCCCGAGGTCCTGCATGGCCAGGTCCAGGCTGTCGGTTGTGGTCTCGATCGCCTGGGCCAGGGCGAACGCGTAACGCTCCTGATCCTTGGGCTGGCTCTCCTGCGCTTTCTTCAGCACCGAAAGCATTTCCTTCTCGGCCGCGGCCACGGCGGTGAGCCCGGCCTTCACGTCGATTTTGCGGCCGACGGCATCGTCGGCTACGTCATCAATGGCGTCGAGGATCTTGGCGTAGTCTTCGAGCGCGTCATGGATCAGGATCGAGCGGCCGGCCTTCTCTTTGGAAAGCAGGCTCTTGACCAGGTCGACGCGCTCTTTGGCGAAACCGGCGTAAAGCTTGAGGCGCGCGTTCGGCTCCTGGGCTTCCTTGATCTGGTCGGTCTCGTCGGCGGTCAGAAAATCGCGTTGAGCGGCCAGGGGGGCCGCCAGAAGCAAACAGCACAACCAGGTCTTCATTTGTGCTTGCCCTCCATCAGTCCCAGCAACAGGCTGTCGTGTACTTCCTGTACCCGGGCTCTGGCTTGATCGACCATCGGCCGGTCGTTGAAGCTCATATCGCGTTGAAAGGACTCCAGGCGTTTCAGCAGGTCGCGCGTCTGAATTTCGGCCTGTTTGAACCATTTCGGACTGTTGCGCGGGTTCTTGCCAGTTTGGCTCAGCGAGTCCGACGCCAGATTGACGGATTCGACGATCTCGTTCATGCCGGCGGCCACCTGTTCCGCTGCACCCTGATCGTACGCCGCGCGCGCGGCTTTCAACGCGGCCTCGGCGTTATCCAGCGCCAGCTTGGAGCGCCGGCCCAGGTCGCGCTCCGTCATGACCCGCTTCAGATCGGCGCGCAACGAAGCGGCCGGCGCCAGGCAAAGAAGCAACATCGACAGCAACACCCGCGTCCCCATCACCGCTTGTCCAGTTCCCTCTGGATAATCCTCGCCCGTTGCCGTGCCTGAAATTCCTGGTCGGGGTTCTTACCCTGGCTCATCGAAAGGAAGTTCTCGTAAGCTTCCTTAGCGGGCTTCAACTGCCTGAGCTTATCTAGAATGATCGCACGAAGGAACCAGTTTCCGGCGGTGTTCTCACCCAGTTTGGCGGCCTGTTCGAAGGCGGCGAGCGACTGCGGATAGTTACCCGTCATGTACAGCATGTCGCCCAATTCCGTCCATGTCTTGGCGTCGGATGGTTTCAGTTTGGCCGCCTCGTAAAACTGGCGCACCGCGGCGGGAAACTGTTTGCGGTCGCGCAGGGCGCGCGCATACATCATGCGCACCTCGTAGTTGGAGGGCTCGGCGGCGACGGCCTGGTCGAGCAGGGGCAGCGCCTTTTCGGGATGGTGCATCAGGACGTATGCCGCGGCCAGCGCCACACGGTTCGATTGGTTGGGATCCTTCTGGAAACTGGCTTCGAGACCGGGGAGAGCGTCGGCATACCGTTGGGATTCGAGCAACATCTCCCCCAGACGCGCTTGCGCCGCGGGGTTGTCCGGAAACTCCTGGTAGATGGCCATGGCCTCGGCCGTCTGGTGGCCTTTTTCATAGACGGCAGCCAACTCGAGAAGGTAGCCGCGATACTTCGGATCGATCTGCGCGGCCTGGCGAAAATACGGTTCGGCATCGGCCGGCTTGCCTTGCTGTACCAACGCCTGCGCCATTCCCAACTGAGCGCCCGCCGATTTCGCGTCGAGCGCCAGCGCGAGCCGGTAGCCTTCTTCCGCTTGGACCGCGTCGCCGGTCTGGAGTTGCGATTCGGCCAGGTAGTAGCGTGGGCGGAACTCCCGCGGCTTCTGCCGGGCGGCGTCCTCGAATAGGGGCAGGGCCTCGGCCGGGTTCTTCTGGCGCAGCAGCAGAATACCGCCGTTCAATTCGGCTTCGTAGAGCCCCGGCTTGAGTTCCAGAGTCTTGCGATACTCGGTAATGCCTTCGGCATCCTGGTGCAGCAAGCTGTACGCCATGGCCAGGTTGAAGTGCGCGAAATAGTCCTTGGGATCGGCGCCGATCGCCTTCTGAAACGCGGCCACGGCAGCTTCGTATTTGCCTTCCTCCAGAGCCTTCATGCCATCCGCCGTGGGGTCGGCCGCCTGGAGGAAAAACAGAAATGCCGCCGCCATGGCTCCCATACTTAGATTCTGACATGGACGGACGGTGGGGTAGGCCTCCCGGGGCCTGAGGCCTACGCCGCTTGGCCGGTCACTTGGGGTTCACAAAGGCCCCGTTGGCGGCGACGTCCCACACCGCGAATCGTGCCCATTTCCAGTGGCCGGCTTCGGCTTCCGCGGAGAAGGCGAAGTCGCCGGACGGGGGTGTCTCGTTCAGCGGGACCGTTTTGCGAAACGTGTGCGCGCCGTCGCCCCACACGATCTCCGCCATCTCCAACGGGAACGTGTGCTGGATTCGTGCGTGCACGCGGATGCGTCCGGCCGCGGCCTCGGTAATGCTCACCTCGGGGAGCAACACCTCGCCGGTGGAAATGAAGAAGTCGCCGCGGCGCAGCGCGTCCAGCAATTGGCCGTACTGGTCGAACGGCGGCAACGCGGGGAGCTTCACATAGTTCACGTTCATGTGAGCGTAGAGTTCGTGGGTGCTGTCGATCTGGAAAACGTCCACCTCGCCCACCAGTTGTTTGTGGAGGCCCCAATTGCTCATGTCGTCGAGCAGGGTGAAAGCCCGCTCACCGAGCCGCGGCGACGAGAGGTCGGAAGGCAGCGCCTTCCATCCGGCGCCGAACCAATGGGGGTCCAGGAAGTGCGCGCTGTCGCGGATCTTGTCGGGGTAACCCATCGACCCCTTGGTGCGAGGATGGGTCTGGTACACGAAGGCGTTCTGCGCCCGCACTACGTCCAGCAGTTCCTTGGCATCGGCCACGTTATAGACGGTGCCGTACTTGGGATCCTGCTCCTGGAACGGCTGCGACGGGCCGCGGCTCATGTGCCAGTAGACGGGTTTGGGGAAGGCCAGCGCCCAGTGGCCGCCGAAATGAACGTTGGCCTCTTCACCGGGGATCAGCAGGAAGCCGGGACCGGATTGGGCGCGGCAATCCGCATAGAAGGCCTCCAATTCATGCAGTCGCGTCTGGCCGGTGTCCGCCGGATGGCCGTCGCCGTGAAAGTCCATGATCATGGCCGAATTCACGCCCATGGCTTCCAACACGGGCTTGAACGGCGGCGTCCACGACACCCCTTTTTCCATCGCCTGCACGGTGTAGGCGTAGTGCCAGTGCGGGGCGAAAGTGACGTAGCCCGGCAGCGCGGGGTAACGGTCGGCATGGGTGAGCCGCAGCACGTCGTCCATGGTGGCGCGCGGGTCGCCCGCGCCGAGCATGAGGAACAGGCTCATGCGCTGCCCGGGGCCGGATGGCGCATTCGACCACGGGTAATAAGGCGAGGCGTCGTCAGGCAATTGGCGAATGCCGAGCGACACGACTCCCTTCCAGGACGAATGCCAGAGGTAGGCCATGTTGCTGGTGAAATCGCGCGGGAAGAAGTACTGATGGGGGGCGGGGAAGACGGCCACGCTGCCGGCCCCGGAACGGGCTGCGATGGCGCGATAGCGGACGGCGGCCGGGTGACGTTCGGGGCCATCGGAGAGGACGGTCTGCCATGCGCCCGCAGTGTCGTAGTAGGAGACCTGGGTTTCCATGTTGCCGCCCACGCGCCGGTCGGCGTTGACGGTCATGCGCAGCCCGGCGTCGTAGAAGTAGGCCGTGTCCGGTTCGGTGGTGGAGAGGACGGCCACCTGTTCGACAAGGCGGCTGCCCGGAAAGAAGACGTAGCGGATGCTGCCTTGGAAGATGCCCATGCGCAAGCCCTCGAACGACAGTTCGAGGCGATCACCGATGGTGCGGGCGCTGGCCGCCTGGAGGTTGAAATCGCCAGCAAAGGAGCGGGTGCCATCGGGGTGGCTGGGCGGGAAATCGAAGAACTGGTCCCACCCGCCGCGGCGCTTGCCGGTAGTGCACCGGTAGAAGGGGCGGGCGTGATCGATCACGACGGCGCCATTCCACTGGATGGCGGTGAGGAGCGCGGCCTTGGGGTCGAGCGAGAACTCGGCGGCCCAGTTGCGGTTGGCTTCATCGGTCCAGTGCACGGTGGCGGAATCGGCGGTGGTGGTGAGGGTGACAGGACCGGGACGGACGGCTGAGGTGTCGAAGGTCACGGCCGCTTGCAGGCAGCAGCAGGCGGTCAAGAATCCGGAAAGCAGCTTCATAGGAATACAATAGAGCCAAATGTCTGAATTTGCGAGTAGGGTGATACTCGTACTGCTGGCTTGCGGGCTTCCTTTGTGCGGACAATCATGGGAAACGCTGCGCGGGCTGAAGCCGGGTGAACGTGTCAAGGTTCAGGATAGCGCCGGACAGGAATACTCCGGCACATTACGAACGGTTTCCGCGGATGCGATCTCGGTGGAAACCGGCAAAGGCGAAGTGGCGATCGAGAAGGCGAAGGTGCGGACGGTGAAGGTCCGCTCCAGCGGGCGGCGCGTGCGCAACCTGGTGATCGGCGCCGCGATCGGAGTGGCCATAGGGGTGACGGTGGACAACACGCTGGGCACCTACATGCGCAACGAGGCCGGCGAGGAGGCCGGAACCCGCGCCGCGACGTATATTGCGCCCATCGCCGTTTTCGGAGGCATCGGCGCGGCGCTGCCGGGATATCGGACTATTTACCGGGCACGTTAGTTGCGGACGAATTTCTCGACGCGCCAGTTGCGAAAGTCCGCCACGTAGACGGCTCCCGTGCTGTCGACCGCCAGGTAGTGCGGTATATCGATTTTCCCTGGACTCTTGCCGAACGATCCGATCACTCCCAAGACCTTGCCATCGAGGTTGACCTTGAGGACTCGGGCGTTGAGGTCGCACATGTAGAGGACGTCCTCGCGCTTTACGTAGTAGAGACCCTGGACCACGCCGAGATCCGTCCACTTGCCGAGAAATCGGCCCTCCTGATCGAAGATCTGCACGCGCTGGTTCACGCGGTCGGCCACGTACACGCGCCCCCTGCTGTCGAAGGCGACATCGTGCACCAGATTGAATTCGCCGTCGCCAGTACCTTTGCGGCCCCACTGGCCGAGGTACTCGCCATCTTTGCTGTAGTGAACCACACGGGAGTTTCCGTAGCCGTCGGCGACAAACAGATCGCCCTCGGGCCCGAAGTTGAGACTCGCCGGGCGATTGAACGCGTACCTGGCGTTGTTGTCGGCGGCGGGCGCACCCGTGCCCAGCAGCAGGATCAGGCGTCCGTCGGGCGTCCACTTCATGACGCGGTGGGCCTCGAGGTCGACAGTCCAGATATTGCCATCCGGACCAACCCTAAGGCCGTGCGGTTTCTTGCCCAGGAACTCCGGCCATGCCTGCAGGAAGCGGCCGGACCGATCCAATTCAATCACCGGATGCGGCCCGTCGCTGAATACCCATACGTTGTCGCTTCGGTCGACATCTACCGCCGAGACTTCGCCGAAGTTCCACCCCGGCGGAAGTTGTGCCCATCCCTCCACCGCCCGATAAGGCAGGGCCGGACCGGTTTGAGGCTGTGGGTACAAGGCAGCGCATGTCGCTACGAGTAGCAAGAAGCATCTCATTCCGGCGATGCTAACACCATCGCGACCGGGCCGGCAGCGCCGACGGCCGGGGAGCGCCGCAGAGGGAGACCTGTTGGGAAGAAACGGGACATGCATGTCCCGTTTTTGGACCTCGGTACGCAGAAAACAAAGGATTTAGCGGCGAGGGTCGGGACATTTTTGTCCCGATGGCCGCTTTCTTGGGCCGATTTTGCCAACGAAGCCGGGCGGGATGTTGGTAGCGGGCGCATCACCTTCTGTTCCTAGAATGGCACAAGGAGGCGTCCGAAACGGGGGCAGAGCGGCCGGCGGAATGTCTGCAAGAGATTGATAGATAGAGTAGTTATCGGATTGAAAATTTTCCTGAAAAACGTGTGACTGAGTTTGGGAGGTCCAGCGCGAGAGTCGGGTTAGAGGTTTCGACTACACTGGGTAAATCGTGAGCTTTTGGCGAAAGCAGGTGATCGAGCCCGCGCTCGATCGCGAAACGCGGATCCAAATGGAGGAACAACTCGCCTGGATCGGCCGGGAGCCGGCCAACGCCCACCCATATTTTCACCTGGCGCAACTCTATCGCGCGGCCTACAAGCAGGACGAGGCATTGGGCCTGCTCTTGGAGGCCGTGCGTCTGGACCCGGCCTTTGCCGACGCGCATGCGGCTCTGGCGGAGGTCTACGCCGTTCGCGAAGACTACGGCGCCGCGTGGCATCACGCGCGCCTGGCCGAGCAGGGCGGGGAAGGGCGCGCGGTGGAGCTACTGAAACGCTACGCTAGACTTGTAGGCGATGGGTACCCGCCGTAAGCCCGAGATCATGAGCCCCGCCGGATACTGGCCGCAACTGCGGGCAGCGGTGGAAGCCGGGGCGGACGCGGTGTATTTCGGGCTCAAGCACTTCACGGCGCGCGCCAAGGTGGGCTTCGCACTGGGTGAACTGGCGGAAGTGATGTCCACGCTACACCGCCGCGGCGTGAAGGGGTACGTAACCTTCAACACGCTGGTGTTCCAGCACGAACTGGACGAAGCGGCGCGCTCGCTGGCGCGTATCGCCGAGGCGGGCGCCGACGCCATTATCGTGCAGGACATCGGGGTGGTGAAGTTGGCCAGGGCGATCGCGCCCGATCTGGAGATCCACGGCAGCACACAGATGAGCATCACCAGCGCCGATGGCGTGCGCCTGGCGCAGCGGTTTGGGGTGAGCCGGGTGACGCTGGCGCGCGAGCTTTCGCTGGCCGAGGTGCGGGCGATCCGCGAGGCTACCGACTGCGAGTTGGAGATCTTCGTACATGGCGCGCTGTGCGTGGCGTATTCAGGCCAGTGTTTCTCGTCAGAGGCATGGGGCGGGCGCAGCGCCAATCGCGGCCAGTGCGCGCAGGCCTGCCGTTTGCCGTACGACATGATGGTGGACGGACGCCACGTGCCGCTGGGCGACGCGCGGTATCTGCTCTCGCCGGGCGACCTGTACGCGTTGCGGCAGGTGCCGGAGATCGTGGACATCGGCATCCACACGCTGAAGATCGAGGGGCGCTACAAAGACGCCGACTACGTGGCGATCACGACACAAGCGTACCGGCAGGCGGTGGATGAGGCGTGGGCGCTAGCGGCGCCGCAGATCGACCGAGCGGCGGAGTTACGCCTGGAGCAGGTCTACTCGCGCGGTCTCGGACCGTTCTTCCTCACCGGCACCAACCATCAGGCGGTGGTGAAAGGCCGCGCGCCGCGGCACCGCGGCTTGCTGATGGGACGCGTGGTGCGAGCCAGCGAGACCGGTGTGATGGTGGAGCCCGCGGAGGCGAACGCGACGGCTCCCTTGAAGCCAGGCGACGGCGTAGTGTTCGATGCGGCCGATTGGCGCAGCCCCGAGGAACCGGACGAGGGCGGGCGCGTGTTCGAAGTGGTGCGGCAGAGCGGCCGCCTGGAACTGCGCTTCGGCAATGGCGTTGTCAAGGCCGGGCGAATCCGCCCGGGCGACCTGGTATGGCGGACTCACGATCCGGACCTGAACCGGGCGGCACGGCCTTTCACGAACGCTGCCGTGCCGCTGCGAAAGCAGGCGGTGCAGGTGCGGGTGATGGCGCGCGAGGGAGCGCCGTTAGTATCGGAGTGGCGTGCCGGATCAGCGTGCGTGACGGTGGAGTCGGCGGCGCCGCTCGGCGCGGCGCGGGAAAGAGGAGTGGACATAGGATATGTGCGGGCGCAACTCGGGCGACTGGGGAATACAGCCTACGAGTTGGGCGAGGTGGAACTGCACGTGGAAGGGGCCCCATTCGCGCCGAGTTCGGTGTTGAATCAGGTAAGGCGGGAGGCGGTGGAGCGGCTGCAGGAAGCGCAGGAAAAGCCGCGCGGGCTGGTGGTGCGGGAGGTGCATCCGGCCGCGCTTTGGGCGGCGGCGGTGGGCAGGCCAGCGGGCAGACCAGAGGCCTACCCCACACTGCATCTGCTGGTTCGCACACCCGAGCAACTGGATGCCGCCCTGGCGCTGCGGCCAGCCAGCATCACGCTCGATTACCTGGATCTATACGGGTTGAAGCCATCGCTCGAGCGAGTAAGCCAAGCCGGCCTGGCAGCGCGCGTAGCCAGCCCGCGAGTGCTGAAACCGGGCGAGGAGCGCATCGTCGATTTCCTGGTAGGGTGCAATTGTCCCATTCTGGTGCGGTCCACCGGGCTGCTCCAGGCGCTCGAGGAACGGCCGCACCGCGAGTTGATCGGCGACTTCAGCCTGAACGCCGCCAACGCGCTCTCAGCCGCCGAGTTCTTGCGGTTGGGCCTTTCGATGCTGACGCCGACCCACGACCTGAATGCCGCCCAGGTGTGCGAACTGGCCGGCCTGGCCGGCCCGGATTGCATCGAGGTGGTGGCGTACCAGCACCTGCCGGTGTTTCACACCGAACATTGCGTGTTCTGCCGTTTTCTTTCGAAGGGCACGAGCTATCGGGATTGTGGCCGGCCCTGCGAGGAACACCGCGTGGCGCTTCGCGACACCGGAGGCCGCAAGCACCCCGTGATGGCCGACGTGGGCTGCCGCAACACCGTGTTCGGCGCGGAGGCACAGGAGGCCAGTGCGCACCTGGAGGCGTGGCGGGCGGCGGGCATTCACCAGTTTCGTCTGGAATTTGCGCACGAGGCGGGCGAGCAGGTGGAGGAAGTGACCCGGGCTTTCGGCGACGCTCTGGCCGGCCGTGGTGGCGCGCGCAGACTGGCAGAGCGGTTGCGGCGCGTGTCGCCCGATGGTGTGACTCAAGGCAGCTTGTACGTTCCCGAAGGCTATCTCACGCTGCCGGTTCTACAGTAGATCCAGAGAAGCCGTCTCGAGTTGGACGATCACGGTGCAAGTCCGTGAGGTTGGCTCCGTTGCCCGGCCCAGCGAGCGGCGCGTGAGACACTGCTCGCGGCCGCCCGCCGCCGAGAGATCGATGTAGTGCTGGTGTGGCGGCGGGGCCGCTGGGGCCCGCCGGCAACGGATCTGCTGGCAACCCTTCAGGAACGGGAAAATCCCGGCCTCGAGTCAGCCCTGGTTCGCGAACTTCTCCAACTTTCCTGAATCCTGCTTCTTTTCCGCTTCCAGGTCTCCCATGACCCCGTTGACCCATCCTTTACCGTCCATGGTGTGCCGGATGAGAGGCTGCAGATCCTTGACGGGTCCGCTGGGCGTCCAACCCTGGCCGAGGGTGTGGGGATTACCGAGCGCTTTCGGGAACAGGTCCAGGTTTTCACCCTTCCCGGCTTTGACCTTGGCTTCGGCGTCGGCGATCATCTTGTCCAGTTTGTCGAGAAACTGCTTCCTCTCCTCAGGGGAAACATCGCCACCATCGGGAGTCAACTTTGTAACCTTCAGCGGGTGCGGGATGCTGTCGGCGCCGGCAAGGCGGTTGCGGAGGGCGGTCGCGTTTTGAATCTGCCTGGCTGGATTTTTTTCCGTTTGGATGGCGGTGAGGAAGTCGCCATCGGTGTGATAGGCTTCGGTTCGCGCCGCGACATCCTGGAAATCGCCCTGGCCGGCGATTTCGGCTGCTTTGGGGTTGAGGCCAGCGGAATTGAAGGTCCAGATTTTGGCGCCGGGAGTAACGAGCCCGGCATCGGTTGCCATGCCGCCGCCCTTCGAATGTCCGGTGATATCGAAATCGACGCCCTGGGCCTGGAGTTTCTGGGCAAGCTGGCGGGCCGCGTTGTACTGCTTGGTATCCTCGCCCGCACCGTTATCGATGTATGTTGGTCTGCCAATCGCTGAGGGCGTTCGGATCAGTTCCAGCGAACGAGAGAATGTAGCGCCCATTCGATCCGGATTTGTAGAGCGCGGCCCGATAGCCAGTGTGGGGATTCTCGAAATCTTCCCTGGTGAAGGTTCCGGGATCAAGGCCGAGTTCCTTGTTCAGCTTTTCGGGATCTCTGGAAAGGTTGGACAGGCATTCAGCCGCTTGCTTTGGTCGTACACGTTGGCGGCGGCGCGGGCGCGGACGGCGGCCTCGTTATCGCGTTCAAACCGGTCGGCGGCATCCTCAATCGGTTTGAGGCTCTCCGCCCTGGCGCCGGACTCCCGCTTAAGGCGCACCATCTCCCTGGCGCGGGCGATGGTCGTTTTTCTCTTCTCAAAGCGGTCCGCGCATTCGTTAGAACACGGGGCAGTAGGATCTGCAGCTTTGCGGTTGCTCGCCAAAAGTGACCCAGCACCACCAGCCAGCGGGTGCCGCTTTTGGTGCGCGACAAGAACGATCATGCCCGTGGCTAAACGAGCAGAAGTGGATCAGTTTTGCCGAGCGCCGAGGCGGCCCGGAAGACCTACAGGTTGGAAACAGCCGCGGAAATGGGGGAAAGACGCGCGCCATGCTTCTATCGGGCGTTCCCGCGGAGAGCCTGATCCAAAAAGCTACGCTCGAAGATGTAAAATTGTACGACCCAAGGACCCGGGCGCTTCTGAGCGCCGTCGGACGAGCGTACCCAGATCTCACCCGGCCCATCACCAACCTGTTGCTCCTTGTGCTTTACGTGCTGCTACTGCTCTCGGTCCTCTTTTTCGTCGACATGCTCCGCGAATAATTGCGGTCCGCCGCTCATCGCCTCAGGCTGAGGAGCCAATCGCGAAGCTTTTCTAAATCGGCGCCGCCGAGCTTGTACTACATGCGTCTAATGTAGTCAAGGGCCGGCTGCGTGAAATGATGTCGTCACAACGAGGCCGCGCGTAGGCGATGCCGCCCGGCATTGCACCGACAATATTGTGCACTGGCAGGCCTTCTTGCCGCCTTTTTAGACCGCGGCATTGAAGCGACGAGCATCAATCCGCCGGAAATCGCGTTCAAGGCGGGGATTCCGACGGACCAGTTCGTCAAGCGAGTGCTCGAAGAAATTAGCCATGTATCCGAAGCCTTCCTTCAGGAACCGGTCCGTGTCGTAGTCGGTGAACTCTTTCTTCACGCGAAAATTGCTGGAGCGCAGCTCCGCCACGGGAATGGACGTCCCGGCCGTGCCCGGCCGCCTTCTCGGCGGTTCTCCCTTGCCTGGCTGCAACCCCCTCGAACGCAGGGCCTTCTTAATGGCGGTCACCACCAGCTAGCGCCTCGTCCAATGTCAGGCCATTTCGAAATGGCGCGTCCGTCGGTAAGCGCGGCCAGCAGTCGCCCAAAGGGGCCCCGAGCCGAGGTCCTGGCGTCCGCCGAACGGGATCGGGGGCGCGGCGACGTCAGAGTATTTTTGTCATTTATTATCAGTCACTTAATTGGGCCAGAACTTTTCTGTTGCCTTTTGATTGATTTTACGTATAATAATACGTATAGGGCCTCGCTTGAGGGGGGTCCGGGAGTTCACGATGTCTGCCCCAACCGCCGTTTTCGGAGATGAGATCTTCACTGCCACCGACCTCAATCGTCGCGCCGGTCATGTGCTCGATGAGGCAACAAACCGGCCTGTTACGATCACGCGCAACGATGAGTCCTTCGCGCTTCTCAATCGGAAGGACGCCTCCCGCATGGTTGAGGCTGCGTCAAACGCAAAACGGATGGTTGACCTTGTAATGGCGATCTCGACGTATAGGCTGGCCCACGCTCAGATCCCAATCGGACACGCATTTGAATGGCTCAACGCGTTCGATATTGACGAGATCAGGACTCTTCTAGCCGAGGCGCACGCGTCCTTCCGTCGTGCCGCGGATGCCGAAATCTCATGGGACGACTTTGAAGCTGTGCTCCATGAGTGGCACGAGAGCGCTATAGCAATCCGCAGTGATGCACTGGCTGCCGCATTCTCGGCACCCAGTGAAGAAGTTCGGCTTACACAGCCAAGCTTGACGTCCGCCGGTTGCAGCACCGATGTCTGAAGCGCCGCTGAGTGTACCCCCAAAAGCAGAACAGGGCACAACGAATGAAGCGCGGTGGACGGTGGTCGCCCATAACGAGCGGGTCAATCGTGCCTGGCAAGACCTCATAAAGACGGCCGGGGAGAACGCTGGGAAATGTGGCTGTGAGCAGGAATCTGTAATGGACGTCAGTTTTGTGGGGATCTGAGGGTTGGCGGATTCTTTTGTGCGGTAGCATTTTGGGGCGTTGCCCCAAACCCCGCGGGGGATACCCCT
>Ga0075019_10000133_pt1 | contig 41433 bp, 34 predicted proteins | sample ColStrG_CSR_2013_FD_71473 | JGI IMG/M metagenome (GOLD analysis project Ga0075019, IMG submission 71473) | Freshwater sediment microbial communities in response to fracking from Pennsylvania, USA - Cold Stream Run_MetaG_CSR_2013 | ecosystem: Environmental > Aquatic > Freshwater > Creek >...
TCTCTCAACTCGCGGCCAAGACTTTCGCCGGGCAGAACGTGTGCTTTTCGGCAGGGCTGAGTCCAGAAAAAAGTGAGGTGTTTTGTCAAAGCTCTGATTCTTCAGCAAGATATTGGAGTATGGAAAGACCGCATCCAAAAGAAATTCTTGAGGACTTTGCTCGCTATCCTTTCTTTTCAGGATTTGGGGAAGACCTTCTGCTGCAAATCTGCACGATGGCCAGTCGTGCGCGATTCCCAGTGGGACACGTTCTGTTGAAAGAAGGCCAAAGCAACGAACAGTTGATTTTTTTAAACAAAGGTTCCGTTCAAGTCGTCATTGAAGGTGAAGTGGTCTCCACATTGACGAAATCCGGTGAGGTCTTAGGTGAAATGAGTGTCATCAGTCGCCAGCCCGTTTCGGCGACCTTGATCGCGATTTCTGATATTGAATGCTATTTTGTCAACACGGAAGATTTTCAGCACGTGCACCCCAAAGACAAAGTGCACTTTCAGTACCTGATTTACAAAGTCTACGCCAGCATTCTGGCCAACCGGCTGCGTGCCACCAACGCCAAAGCTCGACAGCATGAGGTTGCCAATCGAGATCTCATTCTCACTCAGGCTGAAATCCAAGAGATCAATGCCAATTTGGAGTATCTCGTTCAGCAAAGGACCAGTCAGCTTGAAAGTCAGAATGCTGCACTGACAGCTGGTTTCAAGATGCTGACAGATCAGGCCGAGACTCGCAAGGTCACGCGGGGTCGCATTGAAGCTTTGCAACAGCTATCGCTGCCTGAATTGCGACGGACTCTGAAGGAGTCTCTTCAGTTGTTGGACAAGTCTTCTCCGACAGTCGGAATGCTCGAAAGACTGCAGTCGGAGCTCGATGCGATCGATCGACAACTGACAAGTGTTGTCGAAATGCAAAGCACATCGCGCGGTCTTGAAGAGCGTCGTGTGCTGTTTTTGGAAACCGAAAAAAAGCAACAACTGGTCGCCAGGATGTCTTTAGGAGGCACGGGCGTCAATTTGGACATTGCCGGAACAACCGAGGCCGCCCAAGATTTGATTGGGCAAAATATTTACGATCTGGTGTTCAGTGATATGTCCTTTTCAAGCTCTTTGGAAAGTTTTCATCAGAAACGTCCCGAAATTCCGATTGTCGTGATGGCTTCTCAGAGCCTGCGCAGTGACCTTCTGCATTTGCAGAATCTTGATTTCATTCGGCACTTGGTCAGTCGTGATGTCAATGATCGCAGTTTGACTTCGAAAATCATGGTCACAACCATCAATAAAATTTTGACCCGGGACTATTTTGGTTTGGAAAAGTATTTGGCCTGGGGTGTTGACGTGAGTGAAATCAAGCTTACAAAAAGCAACGAGCGCAGTGCCGCCATCGAGAAAATGAAAGAGGCTTTTCAAAAACTCGGAGTGCGAACTTCTTTTTTGGATCGCTTGGGTCTGGTTGCCGAAGAGCTTCTGATGAACGCCATTTACGATGCCCCTCACGATGAGAAGGGCGAACCCATCTTCAACCATCTGCCGCGCACTGAAAGTGTGCAACTCAAGGCTCACCAGGCCGCGCGCTTCCGTTATGCCTGTGATGGCAACCTGCTGGCCGTGTCTGTTCTGGATCCCTTTGGAGCTTTGAAAAAGAAAACAATTTTTGACTACTTGCAATCCTGTTACGACGGTCTCGAGGTTTCGAGCAAAACAAAAAAAGGTGGTGCGGGACGCGGTCTGCATCAAATCGTTGAAAACTCAGACCTGTCGATCTTCAATGTTCAGCCTCTGAAAGCAACCGAAGCGATTTGCCTGTTTCACTTGGAAACACAAGTTGTCGTTGGCGAACGACAGCCCTCCTTGCAGTTCTTCGAAGTGTCCTAAAAAATATACCTTCGATAAGCAACTGCAGAGACAAAGCCAAGTCCCGTCATTGTCGTCAACATGCTCGAGCCCCCATATGACAAAAGCGGCAGCGGGACGCCCACGATCGGTAGCAGACCGATCACCATTCCGATGTTGATAAACATGTGCCAAAAAATATAGGCCAAGACTCCGCAGGTCAGAAGAGCGCCAAATTTATCTCGTGCGGTTGAGGCAATCTGCACCATAAATAGAAACATCATACAGAACAGAATAAGGACGATCGAGCTGCCGACAAGGCCAAACTCTTCACTGAGGACACTGTAAATAAAATCAGTGTGTCGTTCAGGTAAGAATTCCAGCTGGGATTGGGTTCCGTTGCGAAAACCTTTGCCCACCAACTTGCCACTTCCCACCGCGATTTTCGATTGGATCGAATTGTAGCCCGTGCCCCGCGGATCATTCGTGGGTGAGATAAAGTTCTCAATGCGTGCCTTTTGGTAGTCACGCAGAGCATAGTTCCACGCCAGCGGAGCGGCGACCACTCCGCTGATCAGAAGGGAGATCAAAATCCAGCGGCGAACCTTCATAAACAAAATCATGGTTCCCGAAATCGCTGCGAGCAACAAGGCGGTTCCCAGGTCAGGCTGCTTGACGACAAGAACGAAGGGGACCCCCATCAGAATGAGTGGCCAAAAAAGTCCGCGCACACCAAGCCCCGGCCCGTCGACACTGTGGGCAGTGAGATTGCGCGCAAACACCATGATCATGGCCAGCTTCATTGTCTCTGAGGGCTGATACCTCATGAAGCCCAAGTCGATCCACCGCTGAGCTCCGAGTGCAACGGCACCATAGAAAGTGGTAAAAAGAATCGCGCCCAAATTTGCGAAGTAAACAAAGTAAGCCAGCCGAGAAACAAGTGCGTAATCCAGAATTGTGACGAGAAAAAACAAACTCCAACCCACCAAGAGCCAAATGATTTGGTTGGCAAAAAGAGGCTGAATATCAGAAGAGTGAGGACCGTGCGTCGCGCTGTACAAATTCAACAGCCCGATCCCGTTCAAAGCCAGGATCACAAGGACCAAATTCCAATCGACTTTTTTGAAGGGGGTGCGCTCGCGCACCTGCAATCCGATGTCCATTATTCGTCCTCGTTCTCAGCGGCAGGCGCCGGAATCTTCACCACCCGAGTTTTCTTCAGATACTCCGCAATCCGATCAGGGTGGTATTTCTCGAAATAGGCTCGCATCACTTCCTTGACAACGGGTCCTGCGCCGGAGGCTCCGTGACACGAGTGTTCAGCGAGAGCCGCCACAGCAATCTCGGGATTCTCAGCTGGAGCAAAAGCCACAAACCAACCATGATGTCGTTGCATGATGGGTCGTTTTTCGCACAGGTTGTAGATGTCACTGGCAGCAAAACCCATGACCTGACTTGTCCCTGTTTTACCGGCGATGTCCGCGCCCGGGATGTGAACTCGCCTGGCGGTCCCGCGGGATCCTTGCACCACTCTTCGCAAGGCATCTCTGACGACTACGAAAGTCTGGGGATCGACCTGGATACCTGTGGCTTGAGGCTGGGTCAGGTCTCGCACAACTTTGCTTTGTGTTTCATGGACCGACTTGCCGTCCGCGTCGACAATTTTTTTCACAACAAAGGGGCGCATCACTTTGCCACCGGTTGCGATCGCATTGTAACCAACGGCCATTTGGATGGGCGTGGCTTGAACGAAGCCTTGGCCAATAGCAGCAGTGAGGTTTTCTCCGGGCTGCCACTCCTCGCCCATGGCTTGCTTTTTCCAAGCCGAATTGGGCATGACGCCGGGGCTTTCATGTTGCAGTTCGATTCCAGATTTCTGCCCAATTCCAAAAGTGCTGATGTAGTTGTACATTTTGTCGATTCCCAGTGCGATGCCCATCTTGTAGAAAAAGACATTCGACGACTGTTCAATAGCCTCATAAACCGTGATGTTGCCGTGTCCCTGCTTCAAAGAGTCATGGTAGGCCCGACGACCAAACATGATCATTCCTGGGCAGTTGATAATGGTGGTCGGAGTGATGACTTTTTCTTGCAGACTGGCCACCGCCATAAAGGCCTTAAAAGTCGAACCCGGTGGAAAGTAATCTTGAATCACTTTGTTGCGCAAAGGCTTGAATGGGTCGTTGATCATTTCATTCCAAGTTTGCGGTGAAACGACAGTTGCAAACTCGTTCGGATCAAAAGTCGGTGTGCTGACCCACGCCAGGATTTCGCCATCGGAGCGCATCGCGACGACGCCGCCAATTCTTTTGTCATCTGAAAAGCTTTTGTAAGCCGCATCCTGAATGTCTTTGTCGATCGTCAAAACAGCAGTGTAACCCGGAGTGGATTCAATATCTCGGACGCGATCGCCCGCAATATTGGGAGTCTGCATTGTCGTCTCACGCCCGTGGGCATCCACCTGCACCAACTGCTGTCCGTCTTGGCCGCGGATTTCTCGCTCAAGAACCTCTTCCAGTCCCGATTTTCCGATGATGTCGCCCTGGTCGAAATTGATCCCCTTGTAAAGTTGGTTGTAAATTGGGATTTGCTTTTTTGAAATCTCGCCCACAAAACCAAAAAGTTGCGCACCATTTCCGCGCAAGGGGTATGAGCGCAGGACCGTTTCGCGGATCTCAAGTCCTGGTGTGTCCAGACGGATGCGTTTGAGACGAAAAACTTCCTCTCGATTCAAATTTTCTTTCACTTTCACGATCGCATAAGGACCGTTTTGCCGGCGCGACTTTTCAACCTTCGCGATGATCTTGTCTTTCTCGGTCCCCAGAAGCGGCGCCAAAGTCGCAGCAACTTCATCGATATCCTCAATATACTGTGGCGAAAGGATGGCCTCAAAACCCGGTCGATTTTCCACCAGAATGCGCCCTTCACGATCGAGTATCAGTCCTCGTGGTGCCACCACCTTGGTCTGCTTGAAACGATTTTTTTCCGAAAAGTCGCGCAGCTCGGAGCCTTCGATAATCTGGAGGTACCAAAGCCGCGTGATGAAAACAAAAAAGGTAAAGCCGATAGCCGTGTAAAAAAGTTTGTAGCGCGGAAGGAGCTCCTTGGCCTCTTCGGGATTCGAAATGTACTGGCTCACTCGGTGACCTCATTTCCGCCTGAGATCGGACGCAGCGTCCACCTGTCGATGGCTTGCAGAGCCCAGAACATGGGATAAGCGGCCAGAGTTGTCAAAGCCACCTCGGCAAAGCGGGTCCACAGCTGCAAAGGCATGGGGTGCTCTTCCACGCCGAATGAAATGGACAGAAAAGCCAAATTGAAAAGAACCGAAAAAGCGAAAGCACTGATGACGAAGTTTTTGGCTGAGCTCCAAAACAGCCGGGCTTTGGCGTAGGCGGTGATGCTGACAATCACCAAAAGAACGAGCCAGAAGATTCCAATCGGGACTGCTGAAAATGACTTGAGAATTGTTCCAGCAAAAACATCCACGATGATCATGGCGGTTAGATACTGCCGGTAGAGACTCAGGTGCAGCAAGACCAACAGCCACAACTGTGGAGCGGGCGCACCAGCAGTCAGCTGGTACCAGAAACTCGTCTGCAGGCCACAGCAGGCGAGCAGAAATCCCGCCAGCGCTAAAATATTCAAGGCTTTGAGGCGATTCGGTACCACCCGGGTCTCCTATTTCTGCGTGGTGCGCTCGGTAACGTCCAGAAAGTTTGCATTGGTGATAATGAAGACTTCTTCAACTTTGTCGGGGTCGACAAGTGGCTTCAATTCGACCTTGAGCGCGACTGCGAAGGGCTTGTTTTCGACATTCTCAACCGTGGCAATCGGGAACCCTTTTGGATAAATGTTGTCCAGACCACTGGTGACGATGAGGTCTCCTTTGACGACATCCGCTGACTTCTCCACATGCTGCAGAGCCAGTTGGTACTGGCTCTTGCCCTCGACGATTCCTCGTGCTCGGCTGCGAGCGACAACTCCGTCGACAACTGAGTAACGATCCTTGATCAGCAAAACGTGAGATGTGAAAGGCTCGGGGCGAAAAATGTGGCCGACGACTCCTTCTGTGGTGATGACCGCCATCCCGGATTTCAGCCCGTTGTTGGTGCCTTTGTCGATGCGAATCGTAAAATGCTCGGCGAGGAGGTCACGGCTCATGATTCGAGCGGCCACCAATTCCATTTTGACCTGTTGGCGAAAGTCCAACAACTTGCGGAGTCGGTTGTTTTCGGTGTTCATTTCTTCAAGGACCTGTAAGCGAGCGTTGAGCTCCAGGTTTTGGGCGTGAAGGGCGCGACTCTCTTGCTTGAGGTCGATGAGGTCGACGTACATTTTGGTTGTGCTGCGCACGCCGTCGCTGAAGCCAAAAAAACTATTTTCGACCAGGCCCGCCAAAAAAGTAAAGGGCTTGTCAAACCACCCTGTTCGGCGAGGACTCTGCTGCGAGTTGATTGACACCAAGGGAAGCACAAACAAAACGAGAACGATGAGAGCTTTGCGGAGGTCAAAATTCAGCCAATTCAAAGAATCTCCTTGTTTTCCTGATACGCTAGCAAACTCTGCGCGCGGGTCAAGGCATGGGGCAAGGGCCGATTGTGAAATTTTGGTTGTCAACTGCGCGACGCCAAGATTTACTCGTGCCGTAACAGACTCCGACATCCAAACAGACAGGTGAGGTCCCCCATGCTTGATAAATTTCGCAAACAGCTCGTGTCCGATCGAATGAACCTGAAAAGTCTCACTGCGATGGTTCTCTTTGGTGCCATTATCCTGGTGTTTGTTCTTTTCGGAATGCAAGGACGGCACACTGCAATGGGAGTCGGAGCCGCAGCTGAGGTCAACTCTGAGCTGATCTCACTGGCCGATTTGCGCTCTGAGACCGCCCGTATGGAGCAAATGTACGGGCAAATTTTTGGCGGGCAAATGAATGGTGATATGCAGCGTCAATTTTTGCAATCGCAAGCGCTGGAAAATCTGATTTCCGCCGAATTGACGTCGCAGGCGGCACAGGCCCAAGGAATCTTGGCCACTGACGCAGAAATTCGTGATGTGGTGCTCTCCGAAGTGCCGGCTTTCCAACGTGATGGTCATTTCCAAAAAGAAGCTTATGTGCAGATTTTGGAGGCCAATCACATGTCGCCAACGGATTTCGAAAGCCGAGTCCGCAAAGAGCGGAAATCGGTGCGGGCGCGGGAGCTGTTCCAAGCAGTCACGGCGCTGGATCCTGTTGAATTGGAAAAGGCGCAGGCCCTGAAGACCAACCAGCTCAACGTTGCCTTTGCAAAAATTGAAGAGGAAAAGTTGCAGGCTCGACTGCAAGGTTCCGAGTCTGAAATTAAAACTGAGTTGGCGAAGCCTGAATTTGTCAAACAGGTGCAGGCGGAATTTGCGGCGAACAAATCGACCTACTCCATTCCAGAACAGGTTCATGCTCAGCATCTTCTTTTGAAGGTCAGACCTGGTGATACGGCGGGTGAGCAAGCGGCCAAGGACAAAATCAATGAGCTGCGCAAACGGGCGCAAACTGAGGATTTTGGAAAATTGGCAGCGGAGTTTTCAGAAGATCAGGGCGCGGCCGTGAACAAAGGCGACTTGGGAACTTTCACCAAGGGCAAGATGGTTCCCGAATTTGACAAAGCCGCTTTTGCCCAAAAAGTGGGAGAAGTGGGTGAGCCCGTCCGCAGCTCTTATGGCTTTCATTTGATCAAAGTTCTGAGCCATGATTTGGCCAAAGAAATGAAGTTGGAAGATGTTCAGGAGACCATTGCGCACAAGATCCTCTTTCGACAGCGTCTTGAGGCCAGTTTGAAAACTTTGGAACAAGCCTTGGCGCAAAATGATTCGACGGCAGTTGATCAGGCCTTGGGCAAATTGGGCGTCACCTGGTCCGAAACAGGCTTTTTTGATTTTTCTGCAGAACAAGTGCCACAGTTGAACAGCCGGTTGGCGTCGAGTGCCGTTTTTGAATTGAGTGCCACCAAGCCACTGCTGAATCACTTGGTGCAAGACGGAACCCAGAAATTTGTTTTGAAGTGGAAAGCCGCAAAAAAGACAGAGACCGGGGCGGCCAAGTTTGAACGCACCGGTGAACAGAGCAATCGTGAGCGCGCCATGGACCTGTTTGGAAAATGGATTGATCAGTATCGCAAAACGGCTCACATTGAAAAAAATCAACAAGCTTTGAGTGGCCAATAATCCCTGCCTGGTTCTTGAAAAAAAGCTGCAGATCCGACTGGGAGATGACTTCCAGTTGGCCAAGCTGAGCTTGGTCGGTCAGGCGCCCGTGGATTCCAAGTCGGGATTTTCGGTTTCATTGCCGGCTTTTGAGCAGGCCTTTGCGCAAGGGCTTGCGAAGTGGTCGTCCTTGCACTCTCAAGGCCCAGTTGAGCTACTTGAAGAGATCTGGAAAGACCTCCAGAATTTGCAACCAGTTCTGATTGAGTTGCGCTTGGATTGGAACTCCGGCCAAAAGAGTTGCTGGCTGACGTCCCGGGGGAGTTGCTTTTTTTGGCGACAGCAGATTCAGCTGGGAGCGAAGCTCTACTGGTTGGAAAGTCAATCGCCTGAATTGATCCACGGGAGCGGCTTCACGGGCGATATCGTGGATTGGCTGATGGATCTGCAGGCTCGAATCGGAACCTGCGCACTCATTGACCCCTTGTCCAATGAAAGGTTCGGTTTCACTTAAGGTCAGTCGCTGAAAAAGCCTCAGGAAGTAATTCTCCCAAGGTCATCCCTTTGGTGACTCCGCCGGCATTCGCCAACCAGACCTGAGTTTGCGAGGTCGCAAATTCACTCAGAAACTGCCGGCAAAAACCGCAGGGTGGCCAAGGACGAGCTCCCGCCGGCACGGGGCTGACGACGCAAATTTCAGTCACTAGGGCGCCTTTGTTTTCACTCACAGCTTTGCAGATGGCCACTCTTTCAGCGCAAATCGTGCCGCCATAGCTCGAGTTTTCAATGTTGCATCCTGAGTAGATCTTGCCATTGGCAAGGCGCAGTGCCGATCCCACAGTTTTTTGACTGTAAGGAGAGTGCGCAAAAGATTGGGCCTGAACTGCAAATTGGAACAGTTCTTCGGCTGAGGCATTTGGTTTTGTCACTCAGATCCTCCCAGGATTGTGTAACCTAAATCCTGCAACTGGTTGCCCGTCCAAAGCAAGGGCAAGCCTTGAATGGCCGAAAAGTCTTCACAGTCGATTTGTTCAAACAGAGCCAAGCCGTTCAATTCAATTTTGTAACTTCCAGCGCAGTCGAAAGGGGTGTCTTGGTCGAGGTAGTAATCGATCTGTTTGGAATTCAGATTTCTCATCCGCAGGTGAGTCGTGTTCAAATGTCGACGGATGCCCGTTGGGGTCAACACGCAAACCGAAGTGAGAAGCTTGTGCGATTTTCCTTGCAGGGACTGCAGCTGCAACTTGGCTTTGGCGCGATCGCCGGGCTTCCCCAAAATATTTTGCTCCAGAACCACCATCTGATCACTGCCAATCACGCAGGTGTTGGGGCCCAAAAGACTTTGGGCTTTTTGCTCTCCCAGCCACAGGCACAGCTCCTCAGGAGTTTGCACCTCTGCCGGGGGGGCCAGCTTGGCCCTGTCTTCATCAAAAAGCGGCTTTTGACTGACAAATGGCAGTCCCAATTTCAGGAGCAGGGCCTGGCGGTATTTGGAGGTGCTGGCGAGAACAATTTGCGGTTTTTGTTGCATCAAAGTCTTGTACCACGCCGCCTCTTGTCGTGCAAATTCGGCGGGCCTTTGCTGCCGAACTCTGATACATGAAATGCTGCTATGACGGATGCACAAGATTTAGCGCCAACCAAAAGCCGATTGCCAGATGTGGCATTCGAAACTCCACTCGCAACAGGCCTTTTGTCGCAAGTGGGGATGTCTGGAATCGAAGTTCCGGTTTTGGTTGTCGACTCTGAAGGTCATCACATTCGCACTCCAGCGCGGGCCGAGGCCTTCGTCAGTCTTGAGGCTGAAGCCGCCCGTGGCATTCACATGAGCCGCCTTTTTCGTCAGGTGCAGGAAACTCTGCCAACCGCACCGCTGACGTTGAGCTTGATGGAAAAAATCACCGATGACTTTCTGGTCACGCATCAAGGGTTGAGTGAGTCGGCTTCTCTTTCAGTACAGTATTCGGGACTCGTTCGTCGTCGATCTTTGCAGAGTGAAAACTGGGGTTGGCGCAGCTACCCCATTCGCTTGAGTTTGGAGAACCGTCGAGGTCAGCCTGTGCGTGGTTCGATTGAGGTTGAAGTTCTTTACTCAAGCACCTGTCCGGCCTCCGCAGCTCTGGCTCGGCACCTGATTCAGGATCAATTCGTGAACGATTTTACGGGGCCCCAAGTTGCAACCCAGAAAGTGCAGGATTGGCTGGGCACTTCGCGAGGGATCGTGGCGACACCTCATGCACAAAGAAGTCTGGCTCGCGTGCAAGTGGATCTTGGCAACGAAAGCGAGAATCGGATCACTCCTTTGTTCCTGATCGATCTTCTTGAAGACACGCTGCAGACCGCAGTTCAAACTGTGGTGAAGCGTGAAGACGAGCAGCAGTTTGCGCTCCGCAACGGGCAGAACCTCATGTTTTGTGAAGATGCCGCTCGGCGAGTGCAGCAGCAGTTGTTGGAGCAGAGAGAAATCCTTGGATTTCGGGGTGAATTTCGTCACCTGGAAAGTTTGCATCCCCACGATGCCGTCGCACGGATTCTGCACCGCAAATGAGAATGAGTTTCATTTCAGTTGACGTGTGCGCCTCGTTCGAGGCAAAACACCTGCAGTTCGAATCGCATTGTTTACTGAAGGTGGATGACCGATGGCGTTTTCGCACACGAAGAGAGGCCTGCTCCATTCAGCCAGTCCCAACACCGTGGGTTTGCCGCGTGGGGTCCACGATGTCGGTCGGGGCCTTGCCCTTCCGCCCGTCGCAAAAATTGGCCCCGAGCAGCTGGTACGCAAACCACGACGGAGAGATCCTCAGGCTTTGCGGCTTTTGATTCGTGATATGGGTCTGAAAGTGACCGATCAACGCCTTTTGATTCTGCAAGTTTTGCATTCAGGCCGAGTGCATGTCACTGCACAGGAGGTCTTTGAAAAAGTCTCCGCATTGGACGTTTCCGTGGGCTTTGCGACGGTCTATCGGTTTCTGCGCAGCCTGACCGATCATCACATCGTCAATGAGGTGCGTATGGGCGGAGGTTCGGCTCGTTATGAATTGAAGCCCGAGGGCCATCATGATCATTTGACTTGCACAAATTGCGGTCGAATTTGCGAATTTGAAAACCACCAGATCGAAGGATTGCAACAGGCCGTGGCTGAGCAATTTGGCTTTCAGCTGACCGGTCACCTCATGGAGCTTTACGGCCTGTGTGCCAAATGCCAGCCGTGACTGATCAGACCTTGACCCCGTTCGGATCCACCTCGATATTTCGGTTATGAAGGCCGATCCAGGTATCACAATCAAAGGTGCACGCGAGCACAATTTGCAGGACATCAGCCTGCACATTCCCCGCAATCGAATCACCGTCATTACCGGTTTGAGCGGGAGTGGAAAATCATCGCTTGCTTTCGACACGATCTATGCCGAAGGCCAGCGGCGATATGTGGAAAGCCTCTCGTCCTATGCGCGACAATTTTTGGAACAAATGAAAAAGCCAGAGGTCGATTCGATCACGGGGTTGTCTCCGGCGATTGCCATTGATCAAAAGTCGGTGGGTCACAATCCTCGTTCGACAGTCGGAACCGTGACTGAAATCTACGATTACCTGCGACTCTTGTTTGCCAAAGTCGGCATCCCAGAGTGTCCCGATCACCATGTTGCTTTGGCCAGTCAGACCCCTGCGCAAATTCAGTCTGAGATTTTGCGCCAGGCTCAGGGTGAACGATTTTACCTTTTGGCGCCGATGGCCGAGGGTAAAAAAGGTGAATTCTTAGCCGAGTTCCAGAAATGGTCCAAGAAAGGTTTTTTGCGGGCCAAAGTTGACGGTGAATTTATCGACCTTGAAAAAGCCAAAAAATTGGCGAAAACCAAATCGCACGATATCGATTTGGTGATTGATCAATTGGTGATCAAGGCGAATCTCGGCTCGCGACTCAGTGAAAGTATCAACACGGCTCTGGTGATGGGGAATGGTCGTCTGGTTGTTGAAACCACCAAAGGTGTGCGCACAGCTTACTCTTTGCATTCCAGTTGTCCCATTTGTGGCTACAGTTTTCCGCAAATGGAGCCTCGCCTTTTCAGTTTCAACAATCCGCGTGGGGCATGTCCGGACTGCAATGGGCTGGGGACCTTGGATCTGATTGAAGAAGAGCAGTACAGCGATGAAGGCGACGGGCGAGTGCTGCAGAAGGTCTCCTATCGACGCCGCGATGACAGCAAAGTCGCCGATGAAGAGGAAGACTCTGAAGAGCCCGACTTTCAAGCCTGTCCCAGTTGCCAGGGCACGCGGTTGAAGCCCAGTTCCTTGAGTGTGAAAGTCATGGATCACAATATCGCCGAATACTCGGAAATGGGAATCGTCCTTCTGCGGGCGGCGGTCAGTAAATTTGATTTTCAGGACAAGTCGGCTCTGATTGCCGATAAAATTCTGAAGCAAATCCTGTCCCGTTTGGACTATTTGATTCGTGTCGGCTGCGGGTACCTGTCGCTGAGCCGTGCGGCGCGGACGCTGTCCGGTGGTGAGGCGCAAAGGATCCGTCTGGCGACGCAAGTGGGTTCGTCGCTGATCGGTGTGTTGTATGTCATGGACGAGCCCAGCATTGGGTTGCATCCCCGCGATCACCATCGACTGCTCGAAATCATTGGGGAACTGCGTGACCGCGGCAACACCGTTTTGCTGGTTGAGCATGATGAAGACACGATCCGGTTTGCCGATCATGTCATTGATCTGGGACCTCGCGCAGGAAAGCTTGGTGGTCGGCTGATGGCCGAAGGAACTCCGCAAGAGATTGAACGCAATCGGAATTCAATGACGGGCCGTTACCTGTCTGGTGAGCTCCGGATACCCGTTCCCCCGATTCGTCACAAAGGGCTCGGTCGCTCGCTTGAAATTTTAGGTGCCAAAGGCAACAATTTACAAAATGTAGATTTGCGAATTCCGCTCGGCACACTGACTGCAATTACGGGTGTTTCGGGAAGTGGGAAGTCGACTTTGATTATCGACACCTTGTATCGAATCTTGGCCCGTGAGTTCAATCGCGCATCTGCAATTCCGTCAAGTTACCGTGAGGTTCGCGGGATTGAAAATTTGGACAAGGTGATTGATATCAATCAGCGTCCGATTGGGCGCACACCCCGCTCGACTCCGGCGACCTACGTCGGTTTGTTGCCCTTGGTGCGCGATCTTTTTGCGGCACTGCCCGAGGCCAAGTTGCGGGGTTATGAACCCGGTCGTTTTAGTTTCAATGTCAAGGGCGGCCGTTGTGAAACCTGTCTGGGGCATGGGCAAATCCGTATGGAGATGCACTTCTTGGCTGATGTTTTTGTGACTTGCGACACGTGCCAAGGGCAAAGATACAATCGTGAAACCCTTCAAGTGCGTTACAATGAAAAGAACATTGCAGATGTTCTTTCGATGAATGTGGCTGAGGCTCTTGATTTTTTTCAAAATCATCAGGTGATTGCTCGAAAGCTCGCGACGCTCAATCGCGTGGGCTTGGATTATATGACTCTGGGGCAAAGTTCGACGACTCTGTCGGGTGGTGAGGCTCAGCGGGTGAAATTGTCCAAGGAACTCTCCAAGCGGGGGACTGGGAAGACTCTTTACATTTTGGATGAGCCCACGACCGGGTTGCATTTCGAAGACATTCGCAAGCTTGTCGAGTTGCTGCAGGAACTTGTGGCACAAGGAAACTCTGTTGTCGTGATTGAACACAATCTTGAGGTTGTGAAAGTTTGTGATCACATTGTCGATTTGGGCCCCGATGGTGGGCATTTGGGCGGTCGTATTGTGGCCAGTGGCACACCCGAAGAAATTGTTAAAGTCGTCGATAGCCAAACTGGAATCTATTTAAAGCCGATTCTGTCGCCAATCCCACGCCATTAAAAGTAGGGTGGCGGGCAGGGCCTGCACGGTGATCGGCCAGCCGAACATCTCCCAACTCAGGGCCAAACACGTCAGTGGCACTCGTGCGCGAGCGGCAATCAAAGCAAAAACCCCGGGCAGGGCTCCAAACATCGGCATCAGTCCCAGCGCCTTCGCAAGAAGCGTGCCCGAGATTCCTCCGAGAGACATGAGTGGCACAAAGAATCCTCCCAGCCATCCGCCGGCAAGGGAAACCAAAAGGAACAGCAATTTGAGAAAAAAATCAGACGCGATGACATGGCCTCGGAGGCTGGCCTCCAGAAGTGGAAGCCCCAAATTGTTAAAAAGAGGCCGACCAATAAAATGGGTGAAAATTGTAATCATCAAACCCGAAATCGGCAGCGAAATTTGCAGCGAGATATGCGAACGGGTGAAGCTCACCAGGAGAGCCTCCGCACGTCGGTAAAAGAGTCCCAAGGCTATGAGAAGAACGGGTGCCAGCAGAAGCTTCAGCGCCAGTGGAGTCAGGGGGCCCGAACTGCCCAAGAGGGTTAAAATTTGAGCGCTCGTCGGGACGTCAGGATGCCAATGCGGGGTTCGCATCGCAGCGCCCACGACATTCCCAATCCAAGCGGCCAGCCCACCGGTCAACAAGCGGAGGGGAAGCTTGGTTTTTTCGTGGAAGAGTTTGTTGTGAGAGTTTCCCGTTTCAAGGCCAAAAAGAAGCCCGGCCCAAGGAGTTAAGAAAATGGCTGTAAATCCGGCGGTGACAGCGGCGCGGGTGAGCCAATCCAAAAGGTCAGGCTTGAGTTCAATAATTTTACCGAGTTTTTCAACCAGCCACGCCTGTGACAGCTGGCTGATTTGCACAGCGGCTCCTTCGCGTCCCACAGAGATTCCCACCAGATGTGAGGCGCAGGCATTCAACCACAGGATCACAAGATTGAACTCCCAGCGCACCAGTGATTGTGCCAGGATGATGCCCACGACTGGAGCGGCCAGACTCAAGAGGTGCCAATTGTTTTGGAATGTGTGGACGGCCAGCATCAAGGAGTGAATAAAGGCCGACGCGCAACAGGCCCCGAGCAGGCTTGTGAGTGTCAGCAGGCCAATGATTTTCAGTTTGTCTGAGATCGTCACAAGGAAGCGACTTTTCAAGGCACCCCCGGAGTCGGCTGCGGAGGTTGTGACACACGCGAGGACGCCCATATTGAGCCCAAGCAGGCACCAAGAATGACGATCAGTCCGACAACCTGGGATGGCACCAGGAGCTCACCCAGCAGAAAAAACGAAAAGAGAAAAGAAAGCGGCGACTCCAACAGGAAAAGCAAGCTTGCGACGGAAGGGCTCAGTTGTTGCTGGGCCCGCACCTGCATCATGAAAGCTAAAAAACTGGCTCCGACTCCAAGAATCAGCAGCGACCAAATCGCGCGATGATCCATTTGCCGCACGTCCCAATGCTCCGTCCAGAGAGCAAATGGCGCAAGCCACAGGCAAACGGCTAAGGATTGAAAGGTGTTGAAAGCCATCGGACTGCGCGACTGGGGAGCTGACTTTCCCATCCAAAGAATATGCAAAGAGGCCATCAGAGCATTGGCGCAGGTGAGAAGCTCGCCCGCGTGCCAACCACTCAAAGAAACGTTCAGGGTTAAAAAAGCGCCAAGGATAGCAAGGCCCACAAAACACCAATGCAGCCACTGAATTTTTTCGATGTTCAGAAAATGACCCAGCACCGGAACCATGACGACATAGGTGGTCGTTATGAACGCAGATTTGGTGGGACTCGTTCCGGCTAAGCCATAGGTCTGCAGTATCAGCGTGGCCGCCAACAGGAATCCCGCAACAAATGAAATTTTGATTTCGTACCACCAGTGCAACCAGGGAGTTCGCCGGGCGGCCAGCACCAAAACTCCAAGCGCGCCTGCAATCGCAAAGCGGTAAAAGAGAATCGCTGGAGCCGAAAGCGTCTGAAGGCACCAAACCGTGCCAACAAAACCAAAGCCCCAGCAGATGCTTGCGAGGCTCAGTTCAATCAAAGGCTTCGCTATGGATTTTTTTGGCATCAACCTGATACTCTTGGCTGAGGGTGTGTTTGACGTCTTTGATCATATTGCCGTTTCCACAAAGGTAAAAAGTGGTCTCGACATCCTTCAGGTTCAGGCTGTGCAAGTGATCCTGAACGTGCCCTCGCAGTCCCTTCCAACTTGGAGAACCTCGGCTGATCACGAAATGATAATGAAAATTTGGCAAACTTTTTTGCAGCTGTCGTAATTCCTCCTCACAAAAAATCTCGTTCTCTGAACTGACACCGGTGTAAAGATGGTAGTGGAGATTTGGAAACAGAGTGCCTTTTGACAGCAGATAACAAAGATGCTGAGCAAGGCCTGTCCCGGTTGCCAGGAAGACAATTTGCGGACTCGGTGGCTCCGCAAAAAAAACTCGACCAAAGGGACCTGTGACATCCAACAGTTCCCCTCCTTTGAGGGTCCAAACAAACGTCGAGGCGACACCGTTTGCGACATGCTTGAATAGCAAACGAAGTTTTGTTTTGCTTCGATCATCTGACGCGATCGAATAAGCCCTCAGAGCGGGTTTTGGCTCCTGCGGGACATGCAACATCAAGAACTGGCCTGCGCGAAACTCGAAGGGTTGATGGGCTTCAAATTCCAGGACCAATTCGCGCACTGTCGGCGTGAGGTCGAGGACACGTGAGACTCGAGCTTTTGTGGGAACCCTTTTGGTAGACATAAATGAGCCCTTACCCTACAATTTTTATTGAAGAGGGTCAAACAACTGGGATCAACATCACTGCCTCGTTTGCATCGCTTGACTTTGGTCTTCGCGGCAAGGCTTGTCCAATTCGCTGTGCGTGATTGGTGCTCTGCTATTTCGATTTTGATTCTGTTGTTCAGTTTTGTGGCTCAGGCGGGTCCGGATGGTCCTGCCGCTCGGTCAGGAACAAGGCCGCGAATGCTCTTGCCGAACGAAGACTACAATGTGCCCCTCCGGTTTGACGTCATCGGCGACGGTGTGACATTTCTTCCGCTTCGTTTGGACTGGGATCTCTCGCAGTCAGACGATTTGCTGATTTCGGGTGAACGTTTCAACAATCAATCCTTTTTTATCGGACTTTTTCAGGTGATGCAGTTGGATCGCCCTTTGCGGGCCGTTCTTGCTGCCAAAGAAGGTCAGCAGTGGGCTTTGGTCGCACGATGGCCAAAAGGTTTGATGCCGAATAACGGACAACTTGAGGCCATCAACCGATCTGGGAAAGTTCTTTGGAAACGGGAAGTTCAGCCCAAAGATCTTGAGGACTGGCAAACCACCTTGAGCACTTGGAAAACGAGACTGAAGTTGAAGCCACAAGATGATGTGTCAAATCGAATTTTATTTAATACAAACTTAGGGATTTTGGATTTTAACAAAACTGAGCAACCTTTTTGGGAGCTCCAAGAAGCCTTTCGGTTGTGTCTTTCGGCCGAGCTGGATTCCGGATTGATGTCACGAATGTGTTCACGCTTTTTGGAAACCACGGACGTGAAGGGCCTTGGGATTCGCTTCAATCCTGTGGCCAGAACGGCAGAGGCCGCGCGAGTCATCGCATTCAATGAGGCGGCTCAGCTGCGCGACTCAAAAGAAGTCGAACTGGGCAAGCCGGTGCAATTTTTTGCTGAGTTGGCGTCAGGCGCGAGCTACGAGTTCATCGCCAAGCCATGGCGTTTCAATGTGGCCGAAATGATTGCTGTCGACTCAGGTCAAGTCAAGCTGACCGGCTGGGGCCCGAAGCCCTCGGGTCTTGTGAAAGAGTTGAAAACTCAAGATCTGGGCGTGTTGGAAAAAATGATCGGAACCTGGTGGAGTCAAACGATTGGTGACCAGAGGCAATTCTGGGAAACCAGGTTTGATCGCGCCCATCCCAACGTCGGGATTCCTGGTGAGGGAGGCGGATTGTTTGTGCAAAACTTTACGATTGCCAAGCTCCCCACCGAGAAACATCGTCCCTATTTGCGAAAAAAATCGCTGGCGGTCACCTACGTCGACGGGACCAAGTTTTTTGGCAAAGCAAGCCCGGGGCTTCGGGTTTCATCCAGCATGAATTCGATGCGAACTTTAACCGATGGCTCTGGAGAGTTTCAGTGGAATTTTGGTGCCAAGTCGAAAGGTGTGGAAAATCGATCTTATATTTTGGTCAATGATGGCAAGGACACGTTTCGTGCCTACCGTGAGATTTATCGCGGTTATCCCGGTGAGGTCTCTGGACGGTTGAGTGGGATCTATGATTCAGGTGGATCTGTTCTTTTGATGGGTGAGCTTGCCACGAGTTATTGGTTTGAATCCCTGTTTGGATGGTCAAATTCGCTTCTCTCGCGTGATCGTTGGGGCGTTTCGGCCAAATACTTTCAATCCATCAACCCTCTTGTCTTAGGGCCTTTCACCGACAATTTGACCTACACCGATGTGGATTTGCGCTATCGATTCTCACCGGGTCTGTGGTCCAGGGATGAAACCTGGGGAATGGAGTTTTCTTACAGCCAAGTGTCTTTCACGCCCTTTCAGTTTGCCGAGGTTGGGGGCGGACTGTTCTGGGCCCGTTCGATGCCAAAGGTCTTTGATGATCTGATGGATCTCGTGCCCCTTTTTCGTTATCCCAAGTGGGTGGATATGGAGTTCAAATATTATCCGATGACCTTGACCTCGACGATCACGCCCTTGAATTTAGGCTCAGGATACGGCAACTGGCAGTTGAATTTTCATGGCAAAATTATGTGGACGAAAACATTTTTTGGCGAACTCGGATTTGGTATAAAAGAAATTGATGTGGTTCGCTCGCAAGTGACGAACTTCTTAGCCAATCAACAAGAGATGCAACTGACCTCATTCTATGGGACGATGGGATTGGGTCTGTCCTTCTGAAACAATTACAGGACGACCGGCCGGAAATCGATGCGCCGACTGGACGAGACGTTTATCTTGAACCTCATTCGAACTGGAACGAAAACTCTAGTTCCTGGATAAAATCTTTGACTTCATTGCTGTTTTTGCATTTTATGAGGCTTAAATGAAGTCATTTTGCGCGGTGTTTAAATGGCAGATTCGGAAGCTCAAAAGGGCAGTCAAATTGTCTTTGACGACAAGTTTGATACCACCTCTGTTTTCATTGCTTTCCACATCGCGAGCTTACGCTGCAAACAACTCAATGACACTGCCCCCTGCGAATGCGGAATCTGACACCAGTCAATCTTTTGCGCCACTGCCGATGCTTAAGGATCCCAACCACGCAGTGACAGTGCAAGGCGCGGCGGGATTTGAAACGGCAGTCTATCCTTCGCCCGTGAATTCCAACCCCGTTTTGAACAAGAGCATTCTGGGCACTCTGAATTTTCAATTGGAGAATCAATCCTCACCTTACCGCAGTCAGATCGATGTGACTGTTGGTAAGTTTGTGGATTGGGGCGAATCATATTTGGATGTTCACGAGGCTTTTATGTCCTACAGTCATCTTGATTCTGATTCCGAAATCACGGTTGGAAGACGGCTTGAGTTTTGGAGTGAGCTGGATCAAAATTGGCGTTTGGGTGAATGGCAGCCCATTCAAAATGAAGATCCTTTGCGCCCCATTCCCGAAGGTCTCACTGGTTTTTTTGCGGAGAAAAAATGGTCAGATTGGAATCTGCTGGCCTTCGCTTCGCCCTTTTTTCTGCCGAACACAGGGCCCTCTGTCCAGGAGCGTGATGGAGCCTTAGTTTCACAAAGCCGCTGGTTCAATCAGCCAGCACAAACGGCCCAAATTTTGGGTGTCTCAACAAATCTTCAGTACAACCTGAGCGTCCCGCCCATCAACACGATCGTTGGAAACCCTGGTGGGGGAGTGCGGCTTTTGTGGGGCAATCGCCACGAAGGTGCCTGGTCTTCGTTGAACTATGGCTACAAGCCGATCAATGCTCTGCAATTGAAGTATGATGCCAGTCTGCTGAGCTCTGGAACGCAAGGCAGTGTGGATGTGGCGCCGGTGGTTGCGTACCACCACCTTTACGGTGCAGACGCGGGGTGGAGTGATGGCGAGACTCACGCCAGCGTTTCGATCTTGGATGACGAACCCATCGGCCAAAATCCAGCATTTGATCCCAATACGGATTTCTGGCAACAGCAGCCGGCATCCATGAAACAAGTGGCCTTGCACGGAGACAAACATTTTGGCGTGTCTCCGTTCGTTGAGCCTGTCGCTATCGATCTTGATTATCTGCGAGTTTGGGAGTCGACGACTTTCGACGTGGATTCTCAAGGAATACCGCGCACGGCTGTCTTTCCGTACCGGTCAATGTTCACCAACGCTTTGAGCGTGAAAGCTTCAATCGCGTCTGTCTTGCAGGGACGTCGATTGATCAGCAGCTTTCGTGCGCTGCGAGATTTTGATCAGAGCGGAAATCTTTTTCAAACTCATTTCTCGTGGCTGTATTCGGCGCAATGGCATTTCACTGCAGGTGTGGATCTGATCTCGCCGGATGATCCAAGTGCAGCCAATACAGACGGTCGATTTCTGAACGAGTTTCGGTCCAATGACCGAGTCTATGGTGGCTTTCAATATGCATTTTAAGCGCCATGCCCTGATCTGCAGTTTGGTACTGTCGCTGGGTTGTAACAAACTCTTCAACAAGTCGCAGCCTGTCGCGCCCCCGTTGGTTCCAGATCTTGGCTTTCATGCGGCCTGCCTCAATGGCACTGTTGCAGTCATGGAAAGATTCGTCGTCGGAACCGCCAATCCAGCGGAAGTGACGGCAGTTTGGACTTGTTTTGGTGGCGCGATTTCCTTGTTTGAAAAAAAGGTTCGCGGATCCGAGCAAACGGGCTTCACAGGTCGGGAAGTCGCAACCTTTTTTGAAGATCGGTTTTTAGGCGATGTGAAGATTTCAGATGGGTTTCTGTCGCAAATCATGTTGATTAAACAGGTTTTTGTTGGAGGTAGTTCCGAAGTCATTTCCAAGCCTGAGCTTTTGCAGTTGGTTCAGTTTGCGAACGCAATGCAGGATCTGTCGGTGAAACTTCTTCCGTACATGAAGTTGTATTCCCTGAACTGGCAGCCGCAACCTCAGGACAATCCAAGAGCCAATGTTGAGTATTTCGAAAATGCCAATTCGACTTTGCAGGCGGCGGCCAGTCAGGTCATTCAGATGATTCTGGTCAACAACCCGACCTACGATCTGCGAAATTTGAATTCTCTTTTGGACGAGGTTGAAAAGCTGGCAGCCTCATCGTGGTCATGGTTGCCAGCTTTCCACAGCGATTTTTCTGTCGTGGAAAAAATCAAATCAACTTTGCTGGGTGGAGACCCCGATTTGATTCAGCCTGGTGAGTGGGCTCGTTTGGGCTCCTTGGCGTCTCGAGGTTACATCCAGTATCTGCGATACTATTACTTCATTCAGCATGCGGATCAAACGGGTCCCCAATTTGTCTATTTCACAAATTCTTTGTCCGAGCTTTTCGGGTTTCTGGGTGACATGGTCCAGTCTCGCCCGACCGGGCAGCTGACGAAGGGCGAGTTGACGGACCTTTTGACATCGTTGAATTTGGTTTTCAAAACTGTTAACTTTACTCCTGAGCTTGTTGATCAGGGTCTGAACATCAAAGCTTTGGTTCTTGGCGGTGACGCCCAGACATTTTTGCCCCAAGACTTTGTTGTGGCCCGCAAAAAAATTGATAATTTTCGGATTGTCCTTGAGCGCATTTGGGCCTTTGCGCCTTTTTACGCGGGCACGTGGAATCCAAGTGAACTGTCGGCGGCGCAAGCGCATGACTATTTTGCCGCTGGTGAAGACAATTTGAAATCATTGGCGTCCACTTTGAGTCTCTTGATGAGTGGCGACTACGAATTGGAAAATCTTTTGCCTTTGGCCAACGGCCTTTCGAATCTTATCGTCGACCCGAAACAGAAATTTTCTTGGGCACAGAGTCTGGCCCTGGATGTTCCACTGGTCATTGCTAGTAAAAAAATTATTTCTGGCGATGACCGATCTGTGGTGACACAGGCGCAGTGGGCGCCGATCGCCAGTCTGGTTGCCGATTTCTACAGTCGGGTTCTTTACTGGAATTATTTTGTCAAACCCGGGCCTCTGTCCACCGGACCCGGCTTGATTGAATTTGATAATTTTGCCGGACAAATTGTGCAGTCTTTGCAAGCCTTGCTTTTGCGCCAAGCAGATGCCGCAGGAGATCCAAACAAGGCTTTTATTTCCTATGCCAAGCTCCAAGATCTGGTGGCAGGGCTTGGCCAAAGTGGGTTGCTGGGAAGCTTGAAGCCCGCGTCTTTGCCGCCCTTGGTGAGCACCCTCTTCAATCGAATTCTAGTCGATCCGAATCAACGCCTGGCCGGCACGACTGTTTTGGGTTTTGGCAGTGGCGGACTCAATCAATTGAAAATGGAATATGATCTGTGGAGTTCCAATCAGCATTTGTTGGAAACTTTAGTGGCCGCACATCCAGAGGGGCTCACGCAAGCAGATCTCCAGAAAAGTTTCGCAGCGTTGAATCCCCAGACACGTGGAGCGATTGAACTGCAGGCCATCATTCAAGGGCAACCCAATCTGATTTTCAACTCAAACGGCCGCATTGTCTTCTCGGGAAAATCGACTCTTTACGACCAGGACACCCTGTCGTTCACCAACGGTGCGCGTGCGCTGTCGCGTCTTTTGATCAACTCGTATGTCGAGGACGTCACTCGATTTCGCTCCGATCAAGGTTTGGTCGTTGCTGAGGTGAACACGGCTTTTGCCGATTTCAAACCACTGGCCGTGGACCTCGGAATTCTGAGCAACAACAATTCGACTTTTGCTTCAAGTCGGTTTTTTGAGGCAAACATTTTTACGCCGGTGGGTGACGGAAACAATTTGTTGAACTTGGGAGAACTGACACAAGAAGTTGAATTGCTTCTTTCGGGTCTCAATATTTCGCATGAAATCAGCAAAGGGATCGACCAGAATTGCAACCCCAACGCGGATGGCTCCTCAAACATCGACGACATTTTGTCTGTGACTTGCGTTCTTCGACTCTACGATCAATCCTTCGCTTCGATTTACAGTCAGGCGCCGGAAATGGTGGCCTCATTTCAAAGCCTGTCGCCCGCGATGCGAAACACTTTGTTCGTGAACTATCTGCTGACCGCTGGACCCGTGAACGTTGCGGCGGATAAAGTTTCACGTGCTGATGTCAGTCTCATGCCTTATGTCTTTCAGTATGCAGAGTCTCTGCTGCAGCGGTATGACTCCGGTCACAAGGGCTTTCTTGATGATACAGATGCTCAGAACGCTTACCCAAGCTTCAGCAGCCTGATCACCCAATTTAGCAACTCCAACATCTCGATCATCAACCAAGCCGCTTTTATGTACATCCTGAAAAACGGAACGATTCCATCTGGATTTTGGGATCTTCTTGGTGATTTGTGGAACCTGTTCTGGCATTCGCCAGAAGGTGTCCATGCCGATCGTATGCAATTGGCAAAAATCTTGGCAGCAATTGAAAATGCGATTCGCGGTCCGTCGGCAGCCTTGGCAGGGCCTCATCGCGACCTCAATCCACCAGCTGGAGTCAGCTTCCCGTTTTTAGCGCCGGGCTCTGAGACCGCTCACTAATCCAAGCTTTAAAATTTATTTTTGAACATCATCGATTCGACAGGTTTGGCGGTTTTCTCGGTGTACTTGGCATTGACCTTTTGGTTGTAGGGAGTCAGCAGTTGACCCTCGATGCTGAAGTAAATCAGCTGACCAATCGGCATTCCCGCATAGACACGGACTGGCTGCTTCACTGAAATTTCCAAGGTCCAGTGATTGCAAAACCCCACGTCGCCTTTGCCGGCAGTCGCATGGATGTCGATCCCCAGGCGGCCAACGGAACTTTTCCCTTCCAGAAAAGGAACATGACGGTGAGTCTCTGTGTACTCTTGGGTCACGCCCAGGTAAAAGACAGCAGGTTCCAGCACGAAACCTTCTGGTGGAATTTGGAAGGATTGAATTTTATTGTGCGCTTTCGCATCCAAGACGCGATCTGTGTAGGTGGCTAAAGTTGCACCGAGATGAACGTCATAGGAATTCGAGCCCAAGCATTCGCGCCGAAAAGGCTCAACCAGGATTTCTCCGCGCTCCACGGATGCCAAAATTTCTTGATCCGTTAGAATCATTATTTGGTTTCGCGGTGAACGGTGTGACGGCTGAGGTTTGGATTGTATTTTTTCTTTTCCAAACGACCCGGTGTCTTGGTCTTGTTTTTAGTTGTTGTGTAGCGAGAGACTGGCTTGCCTTCGGCACGCGCCTCAGTGCACTCCAGGGTTACAATAATTCGTCCACTTTTCTTCGCCATAGGTCCCTCACGTTCAAGTTAAGACCGGTAGTGATAGCAAATTTGCCCAGTGACTTCAATAGACATTTGCACAAAATTCGAGTACATCCTGCCCTTTCAAGGGGGTTCCATGTTGAAGCTTTTGAGAAGTGCTAAGTGGCTGTCATTGTTTTGCTTTTTATCCGGATGCGCCAGTGTCTCCCAGGCCGATCTCAATCATGTTGTTTCTGGTCAAAGCAACCAGGCGCTGACTTGGGACCAAGCTTTGGCAGGGGTTTCTCCTGGTGACGTCGTTGTTCTGGGTGAGGAACACGGCACAGTGGTTCAGCCGCAAGTTCAGGTGACCGTGATGCAGACCCTCCGACAGAAGGGTCTGAAAGTCAGTGTTGGGCTGGAGTTTTTTTACTATCCCCAACAGGCTTTGGTAGATTCGTTCCGCAATGGCCAACTGACCGAGGCTGAGTTTCTCAAGCAAATCAACTGGACGGGTTTTCCATTTTCTTCTTATCGAGCTCAGGCTCTCTTTGCGACGGCTCCGCAAACAACTTTGGCACTCAATGCGCCCATGGCTCTGACCGGACGAATTGCAAAGGTGGGACTGGACGGGCTGAGCGACACGGAAAAGGCGCTTCTGCCCCCCGGTCTGACGCTCGGAAATTCGGGTTACAAGGATCGCTTCAAGCAGGTGATCGGTGATCATCTTCCCACGCCCGATGCGATCGACAGATACTTTGCTGCGCAAAGCACGTGGGATGACACAATGGCGTGGAAAGCCAACCTCTATTCAACAGTCAATTCGGACACAGTTCTGGTGATCGTTGTTGGAGAGTTTCATGTGCAGTATGGCGGAGGATTGCCAGATCGGCTGCGTGCGCGACTGCCGGCCGGACGAAGAGTTTGGACCGCGTCTTTGCTCAACACCCATGGCCTGTCCACCGCAGATTTGCAAACAACAATTCAGCCCAGCCCTCTCTATGGTCCAAGAGCCGACTGGTTGTGGCTGGGAGATTATTGATTCACAAAAAACCGTTGCACTCGATTTAGGTCTGAAAAGCAGGATGTGGGTTTGCAGGTCTTTGCTTTCAAAGGGAACTGCCGTTTAAATTGGGACATGCGCAGGGAGACTCCGTGATACCCCGAGAGATTAAAGTCCTGGTCGTCGACGACATGCCCACAATCCGCGACCTGGTCAAGGGGCAGTTGAAAACCATGGGCTTTAAAAATGTGATTGAAGCTCCCGATGGTGAGGCGGCTATGAATCTTCTGATTCAGCATGAAGTCTCAAATGACCGCGTCAAATTTGTGATTTCAGATTGGAATATGCCGAAAATGTCCGGACTTGAATTTTTGAAACAGGTCCGTGCCATGGACCAATGGAAGGCCTTACCGTTCGTGCTGCTAACCTCAGAAGCTGAACGGGATCAAGTGACCGAAGCCATTCTGGCTGGAGTGTCGCAATATATCGTCAAACCTTTTTCTCCGAAGTCACTGGATGAAAAGCTCACTTCTGCTTGGAATAAGCATCAAACTAAATAAAGTTGAGAACACACCTTAAGAAGCAATCTTGGGAGTGAGCACGGGACGGGCGCCTGGTTCCGGAAATTCAATGATCAAGACCGTTCCAAGATTCAGTCGGGACTCGACTCGAGCCGTACCGCCAAGATCCAAAGCTGAGTTGAGAATGGCGTCCATCCCGACTCCACGGCCGGAAGTCTCAGACACAGCGTTGCGGGTTGAAAACTGGCTGTCAAAGACATGCTGAATGACTTGCTGGTCGGTCTCTTCCATCGATGCCAATCCCTTTTCGCTCAATTTCTGGCGAATGCGGGCCGGATTGATGCCGCGACCGTCATCTTCAATTTCAATGATCAGCCAAGGGTAATCGTCACGGATTTCACGGCGAAATCGCGTTTGGATGCAGCCCGAGCCGGGCTTGCCGGCGGCCAGGCGATCAGCTTCGGGTTCGAGTCCATGATCAACCGCGTTTCGGTAAGCGTGAACAAGAGATCCAAAAAGCGTTTGCAGAGGTTCAGGAGTGACGCGAAGATCTCCTCCCACCCAGCTCAGCGGCAGAAGTTTTTTACCTTCCTGTTCGGCGAGCGTTGCGGCGACGCCATCGTAGTGCTCAAGATATTTTTGTACGGGCTCAGAAAGAAATTCATCGGCGTAAGCACGGAGGAGCTCGCCCGACAGCCGATTGCGGAAGGCGAAACTCTGGATCTGCTCGACGGTCATTTCCACCCAGCGACTTTTTGAATCAAGAGACCTGCCAAACACAACCTTGTTTTGATCCAGGAATTCGTGAAATGTATCTGCAATTTGCGTGCAGATTCCATGTAAGTTTTCAAACTCCAACGGTCGCTCGGCCTCGGGGTTCCAGTCCGCAAGTTGGTTCTCGGCCTGATGGCAAAGCTCGGCAATGCTTTGGACGTCAAAAGAAGCCATGCCACCCTTGAGTGTGTGCAGCAGGCGGAAAATCACCTCTTTTGAAGGCTGGGATTTGTCGAATTCCGCAAGAAGTTCAGCCAACATTTGGCGGCTTTCAGAGACCAACATCGCAGCGGCGGTGCGATTGCGGACGACGTTCAATATCATTTTCGATTGGCTGCGTTCGTGTAGAGCCTCTTTCTGCGCTTGCACTAAGGCTGTGATATCAGTCGCAACACCCACAAGGGCTTGAATCTCTCCGCTGGGGCTTCGAACAGGGAAGTATTCCATTTGGATCGTGAGACCTTTTGAGTGCGGGTAGGTCTGGGGCCCCAGAGGTGCCATATCCGGAAACGGCAACATTTCAGTCACTGTGGCCTTGAGCCATTTTTGAAAGCCATCAACTTTGGAGTCCGGAATTTTCAGAAGTTCCCAAACGGGCTTGCCAGCGGGAATGCTCTCCAGAGTTTCGGCGCAGGCCTTGGAGTACACAGGCAGACACTGGCCTTCGCTATCAAAGAGAAAGTACCCCTGACTGAGGCTGTCCAGCAAGGCCCGCATGGTGTCATTCAACTCGCTGATTTCCTTCGTTCGGTCAGCAACCATGATTTCCAAATTTTCCGAATAGTTTTTCAACTCGTCTCGGGCTGTTTGGAGGTCCTTGATCACATCTTCTTTCTGATTCAGTTCGGCGCGATATTTTGACTGAAGTGTTTCCTCCAAAGTCACATCACGGAGATAGATCAGCCACTGCCGGGCTTCGGGATCCCAGGATTGAAATGTCACTTGGACTTTTCCGGTTTTTCCGGAGCTTGTTGAAAATTTAAGTTCTTGATAAGCAGTTGCATCAGACACTGAAGAAAGATCCTGCAATGCGACCAAAGGCTCGGAGAATTCAATCAGATCTGTCAAGAGAGGAGCCGTTCGGATCATTTTTCGGACGCTTTGGTCAATCAAGAGAGCGGCGGGCTCGTTACAATAGATGACCTTCAGATTCTCTCCTATTATAAAGGTCGGCTCCAACAATGAATCAAAGATCTTTGTATTCATGGTCGTTTGCTTTTCGGAAGAGGTTGGTTGGCTGGTCGTCGGATACTGCGTGCCTTTCCACTGAGGACAGTCATAGCTCTTGCTTCGGACCAAGGTGAATAGCGTTCATTTGCCTCGGCTCGCACTCGCCAATGCAAGAGGCCCTGCGGCAGCTTGCTGGCTGCCAAATACTTCGGACGTGAAGTCGTCGTATCCAAGACCAGATTTTGGAAACTGGAATCGAGCGCGATCTGGATCCGGTAAATCAAAGTCTCCTCGACTGGACCCCAGACCAGGAAGAACGGATTGTCCTGTGTTCGTTGAAAGTAAAGCGTCATGTCAGCCAGCGGTTCCAGCAAGACTGGTGCAACCAGAGGGGGGTGGAAAACGTAATTGATCGATCCAGCTTGCGAGTGTTCGCTGATCGGGTGTCCGGATTTGTCCAAAGACTGAATTCGCCAGAAGAAAGCGCCAGGTCGTTGAACCTTGAACTTGGTGTCGGTCTTGGCGGTCTCAATTCGCACCGCATTTCGGAAGTTGGGATCGCTCGAGATTGCGATGCGATACCTGGCAGTCTGGACGGTGGGCTCCCATGTCAAAGTGAACACGTGCGGCTCACCATGATCGGCGTCATTGATCGCGAAGTGTTCGAATTTTTTCACCGAGTGCATGACAGGCGGGACAAGCTCGACTTTGTAGGGAGCCGCAGGAGTGGCTTCGCTGACTTCGTTCTCAGAGTTGACGGCGACGACGCGGTAGTAAAAATGTCCAAGTTCAGAATCTTTCAAGGTCAGTTCATTTTCGGGTGTTGTAAATTTATGGGAATCTTTGAAGTCGGCCGTTCGTGAAATCTCCACAACGTACTTTTGCGCTCCCTGTGCAGCGCCCCACCTGAGCACGATTGGTGAATGGGGTCCCATTTTCAATATCCGCTCTTGCGTATCCACCTGTGGAGATCCAAGCTCGGCTGCACGAAGTGGCTGGTCGAATTGAAATTCCACAACCGAAACCTTGGACCACAAGCCCTGCTTGCCATCGATGCCTTTGTCTCGGATGCGAATGTGGTGCACGCCTGCTTTCAGTTCAGGTGTGGTCAACGAAGTTTGACTTATCGTTTCGGCAAACTCAATTTTTTCAAACTTGGGGTCTGCTGACACCTGCAGCTCAAATGTTGTCGACGCCTGAGGAAAAGTCCACTCAACCGTCAAATTCGTGTTGCGATCCAGATTGCCATCCGGAAGGTACCGAAATTTGCGCAGTTCGAAAGCCTTCGGAGTCGACAACACGGGACGTGGAAGTGTCAGCTCCGAAGAGGGCTTGCGCTGTTGCGAAAGGGTCGGATCGGTTTCAACAACTTTGATTTTACCAGACGATGACTTGGCCTTTCCTTGACTGAGATTGAGTACAGTTTCCGAGCCCACTTGGGTGAACTGCACCACCGAATTTTCACCGATGTCGACATCGGTGCCGTCTTGCAGGGTCACATGCGCAGATGAGCCTGGGCCAGTGAACAGGGTATCGCCCCGATGCAGAGTTCCTTCCTTGTAATCCGAAAATTGAGTTTGTGTCGAGGCCTTGAGGCGCACGTTGTTCTGGGAGCGGCTCAGATAACCCATGGACTCACCGCGACTGCCAACCCAGTCGGTGATCAAGCTGTCGTCGTACAGCAAGTAGCTGCACAAGACAAACACGAGTGCCGAGAGAACAAGCAATCGGCGGTCAAAGGTATTAAAATTCTTCCACATCCTGTCTCATCCATCGGCTATGCCTATGCCATTGCCGATGGACCAAGGTCAGGTCCTGGACTCCAAACCCAGAGATAATCTTAACAACTGGACCCTTCCGGATTGATACTTGGGTATGGCCGGTCAGCAAGGTGTCTCACTTCGATACAAAATTCTATTTGTGATGACCTCTTTGCCACTGCTCATGCTGGGAATTTATCTTTATGTCGCTATCCAAGTTTTCAAAAATGATAAACTAGCTTATATTTATGATAGCTCGTCGACTGTGGCGCGAACACTGTCTGCGAATGCGTTGACGAACCTCAATTCAGCTCTCGATTCGGCGAAGCCGATCATGCAGGAGTTTTTGTTGCGACGAAGTTTCAATGTGATTTCAAACGGAGTGATTCAGGTCGACACACCGGTGCAATGGGTGGCTGTTTTTGAGCTGCCACCAGACGGAAATTCAATGCTGGCAAAGCCGACAGGGAGTATTGAGCGCGATGGAGTTTCGGCGCAAGCAGACCTTGAAAAAATTCAACCGATGAAAAATGTCTTTCCGCGATTGGACGGTGAAAAGCGAGTGGTGTTCAATCCTTTTCGTGATGATCGAGTTCTGATTGTCGAAAAAATTTCAAATGATCAACAGGCTTTTGTTTTTTTTGTTCTTGCTCGAATTCCAGGGTTGGTGGAGTCGTTTCGCTCAGTTTTGGGTTCTGAAAGTTTTTTGACGGACCGTGCGGGTCGCGTTTTGGTAGCTCCATCTGGTGGCGAGGATCAAGATCTGGTTGCGCGTCTGGGTGCGGAATATTTTGCAAAATTAAGGACACAAAAATTTGCGGCGGGCGCCGATTCTCTGTCGTCAAAAAAGGGTGAGGATCTTCTTGTCAGCTATGCCAAAACTGGCTTTGCGGACACCTTTGTTTTGGCCTTGACGTCAAAAAGCGAAGCCTTCCATGCCGTCAGCACTTTGATTCTGAGATCTCTTATTTTCGTCGGTCTTTTGATCAGCTTGACCGTCATTATCAGCCTTTTTGCATCCAGCAACTTGACCGCTTCGATTTCAGCACTGTCGGCCGCAACTCGCAAAGTGGCAGAGGGAAATTTCGAGTTCCGGGTCAATGTGAATTCAAAAGACGAGGTTGGATTGTTGGCTGAAGGATTCAATGCCATGGCGGGTGAGGTGTCCCGGTTGCTTGTCGAGACCTCTGAAAAAGCTCGCATGGCTTCTGAATTGAGCACCGCGAAAACAGTTCAAGAAACACTTTTTCCACCGAATGATGCCAAACTTCCCGGGATTCGCATCTCGGGTCACTACGAACCCGCCAGCGAGTGCGGAGGTGATTGGTGGTACTATTCACAGACCGGCGGGAAAGTTTATCTGTGGATCGGCGATGCGACCGGGCACGGCGCACCTGCGGCCCTGATCACCAGTGCGGCACGGTCCGCCGCCACGATCATCCAGACCTTGGACGTGCAGCCCAATGAAGCCATGACCTTATTGAACAGGGCGATATATGATGTTTCCAATGGTGGCATCATGATGACATTTTTTTTGGGCTGCTTTGATCCCGCCACTCGCACCTTGACCTACACCAATGCCAGTCATGAGGCACCTTACTTGATTCACCCCAAAGAGGGGGAGCTCAAGAAGAAAGATCTGATTCCCTTGAACGAGGTCAACAGCCCTCGTTTGGGTCAAGCGCGAGAGACCTCGTACGAGCAAACCTCAGTTGTTCTCAGTGAGGGCGACAAGTTGATGTTTTACACCGACGGCTTGACTGACATTCGCAACAAAGACGATCAGCCTTGGGGCGAGCGTGAATTCATCAAATCGATTCTGCAAGGCTGTGTGAGTCAGCATTCGCCTCAGCAGGCCATGCAGATTATCAGCGCGATTTTTTCTTTCTTCAGGGATGGTACGGGACTGAAAGATGATGTCACATTTTTTGTCGCACAAGTTGAGGCTGATACATGATTGTCCGCAGTCCCCAAAGCCCTTTGTTGCAGGATTTAGCGCCGCATCTCCTGTCGGGTTTTTCGAACGTTGAGATCTTGGATCTCATTGATGCGAAAGTGGGGCAGGATCTTTCAAGTTCTGTCGTCGTGGCCGACAATCTGCAAGACTCCGAGCTGGTCAACCGCTTCCTGATGAACAACCTTCGTCATTTGGTGCAACGCAATCCACACTTGGACAACTCCGAAGTGGAAATTGCAGGTCGCCTGATTGAGTCGCCGGTTTCATTTTTGAACAGAACGATTGAATGTCTGATGCCGGCTCCCCTGAATTGGATCATCCAAAAATTTGATCACACGACGTCAAAAACTGAGCTCAAGGAGTTGACCCTCGATTGGGCAGCCAAAGCCGGCCGACAGAATGTTTTGGAATCAGTGGATGTGATTTTTGAAGAGCTCTATATGAACGCGATTCTCGATGCACCACGTGAAGCTGACAAGAGAGGTTGGCAGGCAGATCTTTATGACAAAAGATCTTTTGCGACGCTTGAGATGGCGTATGATGCGAGACGTCTCTTTCTGGTTTGCAGTGATCCCTTTGGGGCCTTGGATGGTCGCGCCTTTTTGGGTCGCCTGCGCGAAGTTCTGCAAAAAGGAATGGGACAGTCTATTCGCACGGACTCAAAGCAAGGCGCCGGCATTGGCTGCTCGTTGATTTATGAGCACGCTTCAAGCTTGATTTTGGCGCACAAGCCCCAAGTCCGAACAGTGGTGGCCTGTTCAATACCGCTTGGCTTGAGTTATCGACAAAGAGCGAAAACACAAAAAAGTCTTCATTTGATTGAGTTCTAGAAGTTAAGATACAGCGTCGTGATTTCAGCGGAGGAACGATGGGAAAATTTGATATCAAAATTGAGAAGGCCGGGAATGCTTTGAAGGTCAACGTCGCCGGTGTCATCGATGAGGATGTTGATTTCAATCAATTTCCTTTGGCTGGCGCAGGAGAAGTGGAAATGAAGCTCGATCAAGTGAAGAGTATCAACTCTTGCGGAATTCGCGAATGGATCCGTTGGATCGGGACGGCGGGCACTGCGAAAATTGTTTACAACGAGTGTCCAAAAATCATCGTGGACCAGATCAATATGGTACAGGGCTTTTTGCCGGCCAATGGTCGAGTGCAGTCGTTTTTTGTGCCTTACTATCATGACTCGGGAGCCGAGAAAAACATCCTTTTTACGTATGGTAAGGAGTTTTCGGACGGCCAGGTCAATCCGCCAGAATCGATCAAGGACGAGTCCGGTCAGGAAATGGAAATGGACGTCGTTGAGGCGAAATACTTCAAATTTATCAAGAAATAAGCACATTCCGCCGATGAGTTGAAGGGGCCCACAACACATGTGGGGAGGCTGACTTGTCGGAATTTCGAAATGAAATTTTAATCGTTGAAGATGATGCCACTCTGCTGAAGGCCATGGCTGAGTTTTTCACTCGGTCGGGTTTTGTTGTGCACGCGACAGCCAAAACTCAGGATGCAAAAGAATTTTTAGATAAAAAACAGGTCGGGACTCTGTTTGTCGACTGCCTCATGCCCGAGCAGTCGGGTGTCGAGTTCGTTGAGTCCATTCGTAAAAAGTATCCGGCCGATCTCCTTGAAGTGGTGCTCATGAGCGGAGTGTTCATTGACTCAGGTTTTGTGAAAGAATCTTTACGGACAACTTCGGCAAAACATTTTCTAAAAAAACCATTCCAATTGACTGAGCTTCTCAATTTTGTCGATCGACCCGTCTCTGAAACGGCAGCGGACAAGGAGCAGTCGGGTCCGATGAATCGCCGGCTGTTGTACTCGGTGTATGCAAAAGGACCGATCACAGCTCGGGAAAAACGCAAAGTGATTGAGTCCCTCGAAACAGTGCACGGATTCGATTTGCCTTTTATTTTCAACCTCCTCGTGGAAACAAAAACATCAGGCTATTTGAATATTGTCAATGCAAAGTCAGAAGTGTCCGGTGTGGCCTTTGCAGAGGGACAGATTGTCCAAGTGGATATTCCAGATAAGGCGACGTATCTGGGCAGGCTTCTGTTGGAAAGTGGATATGTGACACCGGAAAATCTGCACATTGCTGAAAGCAACAAGGCCAAAATTCGCTTCGGTGACAAATTGATCATGAATTACTCGGCAAGTCCTCACGCGATCTTGTTGGCTTTGGAGGATCAGTTGAGCTTGCGACTGTCGAAGACAATTTTGGATCAAAATTTTAAGATCAGTTTTTCGGAATCGAATGTTGGCGAACGGGTCCCGGCGACAATGAGTGAAGCCTTCTTTGTCTATTTGCATGACTGGATCAGCGCAAAGATTTCTTTCGAGTGGCTCAAGGCGCACTACACCTCCTATGCAGATTCCACCTTTCTTCAGTGTGCGAATTACAATCCGGAGCACACGGCGTTGAGGGCGCCGCTGGTTGCGGCTTTGCCGGGTCTTGTTGAAGAATTTTTGAGTAAAAAGTCGCTGGGTCAAATTCTCGAAACTCAAAAGTATGCCGAAGAGCATCTTTTGAAAGCTCTTCATTATTTGCTCGTGCGTGGTTTGTTTGCACTGACCGAGCCTATGACCTCTTCCAATTTGGAAGACCGCAAGAAAATGTTGAAAAAGATGCGGGCACAGTTTGCCGGGACCAATCCGGTCGATGCCTTTGAATTGATGGCGCAGATTGTTTCGGGTGACACTGCAAATCCGGACCGAGTGCTCAAAGACTTTCAAAAACTTTTGGGACAGCCTTTTGTATCCAAAGATACGGAGATGGTGCAAAACTACGAATTCTTAGTCAAGGCTTCGCAGGAAGCATTCGAGCTGATGAAATCTGGTGATCGGGATAAAATCAAAGATCAGATCGGCAAAGTTGATGCTGAACGCAAGATGAAGGCAGCCTCGGCAATGAGTGATGCTCACGCTCACCTCCTGCGAGCCGGTTTTAAACAAGCTCTTGAGGTCTTGAAAAACGTACGCGAGTGGGATCCCAAAGCTGAACACTTGCGTTTGTACTGGTGTTGGGCGCGTGTCGGGCTGGCTGAGAATCAGCCCGTTGCGACCCGAATGACCGCAGTCAAAGAAATTGAAATGGACATGCTGCAAATTCCGCCCGAGGAGAAAATCGAAGCGGCGTACAATTTCGTGCAAGGACTGTTGGCAAAAATCCGCAATGAAAATGGAAATGCGCGAAAATATTTTGAAAAGGCAATTGCGATGGACGGAAATATGAACGTCGCACGGCGCGAACTGGGTTTGTTGGACTCGCAGGTCGTTGAAGAAAAAACCGGTATGTTTGGTATCATGTTCAAGAAAAAAGTCGGTTAAAATATCCAGCCGGCTCCGGCCAAGATTGAGGTTCGGTCCATGTCAACTGTCGCTGATGACGTGCTCAGATGGACTGCTTCGTAGCGCAATCCGTACTCCCAACTCCAATTTCGTTTGACGGTTCGCAACGCAATTTCACTGCGGCTGGTGGGCGAGGTTGTGGTGTCTGAGGTCCCTGCAGTCATCGCCAGGACGGGCATTTTCGCTCGCACAGTGAGCTCGTCACCCCAGCGTTTGAACCAGCTGGGAGCGCCCCAGTTCAATTCTCCGCCCACAGAAACGCTGGGCTGGGCGCTCGATGCGATCTGAGTTTGCTCATACCCAAGCGACAAAAGATGACTGCGGGTTTCATTGGCCAGTCCCGGCGTGAGTCGATACAAGATTTGAGCTGAGACATTTGCATAGGTGCTTTCTTTGGCATTGGCTTGAATGAAATTCGAATAAAACAAACGACTTCCCCAAATCGGTCCCCACCATGTTGTCAACCGAAGATCAGCGATCAGAGGATTCAGTCCGACATCGCCAAATATTTCGGTTCTGCGAGTACGGTCAAAGGTAAAGGCAGCCGTGTAAGTTCCAGTCGAAGTCGTGACTTTCACATAGCGAACATTGTGAAGATCGGACCGCAAGTCCTTGAGTGTCCATCGCCAACGGTTGTCACCAAGATCTTGGACTTCGGTCAACTGGTCATCCGCTGAAAGTTTGGTTTCCTTCGGTGTGATGAGAACCAAAGTTTCTTGGCTGGAGTAGGTCTTTCCAACTGAGGGGGTTTCCAAATTGACCTTGAGATCTTGTGGTGGGATGTTCGTCCCCAGCACCAGATCCTGGCGCATCGGTATTCCGCCTTCGCCTTTGATATAAAGAGAAGGATTTTCGGCATCCACCCGAGTTGTCCAGGTGCCATTTTCGTGACTGATGATCAGATCAGGGTCAGCAGGCTCGGCGCCGGCTGTCCGCAGGATGTAAGTCTTTTCCGGTCCAATTGACAAATCACGCAGATCCAAATCATTCATTTGCGTATCAATCGCAAGAGTGGCTCCGGAAAGCATCACGGCACGAAGCGAGATCAGATCCGTGCGACTTTGCAAAAAAACAATTCCTTGGTTGCCGACTCGTTGGCCATTGATTTCGACGAACGAATCGGGTCTTAAACTGTCGCGAAAAGAAATAAATTCGCGACCTTCTCTTTTTTTGAAAAAGAGCGCCTTTGAACACAGGTCAATTTGGGTGTTGTTTTCTTCGTTGTGAATACAGAAGCGAAAAAACGGCAAAAGATGCAGTCGATTCAGAACCAGCCGATCAAAATCAAAAATCTCGATACCGGTTAAATCTGTCCGCAGAGATTGTCCATTGAGTACAAATTTGGACTTTCGAGTCTTGAGAACCTCCGGACTGATGGCACGACTCCAGAGAGCCTTCCCGACTTCATCCTGAACTATAACCTGCCCTTTGGACAAAAGAGCCCCGGGCCAGCGGAAAATAGCTCGCACTGTTTTTTTGTCGCGATTGGCTGGCAGTTGGAAGTCAATTTTCCGTGCATCGATGAGAAGATCACCAATACGAAACTGATCTTGATCGAGCATTTGATACTCAAATCGTTGCGGTAGTTTTTTCACGTCAGCTTTTTCAAGTGGAAAGAAAAGCGACGTTTCGGCTTGAGTGGCAAAACTGACAATTAGAATGGTGCTGAGCAAAATAGATCGAGTGCACACGGCTCTAGTTTGCACGAATGACTCAGAGCGAGCAAGATTGAACTGCCGGGACGGGCTTTAAGAAACAAGTCGCTGATCCAGCTCGAGCGTGGGATCCACTTCAGCCGGAGAAAAAAGCCCTAAACTTTCCATCTCGCGAATTCCTTGAACCAGTTTGATTTGCGCGAACCAGGCGTCATTCGGATTTGGAGTGTTTTGATTCAACCACTCCTTCAATTCTCGCAGAGCTCTCGGTGGGAGTGCCTTCTCAAGACTGTGGCGCTGGCTTGCCGTTGCCAAGCCGTGAAGATGGCCCAGGAGTGGCGCCGGCAATGGGCTCAGCACCTGCTTGAGGGCCGGTGTGGGCCACTGACAAACTCTTTCAAAGGTCAGCATTTTGATTCGCAAAAGATGGGCCCAGCCTGGGTCTTCGGTGGCCACAAGGTGAAACAGGTTTTTTTGCTTGGCAGGTTCAGTCAGTTCGAAGATGAGGAGAAGCTGGCGAAACCCACCTTTTTTTTGAAACTGGACCAGGACTCCCATTTGACTCTCCTCGACCAAGGTCAGTCATCACCTATCGGAATTCAGAGGAGTTTCTAAAGGACCCAGCCAAACCGAACGGGACGGGGTGTGGCTTCAGGCTGAGTGCTTCGAACTGAGAAGACGTTGGGTTGCAGTGGCGCTGGCGTATCGCCTTGAAACACCTTCGCGGCCCAATCCGCAACAAGGCCCGGGTGCTCCTCTAAGATTTGATGATGGGCATCTTCCACAATCAACCAAGATTGGCGCACCTCAGGGGCGAGGCGCCACCAGAACTCGCGAAAAAGTGAGCGTGGGACCAGGCTGTCCTCTCCTGCCGTGACCAAATTGAGGACTCCTGGGGGGAATCTGTGCAGACATGAGAACGCGTCAAATTCAAAACTTCCCAAAGTCAGCAGGATCGAGGCTTCGCGAGCCTGTGGATCTTGAATCTGCGACGCAAATCGATGATCCATGTAACGCGCTAACAAGCGCTTGTAGCGACCGCGAACTTGGTTTGCGAATTGCTGCTGAAGCGATCCTGTGCGACTCAACAAATCAAACTGCCAAGCCCACAATCGTTGGACAGGATGGGCCAGATCAAGCCGAATGAGATAGGGAGCAAGGAGAAGGGCTTTCGCGAAATCGGCTGGTGCTCGGGCCAACAGCTCCAGTGCCACCGCGCCTCCGTAGGATTCAGCCATGACAAAATAGGGGGGCTTGATTTGGAAGTGGTTGAGCAGGTGGAGGGTGTCATCGGCCTGATTGGCAACCGGAACTTGGGTCGCAAAACTTCCATGTTGCCGGAGCTCCTCTTGCAGGGATTGGCCTTGTCCCCGGAAATCAAATCGCAAAAAGCCGTAGCCTTTTTTTTCCATCAGGTGATTAAACTGCCGCCAGTTTTGCGTTGTTGAACTCAGCCCATTCAGCTGCAGCAAGACGGGTGCACCAGATGGGGCGGGTGCAAATTCCACCCAAAGCTTCCGTCCTGAGCAATCGACAAAGCCTGAAAATTCTGTGGTCATGTCTGAACTTTCTGTGCGGGGATGTGGGTCCCAGAAGTGGTCGGCGAAATCCAACGACTGAATTGAGGCCAGATTTGACTCTGCGAGCGAGAACCGAGCAGGGCGTTGACATGTCCACCCTGGACCTGAATCTGTGTCAATGTTTGCGGAGCATTGAGGTGGTGTTTTTGAAGGGTCGAGCTCATCGCGACAATATGGTCTTCGCTTGAGGCCACAGACAGAACTGGAGTCTTCAGGTCGGCAAGAGCAATGCGCTGACCGGCCAGTTCAATTTGTCCAGTTACAAATTGATTTTCACGATAAAGATTTTGAATCAAAAAGCGAAAGCATTCACCAGGGTAGGGAACATTGTCGCCGCTCCAGGTTTCCAGGGCTAAAAAATGTCGTAGGAAATTCAGATCTCGGCCTTTTGTTTTGAGAGTTCGTAGTTTTGCAATTGAGGCCGTTGGAGTCAGAAGATGAAAGGCCGATTGCAACAAGGGCCATGGCATATTGCCATAGGTTCGCAGAATCAAATCCAGATCCAATTGCGGCGATTGCGTCCACCGCATCAAAAGATTGTCTTCGCTTCCCCGTGAGGCAAAGTCCACCGGCGCCGTCACCAAAATCAGATTTCTGCAAAGCTCTGGCCAGCGCACAGCCAGCATAGTCGCAAATGTGCCTCCAAGGCACTGTCCGAAAACACTCACGGGGCCACCACAGTGTTCAGTGCTGGCTACAAGAGCGGGCCGAAGCGAATTTTCAAGGACATCTTCCATCCGAGTTTGTTGATCCGCAGCTTCGGGCGCTCGCCACCGGATGATATCGACAGAGTGACCCTGCTTGAGGAGGTAGTCGACAAGACTCTTTCCAGGTGCGAGGTCGAGAACATAATGTCGATTGATCAGCGATGGAATCAAAAAGACCTTGGATTTCCGTGCTTTTCGATTGGTCGTCACATAGCGATGCATTTCCACGAGACCATTTTGAAAAACCAAGCGTGAAGGAGTCGCGCCCAGTTCGGGCCACCATTTTTGCTGAGCACCGGCGGGCGTCCAGGACTTCAGCCAGGCCCAACGTTCGGCAAGTTGCAGAGTGCTGGTGGCCATGTTCCTTCCCAGGCTCAAGTGCGTCTCCTGTCCTTCTGATTCTGCAGAGGAGTTCCCTTTTCAGAGGGCAAGGCCTGCAGGGCCACGATTTGATTTTGCAGCCGACATGTTGCGGTCAGTGCGAACCCCAAAGCACGAACAGTCCAGGGGTGAGCCAGTGCTTTCCGCAAAGAGATTTCCAGGCGCTGCTCCCAGACCTGGGGTGAAGTTTGCGACTGTCGGGTCGGGCGTCTCTGTTGCATCGTTTGAGAGTTCCACAGCTTTCATCGGGTTTCAAAGAAATTTTGCATTTGCAAAAACCAGGTGATCCGCTTATGAACAAGCCCTTCGCAAGGTGGGACTCATGCAATCAACTGAAGCAAATTTCACGGACCGGCTGACGATTAAGAAGTATGGCAATCGCAGACTGTATTCCAGCCGTGACAGTCGTTTTGTGACGGTGGAGGAGCTTTACCGCTGGGTCAAATCAGGTAAGACGATTCAAGTCGTCGAGGCCGACACGGACCTTGATATTACCTCTGAAGTATTAACTCAAATTTTATTGGAAGTTGGAAAGGCTCAATTTCTTCCCGTTGAAATTTTAGAGCAGATGCTTCGTTTGAACGAAAAAGCCGTTCAGACTTTTTGGGCGCAGTCTGTGCAGAATGGCTTTCGGATGTTTGAAACACTGCAGGAAAATTTTGCCAGCCTGCAAAAGTTTGGCGAAACTTTCACGCAGTTTCTGCCACAGCATCATCCCAGTGACAAAGTTCCAAGCAAGACTCGGATGAAGAAAAATTCTCGCCATTCTGTTTAAGTATTCACTCTATATTTTTTGCTGCGCCATAGAAATTCCGCAATCGCAAAAAATTATTTTGCAAACGCAAAAAAATCCGCGCACGCTCCAGGTGGTTCGCAACCACCTCAACACAAGGAGATTTTATGAGCGCGACAACAAAAAACACAGCGGCGGCAAATGAGACTCGATTTGGTTTTGATCCCTCAAGCCTTTTCAACAATGCTTGGGCCACAGGTTGGACCGATTCAGTTCGTGATCTGATGACACTGCAACTGAAAACAGCACAGTTTCTGATCGAAAAAAATATTGGTTTTGGACAGTCACTGAGTGAATTTGTGCAAAATCAAGCTCATGAGTCTGTTCGCTTCACCCAAGAGTATGCGAAACAGGGTTGGGCCCTGACAGAAAATGTGAAAAAAACCGCTTTTGAAATGACCGAAAAAACGGTCCGCAACCTCAACTCGTAATTGGTTCGTCTCTTTTGACTTGTCGCAGATTCAGTTCTTCTGCGATCTGCGACGAGTCTCGATTTCCGTGCGGTCCAGTCCTTGGCGTATCCACCCAATTACGTTTTTCGCTTCTGAAATTTTTGTCAGAAAATCATTGTTGTGCCCAATGACAATTCGGTTGGGATGTCCCTCCCAAGCTTTTTTGATTTTTTGATTCAGCTCCAAAGCTTCCGAAAAAGACTCCGTTCGGACTGGATTGGAAGTGTCAAACGCATCATGGTCGGCGGTGTCCAGGTGGATGACCCAGGCATAACGAGCCAATTCTTTTTCACGTGAAGTTTGCATGTCGCGAAAAAAATTCTCAGCGGTGTCTGGCCAATAGGCCACCGAATCCAACGAGCCTCGGTCGCAGACAATCAGTTCAACTTCGCTTTCGTCAGCCACCAAGTTTTCGAGTTCAGTTTGCACAAAGCAAATGGCTCGCTGCGCGTGCATGCGGCCGCGCAGTGTCACTTTGCGTGGAAAGCCTCCGCGGTACAAAATGGATGCGGCTTCGGGGACAACGGCGAGCTCACCGTGAAAGTCTTTGCGAAGAGCTTCGATCAGAGTTGTTTTGCCTCCAGAGGGGCCGCCTGTAATTACAATTTTCATAGTTCTGCCTTTTTCGGTTGAAATTCCAATTCAAAGAGGATGGGGAGATGATCCGAAAAACTTCGCCAAGGTTCGCGTGTCAGAACTTGGGCCGAGTGAATCTTCAGATTTCGAGTGTAAAGTCGATCAAGTTTGAGAGTCGGTCGAAAAGCGGGAAATGTTTTCGCATAATGTCCGTGTGTTTCCCGGTAGGCTTCGCGAACGGCCAGTTTCGTTTCCAGTTTTCGAGACAGAATTTGGCGCCAGTCATTGGTGTCTCCGCCAATGATCAGGTGACTGTGTGCTGGGACATGTTCGAGCCCCCGTTTGAGGATCTTTTCCACCTGCTGCTCCCGACCTTTTTCGGTCAGATCCAAATGCAGATTGAAAAGATGCACGTCTTCAGTGGCGAGTCGGATTTTGGCATGCAAAAGACCACGTCTTTCGAATCTGTTGTTGGAGATGTTCACGTTCTCGACCAGGTCGATGTGATGCAGACTGAGAATGGCGTTGCCGTGATGTCGGTGTTCAAAGTCCGCATTTTTACCATAGATCGAATGGTAGCCCAGTTGATCAGAGAAAAAAG
>Ga0075019_10000135_pt1 | contig 41174 bp, 37 predicted proteins | sample ColStrG_CSR_2013_FD_71473 | JGI IMG/M metagenome (GOLD analysis project Ga0075019, IMG submission 71473) | Freshwater sediment microbial communities in response to fracking from Pennsylvania, USA - Cold Stream Run_MetaG_CSR_2013 | ecosystem: Environmental > Aquatic > Freshwater > Creek >...
CTACTGGGATGCACTCCTGGCAGCGTACGATAGGGAATGCCGTCGCCGTCGACGTCCCGATAACGCCCGAACGGCGTGCCGGCTTCCAGCTGATCGTGGGTCATGATCTTGCCGTGATCAAGCTTGCGGCTGTCGTCCCAGGCGAGCGGCCGGCAGAGCCACTCGTTCATGCCGATATCCAGATCCAGCATTACGAAAATCGTCGTCTGCAGGCGATCTGCGAGGTCGAAAGCGATCGCCGCCATATCGAAGCACTCGGCCGGATCCTCGGGCAGCAGCAGAACGTGCTTGGTGTCGCCATGCGAGGCATAGGCGGCCGAAAGGATGTCGGACTGCTGGGTCCGCGTCGGCATGCCGGTTGAAGGGCCACCCCGCTGGACATCGAAAATCACGGCGGGAATCTCAGCGAAGTACGACAGGCCGACGAATTCCTGCATCAGCGAAATGCCGGGCCCCGACGTACAGGTAAAGGCTCGCGCGCCGTTCCACCCGGCGCCGACGACCATGCCAATCGAAGCGATTTCGTCCTCGGCCTGAATGATCGCGAACCGGGATTCTCCGGTTTCCGGGTCAACCCGATAGGATTGGCAGTACTCCGTGAAGGCTTCCGCCAGTGAGGTCGAGGGCGTGATCGGATACCAGGCGCAAACCGTGGCGCCGCCGTAGACCGCCCCAAGCCCAGCCGCCGTGTTGCCGTCGATGAAAATCCGGTTTCCGACCGCATTCGCCCGTCGCACCCGCAGGCCGAACTGTTCGACCAGGGGCTCGGCAGCCTTGCGACCCATGGCCAGAGCGTCCAGGTTCGGCTTGATCAACCGCTCCTTGCCTTCGAACTGTTCGCCGACCAGCGTCTCGAACACAGCCGCATCGATCCCGAGCAATTCGCCCAGCGCGCCGACATAGATGATATTCTTGAACAGCTGGCGCTGACGAGGATCGGTATAGGCCTCGTTGCAAAGGGCGGTCAGTGGCACGCCAAGCAGCGTAATGTCCTCGCGAACACCCTCGTGCGGCAGCGGCTTGGTCGAATCGTAGAGCACATAGCCGCCCGGCTCGACCTCGGCGAGGTCCTTGCGCCAGGTCTGAGGGTTCATCGCCACCACCAGGTCGACGCCACCCCGGCGTCCAAGATGCCCCGCCTCGCATACGCGAACCTCATACCAGGTGGGGAGGCCCTGAATGTTAGAGGGAAAAATGTTCCGCGCCGCGACAGGCACGCCCATGCGGATGATCGACTTGGCGAACATGCCGTTGGCGCTCGCCGACCCGGAACCGTTCACGTTCGCGAACTTGACCACGAAGTCGTTGGTCGCGCGGATCGCCCGCACCGTTCCGACCGACGGCAAGTGTCCTACGACCTGCTGCACGCGCCCTCCGCTTGAGTCATGTTGAGGAGGAATTTCTGCATATCCCAGGCGCCCGTAGGACACCGCTCGGCGCACAGGCCGCAATGCAGACAGACGTCCTCGTCCTTAACCATTACCCGATGAGTTCCCAGAGGCGCCGATACATAAAGCGCCTGCTCGAGATTGAGCGCCGGCGCCAGAAGATTGCCGCGCAGGTCGGCTTCGTCGGCATTTTCGGTGAAGGTGATGCAGTCCATCGGACAGATGTCGACGCAGGCGTCGCACTCGATGCACAAGGGTTCGCTGAAGACGGTCTGCATGTCGCAGTTGAGGCAGCGCTGCGCCTCGTCGAAGCCGATCTTGCGATCAAATCCCAGCTCGACCTCCAGCCTCACGTTCGAGAGGGCCTCGGCCTTGTCGCGGATCGGCACGATGTGGCGGTTTTGAAGCGAGACGTCGTTGTCGTAGCTCCACTCGTGGATACCCATCTTCTGGCTGGTCAGCGTCACGCCTGGCGCGGGGCGCACTTCGACGTCCTCGCCCTGACAGTAGCGATGGATCGAAATCGCCGCCTCGTGCCCATGGGCAACCGCCCAGATGATATTTTTTGGGCCAAATGCGGCGTCGCCTCCGAAAAAGACGTTCGGCAAGGTCGAGGCGAAGGTTGTTTCGCTGACGACAGGCATGTCCCACTTGTCGAATTCGATGCCGATATCGCGCTCGATCCAGGGAAAGGCGTTTTCCTGCCCGACGGCCACAAGAACGTCGTCGCACTCGAAGTGCTGGTCCGGCTCGCCCGTCGGCTTGAGCGAACGACGGCCGTTGGCGTCATAGACCGCCTCGACCTTTTCGAACGTCACTCCGGTCAAGCGGCCGTGGTCGTGTGTGAAGGCCTTGGGAACCAGGCAGTTGAGGATGGGAATGTCCTCATGCATCGCGTCTTCCTTTTCCCAGGGAGACGCTTTCATTTCTTCGAAAGTCGAGCGCACGATCACCGTGACCTCCGTCCCGCCGAGACGACGAGACGTGCGGCAGCAATCCATCGCCGTATTGCCTCCGCCGAGAACAATGACGCGCCGGCCGATCTTTTCGATATGGCCGAAGGATACGCTGGACAACCAGTCGATGCCGATGTGGATATTGGCGGCCGCCTCTACTCGGCCGGGGATTTCGAGATCGCGTCCGCGCGGCGCGCCAGAACCGACGAAGACCGCATCGAAGTCCTCTTTCAGGAACGCCTTGAGACTGTCGATCCGCTCGTTCAGACGAATCGTCGGGCCAAGCTGAGTGATGTAGCCCACTTCCTCGTCGATCACCGATTCCGGCAATCTGAACCGCGGAATCTGACTTCGGATCATACCGCCCGATTTCGGATCGCCGTCGAACAGAACGACCTCATAGCCCAGCGGCGCGAGATCGCGAGCCACGGTCAGCGAGGCTGGGCCCGCCCCGATACAGGCGATACGCTTGCCGTTGGCTTTCGCCGCTTTGGGCGGCAAGCGGTCTTCAATTGAATCCTTGTTGTCGGCGGCCACGCGCTTCAACCGACAAATCGCGACCGGAGCTTCCTCGACGCGCACGCGACGACACGCGGGCTCGCAGGGACGATCGCAGGTTCGACCGAGAATCCCCGGGAACACATTCGATCGCCAGTTGATCATATAGGCGTCGGTATATCGCTCCTCGGCGATCAACCGGATGTATTCAGGCACGGGAGTGTGCGCGGGACAGGCCCACTGACAATCCACGACCCTATGGAAATAATCCGGCGACTTAATATCGGTGGGGCGCAAACGGCCTATCCCTCACTTTCGTTTCCGTCGCCGCGCATCGCGGCCAGGGGAGATTCGCTTTCGCCCTCGGTATTGAGAACGGCTTCTAAGGATATTGCGGGCTCGACACCAGCCTTAACCGCCACGGCCGGCCGCCGATCGCGAGGACTAGTGCGCATGAGGCAAACCCGCCGTTGAGGATGCGCCATTCGCCCGCCACTGCGCCGCGGTCGCGCCATAGAGGGCGACGATATCGGCAAGTCTTTGCCCTTGAGCCTCAAGGTGATCGAATTCCGCCCCACGCCAGGTCCGATCGGCGGTGATCACCGTGGCTAGCGGCGCTCCGCCGAGCTTGTAGGCGGCCTTTTCCTCTTCCAGGGACACGCGCGCCGACGCCAGTTCGCGGTCCAGGGTCGCCAGACGCTGCTCGTCCCGCGCCAGAGCGCTGAGGACATCGGACACCTGGGTGAAGGCGGATGACACGGTTTGCTCATACTGGGCCAGAGACGCTCGCGCCTGAGCCACCGCTGCGCGGCGATCGGCGCGCAGGGCGCCGCCATCATAGAGTGGCGCGAGGAGTTGTGGCCCAAAGGTGTAGGCGGTGCCGCCATAGCCCGTCAGGGCGCCTGGAAACAGGCCCTCCTGGCTGAGGCTCGCCGTCAGGCGAACATCGGGATAAAGACGCGCGGTCGCTACGCCGATCCGAGCGGTGTCGGCGTGAAGTTGCGCCTCGGCGACGAGAATATCGGGGCGGGTGCGCACCAGCCGCGACGGCAGCGCGACGGGAATGCTTGCCGGAGGTTGAAAATCCGCCAGGGCGAAGTCGGGGGGCGACCACTCCCCCGGGGATTTGCCGACCAGGAGCGATAGCGTGTGCCGCGCCTCATCCAGCTCGGCCCTCAACGGCGTGGTCTGGGCGATATCACGTTGGAGTTGCAGTTCGCCGCCATGCACCGCCGATGAAGCGCGGCCGCCGGCGCCCTGGGCCTGACGGATCGCCTCGTTTATCTGCTGGTCGTCCGCGGCGATCGCCTCGGCGGCTTCAAGTTGGGCTCGCAACGCGGCGATGCGTATCGCGTTCAGGGCGACGTTGCCCGTCAAGCTCAGATAGGCGGCGTCGGCGCGATGAGCCTGCAAATCCGCCATCGCCCGGCTGGCCTCGGCGGCGCGTCGCGCGCCTCCCGCCAGATCGAAATCATAGCTGACCGACGGACCTATCGAGAGGATGTTGATGGTGGGGTTGGGGAGACCGGCGAAGCCGAATGCGGCGAAATTAATCCGATCCCGCTGATACGACGCCGCTCCGACCGCGTTGGGGCCGAGCGCGGCATGGTCCTTGGCGACCTGCTCGCGCGCCTTGTCGAGGTTGGCCAACGCGATCGCAACTGTGTGATTGCCGCCGAGGGCGCGTGTCATCACCTCATCGAGCGTCGGCGATCCCAGCTCGCGCCACCACGGACCCGCCCCCCTCGCCTCGGCGGTCAGGACAGGTTCCTTGGCCGTTGGATCGCGAGGATCCGCATAGGCCTTGGCCTCGGGCGCCGCCGGTGTCTTGAACGTCGGTCCGACCGCGGCGCAGCCACTGGCGAGGCCGACGCTGGCAAGCAGCATCACCCCCCGTCGCAGGCGGCGCCTCAGATCCTGTCGCGATTCACGGCGGGCGGACATCGCGGCCTCAGCGCGCCGCGGACGCCGGCCGTCCGGAGCCTCGCACGTCCACGGTCACCTTGGCGGAGAGCCCCGCCCTGGCCGCCATCTCCGGCGGCGGATTGTCAAAGGCGATGCGTACCGGCAGGCGTTGCACCACCTTAACCCAGTTGCCCGTGGCGTTCTGGGCTGGCAGCGGCGAGAATGCAGACCCCGCACCCGGGCTAAAGCTAGCGACATGGCCCTTCAGGTCCTGACCGCCCAAAGCATCGATGGAAATCGTCGCCGGCTGGCCAACCTTCATCTTCTTGAGCTGATCTTCCTTGAAATTGGCCTCAACCCAGGGATCTCCGGAAATCAGATAGAACAGGGTCTGCGACGCGTTGACGAAGGCGCCGACCTGCAGCTGATCCACTCGCGTCACGACGCCATCGCTGGGCGCGATCACCTCCGTGTGGACCATGTCCAACTGCGCCGATTCAAGATTGGCCTTGGCCTGCATGACCGACGGATAAAGATCGTCCGATTTCACGGCCCCGCCCAGGTTGGCGCGCGCCGCCGTCACCTGCTGTTGGGCCACGGCGACCTGCGCTTCGGCCAGATCGGCGGCATGCCGTGCGTCGGCCGCCTGTTGAGCGGAAGATACGCCCGCAGCCACGAGATCAGTCTGGCGCTTGGCCTCACGCTCGGCATAGTCGCGGGTCTTGATCGCCGATCCCAAAAGCAGCTGCTGCTGATCCAGCGCCGAATGAAGCGTCACGACCTGCAGCCGCGCCGCCGCCAAGGACGCCTCCGCGCGGTGCAGAGTGGCGGTGATGTCGACCGGATCGAGTTTGAACAGCACCTGGCCAGCGCGAACGTGCTGGTTCTCTTTGACGTCGATCTCGATGACCCGGCCGGCGATAGAGGTGCTAATCGGCGCCTTGGCGCCCTGCACATAGGCATCGTCGGTCGTTTGCGTACGGCCGCTGGTGAGGAAGAAGTAAATCAGGCCCGCGATGATGAGCACCGGCACGCCGAACATGGCGAGCCAACGCCAGCGGCTGCGGGGCGAGCGCGTCAATCCGCCAGAGCCGACGCCGGCGCCTGAGTCCGCGGTTGAGGCGCTCAAGCCCCCACCCGCCTCGCGACCAGGTCACTTGGGCGTCCGAACTGGCCGTCGCGGCGAATCAAAACCATGTCGCGCACACGGCGGACCTTTCTGTAGAGAACCCAGACCAGGTTGGGGGTTGGCCCATTGCGAACGGGTCCGTCAAGCGTCTTATTATCAGCGTTCAGGAATGGCGAGACCCTTTTTTGGGTGTCGTGGCGTCAGGTTTGCCGGATTTCTCGGGCGGCGTCGGGCCTTGTTTGCGCTAAGCTTCCACCCACGCCGAGCCTCGCGGAAGTCGCGGGTTGCACCGTGCGCTATCGACGGCGCGCCTCTCGTCGTCATCGGAGGATCGACATGCTCTCACGACCAGCGCTGGTTAGGCTCACCGCCCTTTTCGGCCTGGTCGGCGTGGCCTTCGGCGCCTATGGCGCGCACGGAGGCTTGGCCGCGGGCCCGGCGGAATGGATGCGCACGGGCGCCGCATACCAGTTGATCCATGCCGCCGCCGCCCTTGGCGTGTTGGCGTTGACCCGCGCCGATGATCGCGGACGGTGGGCGGCGCCTCTCTTCCTGCTCGGCTCGCTGCTGTTCAGCGGTTCGCTTTACGCCATGGCCCTGGGCGCTCCGCGTTGGCTGGGCGCCGTCACGCCCTTGGGCGGCCTCTCGCTGCTCGCCGGTTGGGCGACGCTGGCGTTTTCGCCTCCGCGACTTGAGGCCTGACCTCGCGATCCGCTTGCGGCGCGGACCGTTCGCGGCCACAACGCGGCCAAGACGCAGGGAAGCGAGAATGACCGCCTTGACCACCATGATGCCCGCCGTGGCCTATGCCGACACACCCGGCGCTCGCCTCGCGTATTATGAGGTCGGATCGCGACAAGGCGTGCCGATCATCTTCTGCCACGGTTTTCCGGAACTGGCTTTTTCCTGGCGCCATCAGCTGGCGGCCTGCAAGGCCGCTGGTCGCTGGGCGATCGCGCCGGACCAGCGCGGCTATGGTCTCACATCCCGACCGCAAGCGGTGGAGGCCTATGATATCGAGGCCCTGACCGGCGACCTCGTCGCGCTGCTCGATCACGTTGGGGCCAAGACCGCCGTGTTCTGCGGCCACGATTGGGGGGGCATCGTTGTCTGGCAGATGGCTCTGCGTCATCCAGATCGCGTCGCCGGCGTGATCGGCGTCAACACCCCGTTCATGGCCCGATCGCCGGCCGATCCCATTGAGATCATGCGCAAACGTTTTGGCGAACAGATGTATATCGTCAACTTTCAGAAGCCAGGTGAGGCCGACGCCGTCCTGGCCGCCGACGTCGGCAAGGCTCTGGATTTTTTCCTGCGCCGCCCCCTCCCCGATTCCCCGCCAGCAGGCGCTGGTCTCTCGGCGCCCGGCGCCGACGGGGATTCGACCCCGGAGACGACTTTCGCCTTGCTCGACATGTTGAAGATGTGGTCACCCGCGATCGATCCACGCGAGCCGGTGTTGTCGTCCGAAGAGATGGCGGTGTTCGTCGAGGCGTTCGAGCGCACCGGCTTTACCGGCGGCATCAACTGGTACCGAAACTTTACACGCAACTGGGCGCGCTCAGCGGATATCGTCGACCATGTGGCGGCTCCCTCACTGATGATCATGGCCGAGAAGGACGCCGTGCTGCCGCCCTCGGCCGCCGACGGCATGGAGCAATATGTGCCCAACCTGGAAAAGGTGCTGATCAAGGGCAGCGGTCATTGGACCCAACAGGAAAAGCCCGACGAGGTGAACGCGGCGATCCTGGAATGGCTCGCGCGCCAGTTCCCGACTTGAGCGGTCTGCCCAGCGTCATCGCCTCGTGACTCAACCCACACCCGCCAGTCAGGACGGCCGCCGGCGGCTCTATTTCGAAATCGAGCCGTTTGACAGCGGTTGGCTCGATACCGGCGACGGGCATCAAATCTACTACGAGCAATGTGGGGCGCGTGAGGGCCAGCCGGCGATCTTGCTGCATGGCGGCCCTGGCGGCGCGATCAATGCAACGATGCGACGGTTTTTCGATCCGGCGCGGTGGCGGATCATACTATTCGATCAGCGCGGCTGTGGCCGCAGCCGGCCCAACGCCTCGCTCGAGAACAACACAACCTGGCACCTCGTCGCCGACATGGAGAGGCTGCGCGCCCATCTGGGCCTAGACGCCTGGACCGTGTTCGGCGGTTCCTGGGGGTCCACCCTCGCCTTGAGCTATGCGATCCGTCACCGCGAACGCGTGACCCGATTGATATTGCGCGGCATCTTCCTGCTCACTGAACGCGAGGTGCGTTGGTTTTATCAGGACGGCGCCTGCCATCTATTTCCCGACGCCTGGGCGCGCTTCCTCGCCCCGATCCCGCCGCAAGAGCGGGGTGATCTGCTCACCGCCTATCATCGGCGCCTGACCGGAACCGACCGGCCCGCTCAGGCCGCCGCCGCGGCGGCATGGAGCGAGTGGGAAGGGGACACCCTATCCCTGCTTGGCCCCCAGGCCCGCCCTTCCAAATTCAGCGACGTCGAATTCGCCATCGCGTTCGCGCGGATCGAATGCCACTACTTCATCAACCGCGGCTTCTTCGCCCAGGACGGCTGGATCCTTAAAAACGCCGCCGCCCTGAAAGGCCTTCCCGGTGTGATCGTTCAGGGCCGCTTTGACGTGGTCACCCCGATGGAAAGCGCCTGGGCTTTGAAGTCAGCCTGGCCAGAGGCAAAGTTCGAACTCATCTGGGATGCGGGCCACGCCTCCACCGAGCCAGGGATCGTCGACGCCCTCGTCAGAGCCACCGACGCCGCACTGAAACGCTGACCCACGAGGCGCCATAGCGGGCGTGAATGGGCGACAGATGGCGTCAGGAGATTTAGAAAATGGACCAAATTTCATATAATTAGAAGCAATCGTAGCGTCTTCGGCTTAGGTTGGTGCGCAGATCCAGCAACTCGAGCCACCCTCGACGCCCGTTTTGGCATATTGGGTCTTGAATTTCCAGACGACGACACTTCCGGGTCGCCCTCTTTACCAATAGGTTTTCACCGCTGGCGGCGAACATCGCCACCAAATTTCTAAAGCACAAGGCAGTGAAAAAAAGCGGGCACACACCGTCTTAGCCTGAAGCGACAGGATAAGATGGGGCCAGCAGCAAATTCAATGATCGACTACGCCGAGCGTTGAGTGTGTGCCCTTATAGCTATTCTGCCCTAACCGATCAGTGGCTGGCCGTGGTGATCGACTTCGGCTTGGCCGCGGCCAGATTGCACTTGGCCAGAGCGGCGTCATTCAAGGGTCTGACGCCCGCATAGGAAATCACGGGGCCGACTTGCTTGGCGACCTCTTTGCACCCGCTGACGCTGTAGGCGTCATAGGGGGCCGGACCGGAGGTGCAACTGGAGTCCTTACATGTGAACGAGGCGCCGGCGGCGATGAAACTGACGACGCCAGAGACCGGATTTTGCAGCTGAATTTTCAGGCCGTCGTCGGCGAAAGCGACGCCCGCGGCGCCGAGCGAGAGGAGGCCGAGCGCGGTCGCGAGGGTGTGTCTCATGGGGATATCCTAGTGTGATGGGTGGGTAGGGTCGTCGCAGCAGTCCGTTCGGCGCCGCGCCGACCCCCGCAGGGAGGAGTGTCGGATCGGAGCGACTCCGATCTTGACGACGATAAGATAACACCGTTTAGATCGGGTCAAGTCGCAAATGTGCAGCGCAGCACTTTTTCTCGCAGCCGCACCGCACTGCAGCATCAGCGCGCGCCCTTGGGGCGCCGGCGCCAGTTTGGAACTTGGCGCGAGATGGGCAAGCCGCCTATGTTTGCCACCTGAACCTTCGGAGATCATCATGGCGCGCACGAACCACCTGGCGATCCGGCCTCTGAACCCCACGATCGGGGCGGTGGTTTCTGGCGTGGACGTGCGTGAATATCCCTCGCCCACCCTGGTCGACGACCTTCGCCAGGCGCTCCTGACCCACCAGGTTCTGTTTTTTGAACAGCAGGATCTGACGCCAGCGCAGCAGCGTGACGTCGCGGCGCGCTTCGGCGACCTGCATACTCATCCGCTTTATCCAGGCGACGATGCCGCGCCGGAAATCATGGTGCTGGACAACCACGCCGGCAATCCCACCGATAACGACATGTGGCATACCGATGTCACCTTCCTGGAATCGCCGGCGATGGGCGCCATGCTCTACGCCAGGGTCCTGCCAGAGACAGGTGGCGACACCTTGTGGTCGAACATGACGGCCGCCTACCGCGCGCTCTCAACGCCGATGCAGACCTTCCTCGCCGGTCTTTCGGCGGTGCACGACTTTGTCCACGCCTTTCCGGCCGAGGGACTCGCGGGCTCCGCGGCGGGGCGTGAACGGTACGAGAAAGCCCGGTCCGAACACCCGCCGGTCATTCACCCGGTCGTGCGCACCCACCCCGAGACGGGCGAGCCGGGCCTCTTCATCAACTCAGTGTTCACCTCGCGCATCAAGGGGTTGCGGCGCGAAGAGAGCCGAATTCTTCTCGAATTTCTCTTTCAGCATATTCAGAAGCCGGAATTCTGTGTCCGCTGGAGCTGGCGTCCCGGCGCCATGGCCTTTTGGGACAACCGCTGCACTCAGCACTATGCGGTGAACGACTACCTGCCTCAGCGTCGCCTCATGACCCGCGCGACCATCGTCGGCGATAAGCCGTTCTATCGCGCCACGGCGTAGACGATTTTGGGCCGTCGTCCCCAATGGGGCCACGACAGCAGAATGCAGATCAGTGCTGTGGCAGGAGTTCTGGGCGGGCGTTTGCTGGGCGTGGGCCCGCTCAAAGGCCCGACCACGCCCCAAACCGCTCCAGGACGTTTCGGGTGATCTTCTCGATGAAAGGGTCCCTGGCCGTCAGACCGTGCGCCCATTCCGTCGTGCCGCCGTTGAACACCTCGCCCTTGCCACGTCGGAACGAGGCCATCACCGCGTGCCCACGCAGAATCCTGTCCTCCGCCGCCGCTCCCACCTGGCCAAACACCTCGCGGGCGATCACATCCAGACGTTCTGGCGGAATGAGGGGTGGGTAGCCCTCCACCGCCGCTTCGCCGAAGGCGCAGGGCGCGACGGCGATGATCTCCAGATTGGCCGGCACGCCCAGCTGGATCACAGGCTTGAGGCGACCGTCGACGCCGAACTCGAACCGGCAGCCGTCGTTCTCATAGCCCAGGAACGGCACGTCGGCGCCGATGACGTCGCCATAGTAGAGATCGGCGCCGGCCAGCGCCCAATGGGTCTCGTCGTAAACCGTGTAGCCCCCCTGCCCGCGCGCCACGCAGGCGCCCAGACGATGGTAGCCGCCGAACAAGAAGCTAAGGCCTGTGAGCTGTGCTTCGGGCCGTGCGAAGGCCGGATGCGACCATAGGTGTGTCCCGTCGGCGGGCCGCGCCGCGGCCACAGGGTCGTCCTCGAACCCACGCCACTTGTGACAGACGAATGTGGCCCCATCGTCCTCGAACCGGACCTTCCAGAAGGCCGTGTTGCCCGAGAAGATCGCCAGTTTGCCGCCGCCGTCGACATATCGCTCGATCGCGTCGCGTTGCGGCGCGGACCAATATTCGCTGTGACCAACCAGAATCACGACTGAGTAACCACTGATGACGTCAGGTTCGACCTCGATATCGCGGTCGGTGAAGTAGTCCAGGGCGAGCCCCTCTCCTTCCGCCCAAGCCGCGAAGGCATGTTCCCATTTGTGCAGGAATCCGGCTGAGCCGTCGTACGGCGACGTGCGATGTGCGCGTTGCCACACCGCGTCGCCGGCGAAGGGCCGCTCGCCAAATTCGCGCTTTCGCATATTGACCAGTCTGGGCATGCCAGGCGGTGGCGCGACAATCATCGGCGGAAACGGACGCTGCGTGGAGAGCACCCCGATCGCGCCGGCCATAGCCTGCGGCAGCTTCAGCCGCCGGCTCATCAGCGCGCCGACGTCGCAATAGGCGTTGGCCCCACCCCAGTAGTTGTAGGCATGGTAGGTGTTTGTCGCCAGCACCAGAGCGGCCCTGGCGCGGGGTCGCCCGGCTGGCGGTTTAACGACGACGAAATGGTGGGCGGTTTCCCCCGTCCCGTCGGTCAGCTGGATATCGTAGTAACCGCTCGTCCAGTCCGACCCGACCTCGATCGTCGCGCAGCTCGGCCAGCCGCAGCCCACCGTTTCGACCCTGGCGGGCACGGAGTGGGAGCCGATCTCCAGTCCATCGCGGCGCAACGCCACAACGCGGTTTTCCCCGACCCGCGCCATTTCCAAAGCGCAGGGTCCGTTGTCTGAACTGGCGTGCAGGCTCACCCGATCGCCGGGCCGCACGCTCAATTGATCAGTGTAGACGGCCAGCATTGCGCGCTCCGTGGATGGAAGGGATGCATTTGCCCCGAGCCCTCACCGCGGCGACCGGGCGCGCCGCGTTTCGGTGGGTGACGAGCGCGTCGCGATGTCCGGAACGGCAGCAGCGCCGCGTCGGAGGGCGCCCGCCTCTTTATGGCGCCTATCCACCCGTCGGAGTGTGACACACCGCTTCAATGTTGTGACCATCCGGGTCGAGCACGAAGGCGCCGTAGTAGGAAGGATGATAATGTGGGCGAAGGCCAGGGGCGCCGTTGTCCCGTCCGCCAGCGGCAAGGGCGGCGGCATAGAACGCGTCGACGTCCTCCCGCCGTGTCGCGGTCAGGCAGATATGCAGCTTTCCTTTGGTCGCATCCTGCTCTGCAAGCCAGAACCAGGGCCTGTCGTCACCGTAGCCCGTCGACAGCACGCCGCCTGAATGGTCCAGCGGAACGTCGAAGAGCCGCTTGACCCCTAAAGGCGCGAACGCCTGGTCATAAAAGTCTGTTGACCGGGCAAAGTCGCTCACGCCGAACGTAATGTGGTCAATCACCAGAAACCTCCGCCCCGACCAAAGCGACGGCGAATTGAGCACGGTCGCCGGCCCTGATCAATCCGCGCCACGTCCCTAAACGAACGGGCCGACCACACTGGTCACCTCGGAATAGCGATGCACGCGCACTGAGAGCACCAGGGCGAATCCGGCCATCATGGCGATCATCACCGTACCGCCGTAGGAGAGTAGCGGCATCGGCACGCCCACGACCGGCGCCAGGCCCATGACCATGGCTCCGTTGATCAGTACGCACAGTGCGAACGTGGCCGTGATCCCCGCCGTGGCCAGTCGGCCAAAGTGGCTGTGGGCGATGGCCGCCGTGCGCAGGCTGACCAGGATGATCGCCGCATAAATCGCCAGGACCGTGGCGCAGCCGATGAAACCGAGCTCCTCGGCCATCGAGGCGAAGATAAAATCGGTGGACTTCTCAGGCAGGAAGTTGAGTTGGCTCTGCGTGCCAAGGCCCAAGCCTTTGCCCATCAGACCGCCGGAGCCGAGGGCGATCTCGGACTGGATGATGTGATAGCCGGCGCCGGATCGGTCGGCCTCGGGGTTGAGAAACGTGAGCAGGCGCGCGCGCTGATAGGCCTTGAGCACGAAGGCGAAGGCTAGCGGAGCGCCAAGGGCCACGGCCGCGACCGCCGCGCCGACGACACGGGGACTGAGACCGGCGAAGATCATCACGATCGCTCCGGTGGCGGCGATGAGGATGGCGGTGCCGAGATCGGGTTGGCGGGCGACGAGCGCCGCGGGGACCAGGATCAGCGCCGCGGGTATCAGGAGACTCCATGACCAGCGGGCCCGCGCCGCGGAGAGGCCGTGATAGAAGCGGGCCAAGGCCATGACCAGGCCAAGTTTGATGAACTCCGAGGGCTGGATCTGAAAGCCCCCCGCGCCGATCCACCGTTTGGCGCCCAGCGACGTGTGGCCGATGACGGCGACGGCGAGCAGCAGCAGCAATCCAAGTCCGTAGACGGGATAGGCCAGGGTGAACCAGACGCGCAGGTCGACCGTGGCCAGAGCGATCATGCCGATGAAGCAGACAACGAAGAGGCCTAGATGGTGATCGGCCCATGGCGCCCATTTGCCGCCGGCGATCGAGTAGAGCATCAGCGTGCCGATACCGGCGATGGCCGCGAGCATCATGCACAGGACCCAGTCGATCTCGCGCAGTTTGACGATCAGACGGTCACGCTCACCGGCCTGACTGATGGCGCTCATCGTCATGCGGCCGACTCCATCGGCGGCTTGGGCGGCGCGGGCGGCGGCCGGGTGATGCGATCGCGAATCTCAGGATCCTTGAGGAGCGCCCGGCGCATGATCTCAACCGCCTTTGGGGCCGCGGCATCCGCGCCGAAGCCGCCATGTTCGACCAGCACGCTCATCGCATAACGCGGCGCATCGTGCGGGGCGAAGGCGATGAACCAGGCGTGGTCGCGCTGAGACCATGCGCCCTGCGCGCCATGGGCCCCGTGCGAACCCGCCGCATAGGTGTGCGACTGCGCCGTACCGGTCTTGCCCGCCATGTGGATGTCGCCGAGATCGAGCTTGGCCACTTTGGCGGCGGTTCCCGATTCAACGACCGCCACCATCGCGTCGCGTACAAAGGCGATGTGATCCTGGCTCACCGACAGCGCCGGCGCCGAGGCGCCGGAGGGCTGCACGACATCGCCGATCGAATGAATCAGCCGAGGATTGAGGGCGACGCCGCCGTTGGCCAACCTCGCGCACATGACACAAAGCTGCAGGGCGTTAACGCTCAGATAGCCCTGACCGATGCCATAGCTCGGGGTCTCGCCCGCGTGCCAGACCGGGTCGCGTGGGAAGGCGCGCCGCTTATAGGCCGCGTCAGGCACGAGGCCCGCGCGCTGGTCGCCAACCCCGATGTCGTACTTCTGACCGAGCCCGAAGCTCCGCGCCATCCGCGCTAGCCGGTCCGGCCCCAGGGTCAAAGCGGCCTGGAAGAAATAGATATCGCACGACTGTTTGATCGCGTCGTGCAGGTTCAGTGCGCCATGTGCCTTGTCACAGTGCCAGGGCCGTCCGCCGTAGTTCCACACGCCGCCGCAGACATAGACGCGGCCCGGATCGAAACCGTTTTCCAGGGCAGCCAGGGCGGCCAGGGTCTTGAACGTGGATCCCGGCGGATAATTCGCCGTCAGGGCTTTGTTATACAAAGGTTTGCGGTCGTACTCCGCCAGCGCCTTGTATTCGGGACGAGTCCAACCTTTCACGAAGCCGTTGGCGTCGAAGCTTGGAGCCGATAATAGACACAGAACGTCGCCATTGCGGCAATCCATCATCACCGCCGCGCCGCTCTCTTCGCCGAAGACTTCCAGGGCGTGGTTCTGGATGTCGGCGTCCAGCGTCAGCTTGATCGCGGCGCCCGGGGTCGGCGGCACGTCGCCTGCTGGATCGTGGCCCACCACCCTGCCCTTGACGTCCACCTCGACCTTCTTGGCGCCGGGGCGGCCGCGCAGGTCGAGATCATAGGTCTTTTCGATGCCCTGCTTGCCGATGCGGAAACCCGGATTGAGCAGGATCGGATCACTGTTCGGGCCGGTCTTGGAAACATCGGCGGCGCTGACCTTGGCCACATAGCCAAGCACATGGGCGAACGACGCCGAATAGGGATAGACGCGCACCTCGCCCATGTCGGCGGTGACGCCGGGGAGCTCAGGCGCGCGCACGTTCACGCGGGAGAATTCGTCCCACGACATGTCTTCAACGATCGCGACAGGCGCCTTGCGCGGCGCGTCCTCGACCAGATCCTTGACGCGTTGAATCTGGGCGTCGTCCAGCGGCAGCAGCTTGGCAAGATCGGCGAGGACGGCGTCGACGTCGGTCTTTTCGTCCGCCGCCAGCAACAGACGAAAGTCCGGACGGTTGGAGGCGAGGACCAGGCCGTTTCGGTCGAGGATCAGGCCCCGAGGCGGAGGCGAGAGCACAAACACGAACTGGTTGTGTTCCGATAGCGCGCGATAGCGGGTGGATTCGAAGAGCTGCAACTGAGCGAGGCGTCCGCCCAGAGCCGCAAGGCCGGCCGCGCCCAAGGCGCCGAACACGATCGCGCGACGCTGGAACATGCCCTGACGTTCATTGACGTCGTCAAGAAAAAGGGATGGCTCCATCAGCGAAACCGCACGTCGGCATCCTCGAAGCGCTCGATCAGACGCCAGGTCAGGGGAAAGAGCGCCACCGATATCACAAATTGCAGGCCGACGGCGATGAGGTTCGGCCATTCGCCCGACCGTCCAGCCGAAAGGAGCGTCGCCACGGCGAAGCAGAGCGCACATCCCGCGGCATAGGCCAGACCCATGGACCAGACGTCCTGAGCCACAAGGACGCGGCGCAGCGCCAAGGTCGCTGCATGGGTCGCGATCAGGCCGATTGGCCAGAGCCCCAGGCGCGCGCCCCAAAGCGCGTCCATGAAAAGACCCAGTCCAAGTAGTAGAAACGGCGCGATGGCCGAGGGGCGAACGATCGGCCAGGCGAACGCGGGGACGAGAGCGAAGATCGGCTCGGGGGCCTGAAGCCCCAACACCTTTACCGGGACGGCGAGCAACACCGACGCGAGGGCGCAGGCCAGGGCTGGGATGACGAGCCAACCAACGGGATTTAGCTGCGTGGCGGTGCGCGTCGCCATCATGGGGCCGCCTGGCGAGGTGGCGCGGTCACGGCGTTTCGCGGGGCCGCGATCGCCGAAGGGGGCTGGCTAGACGCGGGCGCCTGAACGCCGGTGACTGTCGGCGGCAGCACGGACGGCGCGAGAGCTGAAGCGGCTGATACCTGCGAAAAGTCATGAAACAAAAGGATGCGCACATAGTCGATCGGCGCCGCGTCCGAGTCCAGGCTAACCCGCCAGGAACCGTCCCAGCCATGCACGACCGAACCTACCGGAAGGCCACGCGGCAAGACGCCACCGTCGCCCGAGGTCAGGACGCGGTCGCCAACCCTCGGCGCATCGTGAGTCCGCAGGTAGTCCAGTTTGGGGCTGGGGCCGCCGTCCCCGGTAAGCAGCGCCCGGCCATTGGTGCGCGGCGTCATCACCGGCACCCGGCTTTCGAGGTCGGTCAGCAGCATTATGCGGCTTGCGTGTGCGGCGACGCCGATCACACGCCCGACCAGACCGTGTTCGCTGAGCACCGGATTGCCTTCGATGACGCCCTTGTCCGCGCCGGCGTCGGCAATGCGGGTATTGGCGAATGGACCGCGCGCGTCCAGCACCGTCCGCGCGGCCTGTGTCGGGATCGGCGGGTTGGTGCGCACGCCCAGAAGCGCACGGAGGCGATCGTTTTCCGCCTGCAGCCGCAGGACGTCGTCCTTCAGGCTCTGCGTGGCCGCCAGGTCGGCCCTGAGTTGATGGTTCTGACTGGCGGCGAAGAGGTAGTCCCGCCCGTAGCCGAGGACGTCGCCGGTCCATCGCACGGGCGCGGCGGTGACCGCTCCGGCGGCGCCCAGCGGCGGCGTCGCAACCGCGCGATCGGGCCGTACGACATCATCCGCCCGTCCGCCTCGGCCGAAGAACACGACGGCGGCGATAAGGATCGCCAGGGCGGCCGCCGCAAGCGCGACCCAGATCAGCTGGAGGCGAAAGTCACCAAAAGGCCCGTCCCTCAGGGACATGCTCAACCGATCCTTATGAGGCCACGCTCACCGGCGACAGCGGCGCACCCGAACGCGCGGCGTCTCAACTCAGGCTGGATTCCAGCGCCTTGACCCATTTCTTGTTCTCAAGAACCTTGCCGCAGCCCAAGGCGACGCAGGAGAGCGGGTCATCGGCTATTGTGACCGGCAGGCCGGTGGCCTCGCTGATCTCAATATCAAGGCCCCGCAGCAGCGCGCCTCCGCCGGTAAGCATGATGCCCTTGTCGGCGATATCGGCGGCGAGTTCCGGCGGCGTCGACTCCAGGGCCGCCTTGACCGCCTCGATGATCTGCGACACCGGCTCGGCGACCGCCTCGGATGCCTGCTTTTCGCTGATCCGCACTTCGCGCGGCACGCCGTGCATCAGGTCGCGCCCCTTAACGTCGATCGCCTGGCCGACGCCGTCGAGCGGCATGCGGGCGGTGCCAATTTCCTTCTTAATGCGTTCCGCGGTGGTCTCGCCGATGAGCAGATTGTGGTGCCGGCGCATATAGCTGATGATCGCCTCGTCCATCTTGTCGCCGCCGACACGGACGCTGCGGCTGTAGACAATGCCCGACAGCGAAAGAACGGCCACCTCGGTGGTGCCGCCACCAATATCGACGACCATCGAACCGGTCGGCTCATGTATGGGAAGGCCCGCGCCGATCGCCGCGGCCATGGGTTCGTACATCAAGACGACCTTACGCGCGGAGGCGTTGAGGCAAGAATCATGGATGGCGCGCCGCTCCACCGCGGTGGCTCCGGAAGGGACGCAAACGATCACCTGAGGATTCACGAACCCCTGACGATTGTGCACCTTGCGGATGAAGTACTTGATCATTTCCTCGGCGACTTCGAAGTCGGCGATCACGCCATCGCGCATCGGACGGATGGCCTCCATATGGCCTGGCGTGCGGCCCAGCATCATCTTGGCCTCGGTGCCGACCGCGTGCACCGATTTCTTGCCGGCCGAGGTGCGAAGCGCCACCACGGACGGCTCGTTGAGAACGATCCCCTTGCCCTTCATGTAAACGAGGGTGTTGGCGGTGCCGAGATCGATGGCGATATCATTGGAGACGGCGCCGAACAGGGACGAAAACATTCAGATTCCGGTTTCGATTGAGCATTCGCGCGAGTAGCGGGACGGTCTCCGCGCGGTTTTGGGCTAGCGGCGACCTCTGCCCCTTAAGTAGGGCGATTTCAAGATTTCTTTGGACGAATTTCGCGCATTGCGAATCGGATCAGGTCTCGAATCCGCCGTTAGCCTATGGCCGCAAGCGCGACCCCCGAGGCCACGGCCAACACAAGCAGCACCTGGCTCAATCTGAGCCGCTCGCTGAACAGGCGCCGTCCGGCGATCGCGGCGATCGGCATTTCGACCACGCCAACCGCACGGACCGGTCCGACCGGCGAGAGATTGAAGGCGATGAACCAAAGGCCCGAGGCCGCGGATCCCAGAAACCCAGCGCTCAAGGATGAACGCCAGGCGCCGAACACCGCGCGCAGCGCGCGCCGATCCCGCAGCGCCAGCCAGGTCGTCAGCGACGCGGACTGCAGGAGCTGGACCACAAGCAAAGTGATCTGCGCGGCCAGGATCGGCCGACCCGGCGCCAGACCAAGGCCTGCCTGGCGATAGAGGTTCGACGACAGGGCGAAGCCGGCGCCGGCGGCGACGCCTAAGGTTGCAGCGGCGATGACCTGATCGCGGTCAACCTTTCGCGGCCAACCCAGGGCGATGAGACCAACCGACGTCAGGATCAGACCGATCCATTTCGCCGGCCCCAGAGCCTCGCCAAAGCCGAGCGCGATGATCGCGGTCAGTGGAATGCCGCTCTGAGCGAAGACCGTGCCGAGAGCAAAGCTCGACCGCCGCATTGAGACCAAAAGGGCCGCCGTGGCGGTCATCTGCGCCAGTCCGCCGAAGGCGCAGTCCAGCCAGAACCCCGGGCTGAAGCTCAGCGAGCCGGCCGGGCTGGCCCAGGCCGCAAGGACGACGAACACGGCGGCGAAGGGGACGCCAAACAGAAATCGGACCAGCGTGGCGCCCCAGGGCCCCGCGTCGCCCAACAGCCCCCGCTGCAAGGCGTTGCGCGCGACCTGCAGGCCCGCCGCGGCGATCGTGACGGGAATCCAGATCAAGTTTGGGTCGCCGGCTAGAAGCCGCTCTGGACGAGGGGTTCGGGGGCGGACTTTTCGCGGCGAGAGAAGAGGTTGTTGAGGGCGTTGATATAGGCTGAGGCGCTGGCGGTCAGGGTGTCGGTGTCGGCGCCCTGACCGGTGGCGATGCGTCCATCCTCTTCAAGCCGTACGGAGACCTGAGCCTGAGCGTCGGTGCCTTCGGTGACGGCGTGCACCTGAAACAACCTCAGCACCGCGGCGTGCGGTACGATCTGGTGAATGGCGTTGAAGACCGCGTCGACCGGGCCATCGCCCGTGGCGGTGGCCGAGCTTTCGACGCCGTCGACGATGAGTGTCAGGTGCGCCTCTTGCGGGCCTTCCGTGCCAGCGATAACGCGCAGCGCCTTGACCTGGATACGGTCGGCGCCCCGGGCCAGGGCGTCGTCGACCAGGGCGATAATATCGTCGTCGAACACGCTTTTCTTCTTGTCAGCCAGGTCCTTGAACCGGCCAAAGGCTTCGTTGAGCGCATTCTGGCCTAGATCGTAGCCCAGGCCCTTCAGCTTCTCGCGGAAGGCGTGACGGCCGGAGTGCTTGCCCATGACCAGGTTCGAGCCGCCCTGCCCCACATCCTCGGGCCGCATGATCTCGTAGGTCTCGGAATTCTTGAGCATGCCGTCCTGGTGGATGCCGGCTTCATGCGCGAAGGCGTTCTTGCCGACGATGGCCTTGTTGAACTGCACCGGAAATCCGGTGATGGCCGAGACATAGCGGCTGGCGCGCGTGATGTTCTCGGTGCGAATGCGCGTGAAATAGGGCAAGCGATCGGCGCGAACGCGCAGGGCCATCACCACTTCTTCGAGAGCGGCGTTACCGGCCCGCTCGCCGATACCGTTGACGGCCAACTCGACCTGCCGCGCGCCAGCCTGAATAGCGGCAAGGCTATTGGCCACCGCCAGCCCCAGATCGTTGTGGCAATGGGCCGAGAGGACCACGCCATCGGCGCCGGGCACGTTCTCGATGATATCGCGGAACAGGGCGGCGTATTCGTCCGGATAGGTGTAGCCGACAGTGTCGGGCAGATTGATTGTGCCGGCGCCGGCGCGGATCGCCGCCTCGACGCAGCGTCGCAGAACGTCGCGTTCAGTGCGGGTGGCGTCCTGAGCCGACCACTCCACGTCGCCGCAGAGATTGCGGGCATGGGTGACAGAGCCGGTAACCGCGTCGACCACCTCCTCCGGCGTCATGCGCAGAATATGATCGCGATGCTGCGGGCTGGTGGAGATGAAGGTGTGGATGCGGCCGCGCTTGGCGGGGCGGATCGCCTCGGCGGCGCGCTCTATATCGGCGATACCGGCGCGGGCCAGGCCGCAGACGGTGGACTCGGTGACGATCTGGGCGATCTTGCGCACGGCCTCGAAGTCACCGTTGGAGGCGATCGGGAAGCCGGCCTCGATGACATCGATCCGCATGTCCTCGAAGATCTTGGCGAGCTCGAGCTTTTCCTCGATCGACATCGATGCGCCGGGCGACTGCTCGCCGTCGCGCATGGTCGTGTCGAAAATGACAACGTGTTCGCGGCCAGTTTCGGAGGCCGCGCCGCTTTCGTTGGCGGCGGTGATCGGGTCGGTCATGATAGAGTGTCTCGTTGCGGAAGGGGGCTGACTTGAAGGGTTGAAACCTGAAAACCCCTGAGCGCCCGACCGCGAAACGCCTAGGCGCGCGGCGAAAACGCCCAGGGGCGTCTAAGCCCGAGCGTAAGCGACAGCTGGATGTTGCGCGGCGACGGCATGGACTTGGCAGTAGACGGGTTGAAGGCGATGGGCAAGCTTGGCCAAACCAACAGACTCTGCAAACGCCCCAAGTCCTACCGCAGGAGTTTCTCCGTCAGCGTCTCGAGGTGGCTCAGGAGACCCGCCGCCCCCCCGCTTTCGACGGGCGACTGGAAATCGGCGCGGCGGGTCGTGAGTTGGCTGACGCCGTCGAAGATCACATCGACGATCTTCCAGCCTTCGGGGGTCTGCCTCATGCGGTAGATCAGCGAAACCGGCTTGTCATGCGGCACGACAAGCTTGCACTGCACGATCTTGTCGACTCCGCGGGTCTGAACGTTCGGATCCAGGTCGAAGTGTTCGCCACCGTAGGAATCGAAATTCTTGGCGTAGTTCGCCACCGAGAGCCGTGTGAAGGCGGCCGTCAGCGCCTCGTGCTGAGCGCCCGTCATGCCCGTCCATTTCGGTCCGACCGCCACTCGGGTCATTGTGGCGAAATCGAAGGCGGCCTGGGCGGCCGGGGTCAGCTTTCGCGCTCGACCACGCGCGCCGAGCGCCGCGCCGCCTTTCATCGTTTCGATGAGTGCGTGATCGAACGCATCAACCCGCACCGCTGCGGGATCGGCCGGCGCCGCGCCAGCCGACGGCGCGGCGACGGCCAATGCGAGCGCCGACGCTGCCAGGGCCGCGCCGAACCTAACCCATGTTGAACGCACAGAACTTATTGCCATCGAGATCCCGAAAGTAAGCGCCATAGAATGTGTCTCCGCGCAGGCCCGGAGCGCCTTCGTCCTTGCCGCCGCAGGCCAAGGCCTTGGCGTGTGTCTTATCAACCGCCTCCCGGCTGGGCGCGAGCAGCGCGATCATTACGCCATTGCCGACGTTGGCCGGCTTCTCGTCGAAGGGTTTGCACACCGCGAACATGACGGGCGATCCGCCGCCGCCATAGCCCTGCATACGGTCGCCGGACATGGTGCGTTGGCCGCCCAGTTCCCCCAATACGGCGTCGAAGAGAGTCTTGGCCTTTTCCAAGTCGTTCGTGCCCACCATGGCGTAGCCGATCATTGACGGTCTCCTTTTGCGTATGCGGTCTGGATTGGCTGGCCGCGCCAGCTTCGGCAAGTTACAAATTGCTCAGCTACAAAACGTCCAGGCAAGAGGAAACCCCGATCATGATCGAACGGCAGCTCGACATCCCCACACGTGACGGCGCGACAACCACGTTCATCACCCATCCCGAACGCGGCGGACCTCATCCGGTGATCCTGTTCTACATGGACGCTCCGGCGATCCGTGAAGAGCTGCGCGACATGGCCCGTCGCCTCGCCAGCGTCGGCTACTATGTGATGCTGCCCAACATGTACTACCGATCAGGGGTCATGGAGCTGGGCCCCCTCACCGGCCCCGACATGGACGCCAAGCGGGCGCGGATGTTCGAATTGATGGGGAGCCTCAGCATTCCTCTGGTGATGGAAGACACGCGCGGTCTGCTGGCGTTCGCGGACGCCGACCCGGCCGCGGCCAAGGGCGCCATGGGCACTGTCGGCTATTGCATGAGCGGCCAATACGCGATGGACGCCGCGTCGCACTTCCCAGATCGGGTGACCGCGGCGGCCTCGATCTATGGCGTCCAATTGGTAACCGACAAACCCGACAGCCCACATTTGGTCTACGAAAAATCCCAAGCCGAACTCTATTTCGCTTGCGCAGAAACCGACCACTGGGCCCCGCCGGAAATGGTCAAGGCCCTGCGCGACCACCTCACGGCCGCCAAGGCGAACGCCGAGGTCGAGCACTATCCCGGCGTGGAGCATGGCTTCGCCTTCCCGCAGCGTCCCGTCTACAACCGTGACGCGGCGGAACGGCATTGGGAGCGGCTGTTCGCGCTTTACCGCCGGCATCTCGGCTGACCACCACGCGCCGACGCCATCTTCCCCTTGCAGGAGACCTCGCCAATATGAACAGCCCTACTCGCGTTGAAGCGACATCCACGCTCTCGATCAGCCCGTTGACGCCGACCATCGGTGCGGAAATCGGCGGGGTCGATCTGACACGCCCCCTGCCCGCCCCTGTCGTGGCGGATATCCGTTCGGCGCTATTGACCTGGAAGGTGGTGTTCTTCCGGGACCAGGACATCACCACCGAGCAGCACCTTGCGTTCGCGCGAAACTTTGGGGACCTTGAGGTTCACCCGTTCGCGCCTCAAAAACCCGGGTATCCTGAGGTGCTGGCGATTACGCACGATCGCGAAAGCCGCGGCCGTGAGAACACCTGGCACAGCGATGTGACCTGGCGGGTTTGTCCATCGCTCGGATCGGTTCTGCGGGCTCTGGAAGTGCCTCCTGTCGGCGGAGACACCCTGTTCGCGGACATGACCGCCGCCTACGAGGGTCTGCCGGACGAGGTGAAGCAAGAGATAGACGGCGCGGTCGCCGTGCACGACTTCGCCCATTTCCGGCGGGGCCTGATCAAGGCGGGAAAGACGCCAGAAGAGATCGAGGCGTTCAATGCGGCCTATCCAATGGTCGAGCACCCGATCTTGCGAACCCATCCCGAAACCGGCGCCAAGGCGCTCTACGTCAACGCTGCGTTTACTCAACACATCGTGGGGATGAGCAAGACGGATTCAGACAGCTTGCTGCAACGCCTCTACGCGCAGGCGGCGATCCCCGAGCACCAATGCCGGTTTCGCTGGCAGGCCAATTCGATCGCGTTCTGGGACAACCGCTCGAGCCAGCACTACGCGGTTTCCGACTATTGGCCGGCGGTCCGGCGCATGGAACGGGTGACGATCGTGGGCGACAGGCCCTGTTGATCGCCGATCCGTGCGGGCGATTGGTCGCCGCATTTCGGGCCGTTCACAAAACCCATGACGTGGGGTTACCGCGAATTAAGTGGTCAAAAGGGCCGACCATCAGGCAAAATCACGGCATGTCGGCCCTTCTGACGAGCCATTTCCGCGCCACGCTCGCCCTCTGCGTAACGGTTCTGGCCGCCATCGTTGGCGCCCAGCCCGCGCAAGCCCTTGACGATGGCCGCGACGTGCCGCGGCTGGTTTCGTTCGGAGGGGTCTGCGTAAGGTGCGATCTTTCCACACGAAAACTGACCGGCGCACATTTTCTGGGCGGAAACTTTCAGCAATCCTCGCTGATCGGCGCGGATCTGCGCGGCGCATCGCTCCTGGGCGTCAACTTCTCCGGCGCCGTCTTCACTCACGCCGATCTGCGGGGCGCCTCGATCACCGGCGGCAGCCTGCAAGGCGCCGACCTGACGGGCGCCAATCTGGTCGGGCTCATGACCGTGGGCGCCAATCTGCGTGATGTGAAAGCCGCGGGGGCTCGGTTCGACGGCGCCCGTCTGGTGGGCGCCCAAATGGAAGGAGGCGACTTCCAGAACGCTTCGTTTCAGGACGCCGAACTGCTGGGCGCGGCGCTGACCGGCGGCCACTTCGCCCACGCCAATTTCCGGAACGCCCACCTGCAAGGGGCCACCATAGCTGGCGCGGATCTGTCCTCGGCCCTCAATCTCACCCGCGAACAGATCGCCCAAGCGTGCGCCGACCGCGCGACCCGCCTGCCGTCGGGACTCACCGCGCGGTTTTGCTTCGGACGGCTAGTGGTCGTGCGTCGGGAGCCCTAGGGCTCCACGGAATAACCGATCGCCGTGCCGCTTCAGCGACGTTAGCCCTTCAGCGCAGGATTGAGCCGAAGACCGAGCTCCTTGAGCTGCGACTCGCGGACGGGCGATGGGGCGTGCATCAACAGATCCTGCCCCTGTTGGTTCAACGGGAAGGCGATCACCTCGCGAATGGCCGAAGCGCCAGCCAGCAGGGCAACGATGCGGTCGATGCCGGGGGCAAGGCCGCCGTGTGGCGGCGCGCCGTGGCGGAAGGCGTTGAGCATGCCTGCAAAATCTCGCTCGACCGAGGCGGCGTCGTAGCCTGCGATCTCGAAGGCGCGCAACATCACGTCAGGACGGTGGTTGCGGATCGCGCCGGAGCAAAGTTCATTGCCGTTACAGACGATGTCGTACTGGTAGGCCAGGATATCGAGCGGGTCCTGAGTATCGAGCGCCTTAAGCTCGCCCTGCGGCATTGAGAACGGATTGTGCGAGAAATCGACCTTGCCTGTCTCTTCGTTCAGTTCGAACATCGGGAAGTCGACGATCCAGCAGAATTCGAAGCGATCGGCGGCGATCAGATTCAGCTCGCCGCCCACCTTGGTGCGCGCCGATCCGGCGAATTTATAGAAGGTTTTCGGATCGCCACCGACGAAGAAAGCCGCATCGCCAACCCCAAGGCCCAACTGCAGGCGGATCGCCTCGGTGCGCTCCTGCCCAAGATTGCGGGCGATCGGGCCGGCCGCGCCGCCATCCTCCCCCTCGCCTTCCCGCCAGAAGACGTAGCCCAGGCCTGGCTGGCCTTCGCCCTGGGCCCAGCTGTTCATGCGATCGCAGAAGGCGCGCGACCCGCCGCCTGGCGCCGGTATCGCCCAGATTGCGTTGGTCGGTGTCGTAAGGATCCGGGCGAAGAGGCCAAAACCACCGTCGCGGAAATGCGCCGAGACGTCCTGCATGACCAACGGGTTGCGCAGGTCGGGCTTATCCGAACCGTACTTGGCGATCGCTTCGCGGTAGGGAATGCGCGGGAACGGGCACGGCGTCACGGACCTGCCCTCGGCGAACTCGGTGAAGAGACCGTGCATCAACGGCTCGATCGCCCCAAAGACGTCGTCCTGGGTGACAAAGCTCATCTCGACGTCGAGTTGGTAGAACTCCAGCGAGCGATCGGCGCGCAGGTCTTCATCACGGAAGCATGGCGCGATCTGGAAGTACCGATCGAACCCGGCCACCATGAGCAGCTGTTTGAACTGCTGGGGCGCCTGAGGCAGGGCGTAGAACGTTCCGGGGTGCAGACGTGATGGGACCAGAAAGTCACGTGCGCCCTCAGGGCTCGAGGCCGTGAGGATCGGGGTCTGGATGTCCAGGAAGCCCAGATCGACCATGCGACGGCGAATTGAATGGATGATCCTGGAGCGCAGGACAATGTTTCGATGCAGCGTCTCGCGCCGCAGATCGAGGTGCCGGTTGGTCAGCCGTATCTCCTCGGGATAGTCGGGTTCGCCGAACACCGGCAGCGGCAGTTCGCCCGCTTCCGAGAGCACCTCGACGGCGCGGACGCGCACCTCAACCTCGCCCGTGGGCAGGTTCGGGTTCACCGTATCGCTCGTGCGGGCCACGACATCGCCGTCGATGCGCACAACGCTTTCCGCGCGCAAGCGCTCCAGGGTCTCAAAGCCCGGCGTCGCGGGGTCAATGACCAGTTGGGTCAGGCCGTAATGGTCGCGCAGGTCGACAAACAGCAGGCCGCCGTGATCGCGCTTGCGGTGCATCCAGCCGGACAGGCGAACATTCGCGCCCTCGTCCGCGAGCCGAAGGGCGCCGCAGGTGTGGGTGCGATAGGCATGCATGGGGTTCAGACTTTCGTTCGGTTGGAGCCCGTTCGAGCCCGGTTTGAAAAGGCGCGCAAGCGCGCATGGGCGCCCCACCGTGTCAAGTCGAGCGCTCGGTTTTCCCTTAACCCGAATAGGGTTTTCCCTGAACTGAGTATGAACGCCACGCTCACTAACGTTTAACATCCGGTGGCGCAGGGTCGCGCCAGGTTAGCCGTCGTGGCGACCGGACTGGAGCGAAGGACCCGAGGCGATGGCCGAGCGTCAAGAAGCGTTTGACTGGGTTTATATGGACGTGGCCAACGAAACGGAGGTCCGCGTCGGTGAGCTGATCTCGGCAGAGGCCGGCGGCATGCCAATCTATCGGGTCATGTCGATCGATCATGACCGGGCCTGGCTGCGCAATCTTACCAATGGCTCCGATCGCCTTACGCCACTGCGCGCCTTTCACTGGAAGGCCTTGCCGGCGGGACGACGCTCATAAGCCCTAAACCTGGGACGCGAAGAATCGGTCGGGCGAATCCACCTCGATCAGGCGCCCCTTGTGCAGCTCCACGAACCTCGTCGCGGCCGCCTTGGTGAACCAGCGATCGTGCGAGACGAAGATGCAGGCGACCTCGCTCTCGGCAAGCTGCGCCTCGAGCGCCTCCTGGCCCTCGATGTCCAGGTGACTGGTCGGCTCGTCGAGCAAGTAGAACGTCGGCCTTAGCAGTTTCAGTTTCAGGAAGATGAGGCGCGACCTCTCCCCGTGGCTGAGAACGCCGATCGGTTCCGATTGCCGCTTGAACGCAAAGCCGGCCTGGGCCAGCGCCCGTGTCGCCTCATGGTCGGTGACACCCTCGGCCGCTGACACGTATTGGGCCAGGGATTGATGCAACGGCGGGTCGCGCATCGCCTGATCGAAATAGACCAGACGGGTGGCCGGATTGAACCGGACCGCCGCGGCCGGGTCGTAATACTCGGCGCGAGGCTCCCAGGCCGCAGCCAGGCGATTCAGCAAGGTCGATTTGCCCGCGCCATTGGCGCCCATCAACGCAACGCGGTCGCCAACGGCCACCGAGAATCGGTCGATTTTGGCCAGGGTGCGGGCGTTGTCAGGCGTCGTGAGGGTCAGATCGGCGACGCGCAGGGCGACCTTCGCCTCGATCTCGGCCTCCCCCAGTTCCAGTCGACGCTCGCGGGGTTGATAGACTTCGGTGCGAACCGCCTGAATGTGGGAAATCCGCGTTTCCACCGCCTTCTGGCGGCGATGCAATTCAGGGTTCTTTTGCGCCCACACGCGGTAACGCGCCGCGGCGGCCTCGAGCCGCTTGATCTCCCGCTCCTCGAGCTTGCGGCGGACGGCCGCGGCGGCGTCACGCCGCAGAAGTTCCTCCCGCGCCCGGGCGAAGGGAACCTTGAACATATGCGCTCCGTCCTCGCGCAGGAACAGAGTGCGCTCGCAGACCCGATCGAGGAACGCGCGGTCGTGCGACACGATCAGCATGGGCAGGTCGAAATCCTCGGCCAACCAACTTTCGAGGACATTGATATTGCCGATATCGAGATGGTTGGTCGGCTCGTCGAGGATCAGGATATCGGGCTCTTCCAGCCGCGCCGCGGCGGCGATCAGGATGAGACGCTGCCAACCGCCAGAGAGCACGCCAAAGGACCCATCGGCCACCTCAGGCGAGACCCCGATTTCATCAAGCAGCACGTCGATGCGCCAGTCTTCGCCCCAGGCGCCGACCCGCTCGAGCGAGCTTTCCAGGACCTGACGGACGGTGCGCGAGGCGTATTCGTCCGGCACGTCCTGCGGCAGCCAGCCGACGCGCAGGCCGCGCGATCGGATGACCTTGCCGCGATTGAGTTCGTGTTCACCTGTCAAACACTTGAGCAAGGTCGATTTGCCGACGCCGTTTTCCCCCACCAACGCCGTACGGGCGCCGTCCAGCAGGAAGGTGATGTCTGAGAAGACCTTGCGCGTGCCGTGAAAGAACGCCCCGGCCTCCATGCCGAGGACGGCGTTACGGGCGGCCATGGGCGCGGCCTGGCGGCAATGACCGTTGTCGCATCAGGCGGAGCGGTCTCTCAGGGGTCAAGGCGCACGGTCGCCTGCAACTCCGTATCCCCGGCCGAGGCGCCCACGAGCAGGTCGTAGGAGCCCGGATCGACAACCCAGGCGCCAGGGTGCGGGTCCCAATAGGAAAACGCACGCGAATCGAGGGTCAGCGTCACGCGACGGCTCTCGCCAGGGTTGAGAGACACCTTGGTAAAGGCCTTAAGTTCCTTGACGGGCCGCTCGACCGGAGGATGGCGTGGCCGGACGTAGAGCTGGGCAACCTCTTTGCCTGGTCTGAGGCCTATGTTCCGCAACATGAAAGTGACCTCGACCGGCTCGCCTGTCCGGACGGCCTCGGGGGCCGCAATGTCGCCATAGGCGAAGCGGGTGTAGGTCAAGCCATGGCCGAACGGGAACATCGGCCCCTCTCCAGCCCGGTCAAAGTGACGGTAGCCGACAAACAGTCCCTCGCCATAAACCGCATCGTCACCGCCCGGGTACCAACGCTGGGCGGGACTGTCCTCAAGGCGCTTCGGAAAGGTCACGGGCAGCCGCCCGGACGGTTCCGCCGCGCCGAAGAGGATCCGCGCCATGGCGTCGGGTCCTTCCTCGCCGCAGAGCCAGCCCTCGACGACGGCCGGCGCATGATCGATCCAGGGCAGCACATAGGGCGCGCCGGTCATCAGCACGATGACGGTGCGCGGGTTGACTGCGAGAACGGCTTCAACGAGCGCATTCTGATCCCCCGGAAGATCCAGGTTTTCGCGATCGTACCCCTCCCCCTCGGTCATGGAAGCGGCGCCGACGACGACGATCGCGGCGTCGCATTGCGCGGCCAGAGCGGCGGCTTCCGCCACCGATCCTCGCGGCGCGCGATGGCCGACGCCGACCTGCTCCCAGGCAAGAGAGCCCGCTTCCGGCGGCCGGACATATTCGATGCTGATGGGGTAGCCGCGGCCGGCCTCGAGGGTGACCGACGCCGTCCGCCGCATGACCGCCATGCCCGCCACGTCCAGTCGGTCCACCGCGCCCGCAGTGGCGGCGTCGATGAGACACGCGCCATCCAACACCAGTCGCGAGACCCCTGGCGCGCGAAGCGAGAGCTCATGGACGCCGTCCTTGTCGGGCCAGAACCATCCCGTCCAGCGAAGGGCGCCAAGTTCCGAACCGTACAGCTCGGCCGAATTGGTGGAGACCAGTTTGCCGATGCCGCGCTCAACGCGCGCGTCGTATGGTGGGTCCTCGAAGCCCCGGGCTCGAAAATATTCGCAGAGAAGACCAGGTTGACCGCGCGCGGGGTCGGCGCTGAACGACGTCGTTCGAGCCTGAGGCGGCACAGGCTCGTTGTCACCGCCGTCGGCGGCCAAAACCTCGCAACCCTTGCCGACCAGATCGTCGATCGCCTGGAGTAGCGAAATCTGCCGGCCGGCCCGCACCTGCGATGAGCCGCCCCCCTGGATGCGCCGGGCCGCCGCATTCGGGCCGACAACGGCGATCCGTCTCAAGCCGCGCGGGTCGAGCGGCAGCAGGTCGCCGTCGTTCTTGAGCAACACCACCGCTTCCTCCGCGGCCCGAGCGGCGATCTGCCGGTGGCGCTGACTGCGCAGCTCGCCCTTGGGCGGCTCGCCTCCATCCAGAACCCCGGCGCGCAAGATCAAGCGGACCATCCGGCGCGCGGCCTCGTCGATATCGCCCATACGGACCTCGCCGGCGTCAACCGCCGCCTGTAGTTTGTCGCCGAACCACAACGGCGGCCCTGGCATCTCCAGATCATTACCGCCCCGGGCCGCCTCCGCGGTGGCGTGCACGGCGCCCCAATCGGAGACGACGACGCCGTCGTAACCCCATTCCGCCTTCAGGATGTCCTTGAGCAGGCGTGGATTCTCCGTAGCGTATGCGCCGTTGATCTTGTTGTAGGCGGCCATGACCGACCACGGGTTGGCGGTCTTCACGACCGTTTCGAACGCGGCCAGATAGATCTCTCGCAGCGTGCGCTCATCGACGACCGCGTTGACGGTCATGCGGTTCACTTCCTGATTGTTCACCGCATAGTGCTTGAGCGACGCGCCGACGCCTTCGCGTTGCAGGCCTTGGACGTAGGCGACCCCCAGGGCGCCCGCCAGATAGGGATCTTCCGAATAGGTCTCGAAATTCCGACCCCAGAGCGGCGTTCGGACGATGTTGATGGTTGGCGCCAGAACCACGCGATTGTCGAGCGCCAGCGCTTCGCGGCCGATCGCGGCGGCGACCTCGCCGGTCAGGACCGGATTCCACGTCGCGGCGATGGCGACGCCGACGGGAAACACGGTAGCGATTTCCCCCTCGTTCGACCGCACCCCGGTCGGTCCGTCGGTCACGCGTATCCTGGGCACGCCCAGGCGATCGACCCCGTGAAGGGTGAACGGGGCCGACCCCGCCATAAGCGCCACTTTCTCGCCCAGGGTCAGTCGGCCCAGCAGATCTTCGACCCGGGATTCCAGGGGTAGACTGGTGTCGCGGAACGCCTCGTTGTCACGCGTCGCGGCAGGCGGTGTGTCGGCCAAGGCGAGCTCCTGAATGAGACCGTGGCGACGTTACGGCCCAAGGCCCCCGCCGATCAAGCCGCGCGGGGGCTGCGCAAGTGAAACCACCAATAGAGCGGCAGGGGCAAGGAGACGATCAGGGCCGACCACATGCCCGACGCGGGATCGTCGATGACGACCAGGGCGATGAGAGCCGCCTGGATCAAGGTCGCGGCGATCGAGAGGATCGGAAAAAACGGGGTCTTGAACGGACGAGCCAAATCGGGTTCGCGATAGCGCAACCACACGCTGGCCAAGCAGATCATCAGAATGCTGCCGATGCTCCAGGGCGCGTAGACGCGAATGATCGCCTCATAGCTGCCGGAGCCGGCGAAGAGCGCCGAAACGATCGCGACCGCCGCAACGCTGCGACGCGGCGCTCCCCCAGGCGACACGACGGCGATGAACCGGGGCAAGATGCCGTCAACGCCCATGCGATAGGTGATCCGCGAGGAGGCCATGATCTGCAGATTGACGATCGCGCCCAAGGACAGCACGCCGATCGAGGTGATGACGGTATTGCCCAAAGATCCCAGCGAAACCTTGATCGCATCTCCGACGGCCAGTTCCGAGCCGGCGATCTGCGACGGCGCGAGCACGTGAAACATCGCCGCGTTGACCAAAAGATAGACGACCGTGACGAGGCCGATCCCCAGGAATGTGGCGCGCGCCACATTCTGCTCGGGGTTATGGACCTCTTCGGAGAAATAGATCGCGCCGTCCCAGCCGGCGTAGGTCTGATAAATCACCCGCACCGCCATGATCACGCCGCTGACGCCGGCGGCCCCCGCCGCCACCGTCTGGGCGACCACGGGGTGGTAGGCGGCGCCCGCACGCGGCGAGGCGAAAAGGATGATCGCCACCAGGATGAAGGCCCCTCCCTTGACCGCGCTCGAGAGCGTCTGTGAGCCGCCGCTGACGCGGGTAGCGGTCATGTTGAGCGCGGCCATCACCGCAATGAGCCCAACCGCCAGGGCGGCGTTGGCTGTGTCATGGGTGGGGAAATCGACCAGGAATCCCAATCGATGGACGTACTCGGCGAACACGACGGCGATGAAGGCGTTGGAGGCCGTGTATTGCAGCCACGTCAGCCACCCCGTCATGAACCCCAAGGTCGGACCGAAGGCGCGCGTTGCGATCGGATAGCTGCCGCCGGCCCGAGGCACGGAGGCTCCGGCTTCCACGAGCGGCATGGACGAGAACAGCGCCACGGCGCCGATCACGGCCCACAGCAGCAGGGTCAGCGGTTCGCTGGTGATCCCTTTGGCCACCACGCCGGGCGCCCGCATGATGCCGGAGCCGATGATCCCGCCCACAACGACCGCGAGACCGAAAACGAGTCCAAGGACGCGGGAAAGTTGATGAGTGATCGAGTCGGCGGGCTCGTGACCGTGGCTCATGAAGTCGAATCTTTCCCCCAGCGATCTCTGAAAGGGGCAGCGCGCGCGGGGGAAGTCAACCGAGGCGGAGCGGCCCTATCAGGCGTAGCCCGGCTCCAACTTGGGGGGAGATCGCCGGTCCCGCGACGCCCAAGGGGCGAAGCAGGATGGCGGTGACGCAGGGATTCGAACCCTGGATACCCTTTCGAGTATGACGATTTAGCAAACCGTTGCCTTCAGCCACTCGGCCACGTCACCATTGAGGTCGCGTCTCTTAGCGGACGCCGTCGCGAGCGGCAATGCGCGGTTTTTGCTAGCGGGCGCGCTGGCCGAAGAGGATTTTGCGGGCGGCTTCGGCGTCCTGGCTGGACTGGGCGAGATTGGTGCGGGATTGGATCGTCTTGGCCTGGGCGAGCGCGCGTTTGACGGCGGGACGCTCGCCGATACGGGCCTTCCACGCCTGGATTTCCGGGAAATCGTCCATCTGTAACGCCGAGCTCGACTGGCCGGGAACCCAAGGCCAGGACATCATGTCGGCGATGGAATAGTCGCCGGCGACATAGTCGCGACCCTTCAGTTGCGTGTTGAGCACGCCCAGCAGACGATGGACCTCGTTGGTATAGCGGTTGGCGCCATAGGCCGTGTAGCGCTGGTCGTTCAGAAACGTCGGCGCGTAGTTCCGAAAATGGTTCGCCTGCCCCGCGTTGGGACCCAGCCCGGCCATCTGCCAATGCACCCACTCGTCGACCTTCACGCGCTGGCGCTCGTCCGCGGGATAGAACAGGCCCGTCTTGCGCCCCAGGTATTGCAGGATCGCCCCCGACTCGAAGACCGAGATCGGTTGACCTCCCGGTCCCTCGGGGTCGACGATCGCCGGCATGCGGTTGTTCGGCGCGATGGCCAGGAAATCCGGCGTGAATTGTTCGCCACGGCCGATGTTCACCGCCTTGATCTCATAGGGCAGGCCCATCTCCTCGCACGCGATGGTCACCTTGTGGCCATTGGGCGTGGGCCAGTAGTGAATCTCAATTGGCGCGGTCATGCTTGAGATACCCGTCGTCATGAGTTGATATTAAATATCTATTCCACGCCAAGTTTGGCGCGGATGATGGCGTTCACCGCGCCCGGATTGGCCTTGCCGCCGGTGGCCTTCATCACCTGGCCGACGAACCAGCCCACCGCCTGGGGCTTGGCCCTCACCGCTTCGGCCTGGCCGGGATTGGCGGCGATGAGGTCGCCGATGAGGGCCTCTAGGGCTCCGGTGTCGCTGACCTGCCTGAGGCCGCGCGCCTCGACGATCTCCGACGGTGTCCCCTCGCCCGCCCACATGTGTTCGAACACTTCCTTGGCGATCTTCGAGGAGATCACGCCCTCTTCCAGCAATTGAACCAGGCCTGCGACATCGTCCGAAGGGATCGGGCTGTTGTCGATATCCAGCCCGTCCTTGGCGAGGCGGGCAAGCAGTTCGTTGGTCACCCAGTTGGCGACCAGCTTGGCGTCACGGCCGTTGGCGGCCCGTTCAAAATAGTCGGCTCGCGCCTGTTCGATCACCAGCACGCCGGCGTCATAGGTCGAAAGGCCATAGTCCTTCACCAACCGCGCGCGCTTTGCGTCGGGCAGTTCGGGAAGACTGGCCGCAATCGCCTTGATCCAGGCGGGATCGAGCTCCAGCGGCAACAGGTCCGGGTCAGGGAAATAGCGGTAATCATGCGCCTCTTCCTTTGAGCGCATGGAACGGGTCTCACCCTTGCCCGGGTCGAAAAGGCGCGTCTCCTGACGGATCGTTCCGCCGTCCTCGATGATCGCGATCTGGCGGCGCGCCTCATACTCTATCGCTTGCTGAATGTAGCGATAGGAGTTGACGTTCTTGATCTCGCACCGCGTGCCCAACGGGTCGCCGGGCTTGCGCACGGAGACGTTGACGTCGGCGCGCAGGTTTCCCTTTTCCATGTCGCCGTCGCAGGTGCCCAGATATCGCAGGATGCTGCGCAGCTTCTTGACGTAGGCAGCCGCTTCCGCCGCCGAACGCATATCCGGATAGGAGACGATCTCCATCAGGGCCGTACCGGATCGATTCAGGTCGACCATTGTCGCATTTGGGTCGAGATCGTGGATCGACTTACCGGCGTCCTGCTCCAGGTGCAGGCGTTCAATACGGACCGTGAAGACTGAACCGTCGTCGCGCTCGACCTCGATCTCGCCCTCGCCGACGATCGGATCCTTGAACTGGCTGATCTGATAACCCTGCGGCAGATCGGGATAAAAATAGTTCTTGCGGTCGAAGCGGGACCACGCGTTCACCTTGGCTTTCAGGCCAAGACCGGTGATCACCGCCTGCTCCACGCAGCGCTTGTTGATGACGGGCAACATCCCGGGCATGGCCGCGTCCACCAGGCTGACCTGTTCGTTGGGCCCGGCGCCGAACCCGACGGCGGCGCCCGAGAACAGCTTGGACTTAGAGGCAACCTGCGCATGCACCTCCAGGCCCAGCACGATTTCCCAGGCGCCCGTGGCGCCCTCGATAAGGTTCGATTCCGGCTTGCTCATGGCGCGCTCATACACCGCCGGCCACGCTCTGGACAAACCCAGACTTTACGGTCTTTCTGCCCCTCCCATTCCCACGACGGTCAAGGAATCTCCATGAAAACCACCCTCGCCGCCCTCGCCGGCCTGACACTCGCGCTGTCGGCCGTCACCGCCTTGGCCGATGACACGCCTGCCGCGGCTCCGGCGGCCCCCGCCGCGATAGCCGCGGCGCCAGGCGCTCTGTCGGTCGAGAACACCACCATTGGCGATCTGCTTGCCGACGCCGGCGGCAAGGCCGTGCTCGACAAGGACATGCCCAAGCTTGTCGCCTATCCCGGACTCGATCAGATCAAGGGCATGACCCTGCGCGCGATCTCGGTCTACCCCGAAGCGGAACTGGATGACGCGAAGCTGACCGCGATCCAGAAGGATCTCGACGCGGCCAAGAAATAACGGCGCGGCGGGAGCGAAAGACTCCCGCCGGCTACCACCAGCGTTTCGGTTTGGCTTTGAAGTCGGCGGCCTTTTCCACGGCGCCAGCGAGCGTGAAGAGCGTGCCCTCGTCCAGCGCGCGGCCGATCAATTGCAGCCCCAAGGGCAAGCCTTGATGATCGACGCCGCCCGGCAGGCTTAGCGCCGGAAGGCCGGCCAGGTTCACCGTCACGGTGAAGATGTCGTTCAGATACATCGCCACCGGATCGGCCTGCTTTTCGCCCAGGGCGAAGGCGGCTGACGGCGCGGTCGGCGTCAGCAGTGCGTCAACCGATTGAAAGACCGTGTCAAAGTCATCGGCGATGCGGCGGCGCACCTTCTGGGCCTTGAGGTAATAGGCGTCGTAGTAGCCGGCCGAGAGCACGTACGCGCCGATCATGATGCGGCGCTTGACCTCTTCGCCGAAGCCGGCGGCGCGGGTTTGTTCGTAGACATCGCTCAGAGTCTGGCCTTCGACGCGCAGGCCGTAACGCATCCCGTCATAGCGGGCGAGGTTTGACGAGGCCTCGGCCGGGGCGATGATATAGTAGGCCGGCAAGGCGTATTTCGTGTGCGGGAGGGAGACCTCGACAATCTCGCAACCGGCGTCGCGCAGCCAGGCGACGCCCTTCGACCACAAGGTCTCGATCTCCGCGGGCATGCCATCGACGCGATATTCCTTGGGAACGCCGATGCGCAGTCCTTTTGGCGAGCGGCCTACGAAATCCGGAAAATCCGGAACTTCCGTAGGAAGGCTCGTCGAGTCCTTGGCGTCGTGGCCGCTCATTGAGCGGAGCATCAATGCGGCGTCTTCGACGGTGCGGGTGATCGGACCGGCCTGGTCGAGCGAAGAGGCGAAGGCGACGACGCCCCAGCGCGAGCAGCGGCCGTAGGTGGGTTTCACCCCCACGGTGCCCGTGAAGGCCGCAGGCTGGCGGATCGAGCCGCCGGTGTCGGTGGCCGTCGCGGCGAGACAGAGATCGGCGGCCACGGCGGTGGCGGAGCCGCCAGAGGACCCACCCGGCGTCAGGGCCCGATTTGAGGACGCCGCGCGCCAGGGGTTCGTGACCGGACCAAAGGCGCTCGTCTCATTGGACGAACCCATGGCGAACTCGTCCAGATTGAGTTTGCCAAGCATGACCGCGCCATCCCGCCAGAGGTTGGCGGTGACGGTGGATTCATAGGGCGGAACGAAATTGCCCAGGATGTTCGAGGCCGCTGTCGAGCGGACACCCTTGGTGCAGAAGAGATCCTTGACGCCGATCGGCGCCCCCTCAAGGGGGCCAGCCTCGCCAGCGGCGATACGGCCGTCGGCGGCCCTCGCCATTTCGATAGCCTTTTCCGGAGTTTCGAGAACATAGGCGTTCAGCGGGCGCGCGGCTTCGACGGCCGCGAGATGAGCCCGGGTAATCTCTTCGGCGCTGAAGCGCTTCGCCTTGAGCCCGGCGACCGCGCCGGCGAGCGTCAGTTTCGTCAGATCGCTCATTCCACCACCTTGGGCACCACGAAGAACCCGTTACGCGAGGATGGCGCATTGACGAGCACGAGATCGACATAGCCGCCGTCGGTGACGATATCCTCACGCAGTGGTAGCTTGGCGGCGACCGCCGAGGCCATGGGCTCGACGCCGTCGGTGTCGACCTCGTTGAGCTGTTCGATCCAACCCATGATCGCCGTGAGCTCCGCGGCAAGCGGCTCAAGACGCGCCTCCGGCAGGCTGAGGTTGGCGAGTTTGGCGACCTTGCGCACGGTCGCGACGTCGATGGCCATCGGGGACTCCAATCAGGGCCGCCCCGGTTATTCGCCCCCTCCCCCTTTGACAAGGCCAGTCGACACGCCGATGGGGCGATCATGCCCGTGCTCGATATCCTGGACATCAGATCCGCCTTGCCAAGCGGCGCCCCTGTCGCCGGCTTGGACCTCGGGACCAAGACGATCGGCGTCTCCGTGTCCGACCCGTCGCTGATGATCGCTTCGCCCTACCATCTGATTCGCCGTGTGAAGTTCACGACCGACATTGAGATCCTGTTCGGCCTGATGAACCGCCGCGGCGCGGCCGGCCTGGTGATCGGCCTGCCCGTGAACATGGACGGAAGCGAGGGGCCGCGTTGCCAGTCCGCTCGGGCTTTCGCACGTCATCTGCTGGCCAAGCGCGACATGCCGATCGCCTTTTGGGATGAACGGCTCTCAAGCGCGGCGGTCAATCGCGTCCTGATCGACGAAGCGGACGCATCGCGCGCACGGCGCGGGGATCTGGTCGACAAGATGGCGGCGGCCTGGATTCTCCAAGGCGCGCTGGACAGGATGCGGACACCCTGAGCTGGCATACTCGTCGAAGCGCGTGAGTCCCCGGCCGCCAAGCTGGAGGCGCATACGCCGGGGGGCGCGATCAAGCCCGGTTCCTCAAGACGCCAGCGTCTGTTGGGGTTCACCATCCAATCGGAGACATGAAATGAATAAAAGCACTTTAGCGGTGACGGCGCTCATCGGTCTTTCCGCCGCATCCCTGCTGATTGCGCCGGCGTCAGCGTCGGCGTCCTGCGCCGGCCGCAAAACAACCGGCACGGTGCTCGGCGGCGTCGGCGGCGCTCTTGTCGGCAATTCCATCGCCCATGGCGGCGGCGGCGCGATCCTAGGCGGCGTCGGCGGCGCGGTTCTCGGCCATGAACTGGCCCGCTGTGACGATCGGCCTCGCGCCGAATACGCTCCGCGCAGCCATCATCGGCGTCATCGCCGCTAACAGTTAGGCCGGGGTCCGCCGCTTCAAGCAGTCAGGCTTTCTCGAACCGGATGGGCAGGCTCTTCAAGCCCCCGACGAAATTCGTCTGGACGCTGCGCGGCTCGCCATCAAGCTCGATGGATTTCAGTCGCGGCAGAAGCTCCTCGAAGAGCAGCTTCATTTCCAGTTTCGCCAGGTGCTGACCCAGGCAAATATGCGGCCCGAAGCCAAAGGCCAGATGCCGATTTGGGCTGCGGGTTATGTCGAACTCATCCGGCCGCTCGAACACCTCGGCGTCACGGTTGGCCGACGGATAACTGAGAAACAGACGATCGCCGGCGTGGATTGTCTGGCCGCGCAGGGTGGTGTCGGCGCTGGCGCTGCGCATGAAATGCTTCACCGGCGAGGTCCAACGGATCGCTTCGTCGACAAATCCCGGAACAAGCGAAAGATCGTTCTTCAGCTTGGCGAACTGCTCGGGGAAGTCGAGCAGCGCCTGCATGCCCCCGGCAGTGGTTGACGATGTCGTGTCGTGGCCGGCGACGGCCAGGGCGATGTAGAAGCCGTTGGAAACCTCATCGCTGACGTACTCGCCATCGAACTTGTGGTTGCCGATCAGGGTAAGCAGGTCGTTGCGCGGGTCGGCGCGTCGCTGATCGCGCATGCGGTTAAAATAGTCGAAGAAGTCCTGGATCGTCACGGCCCATTGCTTGGCGGCGGCGACTGGATCGCCGACGATGTCGGAGCGTTGTTCCTCCGGGTCGTTCACCCCAAAGAACTCCTGGGTGAGCTTGAGCATGCGCGGCTCGTCCTCGGGGGGCACCCCCAATTGGGTCATCACGACACGCAACGGATAGTAGAGGGCGAAATCCTTCACGAAGTCGCAACGCCCATCAAAGGCCAGCAGATTGTCGACGGCTTGGCGAGCAATCGCGCGGATCTGGTCAGTCAATTCGGCAATCTGACCTGGCAGGAAGGCGTCGGTGGCGATGGAGCGATTGCGTCCGTGCTCGGGGGGATCCATGAACGTGATCGTGTGCAGGGAGCGGATCGAACCGCCGTTCATCTGACGCAGAAAGGCGTCACTCTGCTGATCGTTGAGGATCGGGTTTTGGACCCCGCTGGGAAACAGAGTCGGGTTGCGCTCCACGGCCATGATGTCGGCGTGCTTAGTGACGATCCACAGATCGTCAAATCCGGCCACGCGCGCCACCCCGAGCGGCTGGTTTTCGCGTAACCATTTCAGGGTCGGATAGATGACGTCATCGTCCATATAGGCGGCCGGCGAGATGACTGTCTGGGCGATGCGATCGGGGATCAACGTGTCCGCCGGCGCGTGATCTAGGACCGTCATGTTGCATCTCCCTGCATGTCGCGTGAGTCAGGCGCTTCTGTCGGCGCTGGGTCGCGGCGGAAGACGATAGCGAAAGAGGCAGGCCCGCGAAAGCTGTGACGTCCGATTCCCGTGCGGTGCGGAATGTCACAATTGTGACGTAGGGTTTCGACGAACGACGATACCACGGGAGAGTGTTTCGATGAGGCAAGTGATCGGCCGGCTGGCCATGGCGATTACCGCGACGTTTTGGGCGAACATTGCGCTCGATCGTCCCGCGCGCGCCGAAACGACCGATATATTTTCCGAGGCTCAAGCCGCGACGCGCGTCATTCCGTTCACCGCCGCGGCGGCGACCAGTCCAGACGGGCGGACCTTCACTCTCGATTGGGCCGCGCCTGTGGAAGCGGGGGTTGTCGAGATCTTCGCCCGCACCACCGCTGAGCCGAGCCTGGGCGGCTCGCATGGTCGCAGAGTCGGCCGAGGCCGCCCCACAGACAGCATCACCCTGCCGCCGCTTCCAGCCGCCGACCGCTGGTATTTCGAGCTAAGGGCCCGCCGCGGCGCGCCCCTGGTGATCGCCGATCGGGACCTTCACCTGGCCACGGCGCCCAACTTCCGGGACGTCGGCGGCTACCGGACCAAGGACGGCCGCTGGGTGCGCATGGGCGTCGCCTATCGCTCCGATCAGCTCGATCGGCTTGACGACGCCGATCTGGCGAAGATCGCCAGGCTGGCCCCCGCGCTCGTGGTCGATCTTCGCACCGATGGCGAGCGCAATCGCGGTCCCGATCGCATCCCCGCTGGAACCAAGACAATGATCGCCAATGTGATGGCCGACGCCCCACCCCCAGCCACAAGCCTGGCGGCGTTGAAGTCGCCCCTGGACGGCGCGGCCTTCATGGTGACGGTTAACCGACAGTTCGTCTCGCTGGCCAGCGCCAAGGACGCCTATCGACGGCTGTTCGCCAGTCTTCAATCCGACGACTTCGCGCCGGCCGTGTATCACTGCACGGCAGGCAAGGACCGAACCGGCTGGGCCTCGGCAGTTCTGCTCACAGCCCTGGGCGTTCCCCGCGAGACGGTGATGGCGGACTATCTGGCCAGCAACGATTTCCTGACCAAGAAGAACACGGCGCTCCTGAAGGCTATGCCCCACGACACGGCGGCCAATATGGCGCCGGTCATGGCCGTGCGAACGGCTTACCTGAGCGCCGCCCTAAGGGAAGCCGACGCGCAATACGGCTCGCTCGATAAATACATTCGTGATGGGCTGGGCCTGGACGATGCGGCCGTTGCGCGCCTGCGCGCGCGATTTCTCGTCGGCGCGCCGACGAGCTGAAACTGGCTGGAAACGATCGGCTGCCACCTGACACCGGCGACGGGCGATCGCTCTCGGCCAGGGCCGAAGGCCTATAGGCCTTCTTCTGGAACTCGA